>Ga0007827_10000113_pt1 | contig 28199 bp, 30 predicted proteins | sample CryBogCBE16Jul07_FD_60332 | JGI IMG/M metagenome (GOLD analysis project Ga0007827, IMG submission 60332) | Freshwater microbial communities from Crystal Bog, Wisconsin, USA - CBE16Jul07 | ecosystem: Environmental > Aquatic > Freshwater > Lake | place: Crystal Bog, Wisconsin, USA | collected...
ACCGCCGGGTTGGAATGATTCGCCACGCTCCTCAAAGCGACCCTTGAGGAAGGCCTTGTAGTCCTTGCCGGGGACAAAGCAGATCTCCTGACTGTCCTCCTTGTCGGCCACCTTGAGGCCGAGCTTACGGGCGATGTCACGGATCTCCGGCTTGGTCAGAGTACCCAGAGGGAAGAGGGATCGGGAGAGTTGGCTGGCATTGAGGCTGAAGAGGAAATACGACTGGTCCTTGCGGGAGTCGATCCCTTTCCGGAGCACCGGGGGGGTGCCTTCATGATGTTCGACGATTGCATAATGGCCCGTCGCGATGAACTCGGCGCCGAGCGCGGCGGCCTTGTCCCGAAGGTTGCCGAACTTGACCCGTTCATTGCACATGATGCAGGGGTTCGGGGTGCGGCCGGCCCTGTATTCGTCAGTGAAGTAATCGATGACGAGGCGCTCGAAGGGGACTGCCTCGTCAACCACGTAGTGGGGGATTCCCAGCGCATGGGCGACCCCACGGGCGTCGGCGATGGCCTGGGGGCCGCAGCACTTGTCCTCGGCCCGGCTCATGCAGTCTTGGGGCCAGAGTTTCATGGTGACACCGATGACTTCCCATCCCTGTTCTTTCAGGAGCCAGGCGGCCACGCTTGAGTCTACGCCTCCGCTCATCCCGACGAGCACGCGGCGGCCGGAAGCTTGGGAAGGAGCGGTGGTCATCGGGGTGTGGGATGCGTGCAGGGGAAGGGGTGAAGTTACCGGCAGAAGCAGAATGCGTCAACGGAAGCGGACCCGCCGCCGGGTTCTGTCCTAAAAAAAAGACCCCGGGGTTTCCCCCGGGGTCTTCAGAGTGGTTTCTAGATCAGAAGATCTTAGAACACGAAACGGACACCTGCACGGAAGAGGTTCTCGCTCAGGCTGCGGGAACCATAGAGCCAGCGGTAGTCGCCGAAGAGACCGATGGTGCGGTTGATGCGGTACTCAGCACCGCCACCGACGTTACCATTGCCTTGGCTTCCGGCGTTAGCCCAAGTCGCGCCTCCGCCAACGAGGGCGTAAGGAGCGAGGTGGAGGCTCTCGATCGGATAACGGGCAATCAGGTTGCCCTGAAGGTTGTCCAGAACACCAGAAGTGCCATTGCCGCCGACGGTGCCGCCGAGGGAATTATCGATGCCGACACCGAAGTACTTGGTGAGGAAGTAGCTGACACCGAGGCCGCCACCGAAGGCACCGACATTGTTGTGTCCGTTGAACTTGCCGGCGGCGCCGACAGCAGCGGCATCAACTTGGAGTTCACCGGCGCGGAAGAGATCCGTAGCTTGGGGAGCGACGACGACCTTCTTGGAATCGGTGCCGGCGAACGAGGTCGCGGCGGTCGCGATCACGACTGCGAGGAGTGTAAGGGTTTTATTCATGGGTGTTGGTTTGTGGTTTGACTGACGTGCCCTGTGTAAGAGATCGACTGATTCCTGTCAACATGGTTATTCACAAAAGTTTCCCCATAAAAGAGAGAACTATCTTCAGGTTAAGGGGATTGCTTAGGGAGGATGATTCCGCCGCAAGGGGATCGATGATCAGGATGTGAAGGCGGTTCCCGGGGTGACGGGATGTTTTCCAGGTGCTTCGTGGAAGGAAAAGGTCTTTCCTTCCCTCGGGCACTCGGCAACCTTCGGAACCTCGGAACATGAAACTCCCCTTTTTCCCCCAGATGGCGCTGGCCACCGCGCTCGCGTTCTCCCCCTTCGTCACCCTCAAGGCGGCGACCCCCGGCAAAAAACCCAACATCCTCATCATCTGGGGTGACGACATCGGCTGGGACAACGTCAGCTGCTACAACCGCGGCATGCTGGGCTACAAGACCCCCAATATCGACCGCATCGCCGGGGAGGGCGCCCTGTTCACTGATTGGTATGGCCAGCAGAGTTGCACGGCGGGGCGCGCGGCTTTCATCACCGGTCAGTCTCCCTGCCGCACGGGACTCCTGAAGGTAGGTCTTCCCGGAGCGAAGGAGGGACTCTCGAAGAAGGATCCCACGATCGCCGAGTTGCTCAAACCCTACGGCTACGTCACCGGTCAGTTCGGTAAGAACCACCTCGGCGACCTCGACGAGCATCTTCCGAGCAACCATGGTTTCGACGAGTTTCTCGGGAATCTCTATCACCTCAACGCGGAGCAGGAGCCGGAGCATCCCGACTACCCGAAGGATCCCGAATTCCGCAAAAAATTCGGTCCGCGCGGCGTGATTCACTCCTTCCCCGGAGGGCCGATCGAGGACACCGGGCCCCTGACCAGCAAGCGGATGGAGACCATCGACGAGCAGGTCACCAAAGAGGCCCTCCGGTTCATGGACAAGGCCGTGAAGGAGGACAAGCCCTTCTTCCTCTGGTGGAACTCGACCCGGATGCACATCTGGACCCATCTCAAGCCATCGTCCCAGGGGGTCACCGGCTGCGGCGTCTATGCGGACGGTATGGTCGAGCACGATGCCCAGGTGGGCGAACTCCTCAGGAAACTCGATGAGCTCGGCATCGCCGAGAACACCATCGTCATGTACTCCACCGATAACGGGGCGGAGTGTTTCTCCTGGCCTGACGGCGGGACGACCCCGTTCCGTAACGAGAAAAACTCCAACTGGGAGGGAGGTTTTCGCGTCCCCTGCGTCATCCGCTGGCCCGGGGTCATCAAGCCCGGAACGGTCGTCAACGATATCGGATCCCATGAGGACATGCTTCCGACACTTCTTGCGGCGGTTGGGAATCCGAACATCGCCGACGAGCTTCTGCAGGGAAAGAAGGTCGGCGACACGACCTTCAAGGTCCACCTGGACGGCTACAACCTGCTCCCCGCCTTCCAGGGCCGGTCGGCCTGGCCACGAAAGGAGTTCTTCTATTTCAGCGACGATGGACAGCTCATGAATTACCGATATGGTCCCTGGAAGCTGGTGTTTGCCGAGCAACGCTCTCACGGGCTGGACGTCTGGCAGGATCCGCTGGTCCCCCTCCGTTTCCCGAAACTCTTCAATCTCCGGATGGATCCCTTCGAGCGTGCGGATCATGAGGCCAGTGATTATGATCGCTGGCGCGTGGATCACGCCTTCGTCCTGATTCCCGCACAGGCCATGATCGGGGAATTTTTGCAGACCTTCAGGGAATTCCCCCCGAGGCAGAAGCCCGCCAGCTTCAACCTGGACAAGGTTCTTGAATCGCTCGGCGAAGCTCCCAGAGACAACTGACGCTTGTCCCGGATCTCCCGACTTCTGAGCAATGCCGGGCCCCGTGCCCTGCTGCTCGCGGTACTCGTGCAGGTGCCATTGTGGGGGGGGACGGACGAATTCGCCCAAACCGTGGAGAACAGGGCCACCCCCCCGGGTTCGGCACCCCACGGCATGGTCTGGATCCCGGGAGGGGAGTTTTCCATGGGAAGCACGGGCAGGAATCCCGGAGAGTCATGCTGTGCCGTGTGCAATCCGTCAACGGTCATGGACGCCCAACCGGTGCACCGTGTTGATGTCGACGGGTTCTGGATGGACGCCACCGACGTCACCAACGACGAGTTTGCGAAATTCGTGAAAACAACCGGCTACGTCACGGTCGCCGAACGCGTCCCGACCAAGGATCAGTTTCCATCGGCTCCGCCTGAGAACCTCGTCGCTGGCTCCGTCGTCTTCACCCCGACCAAGGAACCGGTTCCCTTGGACGATCACCTGAGGTGGTGGAGTTACGTGAAAGGTGCCGATTGGCGGCACCCTGCGGGACCGGGAAGCAGCATCAAGGGGCACGGGAGTGATCCGGTCGTCCAGGTCGCCTACGAGGATGCTGAGGCGTATGCGAAGTGGGCGGGAAAGCGTCTTCCGACCGAGGCCGAGTGGGAGTTTGCTCAACGCGGGGGATTGTCCGGGAAGCTCTATGCCTGGGGCGATGAATTCAAGCCCGGCGGAAAATTCATGGCCAATACCTTTCAAGGCGTGTTCCCCGTGAAGGATACGGGAGAGGACGGGTTTGCCGGTATCTCGCCTGTAAAATCGTATCCCCCCAACGGCTACGGCCTCTACGATATGGCGGGAAATGTCTGGCAGTGGTGCAGTGACTGGTATCGACCAGACACCTATGCAGTGGATGCCAAAAACCCCGTGACCCGCAATCCGAAGGGACCGGGTTCATCCTATGATCCCGCCGAGCCCGGTGTTGCCAAGCGTGTGCAGCGCGGCGGTTCCTTCCTTTGCACGGACCACTATTGTACCCGCTACATGGCGGGCACCCGAGGTAAAGGGGAAACGGATACCGGCACCAACCATACGGGTTTCCGGTGCGTGATCTCCCCCTGAACATTCCCCCTTGAACAGGGAGAATGACTTGATAAGCTCCAACCCCCAATGCCAGTGTAGCTCAGTTGGTTAGAGCGAGGGACTCATAAGCCCTAGGTCACAGGTTCGATCCCTGTCACTGGCACTCTTACTATCCCGAATACCCACCCAACCCCTTTCCCATGGCCACATCCAAAGCAGCAGCCAAGAAGAGCAAGTCCGACCTCAAGCGCAAGCGTCAGGCGGTCAAGCGTCACGCCCGCAACAGCAGCATCCTGAGCCGCCTCAAGACCGAGGAGAAGAAGCTTCGTTCGGCCCTGCAGGAGGGTGTCACCGATGTGAAGGCCCTCTACGCCGCCTTTGCTTCCGCCCTCGACAAGGCGGCCAAGAGCGGAGCCGTTCACAAGAACGTCGCCTCCCGCAAGAAGAGCCGCCTCAATACCCGTGTTGCCGGGGGAGCCAAGCCTGTGGCCGCCAAGGCCAAGAAGTCCGGCGGAGCAAAAGCAGCCGCCACCAAGACCCGCTCGAAGGCCGCCAAGGCTGCCAAGAAGAAGTAAAGGGTTCCCTCTTCAAGAGGCCCGGCTGCCCGCAAAGGGGGCCGGGCTTTTTTGTTCTATAGTTTTCCCGCAGAGGCGCTGAGGCGCAGAGGATGAAAGTCACTGCAGGTCGGGATGCCCCGGAAAGTCCATCCCAGCATCTTCTTTTGACGAATCCTGATTTTCCCTTTTTCTGCGTCTCCGCGCCTCTGCGCGAGAAATCCCCGCGTAGAATCAATAAGTCTATCTGCTCCGGACGAAGGCCGAGAGTTCCTCGGTGGTCTGGTAGGCGAGGAAGGGGGTCATGAAGTAAACGCCCGGGAAATGATCGAGGACGGCGCGGGTCACCTCCTTGGCGACGGCAACGCCTTCCTTGCGTCCGGCATCACCCTCGAGTCCCTCCATCCGTGCCATGACGGCGTCCGGGATGGAGATGCCCGGGACCTCGTTATGAAGGAACTTTGCCTGGCGTCCGTTGAGCAGCGGCCAGACCCCGGTGAACACTGGGATGCCGAGATGCGCGGTCCGTCGCGCCGTCTCCTCGACGAGGCGCGTCTCGAAGACCGGCTGGGTCATCACGTAACGGGCGCCCGCCGCGACTTTGCGCTCGAGTTTCTGGACCTGGGCGTCGAGGTTCCGGGAGTTCGGATTGAAGGTGCAGCCTGCCACCAGGTCGGGGCGCGCCTGAAGGTCGGTTCCGGCCTGGGTGAAGCCCTCGTTGAGACGGCGGATGATGCCGAGCAGTCCGATCGAGTTCACGTCGTAGACGGAGGTCGCGTCGGGGTGGTCGCCTCCCTTGGCCGGGTCACCCGTGAGCGCGAGGACATGGCGCATCCCGAGGGCCGCCATGCCGAGAAGTTCGCTCTGGAGGCCGATCACGTTCTTGTCGCGGCAACTGAGGTGAAGGAGCGGCGTGATGCCGCGTTGTTTCAAGAGGGCGGCCACGGCGAAGTTACTCACCCGCAGGATGGCGAGGGAATTGTCGGCCAGCGTGATCGCGTCGCTTCCGGCGCGGGTGATCGCCTCGGCCGCGCGGAAGAATTTTTCGAGCGGCAGGGTTTTCGGGGGATCCAACTCGGTGACGATGACGGTCTTCCCGGCAGCCACCAGATCAAGAAGGCTTCTCTCTCGGGACTCCGCGGGAGCAACGGGCGTTTCCACTGTGACCGAGGTTTCCTTCCGGTGGGTGCCCGGCTTGAGTCCGTGAAGGGCGACCGAGAGCGCGCGGATATGTTCGGGCGAGGTGCCGCAGCAACCCCCGACCAGGGCGGCTCCCCCCTCCGCCATCCGGCGGCCCAGGTCGGCGAAATATTCGGGCGAGGTGCCGTAGGAGATGCGGCCCTCTTGATACGAGGGGCGACCTGCATTGGGGAAAAGAGCGAGGGGGAGATTCGTGGCGATCTTTTCCAGCAGGCGGAGCATTGCCTGGGGGCCGTTCACACAGTTCAGTCCCACAACATCCGCCCCCGCCTCTGCCAATCGGTCCAAGGCTTCCCCGATCGGGTCTCCCCCGGGAAGGCGTCCGCTTTCCGGTGAAGCCAGCAGGGTGATGACCGGGGTGTCTCCGAGGGATTTGGCAACGCGGAGTGCTAGATGAAGTTCCTCAGGATCCTGAAAGGTCTCCAGCAGGATGATGTCGGCCCCGCCCTCCAGGAGTCCTGCGATCTGGCCGCGGAAAAGAGCTACCCGGTCGATACCGCTTAGGGAGACGTCGCCCTGCGGGATCCCGAGCGGGCCGACGCTTCCCGCGACCCAAGCGGATTTACCAGAATTGGAAACGGCTCCTTTGGCCAGCGCCGCTGCGGCGCGGTTGATCGCCGTGACCCGGCCCTCCAAGCCGAAGGACGCAAGCTTCAGTCCGTTGGCCCCGAAGGAATCGGTGGTGAGGATTTCCGCGCCTGCCGCCAGGTAATCGGCATGGAGGGAGGAGATCAGTTCGGGGCGCGAGAGGCAGAGTTCCTCAAAGCAACTTCCGGCGGGGACACCGCGTTCGGAAAGCAGGGTGCCGATGGCGCCGTCGCCGCAAAGTATCCGTTCCCGGAGTGTTTCCAGAAATCCGGCCATGACTCAACCGCGTCGGGAACGTTTCGCCACCAACCTGACACTGACGGCGAAGAGCACCGCGGCAAACAGCACCGTGATGCCTACTCCGCGCAGGTATTCCGGGGCGAGGGTTCCCGAAACCGTCGGGGCGAAGGAGGAGCGGATCGCCTCCACCCCGTAGCTGACGGGATTGAGCAGGGCGACGAGATGGAGCCAACCCGTTCCTGCGGGCATGGGAAACAGGGCGCCCGACATCATCCAGAGCGGCATCAGGAAGATGTTCATGATGGCATGGAATCCCTGCGTGGAGTCCATCGGCCAGGCGACGAGGAATCCGAGGCCCGTCATGGCAAATCCGGTGACGATGAGGGCGGGAAGCAGCAGAAGAATCTGATGGGGGCCGATCGGAAGACCCGCCAGCGGGGCAAGAAGACAGAAGAGTAGTGCCTGAAGCACGGCAAGCGTGGTGCCGCCGAGAAATTTGCCGAGCGGGATCGCGGCCGGGGAGAGCGGGGCGACCAGCGCCCCCTGCAGGAAACCTTCCCGCCGGTCCTCGATCACCGAGATGGTGGAGAAGATCGCCGTGAAGAGCATGATGAGCACCAGGATGCCGGGAAAGAAATAGGCGAGATAGCTTCCCGACGCGCCGGCGGCGGCAACGGCCGCGGGATTGCGGAAGGAGGGGCCGAATCCCGTGCCGACGAGGAGCCAGAAAACCAAGGGGGTTGCGAGCGCTCCGATGATGCGGTTGCGTTGGCGGAGGAAGCGGATCACGTCGCGCCACCAGAAGGCGACCGAAGGGGTCCAGAGAAGCTGTTTGGCGGGCGTCATGGCAGATGTCGGTTCAATGCCTTTTTTTCTTGGGGGCCGGGCGGCCGTCGGGTTCCACGTTCTCGTCGGCGAAAAGTCGCCCCGTACGGGCGACGAAGACATCCTCCAGCGTAGGCCGGGCGATCCGGAGGGAGGAGATCTCGCCGGGGAACTCTCCGGCGAGTCGCGCCGCCAGCGCATAGGCCTCGCGGGACTCGAGTCGCACCTCGCCCTGCACGACGCTGGCCGGAAGCCCGGTTTTCTCGGTGATCCGTTTGGCCAGCAGATCCGCGCCAGTGTCGGGATTCACGCCGAGGCTGATGACATCACCGCCCAGCGCCGAGGTGAGTTGTTCGGGGGTGCCTGCCGCGACCAGTTTGCCGGCGCTGACGATGCCGACGCGGTCGGCGCGCGCGGCCTCCTCCATGAGGTGGGTCGTGCAGAGGGCGGTCACCCCGTGCTTCGCGCGAAGCTCCTCCAGGGCGGCCCAGAGATCCAGACGGGCGCCTGGATCGAGTCCGGTGGAGGGTTCGTCCAGAAGCAGCACCTCGGGACGGATGAGCAGGCATTTGGCGATCTCGGCACGGCGTTGGAGGCCACCCGAGAGTGTCTCGACCAGATCGCCGAGACGGTCGCTGAGATTGAGTGCGGCCGCCGCCTCCCGGATACGCGTTTCAAGGTCGGCCCCCTTCAGGCCGTAGAGGGCCCCGCCGCAGCGGAGGTTCTCGAGGATGGTCAGCTTGCCGTCGAGGCTTGGTGACTGGAAGACCACGCCTAGCCGTGCCCGGACCGAGGGGGCGTCCGTCAGGACATCATGCCCGGCGATCACAGCGGTACCGGAGTCGGGAAGAGAGAGTGTGGCCAGGATCCTGAAGAGGGTGCTCTTGCCGCCGCCGTTGGGACCGAGCAGGCAGAAGAGTTCTCCCCGGCGCACCTCCAGCGAGATGCCGTCGAGGGCGCGGCGTTCGCCGAACGATTTGACGAGATCGCTGACAACGATGGCGGCGTTCGGATCGGTGTTGCTCATGAAGCGGTCAGTCTCTCGCTTGCCTTCCCCGATGGCAAGGACTCGGGCAATTCAAGAGAGGCGATCGCCTCCATGACACGGTCGGAGAGTTTCTGGTAGAGGGCGCGCTCGTCGCCTCCGCAGGAAGAGGGATCGAGTTCCTCCGGGGTGAAGCGGATCGGTTCCCCGACGACCACCGTGATCGGGACGGAGGTGATCTTTCCTGAGCCTTTCGGGAAGGCCTCGTGGGCACCGAAGATCCTCATCGGTTGCACCGGGGCGCGTGATTTTGCGATAATCAGGCCGATACCCTGCTTTCCTCGCTGGAGGCGACCATCGGGGGACCGGGTTCCTTCCGGGAACAGAACCACGCCGTTGCCGGAGCGCACGAGTCGGATGATCGTCTTGAGAGCCGACATGTCGTTGCCGTCCCGATCAACTGGGATGACGTTGATGTGCGGCAAGAGTTTCCCGAGTAGAGGCAGATCGAGGAGCGTCTTGCGGGCGAGGTAGTAGACGTCCCGTTTCGAGCAGATCCCCACCAGCGGCGGGTCGAAGTAGCTCTGGTGGTTGGACGCAAGAATGACCGGTCCCTCCTCGATCAGATGTTCCGGATGCACGACGCGCAGGCTGAAAAAAAGACGCGCGGTGATCTTCGAGAGCGTGTACCAGAAGTAGTAGGTGAAGGTCATCGGAAGCCTCCCGCGTTGACCCGTTCCAGCACGGCCGCAATCACCCCGTCGAGGTCGAGATGCGTCGTGTCGATCACGATGGCGCCCTCCGGGACGGTAAGCGGAGCGGTAGCCCGGGTGGAATCCAGCCGGTCGCGTTCGGCCACCGAGTCGACGGCCCCTTCCTTGGCGCGGCGGCGCGCCCGCACTTCGGGGGAGGCATCGAGATAGAACTTCCACGGGGTGTCGGGGAACACCACCGATCCGATGTCGCGTCCCTCCATCACAAGGTCGTGTTCGGCCGCCAGTGCGCGGAGTCGTGCATTCACCGTGTTGCGGACGGCTGGCACGGCGGCGAGTGGTGAAACCATCGCGGCGACTTGCGGGTCTGAGAGGTGTGGGGTGGCGTCCTCGCCGTCCAGAAGGAGGGAGATTCCGTCGGGCGTGCTGAGGACCTGAAGGGAACGTCCGGCAATCCATGAGGCAGCCTGCTCCGGAGTGATGCGGGCGCGCACCGCTCCCCAGGCGAAGGTGCGGTAGAAGTGTCCGGAGCTGACAAACAGGAAGCCGCGCCTGGCCGCGACCCCGCGCGCGACGGAGCTCTTTCCCGAGGCGGCAGGGCCGTCGATGGCGATGACGCGTCCGGGCATGACGGGATTCAGCGGCCGAGCACCGTGTCGAGCGTCGCCGCGAAGGTCGGGTAGGAGGTGGCGACGCATTCCACCTTCTCGATGACGGTTTCACCCCCGGCGAAGAGCCCGGCGATGGCGAAGGCCATGGCGATGCGGTGATCGTGGAAGGATTGGAGGGTGGCCCCATGCAGCGGATGCCCCCCCTCGATCACCATCCCGTCCTCGGTTTCGGTGACCTTCGCGCCCATGGCGCGGAGATTGCCTGCGACTGCGGCGATGCGGTCGGTCTCCTTGACGCGGAGTTCCTTGGCATCACGGATGATCGTCGTGCCGGAAGCGAGCGCGCCCGCGACGGCGAGGACCGGAAGTTCGTCGATGACATTGGGGATCTCGGCGCCTGCGATGACTGTGCCGGTCAGCCTCCCCCCCTTTACGACGATCGTGCCGGAGGGTTCGGCGGCCGTTGGATCGTAAGGTGTCGCCGTGATCTCGGCACCCATGCGGCGGAGCACGGAGATGATGCCGACCCGCGTGGGATTGAGTCCCACGCCGTGCATGGTGATCTCGGAGTCTTCCTTGGCCGATCCGGCCACGAGCCAGAAAGCGGCGCTGGAGATGTCGCCGGGGACGGCAAAGTCGCGCGCTCGGAGTTTCTGTGGGCCCTTGAGGGCGATCCGACGCCGTCCGTTGGTATCGGGGGTGCCGAGATCGAGAGTGGCGCCGAATTCCCGGAGCATTCGCTCAGTATGGTCGCGGCAGGCAGCCGGTTCGGTAACGCTCGTCTCTCCTTCGGCGGAGAGTCCCGCGAGCAGGATCGCGCTCTTCACCTGGGCGCTCGCGACCGGCATCTCGTAGGAGAGGGGCTTGAGCGCTCCTCCTTCGACGACGAGGGGCGGTTTGCCGTCGCCACCCTCGGCGGTGAAGCGGGCACCCATCTCGGTCAGCGGCGTGATGACGCGGCCCATAGGGCGCTTGGAGAGAGAGGCGTCGCCGATCATGCGGGCCCTGATCGGTCGGGAGGCGACGATGCCGGAGAGGAGGCGCATGGTGGTGCCGGAGTTCCCGCAGTCGACGTCGCCGGAAGGTTGGGAGAGTCGTCCGCCCGTTCCCTCGATGACAAAGGTTCCCTTGCCCGTGTGCTCGATGCGCGTCCCAAGGGATCGCATGGCGCTGACCGTGGAGAGGCAATCCTCGGCCTCGAGGAAGCCGGTGATCGTGCTGCGTCCCTCGGCAAGGGAGGCGAACATGGCGCTCCGGTGCGACATGCTCTTGTCGCCGGGAATGACGAGGGTGGCCTTGATGGGGCCGCTGGTCCGGACAGTGAAGCTCTTCATGATGGGAAAATCGTGGGTGGTGTCGTGCGCAGCCCCGGGGAGGGAAGATTCCGGATCAGGGGTTTTCCTCCGGAGGAGGTAGCGGCAGGGAATCACGATGTTCCTTGGCCCGGATCAAAAAATCGAGAAGGGAGTCGGCTTTTTCCTCGCCGAGGGCGGAGGCCATGGAGGTGAGGAGTTTCGCCATTTCACGCAGGGAAGCGGCGACCTCCGTGCGGTTTTCGGTCAGGATACCGGTCCAGAGCGCGGGATCGCTCATGGCAACGCGCGTGGCGTCGCGGAAACTGCCGCCGGCAAGATTCTGCGCTTCCGGAGGGAGAGTGTCGACCACGAGGTTCACCAGGGCGAAGGCGAGGGCGTGGGGGAGATGACTGATTCGAGCGACGAGCCGGTCATGTTCCCAAGGGGTCATCCGGGTGATACGGGTTCCGAGTGAGGTCCAGAAATCCTCGACTCTCGACAAGGCCTCGCTTGCTCCCTCTTCACCCGGTGTCACGATGCACGGGGCGGAATCGAACAGGGTGGACCGAGCCGCCGAGATTCCGGAGCGTTCGCTTCCGGCCATGGGATGCGCCCCGATGAAGCGGGGTCCGAGGATCGGCGTGAGCCGATCGACCACGGGGAGTTTCACGCTTCCCGCATCGGTGACCACGGCGTCGTGAGGCAGTGCGGAGGCGAAGGCCGCCGCCAGTTCCCCCATCGTTCCGATGGGGGTGCAAAGGACGACAAGATCCGCGTCCTTCACGGCGGCCGCCGGATCGGTTTCGATGCGGTTTGCCAGTCCGCGCCTGGCAAGATCGGCCAATGCCGCGGGGTTTCGACCCCAGACGGTGATGGGGAGGGACGGGTGCTTCGAGCGCAGCGCCATGGCTACGGATCCACCGATCAGGCCGGGGCCGAAAATGGTTATTCCGCCGGTTCCAGCCGAGGCGCTCAAGACGGATCGGAGGCGCTGATCCGGTGGATCAGGGGACAAGGAAAATCTTCCCGGAGTAGGGATCCTTCACCTCGGAGCCAGGAGGGAAGCCGCGAACGTCGACGTAGCCGGCGGTCGGCGAGTGGGGGCTCGTGACAAAGCCCGGCTTGCCTGGGACCGGTGTGCCGTAGGGCAGATCTCGCGGGGCGGCCGCAGGGACGGGTGTCGGCGTGGCAAAAGGATTGGCCGGACTGGAGATGGCGTTGGTCGCCGTCGCGTTGGTGTCAGTGACCAGAGCGGCGTCGCCGGTGGCGGCATTAGTGTCGGCCACGCCGGTGTATTGCGAATCCGAGGTCTGCGCGGCATGCCTCTTCTTGGGAGGATAGATCTCTCCGTCGTCGGCGCATCCGGAGAGCGCGAGGAGGGATAGGAGGGCCAGGAGGTGGGGAAGTCTGTTCATGGTTTCCGGCAGGGTTGGACGGACGTTGACGTCCCCATGGTCATCCACGATTTGTCGCCGGACATCAAATGTTTTCCGTCGGAGGCAGTAAGTGAGGGCGAGTCACAAAAACGACACATGGAGAATTTCTGTTGCCAAACTCCGCGCGTGGCACCATAGGTTTCAGCCGAAGTTCGATGATAGCGTTTCAGGCAATGCAGGTTCCCCGCTGGTCGGGTGTACTGCTCCGTGTCCCCTCAGATGAGCGGCAGGTGCATTCCGCGAAGTAGCCGTCAGCGCAACAGCAACAAACAACACAAAAAAAGCAGTCAGCAGTATGAAACTCTACATCGGGAACCTTCCCTTCTCCGCCACCGAGGCCGACCTTCGCGAAGTCTTCGGTGCCCACGGCACCGTCACCGACGCCATCGTCATGATGGACCGCGTCACCGGCCGCTCCCGCGGCTTCGGATTCATCACTTTCAGCAGCCCCGAAGAGGGCAAGGCCGCGATCGCGGCCCTCAGCGGAGCCGACATGGGCGGCCGCAACCTCACCGTCAACGAAGCCCGTCCCATGGAGGAGCGTCCTCCCCGTCGTGAAGGCGGTTATAGTGGCGGTGGAGGTGGTGGAGGCGGCTACCGTGGAGGTGGCGGCGGCGGCTACCGTGGAGGTGGCGGCGGCGGTGGATACCGCGACCGCGAGGGCGGCGGCGGTGGTGGTGGCTACCGTGGAGGAGGTGGTGGTGGCTACCGCGGCGGTGGTGGCGGTGGATACCGTGACCGCGATGGCGGTGGCGGTGGCGGTGGCTATCAGGATCGCGGACCTCGCGAGGATTACCGCTAAGTCTTCAAGTCCCAAACGTAACTTTTCCACAGAAGACCCGGAAGGAAACTTCCGGGTCTTTTTTTTAGGTGATGTTCAGAACGGCCGACCGGCGGCTTCTAGGATGCCGGCGGCCTTGTGCAAGGTTTCTTCCCACTCCTGCTCCGGATCGGAGTCAGCCGTGATTCCGGCACCGACATGGAATTCTGCCCGTCCGCCCCGTGCGACCACCGTTCGGATGGCGATGTTGAACTGGCTCTGTCCACCATAGCCGAAATAGCCGATTGCTCCTGTGAAGAGGCCTCTCGGGGAAGGTTCGAGTTCCTGGATGATCTCCAGAGCCCGTTTCTTAGGCGCTCCGGAGATTGATCCACCGGGGAAGCAGGCGGCCAGCGCCGCCACGTGGGAGATTTCTGCGCGGAGGGTTCCCTCCACTGTGGAGACAAGGTGGAAAACCTGTGGATGATGCTCGAGTTCCAGCAGTCGAGAAACCGTGACACTGCCGAACTCGCAGACCCGGCCCAAGTCGTTGCGTTCCAAGTCGGTGATCATGAGTAACTCCGCCGATTCCTTGGCGGAGGCGGTAAGTTCCGCTTCCAGGCGTCGGTCCTCTTCGGGGGTCGATCCCCGTGGCCGTGTCCCTTTGATCGGTCGTGTGATGACGGAACGGCCTTCCATTTTAAGAAAGCACTCCGGCGAACTGCTGAGGATCGTCTCGTCACCGAGGGCCAGATAGGCCGCATGCGGGGCCGGTGAGGTCTCGCGGAGCGCCATGTAGAGGGACCAAAGATTTCCGTCGCAGCGGGCTGAGAAGCGATGGGCTAGGCAGACCTGATAGATGTCGCCTGCTGCCACGTATTCCTTGGCCCGGCGCACGATCGAGAGATAGGTCTCTTTCGGGATTTCAGGCAGGAAGGGGATCGAAAGGGATGGGGGCGTGGTGTTGCCCGGTTCTTCCGTCTCGGCGGGTGGCAAGTCCGGCATGCTGATCCAGCGCTTCCCGTCATGGAGAAAGAGGTGGTCGTAAAAGCCGAAGCGAAACGACCCGTTGAACCGGAAAAACCCGATGGCGGCTCCGTCTGCGAGACCTTTTCCCGAAGATCCCGCCCTCCTTCGTTCCAGTTCACGTTCCAGGGATTCCCAATCGCCCGCCTCCCCATCAAGGATGAGTTCGGGATCGCTGCCTATCAGCGAAAGCCCGCGAGGTACGGAGGAGTCGATCCAGGCAAAACCGGGCCGGTGACTCAGGAGGGCCGCGATATCGTGCGGTCTAGGATGGGGGGGGCTTTCGGTCGGGGGCATCAAGGCGCGTGATGGTGGAGGCTCTTGCCATCACCGCCCAATTTTGATTCCTTGGCAAGGTTGAGGCCTTCCACACCGCAGGAAATCGCACCCTGAAAAATCTTCTCTCCATGAAACGCTCCCTTCCCCGTCTTCTTGTCTCTCTCTGCTTCCTCTGCCCGGCGCTGCCGCTTGGCGCGCAGGATCAGGCCGCTCCCGTGACGAATGCTGCTACCAGCGCGGGTCCCCTCCAGATCCAAGAGCAGCCTTCTTCTGGCACGATGCCCGCCCCAACGCAGTTCACTCCGGATTCCAATGCCACTGCCACTGCGCCAGCTCCGGTTGATCCTGCTGCCGCCGCCCCTGCGGGCACGGATTCCAATGCCCCCGCTTCCAATGCCGGCATGGGTTCGCCTGGCCAGAATCCCCCTCCGAGCGATCCGAATTCCCTGATCCCTCCTCCGGTAGAGCCCGAACAACCTTCCCCGGTGAATTCCTCCGGCAACGAAGCCAAGCAGCGCGAGGATCAAAAAACCCGTTACTACACCGCCAAGACTCAGGCCGACAAGGAGGAGGCCCTTGCTTCCCTGCAGTCCAAGGCTGACAAAGCGAAGTCCGATGAAGCCAAGCGCCAAGCACTCCGCGTCTACTATGATCTGCTCGCCAAGCGGATGAAGAAGATCGACCCCTCGATCTCCGACTGGATCGACACGATGCATGCGGCCTACCTGCGCCGTCTGGAGCAGGTTCGCGTGGAGCCGACAATCCCGATGAATCCTCCCCCTGCTGCGGAAGGATCGGAATCCCCCTCCCCCACTCCCAAGAAAAAGAAGCACCGCACCCAGACCGCCGAGTGACGGTCGGCCGGGACCAAGGGCGCGTCAATTGCTGCGCCTGATGTCCGATGAACGAGGCTGATCCGCTGATCCGGGGGATTCTGGAGTGGGCGGTGATCCCGCTCTTGGGACTTTGCCTGCTGCACTGCATCGTCAATATGCGGCTTCTGCGGAGGCTCAAGCCTCTCGCCGTCGGGCAGGGTGGAGTGTTTTCCGATGTCTCGGTGCTCGTTCCCGCCCGCGACGAGGAGGATCGCATTCGGGCCTGCCTTGCCTCGCTTGCAACGCAGCAGCCCCCCGTCCGCGAGATCATCCTGCTCGATGACCGCTCCACCGACCGCACGGCCGCGATCGCACGGGAATTGGGATTCCGCGAGGAACCGGGGGGCAGGTTCCGTCTCATTCAGGGAGAAGCGTTGCCTGTCGGCTGGGTGGGGAAGAACTGGGCCTGCCATCAGCTTTCTAGGGCGGCCGATCCGTCGAGCGGTCATCTCCTCTTCACCGACGCCGACACGATCCACGGGCCGGGTTGCGTCGCCACGGCCCTTGCGCACTCCCGCTCCTCGCGTGCTGACTTGCTCTCGCTCTGGCCGGATCAGATCACCGGCACATGGGCGGAGAGGCTCGTCATCCCACTCGGTTATCTTCTTTTCATGGCCTTCCATCCGTTCGCATTGCTGGGATGGTTGCAGGCTGATCCCGCCCGTGCGCGCCGCAGGGTATTCAATCGGCAGTGTCTTGCCTTGCTGGGTGCGGCCAACGGTCAGTTTCTGCTCTTCCGCCGCGAGACCTATGAGGTTCTCGGGGGTCACGAGGCGATGAAGGACCATCTGGTCGAGGACATCGCCTTCGGGCGCCGCGTGGCATCGCGGACAGGCGAGGGAATGAGGCTCGTGAACGCCGACGGCATCCATCTCCTGCGATGCCGGATGTACACCGATTTCACCGGGGTCTGGGAAGGATTCTCCAAGAACCTGCGCCCCGTCTTCGAGGAATCCCATCACTCCTTCCTTCTCTTCGGTATTACGGTCTTCACGCTCTTTCTCCTGCCGTTCCTGCTCATGGCCATCGGATGTGGGGCTGCCTGGATCGCCGTGGGGGTGATCCTGCTGATGCGTCTCCTCCTGACGCTCCGCTTCCGCACCTCGTGGGTCGGACTTGTCGCCCATCCGGTCGCCATGGTTCTCGTCTTGCTGATCGCTCTCAACAGCTGGCGTCTCTGCCTGCGTCGCGGGATCATCTGGAAGGGACGCGTCTACTCGGGAACCACGCGAAGTGTGCTAGACTGATCCACCGATGAAGAAAACCGACCGCATCGCCGGGTTCATGGCGGGATTCGATGCCGAACATGACGGCGGGACCGATCCTCACCTCGCCGGATACTTCCAGTGCTTCAACGCGGGTCTGTACTACGAGGCTCACGACGTGCTCGAGGATCTCTGGCTCCGCCAGGGCAAAGGGCATCCCGACCATGCCTTCCACAAGGGGTTGATCCAGCTTGCCGGGGGCTTTGTTCATCTGCGCCTGCAGTATCTGAACCCTGATCATCCGAAGCATGGCCGTCGCCTTGCCCCGGCCTGCAGGCTCCTGCTGTTGGCAGCAGGAAATCTGCGTCCCTATCCGCCGCAACATCTTGGGGTCGATGTTGCTGAGGCAATCCGCCTCGCTGAGGAGACCGCCGCCGTCATCCGTGAGCAGGAGTCGTGGAAAAATCCCTGGAGTCCCTCGAGATGGCCCAGTCTTCACCGCTCTTTTCCCCCTGATCAGGAAAGGCGTTGATTCCACCGTCATCCTCCGCGACAACATTCTCCCGTGTTCCACTCGTCCAAGGCCCTGATTAGCAACCCCCGCCTCGCTCTTGCGGCGGGGATCGGTGTCGCGGTGCTCTTGCAACTCTGTGGTGGCCTGATCGATCCCTACACGACGCAGGTGATCCTCTTCGCCGCGATCAACGTAATCCTGGCAGTGAGCCTGAATCTCGTGATGGGAGAGACCGGGCAGTTCTCGCTCTGCCATTCGGCCTTCATGGCGGTCGGCGCCTACACTTCGGCGCTCCTCACCGGGAAGGCCTTGCCCGGTCTCCTGCCTCATCTCTCCTGGACCGGTTCCTCGTGGGCATCGCAGCTGTTTTTCCTGCCGGTGCTGTTGCTGGGCGGTGCCATGGCGGCGATCGCCGGATTCATCGTGGGGGGGCCGTCCCTGCGGCTCCGGGGTGATTACCTTGCGATGGTGACGCTCGGCTTCGGCGAGATCATCCGCGTCCTCCTGCAGAACACGAATTTCGTCGGCGGCGCGCGCGGGATGGAGGGAATCCTGCCCGCCACGAATCTTTTTTGGGCGGTCGGCTTCGCCGTCCTCACGGTCTACACGATGATCGCGCTGGTGCGCTCGACTTACGGGCGGGGCTTCCAGGCGGTGCGCGACGACGAGATTGCCGCCGCCGCGATGGGGATCGACACGACGAGGGTGAAGGTCACCGCCTTCGTGGTCGGTGCCTTCTTTGCCGGAGTGGCCGGAGGGCTCTACGCCCACGCCGTTGAGTTCATCAGCCCCGAAGGATTCAACTTCCTGAGATCCTTTGAGATCATCGTGATGGTGATCCTCGGAGGGCTTGGGCGACCGGTCGGCGTGGCGATCGCGGCCGTGCTGATCACCCTGCTTAACGAGTGGTTGCGCGATCTCTCCCAGTACCGGATGGTCGTCTACGCCCTTATCATCATTCTCTTCATGATCCTCCGTCCCGCCGAGTCACTCGGCCCGCTGCTGTCGCGGCTCCTGTCCCGCCGCAAGCCCTCCGCATGAGCACCCCGCTGCTGGAAGCCCGCAATTGCTCGCTCCGTTTCGGAGGAATCGCCGCGTTGACCGACGTCTCGCTCCGAATCGATGCGGGGGAGTTGGTAGGACTGATCGGTCCCAATGGGGCGGGAAAGACCTCGCTTTTCAACATCCTCACCGGCGTTTACCGCCCGACCGAGGGGGAGATCCTGCTGGAGGGACGTTCGGTGACGGGCCTCACCCCTCACTTGATCAATCGCCTCGGCATGGCCCGAACCTTCCAGAACATCCGCCTCTTTGGTTCGCTCGACGTGCGAATGAATGTCCGCGCTTCCTTCATCGCGCGTCTGCGCGGGGGGTTGCTCGAGGTGGTTCGTCGTGGGAAATCCTTTCGCTCCGAGGAGAAAGAGATTCAGGAGGAGGGGCGCCGTCTGCTTGCCTTTTTCGGGTTGGAACAGGCAGCCACCCTGCCGAGTCGCAGTCTTCCCTACGGCGATCAACGGCGCCTCGAGATCGTCCGGGCGCTTGCTACACGGCCGCGGTTGCTACTGCTTGACGAACCCGCAGCGGGGATGAACCCCACCGAGAAAGAGGAACTCAAGCAGCTCATCTCGCGGATCCGCGCGGAGTTCGACACCGCGATCCTGCTGGTCGAGCACGACATGAAGGTGGTCATGGGGATCTGCGAACGCCTTGTCGTGCTCGACCGTGGCGCCGTGCTGGCCACGGGAACACCGGCGGAAGTGCGTGCCAATCCCAAAGTCATCGCCGCCTATCTCGGCGAGCAGCATGTGGAGGGGGAATCATGAGCGCGCCTCTTCTTGAAATCCGCGACCTGACTGTCCGTTATGGCGGCATCCAGGCACTGCACGGGATTTCCCTCTCGGTGCCCCAGGGAAGCATCATCACCCTGATCGGCGCGAATGGCGCGGGGAAATCGACCGCGCTCCGCACGATTTCGGGAATCGTTCCGGCCACTTCCGGAACAATCCTTTTCAACGGAGCCGATATCACGGGTCATCCCGCTCACCGTATCGTTGCCACGGGACTAGCCCATGTACCGGAGGGGAGGTTGGTCTTCCCTGAACTGAGCGTGAAGGAGAATCTCCGTATGGGGGCATATCTCCGGCGTGACCGCAAGGGAATCGCCGAGGATCTGGAGTGGGTCTGCGAATTCTTCCCCAGGCTGAAGGAGCGCCTGATCCAACAGGCCGGCACCCTCAGCGGCGGAGAGCAGCAGATGCTCGCCATAGGCCGTGCGCTCATGGGGCGGCCCCGTTGCCTGATGCTTGACGAACCTTCCCTCGGCATCGCCCCCCTGCTGACCGAGACGATCTTTGCCCGTTTGGTGGATCTGAACCGGGAACGAGGCATGACCATGCTCCTTGTGGAGCAGAACGCGTCGCTGGCCCTGAGAGTGAGTCATCACGCCTATGTCCTCGAGAGCGGTAAGATCCACCTTGAAGGTCCTTCCTCTGAAATCAGGAATCGCCCCGAGGTAAAGGCGGCTTACCTCGGGCACTAGCTTAGCCGAGAGGGAAATGTTAAAAAAAGCGGCATCTCGTATCCCTAATTTCCAACGATAAACTTCTGCTCCTAGAAATCGCCGCAGACCTATCGCCCTCAGAAAGAAGTCCCGCATTGGTTCCACTTTTTCGTCGCAGATCCGGCGCGAGGCCGTGGGTCTGAAGGTCTATGGCGGAGTGAACGCTCCCTACAGCTGGGTGAAAGGATCTCCAAGTGTGGAGGGGGATCTTCTGGCACGACCAGCTGGGAAATTTTTGACCGGATGCTTAACGAGACGAACATCGTCGTCACTCCGGGCAGCGGCTTCGGCCGCGCGAGCGAGGGCTACTTCCGCATCTCGGTCTTCAACAGCCGCGAGAAAGCGATCGAAGCCGCAGCCCGCATCAAGGCGATGGCTTGGTAAAAAGAATTTTCACGCGGAGCCGCGGAGAGCGCGGAGGAGAAAGGTTCTTTAGGCTGTAGGCTTTTAGGTCTGCAACCGAGGCATTTGCCTAAGCTCCTACCAAACCTGTCATCACAGGGAATTTGAACGGATTTATTATAGAGGAGAGAGACTCAAGCTATGAACTGATTTTATTAAGTTCACTCAAGACTGATTTGATTTCATCTTGGCCCAATTTCTTTATGGAGAAGTAGCCAGCATGGATTCTCCAAGAACCATTCTGCTTCACGAGATAGAAGGCGGCATTTCCACTCCCATGATTTTCAAAGGGGTTACTGTATGTCATCCCACCAGTGTTATCGAATAGGATAGCCGGGTCGGTTAATCCCTCCACATCCTCTTTGAGTTGTACAAGTTTCTTGGGATCAAACTGCACTTTGCAAATCATCACAGCTGAATTGCCGTCTTTGAAAACAGACTCAACACTCAAGATCTTAAATCCTTCAAAATTGCTGGCAATGCGATCTGGAGAAGAGGATTTTGGATCGAGCGTCTTAAGAACTGCATTTGCAGCATTCAAATACTGCATGCTGACGATGGCTTGGACGGTTTTGTGATCCCCCGTTTGAACTTCAGCGATCGAAAGGCATGCTGCTTTTGCAAAATCTGGAACCTCCTGCAAAGGAGAGGATTTTAACGCTGGATTACCGCTTTCTGCATGCACTTTGCATAAGGCCACCAACCCGACCATCGCAAAGGTTCTAAAGTTCATGGTGTGTTCTGGTTTGGAGTGAAGCCGCCGATTTCCTTTACCCGTGAATAGACCTCGTCTGATCCGTGAGCAAGACAGACCATTTTCGCTCCACCGCGCCTCGGCGGGAAAAATCTCTCGGCCGTTAGTCTTACTGTACCAAGCTATCGAGATACGCCGAGGGTTCGTAGTTCTCGATCAGGATCTCGTTCTGGTCGCCGCGCTTCATCCGGACCTGCTTGACCAGGATCTCGGGGGTCTTGTGCGGGGCGAAGAGGATGTCGTCGTGGGTGGCGTGGCTCTTCTCGGCGAACATCGAGGGAACGAGGTGTCCTCCGAGATGGTCGCTGCGGCCGGTGGCGACATGGACGGTGCCACGGACCTTCTCGTCCTGGATGTCACGTCCGCTGACCGGCAGCAACTGCGTGCCGAGTCCGAGTTCGCCGAGTTCGCCGGTGATGGGGTCGGAGGTGAGCTTGGCGTTGTGGGCAGCCACGGTGGCGGCGTTCCCCTTGATCAGTTCGGCCTTCACGATGCGGCCACCGGTGACAGTCATGAGTCCGAGCGTCCCGTCCTCATACTTGTGGGGGAAGGCACCCTCGGCACCTTCGGGAACGAAATAGACTTCACCGGCGGGGAGGTTGGCGACATCGGGCTCGTCGCCGAGGCAGAGGCCGTGGCTCTTCTGGGCTTCCTGACCATTAAGGATCAGACGGAGAACATGATCCTGTCCTTCGCAGCCAAACTCGATCTCGATCCAGTCGGCCTTGGTGACGCCCTGGCGGAGCTTCTCGGCCTCGACGCTCACCTCGCTGTAATCGACGGCGAGGCCGCTGGAGAGAATGACCTCGTTGACCCCGTGGAGCGTGGCCCCGCGGAATCCATACTGCTTCGCAAAGGCCGTCAGTGGCGCGGTTGCCGAGAAGGTCGAGATGCAGAGGATGATGTCGTAGTTGGGGTAGACATCCTTGGAGAGGCTGACCTGAGTGCCCTCGGGCGTGAAGGCCTCGTCGGGAAGGTCGAGGTTGCTGCCGCTGGTGAGCTTGTAGGAGAAGATCTCCCCACCGGTGAGTCCCATGGAGGAGAGGATTCCGGCGTTGAGCGGCTTGTAAAACGACTCCACGGCGTGCTTCTGGATCGTGAGGGCAGGATCCTTCAGGAAGCCGAAATCCTTGATCTCGGCGGGATTCTCCAGATCGATCAGGACGCAGAGGCGCTGGCCGGGCTTGGGGCCGAACGTCGTTTTGAGAAGTCGCTCGAGGCTGAAGGGAGGAAAGCTCCGGGCGGCGATCCTTTTGGCAATGGGCTGAGCAATGGGAGTGGCCATGGTGATGATCGGTTGGTGGGTTGCGTGAGACTTTCCCAGGATGAGGGAATGGTCAACCCCCGCGTCTTAGTTCGCAGGAGTGGGCTGAAAATCCGGCGCCGAAGGAGGTGAGCCAATGGGAGTCAGCATCGCTTTTCAATGCCCGTTCGAGGGCGATCAACACGGAGGGGCTGCTGACGTTGCCGTAGTCGCGGAGCACGGAACGGGATTCCGGAAGGGAGACTCCGAGGGTGGTTTCGAGGGTATCAAGGACATCGCGTCCTCCGGTGTGCGCGACGACTTTGTCTGGGTCGGACTCCCGGAGCGACCAGAGCACGGAGACCGCCTCGGCGGCGATCGTCGGGACGGAGCGGTGAAGCTGGTTTTTCAACCGGCCGTCGCGATTCACGAAACGGACTTTTTCCCGGTGCTCGGGACGATGGAGTGTCCGGAACCCCGAGAACCGCAGGTCATTTCCGGTGTTCTTGTCATCCCAGATGGCGGCCGCGGCCCCGTCGCCGAAGAGACACAGGCTGATCAGCACCCCCGGATCATCATCGAGGTAGAACGCCGCCGAGCAGACCTCAACGGCGACCGTCGCAATGACGGCCCCCGGCCGGGCCTGCAGCAGTCCCCGGGCCGCTTCCAGCATCGGGATGGCCGCGCCGCATCCCTGCCCGAGAAGATCCCCCAGATAAGCTTCCGGTTTCATGCCGAGCCGCTCCGAGACATAGCTCGTGAGCCCGGGGCAAAGATATCCCGTGCAGGTGCAAATCAGCAGGGCATCGAGATCAACCGGTCGGATCCTTGCCCGTTCGCAGGCCTTGGCAAGCGCCTCGGCCGCGAGGCGCGGGGCTTCCGTTTCAAATACTGCGTGAAGGTCACCGGCTCCGGCACGGAGGAGGGCGGCGGGATCGGGTGCCGCCAGCCTGCGGGTCGTGATCCCGCTCTCCCCTCCGAGAACCTTCTCGAGGATCTGGCGGGAGCGTGGCCGGATGTTCCCGAGAATGCCGGAATCGCGTAGCAGGGAGAGGGACTCTGCTTGGGTCAACCCGCGCTCGGGGAAGGCGTTGGCAAGTGACCGGAGATACATCATCGGAGCGTACGGCAGATGATGCCGAAGGGAAGGAAACGAGCCATCCCGAGTCCTCGTATCCAACGCGTGCCCTGCGGGTGCGTGACAACGGGATGGAGAAGATTTGCGACACGCAGGCGCAGGCCGAACAAACGGGACGCCGCTTTTCTGTTCCGCACGGTTGCCTCGCTCCACGGGATGCGTCCCTCCGCGTAGTCCACAACCGGGGTGATAGCGTGGCAGGCGGCTTCGAGGGCCATGCTCATCCCGTTTCCGGTGAAGGGCGGGATCATGGCTGCCGCGTCCCCGATCGAGAAGTTCCGCGACTCACCCGCAGCGAAGGAAATCCCGGCCACTCCGCAGAAGCTCGTGGCATCGGGGAGCGCTTTGGCGAACCTTCCGGAGAGATCGTTCAGGCCGAGTTCTCGGAGATAGTGGTGCAGAAGCTCGATGCCCTTGGCTCCGGAGGATTCCCGCTTGCGGAACAGTCCGCAGACATTGACCCATCCCTCCTCGATCCGTGCCAGACCCACGTAGCCGGAGCGTCCCACGTGCATCTCGAGATCATGGGTCAGCCGCAGGTCCCGGAAGTGGCATTTCAGACCGACCCAATCGGAGGTCCGACGCGGCCTTCCAGCAGCCCAGACCACGCCCTCCTGTTCAAGCACATCGGCTTCAAGCCGTGATCCCGTGAAAAGTATTCCCCCGAGTTGCCGGAAACGTGCCTGAAGGCGGCCGTCGAGCAGATGCCTGGAAATTCCCCGTCCCTCCACCTCCATGTCGTGGAGAGGACCCTCCTCATCATACCAGCGGGAGCTTCGGAGCGGCACCGCGTCCTGCAGGGCGAAGGCGATACCTAGATTCTCGAGCACCTCATCGGAAACTCCGCTCAGGAATTCCCCGCACACCCGGTGTCTGGGATATTCCGAGGCCTCGTGCAGGGTGACGGGGACGCCTCGCTCCCTCAGCGCGATGCCGAGCGCAAGGCCGGCAAGTCCTCCCCCCGCGATGGTAACCGGGCGACTCATGTCCGGATGGCCGCAAAGCGCAGGGTGCCCCGTCGGGTCACAAACTCCCGGATCTCCCAGCGTGCGGGATTCAGGCCGAGTAACCCGGCCAGTTCCCCCTTCCGGAAGCCCGCGCGGATGCTTGCGGGCATGTCGTGCCGGGTGATTTTTCCGACGAAGGGTGAGGCCAGACCGGCCATCCGCAGCGGGACCATACTGCGGTACGGTTCGGAAAAGAGCACCAGCGAGAACCGGCGAAACTCCCATCCCAGAAGCCGGAGAACGGCCGCGTCGAGATGATGGAGGATCAGTGATCCGTAACAGACCTCCGCCTCCACGGTTGGGAGCGTCTCGAGAAAATCGCCGCTCACCCATGCGATCGACGGGGGAAGATCCCCGGGGCGGGCGATCCGGTCGAGACCCGTGATCTCGCTCTGCGGACGGGCCTCATGGATTTTTCGGCAGAGCAGGCCCTCGCCTGCGCCAAGTTCCACCATGCGGTAGGGGCGGTCACGGAAACGGCCTAGAGAGCGCAGGATCCAGCGGCTGTTGCCGAGAAAGAGATCGAGCAACCGAAGGTCGAGGCGGCTCCTCACCGCTCCCGGATCCGCGGGATCGAGATGATCGAGAAGCTCCGCCTCGAGGATTCGGTTCATGGCGGTTCCACGATAGGACGATGCAGGGATGCCTGAAGAAGGAAAAAGCTCCTGATGGCGAGATAGTCACATTGCTTAGGCCATTTCCCTCTCTTCCGTGCCATCCCGGCCTCATCAGGGAATCCTATGAAGCCGCTCAGCAACCTCTGTTTCGTCCTGGGGTTGACCTCCGTCCTCGCCTCCATCGCCATCTGGTATGTTGCCGACGGCAAGGATGCGTCGTTCGAAGTCCGCACCCATGGGGAACTCTTCGGGATCTTCGTCGGCCTCTGGGCCCCGACCTTTCTGATCCTCTCCAACCGCCTCGCGCGGTTCGCCGAGGGAAAATAGTTCCGCATTGCGCGAGGGGCAGGGTCATTGACCCGGCCCTTTTCTTTTCCCATCCTCGCCCGGTGAATCTACTTCCCCGGGATGGCGTCGTGGAATACCTCGGAAGGGTCTTCTCTCCGGAGGAATCGGGGACGCTTTTTGACGAGTTGCTCGCGACATCACCCTGGCAACCGGATGAGGTGATGCTCTTTGGGCAGAAGCGCATCCTCACCCGCAAGGTGGCGTGGATGGGGGATGACGGATTCATCTATTCCTATTCGGGCACCAGCAAGACCGCCTCCCCGTGGGCACCGATGCTGCTGGGTATCCGTAAGCGCGTCGAAACACTCTGCGGCCATGCGTTCAACTCCTGTCTGCTCAATCTCTACCACGACGGCTCCGAGGGGATGGGATGGCACAGCGACGATGAGAAAACGCTCGGATGCAATCCCGTCATCGCCTCGGTGAGCTTCGGAGCGGAGCGTCCCTTCCGGTTCAAGCACCGCGTCACCAAGGAAGTCATCCCGCTGATCCTGGAGAACGGGAGTCTTCTCGTGATGAAGGGAGAGACCCAGCATCACTGGCTTCATGCCCTTCCCAAGACCAGGAAGGCGAACGCTCCCCGGATCAACCTGACCTTCAGATCGTTTGCGGGGTGATCCCCTGCGTCGGAGAGAGGCGATCATCGCCGCCCCCATGATCCGGAGTTTCCCCGCTGGCCAAGGCTAGCCGTGCGGACCCACCTCAGAAGAGCCGTCTACTCCGTCTCGGATTGGTCGGATTAGAAACCCATGGGAATTGCCTCTCCCCTTGGCACGATGGATGCCATTTCAAAGGCCGTTCCTTCGGGCATGGTCCGGAAGATCTCGCTTGCCACACACGGAATCAGCGGGCTGAAGACGGTTGCCTACCTTAGGTATCATCGCATCTGCTTCAGCAATTCCGTCACTTCGGCCTCCAGGAGGACGGCCTCGCGCTTGCGGTCGGTCTCCGGTGGCCGGGTCCGACCGAACGTGATGCGGGCCTCGAAACCGGGCCCGGAGAGCAGATTCAGTAGATGAGGGAGCAGGGTGTGATCCCCCCAGTAGGCGATTTCCTGTCTGGGATCGCCGTTGCCGTGTAACGAGTAGGAAATGGCTGCGGGCGTGACCGGCTTCCGCGATCGGACGGCAGATTGCAGGAGGGAACTGCGGAACGGCAGGACACGCGTTCCGTCGGAACTGGTTCCCTCGGGGAAGAGAACAACAGGGATTCCCGATGCCAGCGGCCTTTCCATCTGCCGCAACTGGGCGGGAATCTCGGCCGGATGGTCGCGGCTCACGAAGATCGTTCCGGCATTGAGTGAAAGCCATCCGAAGACCGGCCAGGAAGCGACATCGCTCTTGGCGACAAAGATGGCGGGGCAGAGGGAACCCAGCACCAGGATGTCCGCATAGCCGAGATGATTGCACGCGATGAGTCCCTCGGAGGGGATGCTCCCTGACATCGTGACCCGGCAGTGAAGCAGGGAAAGAAACCGTCGGCTCATCCACTGCATCCAGGCAATGCGGCCTTTCTCGGCGTCACCAGCCCGTTTCAGGAACCAGCCGAGAGCTGCCATTCCCGAGCAGATGACCCAGCCGAGACGAAGGAGGCGCAGCGTGCCCCGGGGAGATAACCGAGGCATCAACAGGGAAGTGCCGAGTCGATGACGGGGGCTTTGCCCGAAACCCCATTCCCGGCATTGGGGCGCACGATGAAGCGTTCCCTTGCCGTTGGGTCGGCATTGAAGCAGTCGATCATGGTGAGGAAATCAATCGTGCCGAAGGCTCTGTCGATCGCAGGGGTGGAGCAGATTTTGGCACCGATCCCGAGATACGCACGCAGAAGTTTCGGAGGCGGAGGGCAGACAGCGAGAGGTTCGACTTCTTCGAGTGCAAAGGCCGGAAGCGGAGCGGTCCGGAATTCCGAATCCGAGAGATGCCCGTCGGTGACAAAGCGGTTGTAAAGGGCCCGGCCATGCGCAGGATCCTGGGAGGTGAGCGAACTGCATCCGATCAGGTAGCGGGCCCTGCGCTCCAGCGCATAGCGGACGATCTCGCGCCAGAGCATCGAGATCACGGCGATCGAGCGGTGATCGCGGTGGACGCAGGCCCTGCCCAGTTCCACCAGCGAGTCCCGGAACGGCTCGAACGGGGTGAAATCGAATTCGCAGGCACCGTAATAGCCGAGGTGGAGTCCGGCCATGATGCCCGTCTGCATGCGGTACGTGCCGACCACCTCCCCAGACCCTTCCTCGATGACGATCAGATGATCGCAGACCTCGTCGAACTCGTCTTCGTCCATCCCCGTGGCATGGGCGCTGGCCAGTCCCTCGTGAAGCTCGAGGTTGAAGACCTCGAAGCGAAGCCTCAGCGCTGCACGGATCTCTTTCTCGTGGCGCGCGAAACGGACGGTGTAGGAAGGCCGTTTCTGCTCGGTCTGAGCCGTGATCCGAGCTGGCTCGTGGGTGGTTGGAGGCAAAACCGCCATGGGAAATTTTTTTCAAGGGCACCGCACGGTGTCTACAGCAATCCGGTGACGATTTTGCCATAAACCCAAAATTTGCATGAGGATCCGAGGAACCGGTAGGCCGAGGAGTTATAATCGTTAAAAAGGTTAAAGCGTGACAACGTGCAGATGGTCACAAGAGGCACCTAAGGTGTGTGGGAACGCATCTTTGATTCGCTCGCTCCCGCTCGTCTCACCCAGCGGGTACTGGCCTCGCCAGTATCTCGCCCACGGCTCCCAGCCGTGGGAGTGTCATGCCGCAGGCAGTCCGAG
>Ga0007827_10000119_pt1 | contig 27595 bp, 23 predicted proteins | sample CryBogCBE16Jul07_FD_60332 | JGI IMG/M metagenome (GOLD analysis project Ga0007827, IMG submission 60332) | Freshwater microbial communities from Crystal Bog, Wisconsin, USA - CBE16Jul07 | ecosystem: Environmental > Aquatic > Freshwater > Lake | place: Crystal Bog, Wisconsin, USA | collected...
GACGTGCTCCAGGAATACGAGAAGATCCGCCCATCCGGGGAGAATCTCCAGGAACATGCCGCATCTCACGCGGCCTCGATACGGAGTGTCAGGATGGAACCCCGCCTGCGTACGGACGGTCTTGTCTCAGGAATCCTCCTGAAAATCGAAGTGGAGGCAAGGTGTCCCGTTGCCAAGGCCCGCCTCGTCATCGGACTCACTCATTCCGAAGCCGGTCCACTGTTCCATCTCTCTTCCTTCCGTGACCTGGAGTGGATCCGCCTCGATGAGGGCGTGACGCTCGTGGAGGCGGATTTGTCCGGCTTTATCCCCCAAAGGGGCACCTGCAGGACGGAAATCAGCCTGCGTGGGGAACGTCTCGACGAGATCCTCGACACCAGAAGGGGGGACAACCAACTTCAGATAGACGACCCGCTTCCAAACTACGAGGGGTTCGGGGAGAATGGAGCCATCCACCCGGAAGCCTCCTGGACGATTCACAAGCCCCCGGCCAGGCCTTCATGACGGACCGCTTCCCCAATCTCTACCTCGTCGGGGCCGCCAAGGCGGGAACCACCGCTCTTTACGCCACCATGGCAAGGCATCCGGATATCTACGCGCCCCATACGCTCAAGGAACCGAACTTCATGGCGATGGAGGGAAAACCCCTCAGATTCCGGGGCCCCGGCGACATGGTAAAGGGCGGGCAGTTCCGCTCCCTGACCACGCGGGAGGAGTATCTCGATCTTTACCGGCCGGGGATCCGCCTCCGTTGGATGCTTGATGCCAGTCCCCTCTACCTGAGGGATCAGTACGCGCCGGAACGGATCCTGCAGTATGCCCCCGATGCCCGGATCATGATGGTCATCAGGAATCCTATCGAGGCGGCGTTCTCGTTCTACGTCATGTTCCGGCGGGATGGACGGGAGCCTTTCAGGGATTTTCTCAAGGCGTTCGAAGATTCATCCCGACGGCTCGCGGCGGGCTGGGAGGAGGGATGGGACATCAAGGGGTTTTTCCGTTATCCCGCCCAGATCCGGCGTTATCTCGACCTCTTCGAGAAGAATCGCCTGCTCATCCTGCACTACGACGAACTTCGTGCCGACTACGCGGGCGTCCTGAATAGGATCGCGGGATTCCTTCGGATCGATCCTCTCCTCTTTCCGACATCCAGCGGGAGGGAGAACTCCTCCCCGACGCTCCGCAACATGATCCACCGCTCCGCTCCGGCAAGATTCATCAGGCCCGGCTTCGGGATCCTCAGAAAAGCCATTCCATCCCCGTTGATGCGTTTTGTCAGGAAAAGGTATCTGGATGCGCCGGCTTTCAGGATGAAGAAGGAGGAATTCGATTACCTCCTCCGGTACTACGGTGCGGAGATCGACGAGTTGGAGAGCCTCCTCAAATGGGATCTCTCCTCCTGGAAACGATTCCGGGGCGACCAAGCTGAAAAGTCCCGGGCCTGACAACGAATTACCTCCCGATGACATCCGAGCACCGTGACCAAACGCCTGCCCGCCTGTCGGTCATCCTCTGCTCCCACAACCCTCGGCGGGACTATCTGGACCGGGTCCTGGAGGGCTTAAGACACCAAACGCTTCCCGTTGCTTCCTGGGAACTCCTCCTGGTCGACAGCGCCTCCGTGCCTCCCCTCGTGGGCCGGGTGAACCTCGACTGGCATCCCGGTCATCGATTCTTGAGAAACGGGCTGCCTGGGCTGACGCTGGCACGCCTCGAGGGCATCCGCGAGGCGGCGGCCGATCTCCTGGTCTTTGTGGACGATGACAATGTCCTCTCGCCGGACTATCTCTCCACGGCTCTCCGGATAGGCTCAACACATCCCTTCCTCGGAGTATGGGGAGGTTCCGTGATCCCTGTGTACGAGACTCCGCCACCGTCATGGCTGAACGAGTTCGAGCATGTCCTGAGTTGCGGGATCAACACGCGGGACTCGTGGTCGAACGTGCCCTCTCTCTCGGACCCGTGGGTGATCGGCGCTGGCATGGTGATCAGGAAGCCGGTGGCGCTGGCGTGGGCCGCAAGTGTCGGTTCCTCACCCGGGCGAATGAGTCTCGGCCGACGGGGCAACTCGCTGATGGGTGCCGAGGATCTCGACATCGTCCTGACCGCCTGCGAGATGGGACAGGGCCGGGGCGCCTTCAAGGATCTTACCCTTGATCATCTGATCCCCCCCGTCCGCTGCACCGAGGAATACATCGAGCGCCTGCTCCGCATGAACACGGCCTCAATGGAGATCCTGAAGAAGGCCCGTGGCCTGCCGACGGCACCGCCTCCCGGAGAAGGATCTCTCGGAAGCTTTCTCCGGAATCTTCTCAACGGGATGCGACGGCTCCGTATGGGAAGGATAGCGCGGATGAAAGACCGGGCCCATCGAGACGGGCTTGCCCTGGCCCGCGGCACCATGAGCTCAACAACGACGCCATGAACCACTCCGACGCACCCAGCCTGACCGTGGCGCTTTGCACGCGCAATCCCCGCAGGGACTACCTTGACCGTGTGCTTTCGGGACTCCGAGAGCAGACCCTCCCCTTTGCCCGCTGGGAACTCCTGCTCGTTGACAATGCATCTTCCGTTCCGCTCAGGGAATCAGTGGATCTGGGATGGCATCCCAGGGCACGTCATGTCCTGGAAGCATGCGTCGGGTTCTGCCCTGCCAAACACCGCGCGATCCGCGAAGCCGCAGGTGCGATCATGGTCTACGTTGACGACGACAATGTCCTCGACCCGGATTACCTCCAGGCCGCACTGGCACTTTTTGAGGCGAACCCGCGCTACGGCTGCGTGAGCGGCACGCAACGACCGGAATACGAAATCCAGCCGCCAGCCTGGTTCCGCGGGGAATATGAAAGCTGGATCGCCGTCCGGCATCTCACGCGCGACCTGTTTTCCAATTTCTGGCATCCTCTGTCGGAGCCATGCGGGGCGGGAATGGTGGTGCGTCGTGAGATCGTGCTTCCCATCGCCCTGCGCTCGGAAGCCATGGACCAGGCCTGTTTTGAGAAAAACTTCGGGGTCCGTCCCCCGACGGAGGATGTCGAGTTTTCCCATGCGGCACTGGATGCGGGTTTCTTCGTGGGACAGACCCCGTCCCTGCGGCTCACGCATCTGATCGGTGCCTCACGTCTCAACGAACGCTATCTTTTCGGGCTTTACCGGAACAACATCGCGACCGGGCGATGGCTCTCGGCCCGCCGTGCAAAGGGGTCCTCTGTATCAATGTCACCCAGGGAGGCATTCAGGGAGGTCCTCAAGCTCCTGTTCAAGGACAGGATCGGGCGTCGCCTCGCTTGGGAACGCCTGATGGCCTTCCTGATCGCCCGGCACGCCTACCGCGTTTGGCTCAGGACCTTATGAGCCTCCTCTGCACCATGGCGTTCGGGGAACGCTACGCGCGGCAGGCCCGCTATCTGGTCGCAGATCTACGCGACCAGGGAGTCAGGATCCTGATCCTCACGGATCATCCGGAGTTCTTCCAAACCTTCGGAAACGCGCTCGTCCATCCACTGCATCCGCGACGCTTTTCCTACCACTTAAAAAAGGAGGCCGTGCGCGCCGCCATCGCTATCTCGGGTTCCGCCACCTTCATCGACGCGGACTGCGTGATCCGGCCCGGCGTTTCCGCAGACATCCTACGCAAAGCCCTCATCCACGGTTTTTCCCCGGGATTCCACTGTTGGAAGATCTCCCCGATCGCGGAAGCGGGACCTTATCTTTATCCGGCTACGGAGTCGGCCGCCCGCGAACTCGGCATCACCTATGACCGGGACGCCATCACCTGCCAGGAGATGCTCTTCAACGTCACGGCGGAGGGAGGAAAAGAGGAGGTCTTCCTCGAACTGTGGGATCGCTTGGAGGCGCATCCCGGCGTGATCGCCCTCCCGCTGCGCGATCCCGTCCATGGAGGCGGGGGCGAGGGCACGGTCATGGGGATCGCCGCGTCGGGTTCCGGCATCACGATGCACGGCACCGAGGAAATGGACCGCTCCATGTTGCCTCGTGTTTTCTGGCACTGTGCGCTCGATTACCGGATGCGCCCGTACCATAAGGCTAGGGAATCGATCTTGAAACATTGCGGCTTACTTCAACCTGCCGACCTCTCCAAATCAGCCCTGGCATGACGGCAAAGCCTCTTCTCCTCTCCGATGTGAAGATGCCATGGTTCGGCGCCAAAACCGGCTACGAACTCCTGCCGCATTATCTGGAGGGGTTTGGACAAGCTGACATCATCGCTCCCTCGGGAGGTGCTGCTAACCTCTTACTAGGAAAGTCGGCTGCGTTCCTTCTGGGGCACGGAGTCACCAATCATCAACTCGGCGGGGGCAGAGCCCGTGCCGCCCTGCGAATGTGTCTCACGGGGCGCCCTCTCCATCTTCTCTACGCCGAACATCATCTTCCCCACTGGGGGGATTACCCCCCGTGCTTCCGGAACCGATCCCTGCTGACCATCCATCAGCCGGTCGGATGGTGGGACAAGGCACGCCTCCGCTCCCTGTCGCGATTCCGAAACGTCATCCTGCTATCATCCCGCGATGCGGAAACATTTCGCTATCACCTGATGACGGGATCGCGGATCAGCGTGATCAGGCACGGGGTCGACACGGAATTTTTCCATCCCGCCGCGACGCATGACGCGGACCGGATCCTGTTCAACGGGGTCCACCTGAGGAATGTCGGGATGCTCTCGCGCGTCGTCACGATGCTTCTGAACAGGCATCCCGGCCTCCAGATCGACCTCCTGGTTCCGCAGGCGAGGCGTCAGGGGGAGGACTTCAGCCGTCTCGGATCCCTTCCCGGGATCACTTGGCACGAGGGATTGGACGACATGGAACTACGCTCCCTCTATCAACGATCCCGCCTTCTTCTGCTGCCGCTGGAGGACAGCAGCGCGAATACGGCCATCGTGGAAGCGCTGGCTTGCGGATTACCCGTGCTCACCACCGATGTCGGGGGGATACGGGACTACGGCGGCAGGACGGTCTTCCCCGTCGTGCCCAACAACGATGATGTCGCCATGGCGGATCTGGCCAGCCGTTATCTGGAGGATTCCCCCTTCAGGCAGGAAATCGCCTGCGCATCCCGCCGGTTCGCTCTGGAACATCTCGCATGGCCCTTGGTTGCGTCGCTTCACCGCGAACTCTACAATCATTTCTGGAAATGATCGCCACCGTCTGCACGCTATTCGAGGGAGACTACCACCATGGGGTCGCGGCATTGGCAAACTCCCTGTGCCGTAACGGCTTCACCGGGAGGATTTTCGCCGGATACCGGGGTTCCCTCCCCGACTGGGCCCAACGATTGACGGGGCATGCCGGAGTCGAAGCATCCATTTCCCAGGATGTCACGATCCGTTTCATCCGTCTTGATCCCCCTGCCCATTTCACCAATTACAAGCCGGATTTCATGCTCGATCTGTGGGAGGGGGCGGCCAGGGATGCTGATCACCTTGTCTATGCCGATCCCGACCTGCTTTTCGACGCCCCGTGGGGCTATTTCCGCGACGCGCTCGAATGCGGGATCCTGCTCTGCGAGGACGTGAACTCACCCATGAACGGCCATCACCCCACACGGACCGCATGGAAGCGCTATTTTCCTGAACTTTTACCGGATTCCTCCTGGGATCTTTTTGTCAACGGAGGCTTCATCGGAGTCCCGCGACAGGCCTCGGAATTCCTGGTCCGGTGGAGGGATCTTAACGCGCGCGTGGCGACCATCCTCGGAGGTCCCGAGATCACGGGTCTCGATGGGAAAAAACTCCCGGTCAGGCCGTTCGCGGACTGTTTTTCGCAACCCGATCAGGACGCCCTCAATGCCCTTGTTTCCGCATCGCCCGGAGAGACCTTCTCCATCCTCGGACGTCAGGCCATGGGCTTCTCATCCGGCAGGAGCATCCTACCCCATGCCCAGGGTTACTCTGCCCGGAAGCCGTGGTGCAGGAACTATCTCCGCGATGCACTCCGTGGGATACCCCCCTCGGCGGCTGACCGAGCATTCTGGCATTACGCTGGAAGCGGCCCTCTGCGAACATTCCCGGAGAACGTGATCAGCGGGGCGCGTGTCAGACTGGCTGCCGCCGCCCTGGCCGGACGATTCTACCGGAGAAGCTGATACCGGCGTGAAATTTTTCCACAAGTCCGTCCACAGGTTACGTTCCCTTGTTTTTCTGGCCTTGAGGGAGATGTGGATCTATCCGGCGCTCAGGCTTCTGGGCATGAGGATCGGCAAGCGGACCATCGTTGGGATTCCCCGCGTCAACTGGCCCCACAAGGTGTCCATCGGCTCCGATTGCCTGATCGAACACGGAGTGGTGTTCAAACACGACGGCGTCTGGAGCCCGGAACCCAGCATCCGAATCGGCGATCGTGCATTCGTCGGGGCCGGTACCGAATTCAATATCCGCAGGGGCATCACCATCGGGAACGATGCCCTGATCGCCTCCGGATGCCGCCTGATCGATCACGACCACGGAACGGCGGCGGAACAGCCGATGCGGACTCAACCCGGACCTGAGGCGGAAATCCGGATCGGTGACGATGTCTGGATCGGGTGCAATGCGGTCATCCTCAAGGGAGTGACGATCGGCAACGGGGCGGTGGTCGGGGCAGGTTCCGTGGTCACCAAACCAGTCCCTCCGGGGGAGATCTGGGCAGGAGTTCCTGCGCGGCTGATCGGCGTAAGAACGAACTCGGCGGTAAATCTATCCACCCCCCTCCACTCCTCCGGGTAATGCCTGCCGAACTCTCCCCTGTGACGCCGCACGGCCATCGCTCCTCCGACCGCCTGGACAACTCCCTTTCCTGGTATCTTGATCTTTGGAGGATCATCGCGGCCTTCCTGGTCTTCACGATGCATCTCTTCCTTCCCCAGTTGAACATCTACCCACTTCCAGGGGACGGGACCTCGCCGTTCCTGCACGGACAGGGCCATCTCGCGGTGATCGTCTTTTTCGTGCTGTCAGGCTACCTGATCTCCCATTCGGCCCACAGGAACGGAATGACCCTCCGGAGGTTCGCCCTCGACCGATCCGTGCGCCTCTACGCCGTCATCATCCCTTCGCTTCTCCTCACGGCAGCGGTGAGCTGGGCGGCCCCTCGCTTCTCACCCCATTGGGCATCCGGCTTTCTCTCCGAGCCGTGGCAGCCGGTACGTTACCTGCTGAATGGCCTAAACTGCCAGCAACTCTGGTTTCTCTGCGTGGCACCGGGAGTGAACTGGGCGTTCTGGTCCCTGGGCTATGAGGCTTGGTTCTACGTGCTTCTGGCCCTGGTAGTCTTTCTCAGGGGACGTCGTCGTGTCGCAGCCCTCTCGCTGGCGCTCCTCGTCGTCGGCCCCAAAATTCTGCTTCTCCTCCCAGCCTGGCTTTTTGGCGTGGCTGCGGAACGCCTCACGGTGTTGGAACGCGGCGCAAAAGGTGCGGGGATGGTTTGGAAACTGGGTTTTTTACTCTCCCTCCTGCTCGTTCTCGCGGCGCTTGCCAGTCCCGGTTCGCTTCCCTGGTGGAACCACGGGAGCAGTTTCGGACACCGTCCCTGGTTCTATTCCGCCAACGCTTCCGCGGACTGCCTGTTCGCCTTGCTCGTCGCGGTGAACTTCCTCTGCGCGGGAATGTCAGGGTCCTCGTTGCCCTCCATTCCCACGCAATGGGAGCCCCCCGTGCGCTGGGTCGCCCAGAGAACTTACTCGCTGTACCTCTATCACACACCGCTCCTTTTCCTGGGCGGATGGCTGCTTCCGCTTCGCCGCCATGACGCATGGGTTGGGGGCGGACTGGCGACGGCGGTGCTGGGAGTGACAGCATTGCTGGCCCGTTTCACGGAATGCCGGACGCCCGATCTCAAGCGGCTCATCGCCCGAAGGATATTTCCGGAGGGATCCCCCCCATGAGGCTTGTCTTTCTCTGCGCCTCTCTGGAACCCGGGCGCGACGGGGTCGGCGACTACACCCGGCGGCTGGCGGCTGAACTCGCCGCACGGGGACACGATGTCGCGTGTGTCGCGATGAACGACCGGCATGCGCGGGCGCTTGGGAACGCTTGCCTCCGCGCGGGGCCCGAACCGGCCACAATCCCTATCCCCGTCCTGCGACTTCCGACCTCTGCCCCGTGGAGAGAGAGGATGCGGCTGTTGCAGGAGTTTCTCGACGAACGACGCCCCGACTGGGTGAGCCTCCAGTTCGTACCCTACGGATTCCATCACAAGGGACTTCCGTTCGGCCTGCCCGGCAGGCTTGCCCGGCTGAAAGGGAATTTCAGATGGCACCTGATGTTCCATGAACTTTGGATCGGGGAGGAGGATCATTTTCCCCTCCGCCATCGCTTGATCGGAAGGCTCCAGCGCCTCATCGCCGGACGATTGGGCCGGACTCCGGGGGCGGTTCTCCACACCAGCAATCCCTGCTTCCGCGACCGCCTCCTCTCGCTCGGATGCCATGCAGGAATCCTCCCTCTCTTCTCGAACATCCCGGTCGTTCCACCCGATCCCGGCCTGAGGCGTCGGATCCTCATGGAAGCCGGATGCCTGACTGAAGGGACCGGGGAGGATCAGGCCTGGATCCTATCATTCTTCGGAGCCATCCATCCGCAATGGGAACCCGGCCCTCTGCTGGAAAGGATCCGCAGCGCCATGAGCCCTGCCGGAAAAAAAACCTGCCTGTTCCTATCGCTGGGCAGGACGGGTGAGGCGGGCGCCGCCGTCTGGCATCGTCTGGCTGCTTCTTCGGACCCCTCCTTCCGATTCCTGCAACGAGGCCCGCTTCCAGAGGAGGAAATCTCCCGCCATCTGCACATCGCCGATTTCGGGATCGTGACCTCCTCCCTTCATCTTCTGGGAAAGAGCGGGAGTGCCGCCGCAATCCGCAGTCACGGGGTACCCCTGATCGGCACGAGGCTCGAGGAATCGATGGGGCTGGAACTGCCCCCGGATGTCATCCTGCCGGACGGGAATTTCTGGAACCGCCTCACGGAGCAGTGCAAGCAGGAGAACCTTCCGACGGCGGAGTCCGTTGCCGAACGCCTCGAGGCCGCATTGCTCGAATCGCCCGTCCCCCCCGGAACGGAAGCGGCGCAGAACCCATGAAAGTTCTCTACTGCTCCCCGAACAGGTCCCACCACTACGGCTATGCCAGAGAACTGCACCGGGCGGGAATGCTCCATGCCTTTGTCTCCGGTTTTCCACGCTTCGCCAGAGGAGCAGCTTTTGGGGAACGCGACGCGCGGGTTGTCAGGGCCGACCAGATCCAGTCATTCTATCTGGCTGCCCTGCGAGCGCACCTACCCCGCCGCATCACCGGTGAACTCGCCCATGTCTCCAAGATCTGGATCGATCGACTCTGCCGGGGTTTTCTCGAAGGTGCCGATCTGTTCCTTTTCTACAACGGATGCGGTCTGGAAACCGCTCGCCGTGCGCGGCGGCGCGGAATCCTCACCATGGTCGAGGCGGTCAATTCCCATGTACTGACCCAGCAGAAAATCCTGCAGGAAGAACATCGGCTGATCGGAATCCCCTGGCGTCCCTTCCACGTGAGGGAGACCAGGCGAAGGATCCTCGAATATACCGAGGCAGAACGGATCCTCGTACCCTCCGAGTTCGTGCGGAGAAGCTTCGTGGAGCAGGGCATCCCGCCGCAACAGCTCGTCAAAGTTCCTTACCGGGCCGGTGCTCGACCAACCCGGGGAGGCGTTCTCACCGCCCGACCGGATCGCGCCGGCCCCTTCAGGATCCTCTTCGTCGGTTCCGTTGCGCCGCGCAAGGGTGTCCGCTATCTGATCGAGGCCTTCCGTCAGTTCCGTCATCCTGAGAAGGAACTCTCGCTTGTCGGCCCCGTGGCCTCCCCCAGCGGACTGGAGGGGATTTCCATCCCGCCAGGCGTCCATTTCAAGGGAGTCCTCAAAGGGGAGGCTCTGGACCATGCATACCGCGGTGCCTCACTCTTCTGCCTGCCCACGCTGGAAGAAGGGCTTGCCCTGGTACTTGCGGAGGCTTTGGGTCACGGCCTGCCCGTGGTCACTACGCGGAACTCGGGAGCCGAGGATCTTTTCACCGACGGTGAGGGCGGGGTGATGACGGAGATCCGCGATGTCGCCGCGATGAGGGCCGCCTTCGAGCGGTGCGCAGACGATCCGGAGTGGTTCCTGCGCCTCAGGCAGGCAGCGGCTCTGCGAGCCGGGGAACTGGAACGCTCCCGCGGGGAGGAAAGCCTTCTTGTCCGGGCCTTGCAGGGACTTGAAATCGGTGGGATGGTTCCTTGAATTTCCAAGCGCATGATGTCGGATTGTTCCACTCCAGGCACCGGATATCCGGAAACAACGGTGTCCGCAAAGGCATTGACCCCAAGCATCCATTGAGCGAGATCCGATCATTCGATGTCTTTGACACGTGTTTGACGCGGCGCGTCGGAGCCCCAACCGATCTCTTTCGTGAAGTTGCGCGGAGGGTCCTTCTTGAACGGGGCGTCACCCCCGACCGACCCCGCATTGAGGACTTTGTGGCTGCACGGATTGAGGCGGAAAGCGCCGTCCGCAAGGGCACCAGTTCGGAAGACATCACGCTGACCCAGATCTGGAGCGCGTTGGGTGCCTCGATGGGCTGGGCCTCTGAGGAATCACTCCTGCGTCATGAACTCGACGTGGAGGCGGAATCCCTGGTTGCCGTCGCCGCAACCCGTTCCCTCATCGGAAAATTGAGGACCGAGGGATACCGAATTATCTTCGTCTCCGATATGTATCTGCCGACGGCCTTCATCGGGGGGCTTCTGGAGCGGCACGGTTTCATCCGGGAGGGGGACGGCCTGTACGTTTCCGGGGAAATCGGGAAAATGAAATCCAGCGGGAATCTCTTCCGGCACGTGCTCGACTCGGAGAAGGCACCTCCTTCACGGATCGTCCATCACGGGGATGACCGGCACAGCGATTACCTCGTTCCACGAGGCATGGGGATACGCGCCGAATTACTGACCGAGGGACGGTTGACGGGGGCGGAACATGACCTGTTGCGAATGAGCCGGGAGACCGAGTCCGCATCCCGCCTTGCCGGGGGCATGAAATCCTTCCGGGCGGCCAGCAATGCCCATGACGCGAACGAGACCGCTCTTGTCTCACAGTTCATCGGACCGTTTGTCATGGGCTTTGCGGCGTGGGTGCTTCGGCAGGCCCGGGAAGCCGGCATCAAACGCCTTTATTTTCTCTCCCGCGATTGCCAGATGGCTTGGAAGGTGGCCCGCGAACTTGCCCCCCACTACGGAGACATCGACTGCCGGTATCTCCATGTTTCCCGTCAGGCCCTCCACCTTCCCTCCGCAACCGACCTCTCCCCTGAGGGAATGCCGTGGATGCGCAGAAGGTTTGAAAAGCCGGTGCTGAAGGACCTGCTCGCGAAACTGGAACTGAATTACGGGGAACTCGCGTCATCCTTCGTCGGTCTGGCTGGGGCGCAAGGCGAGTCGTTTCGGCTCGAATCCGGGGAGGACTGGAAGCACTTCTGGTCAGGGATCAACAGTCCCCCGGTCAGGGAGGTATTACTACAGCTCATCGAATCACGACGGAAAAAGGCCCTCCTTTATTTCGAATCACAAGGACTCCTTGACGACTGTCCCTGGGCCGTCGTCGACTTGGGATGGTATCTCAGTGGACAGAGATCGCTGTCGCACATCCTGAAACATTCGGGACGGCGAGTCCCCGTTCGCGGCATTTATCTGGCGCTCAAGCAAGGGCGATGCTCTCCGGCCGAGGCCGGACTGTCGGAGGCCCTCATTTATGAGAACCATCCCGGGATGGACCATGCATCCTCGGGATCCCCTGTTTTTGAATACCAGACCCTGATTGAACACATCATCGGGTTGGCGGATCATCCCAGCGTTCATCATTACGAAGTCGGAGACGGGGGTGCCGGAGCGGTTTTTGCCGGTCCACTCGATCTCAGGGCGAGGGATTTTGCCCTCGGGATCCATGACAAGGCGGTCGATTTCGCGCTGAAGAATCATGATCTGCTCGATGATTTCAAAAATCCCGGCTTCTGCAGGGAATCCCTTTCCCTGCTGGCGGACACGTTCTTCAAGCGACCTGCGGAGCCATGCGCTAGGGCTCTTCTTCCCCTTACCGTTGCCAATGATCAGAATGAATCCGACTCGATGCCGTTGCTGCGCGAACTCGATCTCGCGAAAGCGTGCTCGGCGCTCGATGCAGGTTCCGGATTCTATCCTCCGGAAACCATCGGATGCTTCTGGAGGGAAGGTGCCCTGGCCATCACGCCGCGTTCAAGAGTCCGGCTTGCCGCACTGCTCACCAGGGTTGTCGGAAGATTCAGAAGGACGAGGAACGGTATCCGCAGGCGTCTCGCAATGAGCGCCGGGTTCAGATGACGGACGTCGTAGCCGCCCCATGGGAGTCCCGGCCGATGTCGCCGACCGCTCGGTATCCGCGATCATCGAAACAGCCATGATCAACCCTTGCGCTCCGAGCCTCACCTGAACAATGTTCCAAGGTTCTTCTCTCTAGGAAGCTCACGGAATCGTGACCGATCCCTTCATGCACAGCCCCCTTCACCCCGCCAGAGTTGGCACCATCGCCGCGCCCTCCCAGAAGCGCATTGAGAGTGTCCTTCTGGTGCTGATCGCAATACTGATTTTGGAGGGACTGCTTCGGCGGATGGTGCCCGCATTGAATTTCGTCTTCTTTTTCGTTAAGGATCTGCTCGTTCTTGTCCTGGGAATACTGACTCTTGCCTCCGACCCCCATCCCGTGGCCAAGAAACTCCTGATGATGCAGGGTGCATTCTTCCTGCTCATGGTGCCGCCGGCCCTCTCAACCTCCCTGCACGATCCGGTTCTCGCTGTCTTCGGAATCAAGCAATATGTGCTTTTCCCCTTCGCCGCCTCGGGACTCTGCGCGGCCTTTTTGCCGGACCGGCGTCATGATCTTCAGAAACTCTGCGGACGGGTCGCCTATTCCCTGATCCCGACCGCGTTGCTGGCGCTTCTCCAATCGAAGCTCCCCGGCGATCACTGGCTCAACAAGACGCCTGACGGCGAGAGCCTTGAGGCCTTTGGCGCGGGTGGTCAACTTCGCGTGAGTTCCAGCTTTCCCTTCGTGGCCCAGTACGGGATGTACCTCAACGCCCTCGTGCCCTTCGTAGCCGTCTGGTCCTGCATGCGGCGTTTCCGGCAACGGGCCTTCCTGACGAAGACGCTCCCCTTGCTAGCGGTGATTCTCCCCCTGCTGATCCTCTCGATCTTCATTACCGGATCCCGTTTGGCCGTGCTCGGGGTCGCCGCATCCACGGTGGTCGGCGTGATGGCGCTGGGCTTTACCAGAGGAAGACGCTTCCTCCCCTACGTTCTCTTGATTGTCGGAATCGGGGCCCTCTGTTACCCGCTCCTGAAGGCAGTTCATCCTGACTCCTTCGCCGCCTATGAGGCAAGGACCACGACCACGGACATCAACGGGCCGAGCAACACGGAGGAGACGACGGGAAGGGTTCTTGAGGGAATGGTTAACTGGCTTCCGATGACCTACCACCAGCCCCCGCTGGGCAACGGCCTCGGGATCATGTCCAACGGCTCGCAGAAAATCAGTTCCTATGCGGCAAGCGTCAGGATCGACGGCTACTGGATGGAAACCGAGTTGGCCACGATCATGTACGAGGGAGGTGTCTACGTCCTGCTGGTCTGGTACGGCCTGCGCCTGTGCATCATTGCCTACACTGGACTCTGCCTGCTGACTATCGGCGACCCGAAGTTGGCGACGGGAGCCTGTTTTTGCTGGGGATTCGTCCTGGTGGAGGGACTCATGGGCACACTCTCGATTCAGCCCCCGCTGGCGATCTGGTGGTGGCTCTGCGTCGGCCTCATCCTCTGCCTCAGGGAATTCGACCGCGAGACGGAAGCTCCTTAACCCCCGGCTCCTCACCATGCTGGGCATCTTCGAAACCCATCCAGTCCAGTATAGGGCTCCGGTTTACCGGGAACTCGGGAGGCTTATCCCGGAAAGCTTCCATGTCTTTTACGCCACGGATACCTCCCTGCGCGGCAATAGGGACGAGGGATTCGGTGCGACCGTGGCATGGGATGAGCCTCTGCTGGAAGGATATCCCAATTCCGTGATTTTTCCGGAACAGAACGGGCAGGCGCACCCGCTGGCTGCATTGATTGAAACAGGCCGTATCATGGAACGACATCGGCTCTCCGGAGTCCTGTTGACGGACTTCCGGCGTGGTTTGGGTTTGCCGGCACTGCTGCAGGCCAGGATCAGGGGGCTTCCAATCTGGATTCGTCAGGAAACCCAGGATGAAGCCTTTGTCAGGAGCGGATTCAAGTCGATGCTCCGGGATATGTGCTACCGGCTCCTTTATTCCCAGGTGGACCATGCCTTCGCCATCGGTGAATTGAACAGGCGTCATCTCCTCAGACACGGAATGCCCGAAGAGAAAATCAGCATGGCCCGCTATTGCACCCCAGACCGATTCGATCGACGGACAAGGGAGGACATCGGGCGTCTCACAAGAGAGAAGAGGGCCTCCCTGGGAATCGATCAGGAAGAACTTGTCATCGGGTTTTTCGGAAAATTGATCCCAAAGAAAGATCCTCTCCTGCTCCTGAAGGCCGCACGGATTCTCGGCCGGTCGATTAGTCGCCCCATACGGATCCTGTTCGTGGGTTCCGGGGAACTTGAGCAACAACTTCTGTCAGAATCCGCCGGGAGTGAGTCGCTTGGCATCAGGGTTCTCTTCGCCGGTTTCGTGAACCAGTCGGCGATCGCCGAGTATTACGCGGCGACCGACATCCTTGCCCTCCCATCGCGCAGGATGGGGGAAACCTGGGGCCTTGTGGTGAATGAAGCCTTGCAGGCTGGTTGCTCGGTTGCGATGTCCGATGCCGTCGGATGCCGTGTGGAATTCGGTCACCTTCCTCATTGCCGGATCTTCCGGAACGAGGATGCCGGTGACTTGGCCCTCGCGCTCTCCTCCCTTGCCGCCAATCCTCCACCTGACAGGGCATGGGCAAGGGGATTCCTAGGCCCTTACTCCACTCGATCCGCTGCGGAGGCCATCGCGGCGGAGATCGCACGCACGGCAAACCGAGTATGAGCGGCGAAAGGAACATTCTCGTCTACAGGCTTGGAAGCCTAGGTGACACGATCGTCGCCCTGCCCTGTTTCCATTTGCTGCAAAGGGCCTTCCCTCATGCCGAGTTCACCCTGCTCACCAATCGCCCCGAATCGGGCAAGACGGCCCCGATCGAGATGATCTTGGGGAGGGGGTTATTTTACCATGATGTGATCGACTATCCCACCGGCACGAGGGACTGGAAGGTTTTTGCCGGGTTGGTCTCCGAGATCCGGAGGCGACGGATCGACACGGCGGTGAATCTCTGCGCGGCACGCGGCCCCCGTGCAGCATTGCGGGACCGGATTTTTTTTCATGCAGCAGGCGTGCATCGGCAGATCGGATGGCCCGTGCAGCCGCGGGATTTTCAACTCATCGACAATCCGGTTACGGGCCTCAAGGAATCGGAGACACAACGGCTTCTGCGCAGGATTGAAAGCTTGGGCAAACCGGATCTCAAGGATGCGGAATGGTGGGATCTGAAGCTGACACCGGGGGAACTAGCCGAAGCGGAGATGCTGACCTCCCACCACAGGGGGCATCCTACCCTGACCGTGGCCCTAGGAACGAAAATGCAGTCGAAGGACTGGGGGGAAAGCAACTGGCGCATCCTGATCGACCGACTCTCGGAAAAACTGTGCGGATGGGGCCTCATCCTGATCGGTGCCGCTGACGAAATGGGCCGCTCGGAGCGATGCTCCTCGGGTTGGCGCGGGCCTGTGACCAATCTCTGCGGCCGGGTCACCCCGCGCGTGGCTGCCGCAGCAATGACCGGGTCCGCAGCATTCATCGGTCATGACAGCGGTCCCATGCATCTGGCCGCCGCGAGGGGTGTCCCTTGCGTGGCGGTTTTTTCGGGCCGGAACGAACCGGGGCATTGGGATCCGAGAGGCGAATGCAACCGGATCATCCGACACCGGACAGAGTGTGCCGGATGCGGGCTTGAAGTATGTGTCAAGGAACGCACGAGGTGCCTGACGAGCATCCTGCCCTCGGAGGTCGAAACCGCCGTTCTGGAGCTTTTGGATACCCCGCCCTCGCCATCCCGAACCACGCATGGATAAGAAGATCCATCTGATCTGGCAGACGCCCGAGGGGATCCAGAACCTCTACGAGCGCGAATACCTGACGGATTATGTGTTCAGGGAGACGGAACATGACTTCCGTGTCGATGAAGCAAAGTACTCCCTGGTGATGGACTGCTCCGTCGTCATCTACTCGTGTAACTCCCCTGATGCTCCAAGGGAGCTCAAACGGTATCTTCGGGAATTCAGGCGCAAAAAGTGCCGCTTCGCGCTGTTCCATCTTTCCAACGAATGCCTCGCTCATTCGTACGGATATGCCCGTCATGCAGCCCGCATTTTCAGGAACTACTACGATCCGCGCCTGACCGGGAAAAACATCACATTCGTTCCGCTGGGATTCCAGTCGGGGTTCCTGAACCATTCCCACGCCACCCTGGAAGCCTCGGAAAGGCTTCACGCCTTCGCCTTCATCGGCCAGTTCAGCAAGACTGAGGACCGGATGCAACTTGCGGACTATCTGCAACATCGGAGAGATTGTTTCATTCACGCAACGAATGCTTGGAACTGCCCAACCTCCCTGGGTGTTTCGGAGTGCAGGGAAGTCTATCAACGGACACGCTTCGTTCCCTGCCCAAAGGGGTGGGCCCATCCCGACTCTTTCCGGATCATGGAATCACTGGAGTGCGGCGCTGTACCCATTCTCAAGCGATACGGCGACACCGATTATTTCGACAAGGTCTGGGGTTCATCCCCATTGCCAAAGGTTGACTCTTGGGAGGAGCTGGATCATTACCACGACATGGATTCCGATGCTTACCGGGCATTGCACGGAACGGTCATGAACTGGTACGGGCAGTTTCGGGATGACTACCCCAAGCGGGTTCGGGCAACCCTTCATTCCCTGTTTTCCGAAGGGACGCAACGCCCGTCGATGCCGGCTTTCCTACGCGGACTTTTCCTGCTCAGGAGCAGGAATGGTCGTGCCTGACGCCATGTTTCAACGGCACTGCGCGACCATGCGACCAGGAACATCCACCATGTCATGGAACCGATGAGGATTCTCCGCGTCATTGCTTCCATGGATCCCTCCACGGGGGGGCCGTGCCAGGGGATCAGGAACACGGTCCCGGCCATGCGGGGGGCTGGCTGCCAGACCGAAGTGGTCTGCCTCGACGCTCCCGGATCCTCGTTCCTCGGATCCGACCCGTTCCATGTTCATGCTTTGGGAAAAGGGACCGGCCCCCTGTACTATCACCCTGCGCTCGTCCCGTGGTTGCTCTCCAATCTGGGACGCTTTGATACGGTCATTGTCCACGGCCTCTGGCTCTGGACAAGCATCGCTGTACGGATCGCGACGCAAAGGCTCCGAAAGAAAGCCAAACGGCCTGCCATCGCATCAACCTCCCTCCCATCCGTATCTCCCGGCACCCAGCGCCCAACTCTTTCCCCTCCCCCTTACTTCGTGATGCCTCACGGCATGCTGGATCCTTGGTTCCAAAATGCTCCCGAACGACGCTGGAAAGCCCTCCGCAACCGTCTTTACTGGCACTTGGCTGAGCATCGTGTGATCAGCGATGCGGAGGGGGTTCTCTTCACCTGCTGCCGTGAAATGGAACTGGCCAGCACCACCTTTCACCGGTACCGGCCGAAGCAGGAGATCGACGTCGGCTACGGCCTCCCCCCCCCTCCCCCCGCGGAATCGATACAGGAATCGCTTAACTCCCGGATTCCCAATCTTCCTTCCTGCCATCCTTTCCTTCTTTTCCTCGGCAGAATCCATCCGAAGAAGGGAGTAGATCTCCTGATCCGTGCCTATGCGGAGGTTTATGCTTCCAGGACGGACAATTCTGCTCCCGTTCCCCATCTGGTCGTGGCAGGCCCACTCGACTCGGACTATGGACGGAAGATGATCCTCCTCGCGGAATCCCTTTTACCCGGGAAGGTCTCCTGTCCGCCCCCCCAACCCCGATCAACCGATTCTGGCAGGCATTCATCCCGAAACGGGCCGTTCATCCACTTCCCGGGGCAGTTGGGGGGAGAGATCAAGTGGGCTGCCATGCACGGCTGCGAGGCCTTTGTCCTCCCTAGTCATCAGGAAAATTTCGGAATCGCCGTGGCGGAGGCCTTGAGTTGCGGCAAGCCCGTGCTGATTTCCGACCAGGTCAATATCGCGCCGGAGATCGAAGCAGCCCGGGCCGGTCTGGTGGGCACGGACGATCAGGAAGGAACCCACTTGCTGCTCCGCCGATGGAAGGACCTGCAGCCTGTTGAAAGAAACTTACTCGTCCGTTCGGCTTACGCCTGTTTCCGTGCCAGGTTCGACGTTGCTTCCGCGGCGGAACGACTCCTGGCAGCCCTCCGGACAAGCCCTCCCAACGCTTCCCGCCCGTGAGATTTTTTACGATCGACCAGTGGAGCATTTTGGCTGGCCTGAGATTTTTTCTGGCGCTGGTGGTGGCGGTGACCCATCTCCATCCCTTCACCGGAAGTCAGGCAGGCCTTTCCTGGATCGCATCCTTCGGCGCCTTCGAGGCCATCCTCGGTTTCCTCGTCATCAGCGGCTATTCCGTGGGAGGCTCCTGCGTCAGGGAACCGGACGGATATCTCCGACGCCGGTTCATGCGGATCTATCCCGTCTACTTTTTCAGTATCGTCTTCACGGCCTCTGTTTCCTGCTGGCACCTGGGAAATCCTCTCCCTTCGTGGCCAGCAATCGGATGGAACCTCTGCTTTCTCAATCAGGTTTTCACGCGGGATTCCTTCGTCGGCCCCTCCTGGACTCTGGCGCTTGAGGTTTGGCTATACTGCCTGTGCCCCCTGCTGCTGCGCCTCAATCCCCGAACGCTCCGCCTCCTCTGCTTCGGATCCTTCACCTGCTACGCGCTCTACACCTTCTGCAGAAGCGGCTTTCATCTTCCGTATTATTCCGGTCTGGGTGGCGGACTGAACCTTCTGTTCCTCTCCTATGCCTGGGTGGCTGGCCTCAGGATCGCCGACCAGCGATGTGACAGATCCGGCTCGGTAAGGGATCTCCTCTTCCTGTTGGCGCTGGTCCCCGGAGTCGATCTGGTGGTCTTGATGATCAGTCATGCCCGACATCATGTTTGGGCATCATTTTTCCGGCAGGACCTCATGGTCCTGTCAGCCCACCTTGCGCTTCTTCTGGTTATCTGGCTCGTTTTCCGTTTTCCCTCGACCGCCTCCCGGAAAGGACTTCTTCCCGTCCTGCTGCGCTTTCTTGGCGATGTCTCCTACCCCCTCTATCTCCTGCACTACTGGACCTACGCCTATCTTTCCTCAAGGGGATGGCACAATCCCTACCATTTGGCATTCGCCTCCGTTTTCTTCGCGGCGCTTGTCTATCTCTGCATTGATCGTTATTCGCAGAAACGCCATCTGCGAGCTTCCTCCTCCTGTCAACCGCAATCAATTCAGCATGGGACCACCGTGCCTACCATTTGAACTCCCCTCTTCCGCTCTTTTCGCAGATTCCATGACATGAAAGCCACCATCTGTATCCCGACTCGCAATCAGGTCCAGTACCTGGAGCAGTCGGTCGTTTCAGCATGCAACCAGACAATGTCCTGTCTTGTTCATGTTTCGGACGACGCCAGCACCGACATGACCCCTGAGCTGCTGGCCTCCCTGTGTCAAATGCATCCATCGCTTCGGCAGACCCGCCATGAGATCAATCTCGGCCTCGCCGCCAATCACCGCTGGCTGCTCCAGGGAGTCTCGACCCCGTACGTGGCCATCCTTCATTCGGACGACCATCTGGAGCGCGCATATATTGAAAAACTTGTGGAACTTTTGGAGGCCAACCCCCGTGCAGGTTATGCCCACGCCGACGCCCATGAGATCGACAGGGAGGGGCGCGTGATCAAGCGGCGCTACCTGTCCAGGGTTCCGGGCTACCAAGGCCCGGAGGAAAGCTTGCGCTCGATGGCCACTGGTTACCGGGTTGCGGCCAACATCTGCCTCTTCAGGACAGAGGCACTGCGGAATGTCGGCTTCCACAAGAATGATATGAATTTCGCGGAGGATTGGGATCTTGCCGTGCGCCTGGCAGACGCCGGATGGGGGAATGTCTACAGCAACGAGGTGCTGGCGAGCTACCGCGTGTGGAGCGATACCGCAGGATACAGGGAGGGCCGCAAGGCGACCGAACTGGCGGGCATCAGGCGCGTTTTCTCGGAATCCCTGGAACCGGCCTTTGTCTCAAGAGGCTGGAATGCCACAATGCTCCGGAGGGCACGCAGGAAACTGGCCTTGAACCATGCCCTCTTTTTGTGCCGCGTCCCTCCGGAGTCGGAGGAGTACCGCAAGCTGCTAACCCTCCTTATGGAACTTGGGGATTCCCCGGCCCTCAGGTGGAAAATCAAAGCGATCGGGGCGGGACTGGGCCCCCTGCTTGAAGCCTTCACCCGGATTCGGGGGTCAGCGCTCCGCGGGGGCAAACAGCTGCTTTTCCGCTCGGGCCTTCTTTCACGGCCCGCCAACCTCGCGCGGGGCACTCCCGATCCGGGATCACGTCAGGGATGATAAACAAATACCCTCTTTTCCCGTCTCGCCCCACCCAGTCCGTGAATTCAATCTGCCCGGGCGTCCTTACCGATCCATGCTCGTCCATGTCCTGAGCGCCTATCCCGAGGCCCCTCTGCTCCCGCATAACTTCGCGGCGTCCTGGCTGAGGGAAAGTGCCCGTCTGGATCCTTTCGGGCAACACCGCCTGTGCGATGATCCGGCGGAGGCCGATCTTATCCTGTTCGTCGAATCCCATCCGGGCGACGATCCTTTCTTTTTCAAGGTCATCTTTCACCCCCTGCGCCGCAGATACCCCGAAAAATGCTTCCTCTATCATGATGCAGACACCGCCATCCCGCTGGTAAGGGGTGTCTATCCATCCATCAAAAGGAGGGATCACCTTAAGAATCGCTGCCTCAGCGGTTGGTACATCGCGAGGATCGAGCAACCGGTGATGCCCGAGTCCCGCGGGCGAAGCGGATCACCAAGGCACCTTTACTCGTTCCTGGGGGCGAATAATTCCCCGCCGCGCGCGAGGCTGTTTGCCATGTCCCATCCAAAGGGTTTCGTGGAGGATACGTCGGATCGGAGGCTCTGGGCCTTGCCTACCCCTTTGGAAAAGAAGGCATTTCACAGCCGATTTTCCGCAGCCATCCTTGATTCCAGGTTTTCCCTTTGCCCGGCGGGCCTCGGCCCCTGTTCCTACAGGCTTTTTGAAAGCATGGAACTGGGTGTGGCACCCGTTATCATCTCGGACGATTGGGTTCCGTTCGACGGACCTCCCTGGGAGCGTTTCAGCATTAGGATTCCCGAGCGTCACATCCCGGATTTAGAAATCATCCTGGAAGAGCGCGCCTCCGAAAGTCAGGTGTTGGGAAGGGAGGCGAGAAGCGCCTGGGAAGAATGGATCAGCCAACCGGTCTCCTTTCACCGACTGGTCGAATTGTGCGGCAATCTCTCAAAGGAAAAATATGGATTCCTTTCCCAGCTCAGGGCGTGGACGATGCTGACACGTCCGTCCAACCTAAGGACATTGATCCGCCCCGTGCTTCACTCCCTGCGTAACCGGGCATGAACAATCGGCCCCGCAACATCCTCACGACATGTTCACGGACAGTTCTTGCAAACGGCCCGATCCCATGAAAATCACCATCGTCCAAGGGGCTTTTTTTCCCGTCCCGCCCGTCCTTGGTGGCGCGGTGGAAAAGCTCTGGTATGGACTGGGGAGGGAGTTTGCCCGCTTGGGGCACGAGGTCACCCATGTCTCCCGCTCCCATCCGGGCTTTTCCGACGAGGAAAGGGACGGGGGAGTACGATACCTTCGGGTCCGCGGAGAGGAATCCAATAATAACCTGCTACTCCTGAAGCTTAGGGACCTTCGTTACACGCTGAGGGCCCTCCGAGTGCTACCGGAGGCCGACATCCTGATCAGCAACACCTTCTGGCTCCCCTTGCTCTGCAAGGATTCCTCGCGCGGGAAAATCGTTGTCAGTGTTGAGCGGATGCCCAAGGGCCAGATGAAGTTCTACCACCGAGCCTCGTTATTCCGCGCCTGCTCCTCCGTCGTGGCCGAAGCGGTCCGTTCCGGACTGCCCCCAGACGACATCCGTGTCAGGATGATCCCCAACCCCCTTCCCCATGTTCCGGAATCCCCCTGCGATCTTTCCGAAAAGAAATCCCTGATTCTCTATGTGGGACGGATCCATCCCGAAAAAGGACTTCATCATCTCATCGAGGCATCCCGCAATCTGCCCGCACCGTGGAAAACGCTCATCGTGGGGCCGCATGAGGAATCGCAGGGCGGGGGCGGGGACGCCTACCTCCGCAAACTGCGCGATGCAGCCATCGGAAGTCCCGTGGAATTCCACGGACCGATTTACAAGCGGGATCCCCTGACCTCTTTGTTCCGGGATGCATCCCTCTTCGTCTATCCCACTGTTGCGGGACGCGGTGAGGCGATGCCGATCGCGCCACTGGAAGCCATGGCGGAAGGCTGTGTCCCTGTTGTTCCGGAGATGGCCTGTTTTCGCGATTACATCCGCAACCGGGTGAACGGAAGGATGTACCACGGCGACAAAACATCACCGGCAACGGAACTCCACGCAGTGTTGCAGGATCTCATCGCCAACCCCGAGGAGAGGCGCCGCCTTGCCGAAAGGGCCGCGGAAGTGAGGGAGACCCATTCCCCAGAGAAGATCGCGACCTCTTTTCTCGATTCCTTTGCCGAACTGCTTCCGGGAAGACTATCCTCATGACATCCGGCATGGCTCATCACTTCGACATCAGGAAACAGGAAGCAGCCTGCGACTCCCCCTGGGGACTGCGGGTCCGGATCCTCATCCAGCTCTGGGGCATATGTTGGGCCATCTTCTGTTCCTGGACCCCGAAGCCCCTCAATGCTTGGAGACTGATGTGGCTCCGTCTTTTCGGAGCCACCGTCAGCGGCACTCCCTTCGTGCATCAGCGGGCAAGGATAGCCATGCCGTGGAACCTGACGCTGCGGAACCGCTCCTGCCTCGGAGACAGGACCAACGCCTACAGTCTCTCGCGTATTGAGATCGGGGAACACGCCACTGTAGCTCAAGAGGCCTATCTCTGCACAGGGACGCACGACATCGATCATCACTCCTTCGGACTGAAGACGGCTGACATCAGCATTGGGGCGCATGCCTTCGTCGGCGCAAGGGCGTTCATCCTTCCCGGAGTAACCGTCGGAGAAGGAGCGGTGGTGGGTGCCTGCTCTCTGGTCACGGGGGCCGTGGCCCCCTGGACCGTGAATGCGGGAAATCCCTGCAGACAAATCAGGGAACGCACCATTCGGGAGCGATCAAGCGATCACGGCGGGTAATTAGCCGTCATCCGCCTAAAACCGTGTCGGAATGGAGCGATACGCAAAGGGCGGCCGCTTGATCAACCCGCGAACTCTTGGCGCCGCTGTCTCCATCCCTGCAAGGGGGCGCCGGCGAGCATTCCGGCAATGCAGGCCGTCAACAGCACAAGACTAGGAATCTGAAGGGGGAAATCGACCATCGCGTGCACAAAGATACCCCCCAGCGAAACCACGCCGGAGGCGCCGAGCAACTTGAGGGAAAGTGAATCACCTTTTCGCGCAAGCCGAACTCCGGCGCGGAAGACTCCCAAGAACAGCATGAGCCAGCATGCATAACCGACCCACCCCCATTCGACCGCGGCTTGGAGGTGATCATTGTGTGCCACATCCCAGCGACCCCTTGCAGGAATGTCATCCATGGCCACGACTGCCGCGAATACCGGTTCGAACGATCCCGGCCCCGAACCGAAAAAACCGCTGCGGGGCATCACATGCCTCACGATCGAACGGTAGGTCAGGAAGCGGTCCCCCTCGAAGGTGCTGATCTCCATGCCGGACGACGACCGCTTCCACCGCGTCAGGGATTTCTGGAATCCAAGACTGGCCACCATCACGGGGATCAAAAGCACCAGCGACAGAACCGCGGAGATGGGAAGTTTGTTGCCGTAACTCTCTCCCATGCCCCGTAGCAAAAGGCTCAGCCAAATCAACCATCCCAGAAAAAGCACAACCGTAAGAATTTCGGCGGCCCTAGACACATTCACGAACGCGGCCGCAACGGTAACGACCGCGGAGATGGTCCAGAAAACCCTGGGAGCCCGTTCACCCCTGCGCATCGAGGAGCGGACGGCAAGGGCGGCAATGATGGGAAAGACAAGGTTGATGAAGGCGCCCGCATTGCCATGATACCTGAAAACCGCAAAGAAAAATCCCCCAGCTTGTTCATGGAAATTCCAGAAAATGGAGGGGGCCTTCGTCAGTCTCTGCAGCAACCCAAGCGTCACGATGCTCACCCCGACGAGGGCAATGGTGTTCCAAAGGCGGAGAAGCCACTGGCGATTTGACGCCATGTCGCAACTGATCCAGAAACCTCCCATCAGACCGGTGAAAAAAAGCATCTCCCTGATGCTTGAGGAAGCGTCCCCGTAGGAGGGCAAGCATGCTATTTTTCCGGGAAAATGATCCAGCAGGATGCGGACTCCGGCATCACCCGGGTAGGAATTCAGGGCAAGGACCCATCCCACGAACAACAGGACGGCGCCTGGCCAGAATGCCCACGCTGGCACGGCGGGGAGCTTGCGCCGGATTATGAGAGCCGACAAAAAGATGACAAGATCGGCCAGAAGCAGCCATCCGATCACTTCTTTTGTCCAAGGTCGCGTGCCGCCCCAGAGCCAGCAAGCGACCGCAATATTGACCAGCAGGAGCCATCGCGCCCCTTCGTTGATGATTCTCGACACCTGCGAATTCCGTTCGATTTGACGTTCTACGTCAAGGCAATCCCGCCTCCCCTGACACTGCTCTCCTCCCATGAAAAACGCCCCCCGGTTTTCCGGAGGGCGTTTTCAGTTCAAACCACTAACCAATGTGACTGCTAAACCAAATTCTTTGGTCTTCTTAGAAGAGGCACTTCACTGCGGCACCGAGAACGAGGTCGTTGTTGACGGTCCCGTTGCCCGCAGGATTCACGATCCATTCCGCAAAGGGCTGGAGGGTCGCCCATTTGTTCATCTGGACGCAGTAGAATGCTTCAAGCACACCCGTGCTGGAGTAGTGAGGAACATGCGGACGGCCAGTAACTGCCGTTTTATCCAGATACTCGTTGTAGTAGTTGCTGTAGAATCCGGCACCGAAGCAGGCACCCATCTGGTCAAGAGGGCGGGCATCGAGAAGACCTTTGTAAACCAAGCCAGACTGGAAGTAGAAAGGCAGGGCGCAGTTCTGAGGATCACTGAAGGTGAACATGTTAAAGCTGTAAAGACCGCGGGTCTTGGAAACAGCGGGTGCCGCCGCGGGAGCAGGATTTTTGCTATCCACGGGGTTCTTGCTCATCGAGGGGGCCGCAGGAGCCGCTTCCTTCACGGCGTAGAGACGCTGGTCAGCCTGGAAGTACATTCCCATGATCGTGCTGTTCTGAGAAGTTCCATAGGCCTTTCTAGCCGATTTGCTTGAATTAGCCACCGCACTACCCTGAGTTGCGGGGACGAAGTCCGTATTGTTCTGTCCCCAGATGTAGCCGCCCACAGCATATTTCCCTTCCAACCTGTCGGCACCCAGCTTCGGGGTCCACCCGATTTCATTCACGTTGTAGAGGCCATTCTGCCCGTAAGATGATCCGGTATTAGGGTTAAACGGAGCGGTTCCCTGAAAATTCATACCGTGGTTGTTGTAGTAATAGGAATTCTTTGAAGTTCCTACGGCATTACCGTTTCTTGCAGTATACGGCTGAACATCATTAGGTCCGTAGATTGCTGTTTGAGTCCCACCGTATCCGGCGATTGCCAGGTAGAGACCGCTCTGGACATAGGTGCTGGCGGAAGGCTTTGCACGGAGGGAACCGCCCCAGGAAGCATACGAACTGCTCCAAGGAACAGACTGGACACCAAAAGATTTTTTTGGAGTACCGTTAGCATTGTAAATTGTGTAGGACCCAGTAGCCCCGCCGATGCCCTTATTGGATTCGATCTGGTTATTCTGGAACATCTTGGAAAGGGGCTGTTGGAGGAAGTCCTGATAAGGATTGACCCAGCCGAGCTTGATCAGGAAGCGGGGATCTTTCCCTTTCTCGTTCTGCCACTGGAAAAACTGGGTCATGATGCGCATACCGAGACCGCTCGACATATGATTCGGATTGAACGCGCCGGCTGGACCGATGGTGCCCGCCGCATAACCGGTGCTCGGGGTGTCATTCTGGCCATTGATCTGACGGTAGCGCCAGTTGGACTCGAAGGTGAGGCTTTCGATACCGCAAAGCTTCTCGAAGTCGATCAAGCCCCTCAGCTTAACTTCACCGGCCCAGTTGCTCTGGTTTTGATTTTTGAGTCCTCCGGACACACCGCCAAAGAATGCCTCTTTGGCTTCACCGGTGACGGAGAACCCGTGATCGGCGAGAGGGTAACCGAGGCCGAACCAGTTGTTCAGGCCGCTGCTGCCGTTCCACCACTGTTTGACCCCCGATTCGATCGAGGAGAAGGGTGAAGAGGATGCGCTCACGGAGGCGGTGTCGGCACTGCCCGCGAAGGCGCTGGAAGCAGCGCAAAGGGCGATGCCCATCGCGGCCGCGAGGAGATGATTGCGTGTATTCATGGTTGGTTTGATGACGGTGATGGTTTTGTCGTCGCGGCAAAAGTATCGGGCCGGATCGAATCCGCAACTTGTGTAATGTCACAATTTCGTCATAAAACGACCTGCCTAATCCCGACACAACCCGACACAAAAAAGCCCCGGGTGAGAACCCGGGGCTTTCCGTGATTGATGTTGATGAACTCTTAGGCGGCGCCTTCGGAAGCAGCCTTGTCGCGTTCCTTCATGGCGGCCTTGCGGCTGAGCTTCACGCGTCCCTTGTCATCGACGCCGATGCACTTCACCCAGATGACGTCGCCGTTCTTGACGACATCCTCGACCTTGTTGACGCGGGCGTCGGCAAGCTCGGAGATGTGGACCAACCCGTCCTTGCCGGGAAGCACCTCGACGAAGGCGCCGAACTCCTTGATGGAGACGACGGTGCCCTGGTAAATCTCGCCGACGGTGATCTCCTTGGTCATGCCCTGGATGATTTCCTTGGCACGCTTCAGGCTCTCGGCGTTGTTGGAGTAGATGTGGACGAGGCCGTGGGCGCCCTCCTCCTCGACGTTGATCTCGGCGCCGGTCTCCGCGACGATCCCCTTGATGGTCTTCCCACCGGGGCCGATGATGAGGCCGATCTTGTCCTTCGGGATGGTGACGGTCTCGATGCGCGGGGCATACTTGCTCATCTCGCCGCGGGGTGCGGGGAGGGTCTGCGTCATGTGATCGAGGATGATAGTGCGGTTGCGCTTCGCATCGTCGATGGCGGTCTTCATGAGCTCGTGGCTGATGCCGGGGAGCTTGAGGTCGAGCTGGAAGCCGGTGACACCCTCGCTGGT
>Ga0007827_10000127_pt1 | contig 26422 bp, 13 predicted proteins | sample CryBogCBE16Jul07_FD_60332 | JGI IMG/M metagenome (GOLD analysis project Ga0007827, IMG submission 60332) | Freshwater microbial communities from Crystal Bog, Wisconsin, USA - CBE16Jul07 | ecosystem: Environmental > Aquatic > Freshwater > Lake | place: Crystal Bog, Wisconsin, USA | collected...
GATCCGTCCCGTGTTTCAACGCCTACATACGATCCGGCAAAGGCGTTTGCGGAGGGTGGTTGGGCGACATAGATGTTTGTATCTCGCAGTGTTGCGATGTTGGTGTTTGTGACAATCATTCCCCGCTTGTTGCCCGATCCGTTTCCGTATACATTGATCGTGGATCCCTTGACGGCATTGAACGAGAAGGTGTTCGCACCCAGCGTACCTGTGCCGTCAAACATGACACCATACAGATTGTTTGATGAAGTATATGGCATAGTTGAATTGGATAAGGAAACAACACTCGTGCGAAGTTTTGACGTCACCGTAGTTGTGCTTCCATAATACACGCCAATCAGGTTGTTTGAACCGATATATGAGGATCCGCCGCCGATCACAAGGTTCAGGTCTTCCACACGACAATTGTCTCCCATCTGAAGAAGGATCGTATCCTGCGTCGGAGCCGTGCATTGAATTGTGCACACCTGAAGGCTCACTCCTCGCAATGCCGTTCGAGCGGGGAGGCTAACAATCGGATAATAGGTTCCGGTTCCGCCCGTGGGTCCTACTGTTGTAACTGTCGCATTCGTTCCGGTAGGCGAGAGAGTGTAGGTTCCCGGCAGAACCCAGATTGCAACGTTCTGATACTGCGGAAGCGTAAGTGATCCGGTGCCGATGATCGCAGCAATGGCCGCATTAATGGTGGCAAAGGGCAGGCCACCGATGTACGCAGTGGTGTCGTTTCCATAGACCGCGTCGACTCGGGCCACATTGCCCAGCTGGGCAGTGGGAATAGGGTAGAATGCCCCTGACAATTGGTATCCAATCTCACCCGGTCCGAGAACATAGGTGTTCGTGGGAACAAGTGTTGCATATCCATGTCCTATCGGTCCCGTTGACCCTGTCATGCCGGTTGGGCCTGTCGACCCTGTGAATCCTGTAAATCCCGTGAATCCAGTGAACCCAGTCGGGCCCGTGAAGCCAGTGAATCCCGTTGGGCCCGTGAAGCCGGTGAAACCAGTTGAACCCGTAAACCCAGTGAATCCAGTCGGACCTGTCGAACCTGTAAAGCCTGTGAACCCAGTGAATCCAGTCGCACCTGTGAAACCAGTGCTGCCTGTCATACCTGTGAATCCCGTGGGTCCGGTGATACCCGTGAAACCCGTCGAGCCCGTGATTCCGGTGAATCCCGTCGAACCCGTGATTCCCGTGAAACCTGTCGGACCTGTGAATCCGGTGAAACCTGTGCTACCTGTCACACCTGTGAAACCCGTGCTACCCGTGAATCCAGTGAAACCCGTCGGCCCCGTGATACCTGTGAATCCCGTCGAGCCAGTGCTACCAGTAAAGCCAGTGCTACCTGTGAATCCAGTGAAACCCGTCGGCCCCGTGATACCCGTGAATCCCGTCGACCCGGTCATGCCCGTGAATCCTGTCGGGCCGGTGATACCTGTGAAACCAGTGCTACCCGTTACACCCGTAGGTCCGGTTGACCCAGTCATGCCCGTGAATCCTGTCGGTCCCGTTACACCTGTGAATCCCGTTGGACCTGTGATTCCGGTAAACCCAGTGCTACCCGTGATACCCGTGAAACCCGTGCTACCCGTCATGCCCGTGAATCCTGTCGGGCCAGTGATACCTGTGAATCCAGTGCTACCCGTTACGCCTGTGAAACCCGTGCTACCCGTCATGCCCGTAGGTCCTGTTGGTCCGGTGATACCCGTGAACCCCGTCGGTCCTGTTACACCTGTGAATCCTGTCGACCCCGTGACTCCAGTGAATCCAGTTGAACCAGTCACACCCGTGAACCCCGTCGGTCCAGTCATGCCGGTAAACCCAGTGCTACCCGTGATTCCTGTAAATCCAGTGCTACCTGTCATGCCCGTGAAGCCAGTGCTGCCTGTCGCGCCAGTAAATCCCGTTGGTCCCGTGATACCGGTAAATCCAGTTGAGCCTGTCATGCCCGTGAATCCAGTTGGACCCGTGATTCCGGTGAAACCTGTCGACCCAGTCATACCTGTGAACCCCGTTGGGCCCGTGGACCCAGTGAATCCAGTGGGTCCTGTAAACCCAGTTGACCCCGTTGGACCCATTGACCCAGTGAATCCCGTCGCACCCGTGAATCCAGTTGACCCCGTAAACCCCGTCGGACCTGTGGATCCAGTGAATCCTGTGAATCCTGTTGGACCCGTGGGTCCAGTGAATCCAGTGCCAGGCGGACCCGTGAATCCCGTGAATCCAGTGCTACCGGTTACACCTGTGAAGCCGGTGGGTCCAGTGAATCCAGTGCTACCAGTTACACCTGTAAATCCAGTTGATCCAGTGGGCCCCGTGAACCCTGTACCTGGCGGTCCCGTCGGACCTGTCGGACCCGTTGCTCCGGTCGAACCTGTGGAACCGGCACCTGTTGCTCCCGTGACACCTGTATACCCAGTGAATCCAGTCGGTCCCGTCTTTCCAATGTCCGTCGCCACCTTCTTGATGTTCACCGCAATTGACGGAGCGTCGGGACTTGTGCCATGGGCATTGGCAACAAATGCGACCGCAAATACGTTCGCAGACCCAGTTGTGGCAGCAATTTCAACATAGTCGCCCACATTCAGCGAGGCCAGATAAGGAATAGCGATAAGCGAAGCAGCTGACCCGTCTGACGGAACAAGAAGGCCGCCGTTCGAGGCGGGAACGTCGACACCGTTGATGCGAATCCAGGTGTATGCATTGGTCGATTCCGTGTTTGTATTGGCAATCTGAATGGAGGTGATGATTTCGTAGATACCCTGTTCTTGAACTACAATCTGAGTCCCTCCATTCGCAAGATGCGTACCGAACTCAACATATGTCGAGTCAAAGGGGAAAATCGTTGTCGACCCATTCGCAATGGGGAGCGACGTTGAAAGACCGTAACTCGATGCGACGTTTGTACCAAGCGACACCGGACCTGTAGGACCAAGAGGACCTGTGAATCCCGTCGAGCCAGTTGGCCCCGTTGGACCCGTATAGCCGCGAAGACCGCCATACGGAAGCGAGTTCCAATGCGTGGTGCCGTCTCCAATCTTGAAAAGTTCAGTATCCGTTTCAATGCCCATCTCACCCTGGGCCAACAGAGTGTTGGCAGCCGCCCATTGGGATGCCAACCCCCTGCGAAATTGAAGCTGAATATATGGCATTGTGTCATCATCAGAAAATGCTACCGCAATCTAATACAGGACCGTTGGAATAGACCTGCGTCGGACCACCTCCGTCAAAGATGATCGACGTGGATGTCCCCACATAGGGTAGGTTGACCCATATATTCACGCCGTCTCCAATCTTCATCTGGCCAGTGTCCGTGACTACACTTGGTTCGCCTAACGCCAGTACAACTGTCGACGCGGTCCAAACAGCGAGGGAATCCTTTCGCAGTAAAAACTTGACGGGGTTTGCGGGTGCAGACATTGTTAGCAGACGACAATTGTTTCACCATCCCGCACAATTGTCCCCGAATTTCCGGCATCGAGCACCGTCGCGACGTTCGTCGTGCCCGCATCACCAGCGTCCAAGTGAACTGCATACTCGTCGGTCGACGTCCCGCCGTCGTATACATTCGACACAACCGACTTGAAGATGCGGTGACAGATATCAGTAATCGAATAGATTTCTAGCACTCCATTCGTAAACCCAGATGTATGATTGCTTTCGCGTAAGACCAGATTCGGACTTCCATAGTGTGCATTCACAATAGCCCGTCTCCTGACCTGCTGCGTAAACATGGACGCGTCACGCCCAGATGAAAAAGAGCGTTGTTTCCCGACTGCGAGAGGCGGCGGGAACGTGTGAACCTCAGGAGCCTGAGGTGCATTTGCTTGCGCTTGAATCACTAGGTTCATCATCACCAGCGCCATGAGGGCGCTGGCAATCCAGTTAATGCTGAGCATTCTGCGCTTAATCAGTGGTGAGGTTAAACCAGCGGCGAACCTCCTTCTCGGATACACCGCCCTCCATATGCTCCTCAATCAGCTTGTCGAAGCGAAACTTAATCGCCTCTGGACTACGGCGGAGAGCATGGGCGATATTCGCAAACGGCAGGTTCTCCTGCCGGCGGAGACGAATCATCTCACGCTCCTCAGCCACCGTCCAGTGGTGGTTATCGCGAGCATAGACGACGCGGGAGGCGGCAACGGGGCGCTTGGAGACAGTGGAACGGGTCTGCATCTTGTTGTACTAGGGAATATGCCCTTGTGCAACAGGATTCGTTTTTGACGAATGAATTTGGATTGGAGATGTGTTGAACGTAATGAAATGGAGTGTGCCGCAAGAAGGGATTGAACCTTCGACCTACCGCTTACAAAGCGGGTGCTCTACCGCTGAGCTATGACGGCAGGTTTCTACTCGGGATCGAACCGAGGTTGCCGGGTGGCTGAAGGGAGGGTTCCCGACTGTCAAAGCCCGAAGTCCTGACCACTGGACGATAGAAACAAATACGAGCGGTGGGATTCGAACCCACGAGGTGTGAACCAACAGATCTTAAGCCTGTCTCCTTAACCACTCGGACACGCTCGTGGAAAGTTGAAGATGAAGTTGAAATGAAATTCGAACGTAGTGAGGATGAGTACCGCATGCGGGGATTGAACCCGCGACTATCGGCTGACAGCCTCTCACGCTTAAAAGGCCGATGCTCTACCATCTGAGCTAATGCGATGAGTTGGCGAACCTTTGGGTTCGCAGACATAAGACCGATGCTCTACCACTGAGCCAATGCGGCAAAAAAGTTTGATTTGTGGGTTTTACGCTGAGCGGGAATCGGACCCGCGTCAAGGGTGTGGAAGACCCTCATTCTACCACTGAACTATCAGCGTTGGTGAACGAGCTGCGGATTGAACGCAAGACCTTCTCCGTGTAAAGGAGACGCTCTACCACTGAGCTACTCATCCTGGTTCCCATACCGGGAGTTGAACCCGGGTCAAGGCTGTGAAAGAGCCCTATCCTGAACCGCTAGACTATATGGGATTCACGGGGTATTACCCCGGGAGACCGCTGTCCCCTACTCTACTCCTTCTTCGCCTGTGTAAACTCGTCACGCAGCTTCATGAGCATCTTGCCAAGCTGATTCTGTCCCTTCCACTTGGCCGGGTTCTTCGCGTCGGCAGTATCGGCTGACGTGCCGATACCCCAGTACTTGTCACGGGGATTCGCCTCACCAATGGGGCGGTCTCCGGTGGCAAGCAGCTTCTCCAACAGACCATGCTTGGGGTTTACAAACTTTGCTCGCAGTGCCTTTTCCATAATCGGAATCTTCACATCGTCCCACCTCGCGGCACTAAATTCCTTTACCTTCCTACCCAATGCCTTCACCGACTTTGCTTCCGTGAACTCCTTGTTACGCGGTGGCTTCATCATCTTCTGTGCATGTTCCGAATCCTTTCCCTCGAACATCATCGCCTTTGACCACTGGAAGTAATGCTCGACAGTGGGGAACGTCATGCCATCAATCTCAAACGGAGCAACGAACATATTGCTCATAAACCTAAACTCTCCCTTACTTTCGTCCGCTCCGAAGAACAGGACGGGCTCTGCGGCCTCTTCGTTTGGTGGCACGGGCGCTGCCTTTACACGCTTCTTTAGTACAACCTTCGGCTTCGGCTCCTCGGGCTTCGGCTCCTCGGGCTTCGGCTCCTCGGGCTTCGGCTCCTCGGGCTTGGCTTCGACGACGGGGAGGTCAATCTTCGCCTCGGTCTCTACGGCCTTGGGGGCACCTCGCTTAAACACGAAGGATCGGTGGAGGAAGGAGAATGCTTGGTGTTCTTGCGTCAATGTAATCGACGTTTGCTGAGCATAATGGTCAGCAAACATCTTCGTATCGACGAGTTCAAATCCAGCTTCTGCCAATAATTCCGTCACCTTTCCAAACGGTACGAGAGCCTCATCCATGGCCTTCTCGAAACTTTCGAGTTTGACCGAAATCATCTGACCGAACTCCTCACGCCATGTGTCGCCATCCGTATAGCCCTTCTTAATCTCCCCGAAGACCTGGCCGTCAGCCCGGAAGAGGGTGCCCTCCTTGCCCAGGAGACTCGCATAGACAGCCGCCCCGTCCATGCAAGTTCCGAAGAACACCCCCTTACCATGTTCAATGAGGTTCTTCGTAAATACCTTGAACGTCTCCTCTGAAGTGCACGCATAGTGCATGGCCATCTGGCACGAAATGGCGTCGAACATCTTCAGACCCGCGAACTGCTGGAGATACGGCGTGGGAGCGGGCTCCAGACCCGCGAGAATGCGAATGTACCGATTGTCCTGCTCATACAGCGGCTGCGTCATGTCACCCACGATAAACAGGGCAGGTGGAAGAGGATTGCGGTCACGCTCGCGGAGGTAGCGAACACATGCACCCTGAACGGGCGACTCCAGGTTTCCGGCAGCAATGTCCATGCCCACCACGCGGCTCGGCTTAGCCTCCTTCCACTTCAGCAGGTCACCACCGCGACCCATGGCCAGCTCGAGCAGCGTAGACCCAGGCTTAATCATCTGCTTGAAGAGGTCAGCCTTGATGCGATTGTGGAAGGCATACGTATCCTTCAGCACACGGTCACGAGACCCGAGGTCATCGCGGTAATACAAGTCATCCTCGAACGTGTCATCCGGCGGATTCGACACGCAGCTCGTCAGCATCTCCTCGGTCACGGGCACGTGAATGTTGGTCCAAATCGAGTTCGCAGTCGAGACATCATTTCCAAACTGAGACTGATGAAGAACCTGGTATTGGTGCGTCTTGTCGTACCGAGTTCGCAGAATGGTCCAGCTATTTGTCTCCAGTTCACGCACACACTCGATAATCGTATTGTCCTGAACACGAATTCCCTTTACGTCAACCGGAACACCCTTCGCATCCAGCGGAATGGCAATCTGGTACGCATCCGGGTTGCGAGGCACTGAAGGCTGAAACACCCCAGGCACGCGGTCACGGGTCTCGGCAATGACTCGCAGGTCAGGTGCCATCTTCGGAGGCGTGTACTCACCCGTCATGGTCTCGAGCGGATACACGATATCAAACCCCCTCGTGCGGCCGATGTACAGCTGTCCGCGAAACACGTGCTTCTTCAGGACCGTGTCGAACGAATCGCCAGCCTTGAACTTGACCAGGAAGTCAATGCTGTTCTGGTCAGCCGGCTTCCACTTGTAGACCGTTGTCCATGTATTGCCCTTGCGGTCCGACAGCGGAGCCACTGGAGAGGCGCGGGGCGTGAAGATGAGGCCATCCGTCTCATACTCAAACTTGGTGGAGAGCACCGTGTTAATCGCCTCCTCCATCGCCGGTCCATCGCCTGCGAGGAACATCTTGGTCTCCACTCGCAGCGGGCGACCCGGCATCATCACAAAGTCGCGACGCAGGTCAGACACGAACTCGTGAGCACACCCAAGACGGGACTTCATCGGATTGGCCCGGATATCCTCATCCGTCGTGAAGAGCGGAAGGCGAGTCTGGTCAGCCCCGCGGAAGGAGTAGACATCGAAGATACAGAAGAGGTTCAGCTCCTCAATGTACTCGCCATCCACCACGTCATTCACGTGAACCGCATTCGTGGCCGTGATGCCTGTCCAGGTAATCACGCCATTCGGGCGAACCATCAGCATTCGCTTGTCACGCATGACCATGAGGAAACACCGCTGGCCATCGGCCTTGTTTGTGACCGTGTAGCCTGTCAGGATGTTGTTCGGACGGTCGGCACGCAGGTGGCGACGCTTCATCGTGACGGGATTCACGAACTTCTGGCGAGACGTGCTAACCTCAGCCTGGTACCGCTCAATATCAGAGGAGGGCAGCAGGAAGGATGTACCCTGGAAGGCGGCCAGAAGACGCTCAATGTGAACCATCAGCGAAGACACAATGTCCTTCGGCGGTGCCTGGCGACCAATGACCTCCACCTCCAACTCATAGGAGGGATTCTGACGAAGAATGTCGGAGAAGGATCGCGTTCCTCGGCTCTTGGACTTGACCATCGAGAAATCAATCTGGAGAAGTCCATCCTGTGTCTTCCAGCTCTTGCGGTTGATTACGCGGACATGAGACTTGGCATCCATCGCAGAGCCAGAGAAGTCCCGACGAACCTCCTCCTCCTTGCGAAGTGTGAACCGCAGCCCGGCCTCAGGAATGTCGACCATGTCTTGGCCGTCGTTCCCAAAGTACCGAGACTTACGCTCCACCTTGAGTTGTGCTCCCTTGAAGTTGTTGGATGTGCAGACCTTGTGGATGTTCTCCGCACCCTTTACGACAACGCGAAGGTTGTCGGGGTACGAGAAGGTGGCGTGGACAGCTTCGACTGCCGGTCCAGCTGCGAGACCTTCGATTGTCTTGGTGATGCGGTCAGCAATGTCCTTGGTCTGAATCTGACCGGAGAGGACTTTGCATTCGAGTTCGGCGTTGGCATTCTTGACGTGGGTTGCAAGGTATTCAAGGTCCCCCCGTGCACGAGACGAGAGAAGAGACTCCATTGCCATTGTTAAGTAGTCGGACTATCTTTATCCGTTTTGTACTCAGCAATCTTCAGGTCGATACCCTCCTTCGTAAGGCGAATGTCTTCACCTGCTTCGAACATTTGCTGGACCAATTCGCTAAATTCAAGTGCGTGGACCTCCAGTTTGTCGAGGGCCGCTCCCGCATCATAGGCCCAGGGAGCATAGTCACCCGGCTCAAACACAGGCTCGGGAAGAGGGTCTTGACTGACAAGTTGTTCCAGTGTGAGCGTCTTGTCAATACAAATCTCCTCGCGAGGCTCACGCAGAGCCAAAAAGGCTTGGGTCTGTTCCTCGGTGATGGGAATGGCTGGCGTATCCAAAGCCACGTCCATTTACTCCTTCTGTAAACTTTTCCGAGCCCGTTCATCCGCATCCATCCGCTTCCGTTGGTCAGTGTAAAAAGCGACGAGTGTCTCCATCTCGGCAATACACGCCGCAGGCAGGGACTCAGACGACACCAGCACGCCGGAGTTGGTGCGGGTAAATTCCTGAGTGTACCGCTTAATCACTTCGAACACCTGGGCGTGTTCGTGGACGTCAAGGGCATCCAGCTGTTCACGAAGCTTTTCCTTCCGGAGGCGGCTGCTCATTTGTTGAGGCAGCCGGAGCTTTCTTCTGGAGCTTACGACGCGAGGGAGGTTCCGCTGCCCTGGCCACATCGGGTGCCACGCTCACCACACGCTTCTCCGACGCATCGCCCGGTGTGGACGCGGCAATCATCGGCTCAACCTGCTCTGCCGATGCATCCATCGCCTTCTCGGCTGCGGGATTGACAATCGACACCAGTGTTCCCAGGACCACAATCGAGTCGTCGCCCTGTTGGAAGCGAGAGCCAACCACCTTGAACTCAATCTCCTGAGCCTCCTTGATATCCTCAAACTCAGCATTGCCAATGTGGAGGTCGCGAGGTAGCAACACCTTCATCGGCGTCAGCTCGGCGTGGAGACCAATCTTACTGCGAAGTGTCACGCTGGCCCTGAACACCTGACCGGGGTGGGGCATGCACACATCTGCCTGAAAGCGAACAAAGTAGTCCAGACCGCCCTTGATAAGGTTGATGCGTCCAAGCGAATGCTCGACAATGGTAATGCTTCGACGCTGAATAAAGCCCTCGGGGGTGCAGATGCCCTCATACTTTGCCCTGAGTTGGGCAATGAGACTGACGTGAATTGAGCGTTGGAGATTCGGTGCGTGAATGTGAACTGAGCGAGACAACTCGCGGCGCTCAAAGACGGGATCCATGAGACTCGTTGTCTTTACACGCCGGATTTCGTTTTGAGCACATCCATTTCTTCAGGCGTGTACCACACAATGTTGTTTTGTTCGCGGGCAATCAGCTCCATGATATCGCATCGAGTCCAGGTAATCTTCTTGGGCATCTCCGGAATGCCAATCTTGCGAATGTCCGTGTAGGCCGCAAGTTTGCCCACCTCCGCCGAACCGACGGCACCCGTTCCGCACACGATAGGTACATCACGCTTCCTACCGTGAATGCGGGTGAATTTACCGTCCTTCTCTTCGAAGCGACCAATGGAGAACTTGCCATCCTTCATGGTGCCAATCATCTTGTCATTGTCCTTCACGTATCGCTCATTCAGAGCCTTGACCCATGCCTGGACGGCTGTGCGATCATCGCCAATGGGGTCGGGTGGGTCGTAGTCTTCCTTTCCGAGAACGAGAATCTCCGTCCCGGGTACACGAAGCCGGTCGGCAAAGGGCAGGGCCTTGGATTCAGGAGACCGCAGATACGCAATCTTCTGCTCACGCGATAACCGGTCAAACATGTATCCAGGCAAGACCGACGCAAAGTCAGCCTTAATCTTCTCGGTAAAGGCCTGGACAAGCTTGAGCTGCTCGGTGGTGCGGGCGGCAGTGGCCAGGGCATTAGTGCGGTCCTTGCCCTTGAGTTCAGGTCCAACAACAACCGGCTGAAGAGATGCGTCAGCCAAGGTCAAACCCTCCACCATCGCAGTCAGATTCGGCACCTCGGCCGCCGCCTTCTTCTCCGGTTCCACAGCTTCGAGAGCCACATTCCCGCGATTGGGAGGCTGGCTCGTGCGTTCTACAAGCGTGCCATTCTCGACACCAATGGGTCCGAGTGTGTAGACATTTCCACGTGACTGTAGAAGGCTCGTGCGGTCGAATGAATCCTTGAACTTGAATCCGGTGCGAATAGCATTCTGTAACAGGAACACCACCACATCGCGCTGGTACATCTTGAGGGCAGCGAACAACTCCTCTCGGTCCCAAATCGGCTTGTCAATGAACAGCTTGCCAAGTTTGCCAAACACTTCATCGCGGACATCGAAATAGGTCGAGAGAGGCCGCACATATCCCTCCTCGGGTTCAGATGGCTTGACGCGGCACTGTGCGGGTTGAGCCTCAGTAAAGATGGGGGCCATCATATCCTTGAGAAGCAGCTTGGACTCGTGAGCACCCTCTGACCGACGCTGGGGAACCTCGAGATTCTTCCAGTCCTCCGGAAGTGTGTTCAAACTCACTTGAATGGGACAGTCCATTGCAGATTCTTCAAGGAGTCGGCGAACACGTGCGATGCGAATACCCTTCTCTTCCACCTTTGTGCGGTAGGTATACTCATCGAATGACTCTTGCTCAGACTCCGACCGCAGGACGTGGAGGTACACGGAACAATTCTGCTCTTCGAATGGAAGGGCCTGGTGACTGCATGTACGCAACGCACGCCCAATGACCTGCTCGATGCGGCTCATGTTCCACCAGGGGTCCAGCACGTGAACCTGACGCACGTACCGAAAGTTCACACCCTCCGAAATACGAGGCGTGGTGACAATGATGCGAACCCTGGCACCATTCACGTTCTTGTCGGACCGGGCAAGTTGAAGCAGGGCATTGGTCTGGGGAGTCGACACTTCACTGCTCAGCAACATGTACTCGCCTTTCGACTTGCCCTTGAAGGCGGGATTGGCCAGAAGCGGGGGACCACTGGCCGGAGTGTATCCATGCTCCTCCAATGCCATGGCGAACAACCGAGACCCACGCGTGACATAGTTCGAATACACCAGCACCACGCCCTTCGACGACTCGATGGTCTTGATGACACTGGCAAACTTCGCAGAGACACCTGGCAGCGTCTCCGGTGTCAGGCACGGTTCACCTGTGTATTCCCATTGCACGCCGGTTTGGCGAAAGACATCTCCGAACTCTCGGTTCCCAGGCAGGACGCTCAATGTCGGAATCATGAGCGCTTTCCTTGATTCCTCATCGTCGCCTTCCTTTCCATGGGTTCCGTCAATCACCTTCTTCTGTTCACCACTTACCGTGGATGCGAAAACTGTCAAGTACTTCATCTTGGTGGACGGACCAAGGTCTAAGCCCGTGAACCCAACCAGTGGCTCAGGCAGCTCCTCTGTCTCGGGGGCGGGCAGGCGGAAGGGAAAGGTGAACGGGTTCTCACCTTTCACATACGACACATACATCTGAGCCCAATCACGGAACTCCTGCTCCTTCGCTGGCTTGATGGTGCCATCCGATGCGAAGTAGTCCGAGGCAACTAACTTTCGGCTCGCGGGCTGCTTACCGTCGTTCCACAGAAAGAGGTTCATGTAAAAGACGATTTCCTCGTGATTGTCGTACATGGGCGTGGCGGTTAGCAGCACAAGCACCATTCCCTTGGCCATCTTCACCAGGCTTTCCAGACCCGTGGACACGGTCTTCATCTCCGAGCTGCCCTCGCGGAGATTGTGAGCCTCGTCGATAATCACTAACCGGTTGTCAAAGGTTTCGTGAATCCACTTCTCTGCGTCAGCCGGTTTCAGTTCCAGTAGCTTCTTGTTAATCATGGCTCCGAAGGTGCTGTACCCAATGAACTCATAGAACTCGTTAATGATGCGGTCGGCGAGTGTGCCTAGGCGAATGCGAGTATCTGGCACATTCCACTGCTTGGGGTCGGCCTCAATTCGCAGGAGCATGTCCAGGTATCGGCGACCCGTGCACTGCTTCGACGACAGCAGCGTCTGCGTCTTGTCGAGGGACACACGATTGATATCGAAAATCTCCGTCTTGAAGTTCGACTGGACGGCCGGTCCGGCGACGACCAGCACTTTCTTCCACTGAAACTCCGGTCGCAGAATGTATTCCTCGGCAATCTGAATCGCCGTGCACGAATTATGAGTGACCGTGAAATCACCAAGTACGTATCTGTGGTTTCCGTCGATTGTAAATCCGTAATAGTCGTCTTCTCCTAATGCACCCACCTCGATGCCATACCGAAGGACATCTTTTATTTGTGTTCGAGGCAATGCCTTCTTCCGCAACAGTTTTACTGGAATCATGTCAATATCACCGGATATGAATGTCCTGTAATACAGTCCTACACGTCGCTGTCCGTTATATATGCATGATTTTTCCGCTAATCTAGTTGTTGTTGCCAGTCCAACAGAACGTGCGAGAAACACAATGTCGTCTGAAAGCCTTTCCGATTTCTGGATTATTTCATATGTATTGTTGATCAGATACCCGTCTGTATCAAGTAGACCGGCGAGAACCTGCAGCCTCACATCCCTCGAATTGATCTTATAACAATGCGGAACGTGTTTGTTGTCGATTAGGTCATGCTTCGTGAGAAACGACAGGAACGTGTTCGTATGCCTCTTTGAAACAGACGAAATTCTGTAACTATATCCGCTTTGAAACGTAAGCACGGAGTTGTTACGATGACAGAAATCGCGTAAATAGTGGAGGATAACCGCGTCTTGTGAGGTCATCACGGGGTCTCGCTGCGACCCGTCGCCCAACCATACGCCCAATATGTACGGATCGAAGTCGATGCTTCGTCCGGGAAAATCGACAGCCGTTCGATATCCTTTGAGATTTCGTTGGTCCTTCTTGCTCTTCTTCAGAAAGTCGGTTACAGTGAGCTCAGTCACCACGTTACGGGTTGACGTGTGTTGTAAACATAATATGTGTTCGCTATTCACAACATAGGAATCGCCCTTGACACCTGTGATGCGGTACATTTGGTCACGACCGCGCGCAAGGGATTCGACCGTTCTCGGTGTTGAGTCATCGCCCATGAGGATGTCGCCGACGACAATGTCCTCGACGAGCTTCGTCGAACCATCGTGCATAAGTATCGGCGTGCCTCGTCCATGACATTTACCAACCCCTGTGCCGTGAACCATCAGAAGGTTGCGTGTCGGACTGTCAGGGGACAAGACACGTCGCAGAAACTTCTGATGACTTTGAAGATTGTACTCAGCTCCCGATGTGTTGCACAGCTTTGTCCGCAGCTCTTGGAGAGCCTGCAACGATGCCATGGGGAGATTCTCATTGCGAATCTCCGCCAACTCCGGGTGCGTCAGGTTAGCCATTGTGTTATGATTAGAGGAGTTTGGGAAGCTTGCGACGGCGAGTGTGGAGTGCACGCTTTCCACGGCGAGTCCCGCCACGCGGAGAGGTACCGATACCCCATTTAACGAAGGTTCCCGAATATGCGTCTTTCGGGGTTCCTCTTGCAATGGCCTCTGGGGATGCAACTAGACCAGTCGCGTCCTTAATAAACCCAGTAAGCGAAGCCTTCTCTTTGTCAAGCACTTCTTTGATGACCTCGTACACAATGGCCTTGTCAGCATCGGGGTGTAAATCTGCGGTAGTCATCTCCGAGAGTTTACGACGCACGCTGTTTACCAACATTAGGCAGTACATTAGGTAGAATACCTTTTGGTATGCCTGCCACTTCGTTATCCCATTCTCTAACAGAAAAGCTGCAATGTTTTGTTTTTTCAGTCTGTATGCCAAGTCTGCACTTTCATTCAGGTTATCTGTTACTTCACCAAGCAGTTCAAGCAATCTCTGTTTATCAGTCAGCAAACCACGGTCGACAGCAACCTTCTTCAATAAGGTCTGGACGCACAGAGAATGTAACCGGTCTATAGTGATTTCTGCTAAGTCACTGAGGTATTCACCTGTGAATATGTCTGGATAGTTTTTTCCGTCGAGTGAAAGCCGATCGGAGTAGATTGTAACCGGAACCACGTCGCTGAGGGCTGTAGGCACGCAACCTTTGAGGATAGCGTACGCCTGGAAGTCTTTCACGGTTTCCTGCGCATGTTCGTGCGGGGGTTTGGACTTGACTATATCCAGAATGGGCGTCACCTGACGACCTATATCTTCGATGCGAGTAGTCGCCCAATCAACCGTCCGTCGGCCACCAAGATGCTTGGTAATGATTTCTCCGCCTTTTATGCGACGCTCACCTGTGAACCTATCGACCTCGCCCTTCTTTGTATTTGGGAGCGGAGGCCATTGATACTCTGTGCTCCCCAATATTGATGTAAGAAGTGTTGCAACAGTGGCGTCATTGTATGTGAACATACCGCCATGAATCTTGATGAAATGCGTATCATTCTTCACTTGGTTGCATATGCGATGTGCCCACCTATATTCCTTCTTCAATCCCTCAACATATGCCTTTTCCTTATTTTTCGTCGTCTTCTTCATTTCGGTAAAAAGCTCGTGTTCGTACAACCCAGTGAAACAGAGTGCCTGTGCAATCGGGAAGACATGCTCGCATTCAGGCGAGAGCGGGTGCTTCCTCTTGTCACCTGCTGGACTTCCGCGTGCTGCGTGGACTCGGTCCTCTTCCCTTCCCATGTCAGGTATAACGGATCCACATATCCAACAAGGTGTGATTCCCCATCTAACCTCACCTATCGTGTTGTTGCATTGCTGTTGAGGATTTGCCCTCTCGAATGCGTCGCGGAGGGTGCCGCCGCCTTGGAGACAATCGACCACAGTCTTTCCCATACATGAGTGAATCAGCGTATTAATATCTTTTAGCATCAACTCGGCTTGTGCGTATTGTTCTTCTCCCATCGACTCCGATGCATTTCCCGCAGCATCGCTTTTGTCGAGAGTCCGCTCTCGCAATATCATCGGTAGAAGAACATTCTTATTCGAGGATATACCGGTTACAACCGCTGCATTCTTCGCGATATTGGCCAAGATGACCGCATCATCTTCGGGGTCAAAATCCCTCCAATTGGTTTCGATCTCGGGTCGGCGTTCGATCGCCCCACGGGCTAATGGCCCCCCGAGAGATGCTGCGGCATTTGACCCGTCCATTACCCTTTCTCTACATAACTTTCACACACTGTCTTCGCCAGCTTTCACACACTGTCTTCGCCAGCTTTCACACACTGTCTTCGCCAGCTTTCACACACTGTCTTCGCCAGCTTTCACACCCGCCATGTAAAAAAGTAATGAGCTCACTCGACGACTTGGAGGTACGACGACTGAGACCGTATGAGCGTATCTGCTTTGTTGTTTATATTGTGCTGTACATGGTCTTCGTGTTTCTAGCTCTCAGCTTTGTCAAGGTGTTGGTGGATACTACCACGCCATAATAATATCCTCAATGCGACACTCAGAGTCCGGCACAGCCGCTACGGCCTTGTTCGCCTGCTCCAACGTATCCGGCTCAACAATCTCATCTGCTCCCTCGGGCAAGCGTGTCTCATCCACCAGGATGTCCACGAATCCCGTTCCGCATGGAGGCTTCTGTCCGAACATAATGTTCGCAGAGACGCCCCGCATGGTATCATACTCCGCCACCACTGCCGCATCGAACATTGTCTTGGAGGTCTCCTCGAAGGACGACTTAGCCAGCACACCCGTCTCGTTCTTCTTCATTCCGAAGCGGTTCACCGGCACAATGCGGCCACTGTACGTCATTGTGTCTACCAGCACGCTCAGGTGGTGGTAATTCACCTTTTCCGTGCTAAACACCTCGTTGAACTCGTCCAGTAGACACGTGCGACCCGCCTCGATGCCGAAGACATCATTCACCTCGTGAATGTCATTCGAGAAGGTGCGAGTGCCGTCCAGACCCGGGAACACCAGCAGGTCGTGGAGATTCACGCCCTCGGTATCCAGCACATACTGGTCCTTGGTCACATACCCACCAACCACATCGTCATACACCTGCTCGCTCTTAATCTTGCGAAGGTGGACACGACCCACACCGTCGACGCCCGTCAGCACCGTGTCGAGAATCTTGTCCTCGAGGAACCGGATATTGGTCGGCGTCTTGACCACGGACGCATCGAACACCAGACGCAGAATCAGCTTCTTGGCCGAGGTGTCGGAGGTCAGGCACTTGATAATCTTCAGCTGCTTGTTGTTGGACAGCTTGGCCTCAATCTCCGTCAGGTCGCGGACGTTTCGGGAGTACATCTCCACATCATTCAGCTCCAGACGCATAATCCACGGCGAGCCGCAATCCGTCTCGTGCTCCAGGCTGAACTGGCGGTACAGCTCCAGAGTATCGCGGTCCTCCTCCACAACCGTGCCAGCCGCAATCGGATAGGGGTCATAGTACACACGAACTGACTTGGTGATGTGACGCAGAGTCGTCCGCTGAACACGCTTCATCATGGCAATCGCGTCATTGCCCGACACATCGCCCGCAAAGTACGCCGTGTTGCCCGGACGCTTCGGGTTCGGAGATGCCGACAGCAGCTCCTCGATACGCGGCACACCAGACGTTGCGTTGGCCTTGGCCGTACCGGCAGAATGAAAGGTGTTGAGCGTAAGCTGCGTCGTCGGCTCACCGATGGACTGGGCGGCCAAAGCACCCACCATCTCGCCTGCGTGGACCATGGCCTTCATGTACCGGAAGCGAATGTCGGACATCAGCTCGTCGAACAGCATCTCCGTGAAGCGGTGAACCAGAATCGACTTCTTGGGAGCCAGGTAATACCGCAGCAGTGCGTGGAACAGCTTGTTGGTCGGGAACTCGTTCACAAAGGCACCGATGCCCGCCACCACATGCTCGGGTGTCAAATCCGTCTTGGTCGCATAGCCATTCGCATACGACGCCACCAGACGCTTCAGATTCACCGGGGCCAGCACCTGGTCATTCTTGCGGAAGCGGAAGACATTCCGCACCAGCATGTCGCGGTCAGCCAGAATCTCATCCACCATGTCCGGTGCCGTCGCCACCTCCGTCTTCATGAAGGTGTTGATATCCGCAGGGCTCATGGCGTAGTTGCGGTAGACATCCTCCATGGTCATGGTGCCCAGCTCGCACATCTGTCCCTCCACAGCGATGGAGTCAATTCCATCCTCACCGTATGAGAACTGGACGATAGAACCCGTCACATTCCGCACCGTGCCATCATACTCGACGTGCTGGTCCTCCATCGTCTTCATCAGACGACGCTGGATATAGCCCGTGTCTGAGGTCTTGACGGCGGTATCAATCAGACCCTCGCGTCCTGCCTGGGCGTGGAAGAAGAACTCCGCGGGCAACAGACCGTTCATGAAGGAACTCTGAACGAATCCACGCGACTCCACACCGTCATCGTAGCGGGCAAAGTGGGGAAGCGTACGGTCCTGAAGTGTGTACTGAACACGCTTGCCCTCAATCAGCTGCTGTCCAAGCAGAGCCACCATCTGCGTAATGTTCTGAGGACCACCCTTTGACCCGGAATCAACCATCTGAACAATCGCATTGTCCTTGGGCAGGCTCTTGATGACCTCACTGTTAATCTTGGCGGCAACGTCCTTCAGTGCCGATGAGATGCGGTCCTCCAGCTCCTCGCCATCCGAAGAGCCAGAGATGTTCGCAAAGATACCACCGTGAACGTCAGACAGAATCTTGGACACGGCCGTGCGTCCCTCCGACAGCTTGTCATTCACGAAGTGCTGCGTCTCCAAGTTCGCAATGAGGTCTGCCGTTCCGACCGAGAAGCCGGTGAACAGATTGAACTGTGTGACCACGGACTGAATGTCGTTAATCAGCTGGCCGCATCGGTCAGGGCTGAAGTCATTGTACACCATGTGAATCAGCTTGCTGCACTCGGACTTGTACATGACGCCCGAGGTCAGCTGCCCGTTCTCAATGGTCACGGACGTCTTCATCGACACCATCGGGAAGGCAGTGGAGATGAGCTCGGCACCGGTCCAATTCCTGCCCTTGCGAGAGAACGGACGCTTCAGGCGAGCGAGCATGTTCATGGCAATGACCTCCGGCACCTCGACACCCGGTTGGCTGATGCGGAAGATACCGGTCATGGTGTCCTGGAACAGCTGAATGATGGGGCTGTTGGTACGGGGACTGATGATGTTGCGGAGGAGAGATGCGAGGTAGCGAAGTTCAGTTGCGGATGCGATGGATTGGGGTACGTGCATGTTCATTTCGTCTCCATCAAACGTTTCTACCCATCCTTTCGGAGTGGGACTAGACTTTACCTTAAGCTCTTGGTGAACCGACCCCCGTCAAGTCGTTGCTCCTTCTTCCTCTCACTGGTAGGAAGCTTGGGTCAGGATCGTCCATTCCTTGCCCGCTGGCTCGGATCTCATAGCGTTTTCACGATGTCCCTCGGGCTTTCCCCTGGGCCCCCGGCACATTACTGCGTCGGGTTCGTATCTATGAGCTTTAGGAGTTTCCCTGAGTTTGGGGGTCTTGCCGCCGCCGCGACTAGATGGTTATATCGCATATTCAGTTGGAGACACTGAACACGCGGAAGCAGTTACACTATTTCTCCACCCCGGGATTTGCTTCATCCGAGGAGGTAGCCACCTGTTGCTGACTTTTTGAGAGGTAGCACCCTCTAGGTTAATCAGCATTGTAAGGCCTCGTTGCCGAAACGTTCAGACGGAACGTGCTGTACGGCAGAACACGCACACGATGAGCCATCATGGAGGCCTTGTGAAGCGAAGGCTGACGGTTGAAGAGCACAATGTCTCCATCAATCAGGTGACGGTGGACCACATCGCCCTCGCGAATATCAATCGTATCCGGGCTGACGAAGCGAAGGTTCACCACGCGGGCATCCTGCTTGAGGAACACCGACTTGGCACCGGGATGCTTGTCGGGACCATTGCGAATGTACGAGGTCAGACGGTCACGATTGTACGAGTTCACAATCTCGGGGAATGTCAGATTCACGGCAATCTCCTCTGGCACACCAAGCTCATCCAGTTCGATGTTCGCATCCGGTGTGATAACCGAACGAGCCGAGAAGTCCACACGCTTTCCCATCAGGTTGCCGCGAACACGTCCCGTCTTGGCACCGAAGCGAGACTTCAGTGTGCGCAACGGCCTACCAGACCGCTGAGCAGCCGGAGCCAGACCCTTGATGTCATTGTCCACATACGTCGCCACATCGTACTGAACCATAGCCGTGTACTTGTCAATCATCTCCGCCGACTCGCCCTTGTCGAGCTTGTCACGCAGACGCTGGTTGTTGCGAAGAACGTCAATCAGCTTGTGCGTCAGGTCGTCCTCCATCCGCTGATTGTCATCCATCACAACCGAGGGACGAACCGTCAGGGGCGGCACGGCCAGCACGGTACAAATCATCCACTCAGGACGCGAATACTTGTGGTTGAAGCCAATCATGTCGCACGTCTGGTTCGTGATACGCTGGAAGGCCCGCAGAATCAGCTCAACCTGAATCGGCACGGGCGGCGGCGGATCGTCAGGGTCGCCGATTGGGAATCCCTCCAGCGTGGCCGCCTTGCCAGCCACACGGGCAACCTTGCGGAAGAAGGGTGTGTCGCAGTGCTCGCATGCCGTCGGCTTCTCCTGACCCTGGGTGCGAACCTTGGCCACGATATCGCGAACCTCCTTGAACCTGGCCAGTCCAGATGACTTGAGTGCGCCAATCTGTTCGGTTCCGAGAATCACGCCCGAGCAGTTGAGGCAGATGATGTTGCTCAGCTTCTCAATCCAGTCGAAGAACTGGTAGAGATACACGGGCCGAGCCAGTGTGATGTGTCCAAAGTGGCCCGGGCAGAACTGATTCGTGTGCTTGCAGGTGGGGCAGACCTTGCCGTTCTCAATGACGCCGAAGCGAGCATCGAAGACGCCATTCGGCACGGGCTGCTGAGACTGGTAGGTCTTGTCGGTGGTAACCTCCACGACGCTCCGCTTGAGAATGTCGTCGGGGTTTGCAATGCCAAACTGAACTCCAGTGATGATGTCGCCCATTTTACTTCTTATACTGTTCTGTGTAAAGTATTCGTTTTACCGCCGAATCATATCAACCGTCGCGTCCCAAAACTCATCGTCATTGACAATGGGCTGCACACGTTCCTCCTCGTAGTGAAGCGACTTGATGAAGGCTTCGTACTCCAAGCCAATCCGCTGCTTGAAGCGACCAATGTCTCGAATGCGAGCTGTTCGCATGTACCGGAGAATGTCGCGGCAGACAACCTCGACGTCATACGGCTCAGGTGCGGCGTCCTTCATATCGCGTACCACTTCAACCCACTTGTCGGCGGCGTCCATTACTTATAGAGATTAATCGTTATGCTTGGAATGGACGTTCCCGCACCCACTGTCGCGAATGGATACAGTTGGTAATTGAACCACCATGTACCGGCGTTCGACGAGAAGTATTGGGATGCAAAGTAACAAACTGTACCTGAGCTTAGATAGCCGCTGAATGAATTAAGTGAAACCACTGTCGTTGTCAGGACACCTGTATCCACGCTGTAGATTTGCGACAAGACGTTGGATGCCTGTGGAGCGGGTGTTGCAAGGGAGACGGCTTGCTGTGTTAGACTGAACGTTGACCCTCGAGTCCCTGTATTTCCTGTAAATCCGGCCGGCTGCCACCCCGTTATTCCGGTTGGACCCGACGGACCAGTGGGACCCAGTTGACCTCGAAACCCAGTTGGACCCGTCGGACCCGTGATTCCAGTTACGCCAGATGGTCCGATATATCCCGTATTGCCAACAAATCCCCCGAATCCCGTCGGGCCGGTCGGTCCGGTACTTCCAAATGGACTGAATACATAGGGCAAGACAAGACGTGCTGCGACGGCATATGCGGTTCCTCCACTCGTGAATTCAGGGGACCATGCTACACCGTCTATGCTCGTATAGATATTGTATCCATACGTCGTGTCTCCCACTGACGCTATCCAATTGGTTCCGTCCCAAACGACTGCGTATGCGTTTCCAGGCGGAGGTACGGTCTTGTTGTCCACCGAAGTGACAAACTGTGCAGGAACAAATGCGAACAACCCGGTTGGCAATGTCACGATGCTCGTTGTGCCACCTGTCCCCGTAATCGCCCAAGAATTTCCGCTCCACGCAATGCCGGTCGGAGCACCAATGTATGGAATTGGTAGCGAAATCCAGTTAGACCCATCGTAGCTCCAGCATAGGATGGCACCCAGTCCGGATATCGTGCAAACGGCTGCCCATATACGTCCACTCCACGCAACACCCAGTCCCACAAATCCGGTCGAGTTCCATGCAACGGCATCGCGCGTCGACGCACCCGTCCACGTGATGCCGTCCGGTGATGAATAGATAGTGCCACCGCCGACACCGACCCACGATGATCCACTCCACGCGAGTCCGTTGATGCCCGCCGTCATTGTTGTCGCAATGGGTGTCCATGTGATACCATCTGGCGAGGTGTATACAGTTGATGTCAGTGTTCCCGCAACCCAATTCCCTCCTCCCCAAGCAATGCTGGTACATTTGATGGTTGTTGAGCCGCTGCTCGTCAAGCGCAGTGTCCACGCAATACCATCGGTCGATGTAAGAATAGACGTTGAACCAGCTGCCACCCATACTGAACCATTCCACGCAATGGCAGTCTTCGGGTCAACACCTGACCCGGCAACTGACCACAGTGCATCTAGAGGGTTTGATTCGTATATCGTGTTGCTGCCACTCAATGGACCTGCGATTGAAAACGTTGAGACTGTTGGCGGCATGTATCCAGTCTGACCCGTTGGACCTGTGGTCCCTGTCGAGCCTGTCATTCCCGTAGTGCCATAGGAGCCTCCGAATCCAGTGGGTCCCGTGGAACCTGTGGGTCCAGTTATTCCAGTTGCTCCCGTTATACCCGTGTATCCAGTAGACCCGGTGCGCCCAGTGGGACCCGTTGACCCAGACCATCCAGTTACGCCTGGAGACCCTATTCCAGCAACTCCAGTCGACCCAGTGGGTCCAGATTGACCAGCTGTCCCGGCCATGTCGCCGCGTGGACCGAATGCTCCAGTTGGGCCCATGACTCCGCGAGATGTACTTGGCGGTCCCGGTGGACCATTGATTCCGGATGGACCACGTTGACCCTTCGGCCCCCTCGGACCCGTAAATCCACTAAACCCTGTGGCTCCAGTCGTCCCCGTGTTTCCCGGTGAACCCGTCGGTCCCATGAGTCCAGTCAGACCTGTCGAACCCACCCAACCCGCATATCCAGTCGACCCCGTCGGGCCGGTGATACCCGTATTTCCAGTGGAGCCAGCCGGTGCATTCGCAGGCCCAGTCCAGCCCGTAGCGCCATATAGTGTGGACACTCCCGTAGGTCCCGTTGACCCAGTCCAACCTGTACTCGCCGGACCAGTCCATCCCGTGCGTCCAGTGGGACCTGTCGACCCCGTTGGACCCGTGTTTCCTGTTGCACCGGGAGACCCCGGTGGTCCAGTGGGTCCAGTGAATCCAGTGAATCCAGATTGTCCAGTCGACCCACTAGGTCCAGTGGGTCCAATCGTTCCAAACTCAAAGAACTGACCTTCAATACCCGTTGGTCCGGTTGAACCCGCTACACCCTGGATGCCCAGGTTTCCCGACGGACCCTGTGGCCCTGGGATCTGCCGGACACTTGATGGAAGGGGAACTGTATACGACATCCACGTTGTTACTTACTGATAGTAATAATAGACCGTAAATGTCGTAGACACTGCGGCACTCGCATAGACGCCAACATTGATTTGCCATATGCCTCCAGAGTTACTCCACGTGAGTCCAACTAGATTTACACTGGTCGCACTTGCGAATGCCCATCCCTGTGTAATCATCGTAGTCGTGGTCGGAACACCCGTGGAGGACGTGAAGCTCAGATACCCCGAGCTACCAAATACAATGGGAACCGCAGTGGTTAATGGTCCGGTAATCACCTTGCTTGGTCCAGTGGGTCCGGTATATCCAGTCCATCCAGTTTGACCGCTGGGTCCTTGAAACCCCTGCACTCCCTGATATCCAGTTGGCCCAGTCGAACCCGTCGGTCCGAGTGGACCCACCAGACCTACCCATCCTTGAACGCCTGTTGTGCCCGTCCACCCCGTTACACCCGTCGCACCGGTTGCTCCAGTGGGTCCCGGAACACCTGGCTGTCCGGTGGGACCCGTTGGACCTGTTGGTCCCGTTGTACCTGTCCACCCCAGCGTTCCCGTGGGTCCAGTCCATCCAGAGGGTCCAGTTGTTCCAGTGGCACCCGTGAATCCCGTGATGCCAGTGGTTCCCGTGGTTCCCGTGGGTCCCGTGAATCCAGTGAATCCCGTGCGTCCAGTAGGTCCAGTTGACCCAGTCTGTCCAGTGAACCCCGTAGCACCCACGACACCTGAAGGTCCAGTCGGCCCGGTGGCGCCTGTCGTACCCGTTGCCGCCGCACCCGTAGGCCCTGTGTTCGGACCGGTGGGGCCAGTGAATCCAGTTGGTCCGCGATTACCAATCTGTCCGGGGGGTCCGGGAATACCCTGCAGTCCCATGAGTCCAGTTGGGCCAGTGAACCCCGTTGCACCTGTCCAGCCCGTGATGGACGGACCCGTTGCTCCCGTGCTACCCGTTGAACCCGTTGGGCCTGTTGCGCCCGTGGACCCCGTCGAACCCGTGGACCCCGTCGAACCCGTGGACCCCGTCGGTCCAGATGCACCCATGGGACCCGTAAACCCCGATGGTCCAGTGGGTCCAGTGGGTCCGGTGTTAAAGGCTGTACCAGGCAGACCAATAGGACCCGTTGGCCCAGTTGGTCCCGTTGTGCCCGACGGACCCGTTGGTCCTGTCCATCCGGTTATCGCAGGTCCAGTCCATCCTGTCCATCCAGATGGACCCGTTGGACCGGTTATACCCGTGGAGCCGGTGTTTCCCGTGTATCCCGTGAACCCCGACGGTCCTGTCCAACCGGTTGGTCCAGATTTGGCAACATCTCCATCGATTCCGCGTAGTCCGATAGGTCCTGTCGGTCCAGTGGGTCCAGTTGCGCCCTGCGGACCCGGAGGGCCCTGCGGACCCTGTGCGATATTGGGGGCACATGAAACAAGCCCCACACCGGGGACGTATTTTGAGAGTGCGGACATCTATTGTTAACCCGACTGAAAATTAGGCCGTGGTTGTGGTCGCAGCAAGTTTTGCCTCCACATTGGACAGACGGGCGGAGAGTTCCTTGATGGCTGTGATAAGCGGACCGGCAAAATTGGTGTAGTCAACACCTAACATCTCGGCTGGATCTGGGTTTGTAACTACAAGTTCCGGAAATACGGGTAACACATTCTGGGCAATCACACCAACACGCCGTTTCTTTTCTGGGTCTGTGTTGTATGTAAAATACACAGGCGTAATAGTCGATAACATTTCTGTTGCATTGGTTATATTCGACAATACTGTTTTCATCCGGGAATCAGACGAGGCTGTCCAGCTTGTCCCGCCCTTTGCAAGATAGACCCCACCACTATTGCTGTTTACACAATAGAAGTTCGTATTTGAGTGCATGGAGAAGTATGTCATACCTGGACTCGCTGTTGTGTTGCTCATCTGGAGAACACCACCATTGATATTGTTATTGAAGATGGTCGTGACTCCGTTTACAGTCAGATTGTCGGTATTGGATGTCGTGTTGATAGACATATTCCCTGTAAAACGAGATGTTCCGGATACAGTTATGTTCCCCGCGGCAGTTATGTTCCCCGCGGCAGTTATATTGCCATTGCTAAGGATTACTTGTGACCCACCGTTGTTTGTTGAAAATTTATGAGACCCTTCGCTACATGAAAATATGTTAGAGTTCTGAAAGTTAATCATAAAGAAATTCCCATCCGATGTATTGAACCATGTGTTTGTAGGGAACGTGTTTCCGCCCGCCAGTAGTCCGGCATAACTTCCAGACGCATGGATGTTTCCAGACACATCCAACGTATACTGTGGGGTGTTACAATTGACACCGAGAGAATTGTTCACAACTGTGGCCGTCGGAACACTTCCGTCTGCAAATCCCGCTATTCCAGTTCCCGCATAGGTTGTGACGTTCGAGGTTGCGATGTTGAGTTTGCGGATCTTGTTATTGCCGTAATCTGCTATATACAAGTTTGAGCCAGCCGCATCCAAGGACAGGCTTCGAGGGCCGTTAAGGACAGCGCTCAACCCCGTTCCATCGATTGACCCGGCTACGCCGTTTGTTCCCGCAATCGCAGTCGCCGATCCCGCAGTGAGTCCCGCGGAGAACACTTGATGGTCACCGAAATCTACTATATATACACCCGTCTTTCCACTGTTGAAGACAACATTGTTCGCATTTACGAATCCAGATGTTGTTAATGAGGTGTTTACACCCGCTGTCGTTATCTTTCCATATGTAGTATTGGTCGTGTAGTAAATCGTCGACGTTCCGTCAAATAATACACTTCTCGGCGAGTTTCCTGTAAGAGTGGCAGGAGTGGCACCCGAAGAGAACCCGCTTGAACCGAGTGTAGTTACGGCATATGTACCCGTGTACGCTATCCGTCGGATGGCACCATTGTTGAAATCTGCGACAAAAACATATCCGTTCGTGGTGTCCAGTGAAAGACCGGATGGTACATTGAACCTTGCGGATGTTCCCGTCGTTGAGTCGGCGGTTCCAGTTAGTCCAAATGCCCCGGCAATAAGAGTCATAACACCGGTAGACAGGGGAGCCGCAACAACAACGTGTCCGGCCGAGGTCGCAAAGAGCGTTTCAGTTCCACTCATGACTCCGATTGCGATGTTTGTCGGTAACGAAATCGATGCGGCCGTTCCTGTCCCCGCTGTCAGTGCGTTTTGGCCGTTTCCGAGGAATGTTGTCACAAGACCAGCCGGAGTTATCTTTCGGATACGGTGATTTGCATAATCCGCAACGTACATGTTTCCAAGTGAATCAAACTTGGCATCAACGGGTCCACTGAACAACGCATTGCTCAACCCAATGGT
>Ga0007827_10000128_pt1 | contig 26288 bp, 27 predicted proteins | sample CryBogCBE16Jul07_FD_60332 | JGI IMG/M metagenome (GOLD analysis project Ga0007827, IMG submission 60332) | Freshwater microbial communities from Crystal Bog, Wisconsin, USA - CBE16Jul07 | ecosystem: Environmental > Aquatic > Freshwater > Lake | place: Crystal Bog, Wisconsin, USA | collected...
ACGTGAGTTTTGAAATGGTTTAATTCATAACACGAAAATGCTCTGAAGCCCATATTATAAAATGCCTAATGGCTCTCTGGTTTATTGGCGGGGATTTGTGCTTCGGACGCCTACTACCAGCGCCAAAACTAGTTATGATCATTTGATCCTGACCCTTCGCACTACCAGTAAAACCGCTGATCATGCCGCCGACAATCGCATTTTTTAGATGCTTACCGCTAGTTTGTACCACTTTACCCTTAATGCCGTTCATGCCATCATCACCGTGAATAAGACCGGCTATTTTGGTGGTATAAATTAGCTCACTTAGGGGATCCGTGCATGAAAGAACCTCGGCTCGAACAATCGCTCTCTCGGATGATAAATCACCGTAAGATGAGCCCATAATCTTACAATGAGTTAGATCAATGTTAAAATTCTTCGGTAAGCTTCCGCGCTCGGTAATTCTGATAACTACAGGTACGGGTTCGGAACTGCTGCCGATAGAGGTCGACACCGCAATACCCCCGAGTAAAATCCCTTTTACATAAGCAGTTTCCGGAATAAAGTTCTGAGCCGATTTAGGGCGATCAAATACCTCGCCGCGATCCATATGATTTACGGTAATACGGCTATCGTCTATTAGCGGATAGTTATTTTTTGGGGATTTATCTTCTTCATCCGATTTTGCTCTTACGTTACTAAACTCTCTTCTTGAAGACGCCTGTTCTTCAGAAATATATTGCATTTGTGCTTTTAGTTTCTCAATTTCAGTTTTAAGCTGCGCGGTATAGCTGCTTGATTGCTCATTGATACTCGCCTCGATTAGTTTTAGCTTCTCGTCCGCTGACGTTTTGGCATCCGTCAATTTATCCTCAAAATGGTTACGCCACATTTTATCGATATCAAGAGCATGGCTTGCTACTTCAAGGTTTAAGGGAAGTTTTGCATCTACTTCGCTATGGGCGCCGCTTAAAGAATTCGAGCGGTATTTCATAAAGCTAAGTCCTATGATCACGGTAACCCCGAGGCCTAGCAGCATGATTAGATCATGCTTTTTTTTCGCACGGTTGGAGTTTTGTGCATGGGGTGATTGAATACTGTCACTAGAACTGGAAGTATCTTGTAACTTATCAATTTGCTTTGGCTTAAAATTAGTAATTTTGTTCCAAATATTTTTTAATTTATCAATCATGTCGCGTTTCTCTCGTAATAATAAATACTTGTACTGTTGCTCGCGGCTTTATCACGCATGACCCAAGATTAATCGCTACAGTGCTTTTAAAAAGGTTCTTAAAATCTGATTCAAGTAAATCCAAAGATTTAGACGTAAGGTTTTTTACCAATAGCACCGCTCCGCTCAAATCACGATAGCGGTAGCTTACGTTTTGGCTAATAAGCTGCTCTTTAGTTTGTTGTAAAGTGCGTTTGCTACCTACAACATAATACTTGCCCTTTTCGCCCTCGATCATTGCTCTCATCATCGCAGCTATTGCAGGTTTTAGCTGCGGGTTTGCAAGCGGCGTAAAGCCCTTGCCCGACAAAGAGGATCTCGGCTCGCTACCTAAATTGATAAATATTGTTTGCGCCGCAGTGTCACCCACGGTAAATCTTATATCTTGCGCACCGCCTTGCGGCATTATTAAGCTTAATTCTATAATCTCGCCGACTTCTGCCTTGGGCTTAATAAATAAATTACGCCAATCGCCGCTCCAGTAAAGAGCGTACTTATTCTCATCGCCTATTACTTCGATGATTTCACCGCCTACTACCCCGATCCTATTAAGCTCGTTTGCGGCTATTACCGTTTCTATTTTTTTATCACCCGAATATTTAAACTCAGTACTAGCGTAAGCGGGGCAGGCAAAGAAAATAAGCAGTAATTTTACCCATAAGGACAGCTTTGCCAGTAGATATAACTTGTTACCCGAGATTTTCATTTGACTAACGCTCCCTTGGATTCTTGTTTATTGTCTTTTTTATCTTTATCGCTTACTACCTGATTAAATTCTTTTAGCCTTAAGTAACCGCCGCTAAATTCAAAGCTAAGGCGGTAAGAAGTAGGCGTAGATTCAAAGCCGTGTTTGCCGTATCTTGAGGTTAAGATGCCGTGAGCGATCACCTCGCCGCTTCCCTCGTCAATTTCCATATTCTTGACCGTAAAATAAGTAACCAGATCAAAGTTTTTGTATTTATCCGCACTATCTGCAAAATATTCGTTTATCTTTTTGGAAAAGCTCAGGTCACTATTTGAGGTATATTTTAAAATCATGTCCCTTTTGTGTAAGACATCCGCAGCAGATAAATCAAGAAGCGAATTTAAAAACACCATCGTCATTTGCTCCAAGTAACCACTAGATACTTTGCGGTTTGAAATCATTACCTCGGATGTTAGCGGCGGCACCATAATAATTCGCTCTTCCTGAGCCAAGATCTTAAGACTAAGTGCGCCGCTCGTTATACTTAAAGCAATAGTTAGCACCAAAAACAGATTGCGCTGTTTATGTATTCGATCCCCACCTTGCATAGCTATTTGTAAATTCATAACTTCCTTGACTTTATTTTCGTTTAATATTCATATTTAATACTTACGCGACGCTTATTCTCACAAGAAACACCTCTTATGAGATTCGGGCAAATACTTTCTTAAGCGGTAAATGCCAATAAATAAATCGCTGCACGCTACCGCTATGCCATCCGCGAGCGGCATAAGCAGAAAATCCATAACCGACAACAAAACCTATAATACCAACGGTCATCCCAAACCGTGTCCACACCAAGCAGCCAGTAGCCGTAGCTCCTATAATTCCGAGATAACTAAGGCCGTAATATTTGATCTCCTTGTTTAAAGCTCTATTTAATCTGACTCTTTCCATATTAACCGCTCTATACTCCAAGACCCGTTTTAACCGCTATTACCGTTAAGCCGCCAACTAATGCACCCTTACCGAATCCTAGCATTCTGTCTCTTAAGTCCCCTTGTTGCTGCATCATCGCTCCCATTGCTCCGGTTATAAAAATACCTACCGGATAATAGTCGTTAATCATTTTTTTCACCGGATCGGTAGCGGCTTTGATTCCTGCATCAAGGTCAAAAGCATAAGCATCAATGCTACAAAGTAGAATCGGTGCAAGGTAAAGAGCTGTTTTAAGAATTGAACGAGCGTTATTATGTGAACGTTTGGAATTTTTCTGCATAGTTTTTACTTCCTTAATTGTTGACGTTAATATGGTTTTGTACGACACGTTGACTCACTTATTTATTAATTTATTGATTGATTTTTTCCTTTTTATTTTCATTATCACTCCCCCTTAAATAGATCTATCATTAGTTGGTGCAGTTCATCGATTTCATCTCGTAGCAGTTCAAATGAGGTTTTAGTTGATTTTAACCCCGCAACTAATAATTCATTAGAATCTAAACTTGCAGGACTCTGCTCCATATATACTTTAATATCTTCTTCTTGCTTCTCTATCTCAGACTCTATAGTATCCAGCTTATTTAATATGAGAGTTAAGGATTCTCTGATTTCTTCCATTACCTGACTCATAAAGATTACCTTTAAATACTTATTCTTAGTTTTAGATAACCCGTATGTCCTAAATATTTGGACTGTGTTATTCTCTCATAACCAAGACTTGCCTCAATTCTTTCTGAAGCCAAAGTGAGGCTTGCTCCCAAATTATATGAATTTTTAGCAACGGAGATTTTATTGTTAGAGAGAATTCTACCGCTTGCATTCTTTAGGTTAAGTTTTTTTGATTTAATAAACGGTGAGTTGCTATAACTAGCCGAAACTTGCGGAATTAGTTGAAAATTGTCGTATTCAAATATAGTCGTTAGAGCTATAGAAGGGATAATAGAGAATTTTTGAACGTGGATTTTACCGGTAGTTAAATTACCTTGTTTAATAGCGGCAAATTTTACTTCCTCATAAGAGGCGGTAAGTCTCGGCACTAACACTAGCGAAGCTATCGGCAAATAATAATTGGCACCGATGTTTGCACCAAAAAGCTCTCCCTTTAATTTTAAGCTGTTATTGTCTGTTAATACTGATTGATACTTGGTTTTGCCATAAAGTTTACCAAAGTTTATATTACCGGTTAATACTAACTGCTCATCCGCTTGCATACTCCCGTAAAGAGAGGCGATTATTGAACGAGTGTTTGTAGAAAAAGTAGCGTAACTATTATTACTAGCAAGAGATTTTGGTTTCAGTTGGTTTACGTTAGAGCTTACAGCAATACCTAGGATTGTATCTTCATCGATTTTGCCGTCAAAACCAACAGTCCCGCCAGCTGACTTTTGCTTGAATTTGCTAGAATCTTTACCTTTAAATAATCCGTTGCCGATACTTCCCAATACCCACACGCCGTAATTTAATTGATCGTCGCCTGAAGATATTCCAGCACGTTCGTTATCCGCTAAATAAAGATGTGATAGACGATTTGTAAGTAATGATGATAGATTAGCCGTTTCATTAAAAGCAAGCTCGGTTGTGGTCTCTATATTACCCTTGGTAAGCTCGCTATTTGCTAACTCTTGGCTCGTTACAATCTTCTGATATAAACTGCCTAAACTATTTAATTGTAAAATACGAATAGCTTTTGCGTCAGTAATGCCGGCAAGTACTGCTCTTGCTTCCTCTGGTGTTAGGTTTGCCTGATCAAGTAAGCTAAGAGCAATTAGATTCTCAGCCGTAAATGCCCCACAACTTGATCCGTCATTTTGCTGGTGAACTTGAAGATCAATAATTTCGGCGTTTGGTACAAGCCTTCTAATAGCTTCTATATATTGACCACTTTCTGAAGCGTTCCCGCCAACAGAACTACCGAATGAATCATTGTAGAATACCACAATATCTCCACTCGCTTTTACTCGAATAGCAATAGCCGTCCAGTGACTGCCATTTAAGTTAACTGGAATCAAAGCAGGTTTACCCGCTCTTGCGTCACTGAGAGCAGCAGCTGCTATATCATTAATTAATGCTGGAACATTTGGCACGGCAGGAGCAATATAAGCCCTATCTCCAAGGCGGTTAGTTATAACCTCTCTAATATCCTGATCGTCATACCAATAACCAATATTGGCAATCTCAGGATTGATGTTGCTTGCAAATATAATGTTATTAAACCCAGCGATGATTATGCTAGGTATAACTATTGCAATTAGAAAATTTTTCAAATGTCTTTTCATAGATACGCCTAACAGCTTTTACTTATTTCTTCTTTTAGTTTTTCTTTATAGTTTATTTATAAAAATCAAATATTAACGTGTATATTAAGTATATTATACTGCTAAAAGTATTCAGTCAAGTTTTATTTTTGCTAGATGTTTTTATTTATTGGTTTTTATTATTCTTTTGATTTTTTGTTAGGGTTCGGTATATTAGAAAAAGATTTTTACAATAATTGCTACAAAAGCTGATTCCAAAAGAGAGTTATGATAAAAGATAAGCAACGCAATCCAGATGACCTTAAGTTAAGCGATAAGCTAATAAAAAATATTACTTATTTAGTTAACAAATCAGGATTAAGTCAGCTTGAAATTGCCGCTCTAGCAAAAATCCCATCAACTACTCTTAATGGGATTATTATAGGCACGTCAATTAACCCTAAATTACATACTTTAGCAGCCATTGCTAGAGTTTTTGATATACACGTTGCACAACTTATAGGTGAAGTACCTTTGAACTTCTCAGAAATTACTATTCCCATTTTAAGTTGGCATGATTTAGATATTCAAAAAATGCTAATTAATCATAAAATTGATGAAAACACTAATTTTATATCTTCGGGTCTAATTACCCAAAATTTAGTTTTTGCATTAAAAGTTAATAGCAAAATATCCGATATTTATAAAGAAAATAGTATAATCATCGTAGAAGAAACAGATCAATATATTAATAATGATCTCGTTATCTTGTCTATCAACAACTCAGAACCTAGTATTAAAAAAGTCATTAAAGAAGGTTCTGAAGTTTTCTTAGAATCGGTTACTAGTAAATTACCAATACAGCAATATGATTATAAAAATACTCATATTTTTGGTGTTATTAGGGAAACCAGATTTTAAATATTTAATTCCTATATTGAGCTAATTGATTAATATACTGATTGTCCATTTCAGAAAGATATTTACTAATAAATTTTATATCTTCAATATAGCAACATATTGAGCTATCTAAATTAGCTAGTCTCAGTTTCAACTTTCCTGAATTATTAAAGTTTTCATAGAAACCGATTAACTTATACGTTGTCTTGTTTTTGTTCATATATACCCGTGAGATTTAATAATTTAGATCTATAAAATCTCATAAGTCACCTATTTAATATACCCCCAATATTTGCTCTAGTGATTCTTACGTGTATTCCATTAAAATTACCATGGGGTTTTTCAACGATTGATTTCTGAGTGATTAATTTTATCTTTTACTCTATTAACGTTTACAGAATTTTCAGAAAAGTACTTTAAAGCTAATTCTAATGATTTGTTATAATTAGTTTTTGCTGTATCTTTATTTAATAATTGTTGTTTTTCTAAAGTGTTCATATATAAATCACCTAGTAATTCAAAGGATCTATAACTTTCTGGGTGAGAGTTTTGTTGCAAAATACTGCTTGCTCTTTTTAGTGATTCTTCAGCACCCTTATAGTTTTTAGCTAGAATATAAAATCTTCCTAGATGATTAAGTACTTTGCCAGTTTCTATATGACTTTTACCGTAATTATTCTCATAATCATTCAGGCTTTTTTCTAATAATTCTTTTGCTTTGATATTTTCTTGAATTTCACCGTAAATTATACCTAGATTTAGTATATTTCTTCCTATATCTGGGTGATTCTCAGGTCTAATTTGTTTATAAATCTTAACGCTTTCTTCTAATATATTCTTAGCCTTATCGTATTTTTCCATCATCCTATATGTAATAGCTAAATGAGCTAAAGTTCCCGCATATACTGAACTGTACTTAGGATATTTCTCCTTATCGTACAAATTTATTGCTTGTTCTAATAATTCTTTAGCCTTAGTAAGATCTCCCTGCTCACGATATGCTACTCCCAAGTATCCTAACGCTCTTGCTTCCCCAGCATAATATCCTGACTGCTTATGATAAATATTTACACTCTTTTGCAAAACTTCTATAGCATTTTGAAAATCACCTAAAGTTCTATATGTATTACCCAAATGTGTCAGGGCAAGTCCTTCTCTTACGCTATCAGGTGATATTTTATTATAAATGGCTATTGCTTTTTTTAAAGAATTAATAGCCATTTGATAGTCTTGACCTATCTTTCTGTAGATTGCTCCCAAATGAGTCAATATTAAAGCGGTTTCCTGATCTTCTTTATCGCTGCTCAGATTTTCTTCTAATATATTTTTTGCTTGTTTATCATTACCTAAATAATAATATATAATTCCTAGGGCGTTATTTATTGATATTAGATCATCTCTAGCTAACAAATCTTTTTTGCTTGATAAAGATTCGCAATGTCTAATAAAATTCTTTAACCCGCTTGAATTTTCTAAATCTATTTGCTTTAGTATGTACGATTGAACATTAGTCAGAATAGTTGATAAAAGTTCTTGCTTTTGTTTGGCATTCAATGATTCTATAATATCAGCTAAAATATTAATTTGTGTACTACGATGAATAGAAAAACTTGTTAAATTATCTATATCTTTTTTATCATTATTCCTATATTGAACATTAGTTATTAATGAATTTTTCTTTAAATTTCTTAGGAAGTTAGTGGTAATATATTGGTTCTTATAAAGCACTAAAAGCTCTTCTGGTATATCCTGAGAATCAAGTAAGGCAATTAATAATGCTAAATCATAAAATTCTGGATTTGATTTGATCATATTCTTTAATGTTAATGACACTATGTTATAACGTGTTTTTGTGTATTGATTAACATCCTGCAATATTAATGTTTGTAACTCAGTAAACTCTTTTTTAGGTAATTTTATTTCTTCCAGATATTGATTATACTCCATACCTGTATCTCTTAAATAATGAGCAGCTATTGATATATCTAAAGGAAAAGAAGGTATGTTTTCTAAAAATTGTTCTACTGTTTCTTGATTGGAAATTAATTGGGACGATGAATCACTGGTGATGTTCTTAAATAATTCTAGCTTTTCTTTTTTACTAATTTCATCTACAACAATAACATTAGGACTATCTATATAATTACTATTCTTTATAGTTGCATCCCTGGTAGTAATTATTACTTTTCCATTACCCCAACTTTCAGCATTATAAGGAAAATACTCGAAAATATCCTTAAATGATTCAACGTTATCATAAATGATAAACCACTTAGATAAGAGCTTTAATTGCTTTTGAGAAAATAACAATAATTGTCTGTCTTTATTAGCAAACTCCTTAATATCCAAAATATTACGCAATTCTTGTTTATCAGCATTATTATTACATAGAGCATATGCCAAACTTTCTAGTGATAAAGATAAGCTCTTTTTAGTTTCCGCATTAATTTCCCATATTATCGAAGCTTTTTGCTTATTTGCATAATTTCTAGCAATGGTAGTTTTACCAGAACCACCAACTCCAACTAGTACAGCTATATTGATCTCATTTGGTTTTGTAAAAATCTTATCTAATTGATCGGTAATTACTTCTCTCTCAAGTAATATTTTTTTATTTGGTAATAAAAAATTGATGCTAACTTTAGTTGGAGAATAGTAATTTTTATATACTAAAACAGTAATTGATAATATTACTCCTATTATTATAATAGGTATTAAAGTAGTAATCATTATTGTTTTCCTAGTTAATTTTTTTTCTTTTATTTCTAGATCTACATCTGAAGATCTAGTCGTAAAATCTATTTTTAAGTTAATAACATTATTTTTTTGTTTGTTAAAACTTGATATTGAATCATTTAAATCTATATTTGGTGCCAATAATTCTATGATTTTAAATATAGCCGAATATATCTGATCATTTTGAGAACAATCTATAATTTGAATATGAGAAAACTTTTGTAAAAAATCATCGTTTAATCTTTTATCAAAACAGATAAATATAATATTATTTAGCTTCTCTTCCTGTTTTAATTGTAATAAATGTTTCTCTGTTAACACTGCTATAGTTTTTTGATCACTATCTCTAATAGGAATTTTACTGGATTTTTCAGTAATATTTATATTGGCCAATTTTAAGCAACTAATTATATATTCTAACTTCTCCTTTGCTGCATGATGTACAATACATGATATACTCTTGTTTTTGAACTTTACTGCTACCTTAGCTATTTGAGATAAAAATAATTTATTGATTAATAGATCTATATAATGTTGTTTTATTAATACTAACTGAGGGGATTTTTCAACGAAATCTTTTATACCTTCTTGGGAATTCGAGGAAATCTTTCTTAATATGGTTTTTATATAACCCTCAACTGTTCTTGGTGATATACCAAGAATATCAGCAATTTTTTTTACCCTTCTTACATTAATAATACACGCAATAACATCTATCTCTCTTGGAGTAAATATCACATCATTAATTTGGTTTATTTGCTGTAAGTTCATCTTTTATCTACATTATTAATTTCAGAATTAATTTCTGATTTTGGTAATAATTGCGTCTCTGGAATGTAATTCAATTCAAGAAAAATATCTTTGTTAACAGGCTTTAGCGTCATTATAAATTCTCCAAGATCATTCATTTCAAGTTCCTTTAACTTTACAAAATATTCTCTACCATTGATAGTCTCTAATTTCATACTATCATCACCATTTTCGTCACTAGGTATTACTTTGAGATATTTTTGCTCCTCAGGAATATCTGACAAGTCAAAAGAAGGGATATTACGCTGCTGTATTTCTAGATCATCATAATGAAGCTGGTAATTAACGTTATTACCAGCTTCATTAATACCACAACACAGGGGAGAGTTTTGTTGAGAAACTCTGTGACCCATTTTCTGCTCTAGTTCATAATTACCACACTCCTTCACCCTTTTCCCTAGTCGATAATCATTGCTAATTATCATTTCTTTGTTTAGAGGATGAATATTAAAAATATCCGTAGTTAAAATATCAGGCTCAGCAAATTGTAGTCCCAATGGTTCATTAGTATAGATCCCAGTACTGAAATACCTGTCTCTATGACATTCATCCTTCATAACATCAATCGGTTTATTATTTCTATCACCAGACTCCATTTTCTCATCCCCAGCTTTAGCTCCTTCGGTAATCTTCCCTACCAAATCACACCATCCGCCGAGTAATTTATTAACATCAGATTCCAAAACTTTAGCTTCTTGAGACAAAACCCCAGATTCTTGATATTTCCGTCTATACCACCTAAATTCATGCTGTAAAACTTCAGCTTTAGCTAGCTCTAGCGAAACTTGCCATGTTCCGCCTACTATTGCCTTCCAAGCAACCGACAAGGCAGTATCTATCTCTTTCTCCCTAGAGATAGAACCTAGCTTAGTAGGTTTCCAAGTTGCTGCATGATGAATTAGTTGCTTGGCTAGTTCGTTTTTACTCAAACTAGCAGCATAGCCAGTAGCTAATTTCTTAGAAACAAGCGAGTAGGCAAATTTTCTAGCTTTATCGGCTTTATCTTTCGGCAATATTTTTAGCTTTTCTCTAATCAACTCAGAACAAATGTTAAATTCTTTTTCTATTTCTTTCCTTTTCTCAATATTGCCATCATCTTTCTTTCTAAATCTCTTTAGAAATTCATTAAAAAGAACCTTGGGCCTTAGCCCTAAGTTACTTTGAATATCTTTTATTTTTAATTTAAGATCTTTATTTAATAGTAGTCCAGATTTGGCGATAGTAGGGTCAGATTTGATTCCATCACCATTCTCTTCTTTATTATCAAAGGTTTCCAGAGATGATAAAGTCTTAGAAAAAGTAGCAGCTAAATCAACATTATTTGATACCTCTAGTTCATCCTCTACATTCAATTCTTCTATTACAGAATTAATGTAGTTATCCGATGACGAGGAAATATTGCTATCATCGACAATTACAGATTTTAACAATGAGGCTTGCTCTAAATTCAAATTGAATTTTATACCGCCTAGTATCAAACAATTTTCAATTAATTTTAGATCAATGATATTATCAGTTGCTGTGACTTTTATATCATCTAGTTTAAGATTAGAGCGATCTTTTACTTTTTCTAGCTCTAAAATGCAGGTCTCAGGTAAAGAAAGAGTAATTTTCCAAAGAGACTGATCTTGTCTTTCTTGAGTATTGTAATAATTATTATTAACCCCGTAAGTATCGTTACAACTATCATCATTATCACTCCACCTCTTTCTAATGTAAATATTTTGTGTTTTAATAAAGCCAAGCTCTTCTAAAACCCTGATAGATTTAGATAGATACTTGGGATTACAAGAATATAGGTCAGCAAGTTCTCTGTAAGAAGAGATGAAAGAAAAACTAGAATCATTATTATAACTATACTTACCTACGTTAAAGTCTTCTCTACCTTGCAGCATATAGTTTTTATAACATCTAGTATAAAAACTCAGCCATATTATCTTCTGTCCTGGATTTAGATATTCATTAGAAGTAATAATCTTAAGGAGGCCATAATTAAGTTTAATAAATAATTTGGCTCTATCTAAATAAGACCTTTTACACTCACTTAAAGGATTATAAGGAGCATGATCCCTTATTCTATCTGGAAACTTTTCGTTTAAATAATTAAATACAGAAGTGGGTAGAGTTGGAGTAATAAGGTTTCTTTTATTGCGACCTATCTTATCCCAGTCTTTATTTATAATAAAATAACCTTTCTTCTCTAAGTTTTGCTGCATAGTAAAGATTAAAGAGCGAGAACATCCAAGGTAAGTAGCCCAATCTTCGCTTGGTAAAGCACAAGATCTACGATGACTTTCGTTCTTGTTGATTAAGGCAAGGCTATCAGCGAGTAAGTAATAAAGTTTTTCATGATTAGTAAGGTCAGTAGTTGTAAGAATATGTTCTAATACGCAGCCAGTTATTGGAGTATAGGGTTTTGTTTCTGTAAGAGATGAAAACCTAGTAAGGTTAAGATTAGTATGATCGTTAAAGTTGAAAGATAAGTGATTATCTACAATAAATGGTTGAGAATTACTCTTTGGTAATGATAAATTTTGCATTTGTCCTCAATTTATGAGGCCAAAACTAGAAAAATACTTGTGTTTACCAAAAAAAGCATATACAATACAGGGATAAGAAAAATGCCGTGCAAGCTTAATTCTTACTACAAATCCATCGTATGTGGTAAAATTGGTGTCAAGTCTAGGGTCTAGAGTTGGCACTTTTTTTATAACTACTTAAGAAGATACCACTCTAAGACTATCATTGTCAATTTTTTATTAAAATAGTTCCGTTATTGGGAAATCTTATACCACTGTCTTCAAAAAAAACATTTATTTTGCTCTGATTAATTTCTGGTTTTTTTTCCAAGACATAAGACGTGTTATCAAGGTTTTCTAAATAATTTAAATCACTTTTTTTTATATAAATAAGCTCTGCAAGTTCCCTCTGTGACAAACCTAGCACAGCACGACTTCCACGTAATTGGAATCTTGTGATCGATCCTTTTAATGAACAATTGATATTTTTACAAGATACAGAATTAACATCAGGAAAAAAAACTCCTTTGTCGTTAAAAATCTTAAGAAGTATTGTGTTTTGCTCATAAGTAATATTAAGCTCCAAATGCACATCCATACGTTCAATCTTAGAAATCGTGCTTCTACTAAGATTGATATAAGCTCCAATATCTCTCACTCCTAAACCCAATGTAGAACGTGCTACACGTAGTTGAAATACTTTTAACATTATAAACACACTGCTTTTTGATTAATATATTGTTCATACTCATTAGTATTGACCAATTAGTATCAGTACAAACTAATTCATATCAATATTAATTGGTACATATTAGTTTGTGCTGGTTATTATTCATGAAGTTAATAAATTTCTTCATAAATTTGTTCTTTATCATTTTTGGAAAGCCTAGAAAATTTGAGTATTGCCGCCCTAACAACTTGTGATTTTGATATTCTGTCCTTTTTAGAGATAGTGTTGAGAATATCTACATACTCTTTGTCCATAGTGAACGTTACTCTATCGGTTACTGTCTTTGTTTTACCTTCTGAGTACTCTGTTACCCTATTAATAAAGTTATTTTTTTTTAAATCATCAAATTTTGACATTTAGAAACTCTTCAATTAATGAATGCAATTCTTTTGTGGCTTTAGGATCTGTTCCAATTTCGTCTACGCTTAATCCCTTTTCTTCGCTATCATCATAAATATTACGATAAAAAATAACGGAATTTAAACATGGTATACTCCAGTTTTTGCATACATCCTTTACATCAATAATTCTTTTGTACTGCGATGGTAATGCTGGGGCTTGATTTATTACCATAGAATATTTCATATTTTTATTAGTTACCTTCGCTTCTTCAATTAATTCTTCTAGGTGAACAATAGTCTTTAGATCTCTTCTTTTTGGTCTGATAGGAAATAAGGGATGTGTGCAACTGACTAAGGAAGATCTAAGAGCTTTTGAATCCTGACCACCGCAATCTACTAAAATTATTTTATATTTTAGTTTTAAGCTTTCTAGATTATGTAAAATGTTACCGTACATTTGTATACATTCTATATGTGGCTTTTTTGTATTATTACAACGCTCTTGCGCCCAATCAGACGTGGTTTTTTGAGGATCGCAATCAACAATTAGTATGCTACTTTCTATTTTTTGTAAAAGAACAGCTATATTCTGTGTTAAACAGCTTTTACCAGTTCCGCCTTTTTCTCCACCTATTAAAATAAGCATATACTTCACATCGTCCTTTGTTTATAGAATAAAGTATACACTAATATGCAGTAATATGCAACACTTTGTATTAGTATTAACTAGTACAAAGTAGGTTTCATGAATATGAACTAATATTAAATTCCTATTGGTTCATACACGACTTCTTTGCGGCATATTGTTATATGTTAGAAGTAAAAATAGCATATATCTCTATGTCAAAAAACATTTGGTTTTGTTATCCTAAAACAAAACTTGATGTGGTTATACAAAACTATGAGTTAGAGAGCAGTATAAAAGTAGGTTAAAATGCTATAAAGTAAATCGGCGTATTAGTAGACATGGCGTAAACAAATCGACTTAATGCTCAGTTTGATTACACCGTTGAAACTAACATGATTTTACTTTTCTCTATTCTGATATATAGTTCAGCTAAGACTTCCATAATTGCTAGGTTTGATGATATTTTTTCTCTGTCTGCTGGAATATTTGGGTTAGTAATTTTTCCATTTGTGGTACCATGTGGAGAGTACATATAGAAATTAGTAGACTTGTTAAAAATGAGCAGAAAATATATGAAATATTTTCTTCAATAAGTTTAACTCGAGAACAATATTTATAAATATTTTGTACTTTAGCTTAAGATCTCACAAATAAAAGTTAACGAGGGTAAATTACTCATCTTGGGGCTTATGGCGTATAATATCGATGTCTACTCTTAACATAATTGTTACCAATTTTTTCTCAAGAGCCACTACTTAGTATGTTAGTTTAGCAGTTCTTAGTGCGTGGCTTATAATGTGGCAAACTTTTATCTCTTATATGTATAATGAGTTATTATTAATCCAATTTATTTTCCCACAAATAATCATGTATGGCAAACACACCAGTTTGTATGATAGGTTCAATTATCCCAATTCCTAAAGCCATTCTTATATCTCTAGTAATCCCATAAGCTACTGCTACAGCAACACATAAGTGTATAATTCCATAACTAATTGTTTTAAATAATAATTTAAATCTCATAATTATTTAGTAGTTGATCATTATAATTACATATTCTCCTCAGCTTCAAGATGAGGAGTTATTAAAGTGATAGAATTGATTAAAAATTTTTGAAGTTATCCATTTAATCTCAACCATTTAATATTACTTAGGTAAAATCACAGTATCGATTATATGAATAACACCATTACTAGCTAATATATTTGGATTAGTAACTTTTGCTTTATTTATCTTCACACCATCTTTTGTATCGATATCAATATCTTGGCCTTGTATGGTTTTAGCAGAAGTAAGGTTCGCCAAATCTTCAGATAGCATCTTACCTTCTAAAACATGATAAGTAAGTATGCTTTTAAGTTTAGGAATGTCTTTCAATAACCCTTCAACTGTTCCAGTAGGAAGATTAGAGAAGGCTTCATCAGTTGGTGCAAAGACAGTAAAAGGACCAGGTTCTGAAAGAGTTTCTACTAATTGAGCCTCTTTAATAGCAGTAACTAATGTATTGAAATTTCCTGCTTTAATAGCAGTTTCTATAATATTATCCATAATTTTTTCTTTTTAAAGTTAATAAGTTAATAATTTACCCTTTTTTGACTAAGATTATTTTATAGCAGTTTTACCCTATAGTCAAATTTATACACCAAGTAACTTGTACTAATCTCAATAAATAATGTATAACTATATAGTGAATTATAGATACACAATAAAATTAAAATTAAGCTCTACTACTATAACCTAATATATTTATGTATTGTATTTGAATTAACAGATGATAGCATTATATAGATATAGGGTAGAAGTAGTATAAATTAAAAAAAATCTAATGAATAAAATTAATATTAAAAGAACAGATTTAAACAAAAAGCATAATTCGCTTAGCTCATCGGATTATTTTGCAAAAGTCATATGTAAGGGTTTGCGATGGATAGCAGACTTTTGTTTTAAAAAACGTTATGGTCATAGGGCAGTTGTACTGGAAACAGTTGCTGCTGTACCTGGTATGGTAGGAGCTATGTTGATTCATTTTAAATGTTTACGGAAACAATGCAAGGATAATGGTTGGATAAAAATCTTATTAGATGAAGCAGAAAATGAGCGCATGCATTTAATGACTTTTATTGAAATAGCTAAACCTAATTGGTTGGAACGCTTCTTAATTCTTATAGCTCAAATTGTTTTTTCAATAGCCTTCTTGTTTCTATATTTAATATCTTCTAAAACTGCGCACCGTTTAGTAGGGTATTTTGAAGAAGAGGCTATCATTAGTTATAGTTTATACCTTAAAGAAATTGATAATGGTACTATTGAAAATGTACCAGCTCCCAAAGTTGCAATAGAATACTGGGGATTGACGTTAGATGCGAGGCTAAGAGAAGTTATAATTGCGGTAAGAAATGATGAAGCTGGACATAGGGATACTAATCACAATTTTGCTAATAATTTACGAAACAAACATAACCTATCTCTAGGTTTTGGTAATTTGAAACAAAGAAGTAAAAAAGGTTGAAGCGAAAATTGTAATTGGCAATGAAGTTATATTGCCGTTTCATTGATTAGAGTACTATAATCTTATGATTGCTGAAAATCTAATTTAAAGAGCTGGAGCTTAGAGCTCATCTAGAAATAATTTACTATCTAAAGCAATTTCACTTTTCTTAGCTTCATTCATCTTGTCATAAGTTTTATACATCATTGCTATTCTAGGATTCAACTCAAGTTTTATTCTATTGCGAGCTAAAAAATCCCAATATAAATAGTTAAAAGGGCATGCGTCTTTACCATTCTTTTTAGTAACCTTGTAATGACAATTTTTACAATAGTTTGACATTTTATTTATATAGTTTCCACCGGCAGCATAAGGTTTACTGGCTAAATAACCACCATCTGCGAATAATATCATACCCGAAACATTAGGAAGTTCTACCCATTCATAAGCATCAGCATAGACAATAAGGAACCATTCATTGACTTGTTTTGGATCAATACCTGAAAGAAGGGCAAAGTTACCCAAAACCATCAACCTTTGAATATGGTGGGCATATGCATTTTTTTTGGTTTCTTGAATACATTGATTGAGGCAATTCATTTTTGAGTTACCATGCCAATAAAAATCGGGTAAATTTCGAGTGGCATTGAAAAAATTTTCTTCTTTATATCCTGGCATTTTAAGCCAATAAATGCCACGTACATATTCACGCCAACCAATAATTTGTCTAATAAATCCTTCTACTGCATTTATTGGCGCTTGATTCTGATGGTAAGCATATTCAGCAGCTGTGACACATTCTAGTGGAGTTAATAAACCACAATTTAAATAAAAACTAAGGTAAGAGTGGAACATCCATGGCTCACCTTGTATCATAGCGTCTTGATAATCTCCAAAGCTTATAAAACGTTCCTTAATAAATTGGTCAAGAGCATCTTTAGCATGCTCTCTTGTTACTGCAAAGTAAAATGGATCAAGATCACCGAAATGGTTAGGAAAGTATTTGTCTACAAGATCTATTACTTCGTGCGTTATATCATTAGGCCGAGATTGATAGGTTTTTGGAATATTAAGATCATATATAGGTGACTTACGATTTTTAATGTCATAGTTCCACTGCCCACCTTCAGGTTGGTTGCCATTCATAAAAATATTATATTTTTTGCGTACCTCATGGTAAAAATATTCCATTCTCAATTGTTTTCGGTTATTAGCCCACTCTTTAAACTCTTGTGGTGTATACAAGAAGCGATTATCAGGTCTGATTTCAATAGGTAGGTCAAAGTTATTTTGCCATTGCTCAATATCTTTTAGTATTCGGTATTCAGAAGGAGAAGTAACTATAATTTTTGTAGGTTTATACTTTTGAATAGCTCTTTGTATCTCGCTTTTAAGAGATCCAGTATTATAGGGGGTATCTAAACTAGTATAATCTACTTTAATTTTTGTATCTCTTAATTCCTTAGCAAAATGTCGCATTGCTGATAAGATAAACGCAATCTTCTTCTTATGATGTTTTACATAGGTGAATTCTCTAATTAATTCAGACATAATAACTACATCATTTTTCCTATCAATTCCGGATAAAGATGTAATGGAGTGAGTAAGCTGATCCGCAAGTACCAAACGTAAATTAGTCATATTCTGTCGATTTTAGTGAGGCAAAGGCTTCGAGAGCACTGTTACGCGATTGCTTTAGATCAACAATCGGATGGGGATAGTCTTTACCTAGTCTGATACCAGCATTATGTAATATATTTTCCTGCGCTTCCCATGGGTTAAAAAGATACTTATCTGGCATTCTTTTTAGCTCCGGAACAAATTTCCTTGTATATTGACCAATAGGATCAAATTTTTGTCCCTGTGTTACTGGATTAAAAATACGAAAATACGGAGCTGCATCGGCTCCACATCCTGCTATCCACTGCCAACTTGTACTATTATTAGCAAGATCAGCATCGAGTAAGCAATCCCAAAACCACCTTTCTCCGTGATTCCAATGCAATAGTAAGTTTTTAACCAAAAAAGAACCAACTATCATTCTAACACGATTATGGATATAACCAGTTTGCCAAAGTTCTCTCATGCCAGCATCAACAATAGGAATACCTGTCTGACCTATCTGCCAGCATTTTAATAAATTCAAGTCTTGAGACCAAGGAAAAGCATCAAATTTACTGTTTAAATTTTGTTTAGGGAGATTAGGAAAATAATATAATAAGTAATAAGAAAACTCTCTCCACCCTAATTCACTACAAAAATGATCAGTATCATTACTATATCCTAAACCATTACTTAATTGGAGTTTATACCATACATAATTAGGTGATATCTCACCAAAATGCAGATAAGGGGATAACCTCGAAACATTTAATTTATAAGGAAAGTTACGACCTTCTTTATAACCATTTAGGCCTTCATTAAGAAAAGAATCAAGTCTTTGATGAGCGGATTCTTCTCCTATATTCCAAGATTTTGTTAATTTATCATGCCAAGATATTTTAGGAAGTAATTTTAAATCATTTATATCAGTTAAATTATTACCGTTATCTAAGAATAGTGTTGTTGGATTTGGAATAGGATCTCGCGGTGGTTTTGCTCCTAGACAACCTTTTCTATAGTAAGGAGTAAAGATTTTATAAGGAGTCCCATCTTGTTTGAGAACTTCCCAAGGTTCCCATAAGAGAAAGCTATTATAGCTCTTAACCATAATATTATGTTCTTCAAGTAACTTTTTTATATCTTTATCACGTTTGATTTGCCAAGGTTCATAACATCTATTCCAATATATAATACTTATAGAGGTATTTTTTGCAATTTCTAATAAAATATTCGCCGGGTTTCCCCTGTATACTCTGAGATTTCCTTGTAGCGAGGCATTAAGAGAAACAAGAGAGTGATATAACCACCAACGACTTGCAGAGCCCATAAAATATTCACCTGAATTTACATCATCTAAAATATAAACCGGTAAAATTTTGCCACAGCTAGCTGCATCAAATAATGCAGGATTGTCATTTAGGCGTAAATCTTGACGAAACCAGTGTATTACTTTTTGCATAAGTTTAAAATCCTATTTCTTTCCCATCCCAAGCAAATAATTTACCTGTATCTTCTTTTGTTAAATTGAGAAGCACCCCAATCATTTTTGCTACTACGTAATCTGCTGAAAAAACTTTATCCTTACTAACATTAGAAGTAAATTGTGAAGATAATTTACTATTTACAGTACCAGGATGCAAACCAACTATAATTGGATACGAATTTTTACGTCTAACCTCAATGCTAATATTTTTAATTAGCATATTTAATGCTGCTTTTGAGCACCTATAAGAATACCACCCACCGAGATAATTATCAGAAATACTACCAACTCTTGCTGATAAAACTGCAAAAATTGACTTACTATTATAATTTAATTTTGATATAAAATATTTAGCTATTAATGCTGGCCCAATAGTATTAACGGCGTATAATTTGAAAAACTTATCCTGACTTAAATCTTTTAGTGATTTTTCCGGTAAAATATTTTGAGTATGTAAAATTCCGGTAGTAACTATTATAGCATCAAGAGTTGTCTCTTTTGAAACTATAGCTGCTGATTTCTTTATTGACTCTTCGTCTTCAATATTAATAAAGCTATGTATTATTCTAGAGTCTTCAAAATCAATAATTGATCTTGAAAATAGGTATAACTCTTCTACTTGTTTATTTTGCAGAAAATGTTTTACAAATGCTTGACCAATTGTTCCGCTAGCTCCTATAATAGCAATTTTCATATTTATTTATCAGTTATATTTTTTAATGCTGACTCTATGGTTTTAAATTTAAATTCATAACCATTGTCTAATAATTTTTTTGGATACACTGCTGATCCGTTTAGTAATAATTTATCACCCATTTCACCAAAAACCATTTTAATTAGAAAAGATGGTACAGTAAAAAAATCAGGCCTTTTTAGTGTTCTACTAAGTGCTTTGGTAAATTGAGAATTAGTAGTTGGACTTGGTGAGGTTAAATTATATATTCCTTTTTGTTCTTTATTTGAAATCAAAAAATTAAATATACCAATCACATCGTCTACATGAATCCAAGAAAAAAATTGTTTCCCAGAGCCAATATTACCACCAAGTCCTAACTTAAATAATGGTAATATTTTTTCTAGTGCTCCACCATTCTTCCCTAAAACCACTCCAAGCCTAGTAATGCAAGTTCTTACACCTAATTCTTGAGCTTTTTGCGCTTCTAACTCCCATAAATTACATAATTCATGAGTAAAATCATCAATATATGATGAAGTTTCATCAAGGTATTTATTATTTTGAGTTCCATAATAACCTATAGCAGAAGCGCTGATTAATAAATCTGGTTTTTCTTTAAGTCCTTTTATTAATGTAATTAGGCTTTTTGTTACTTCTACTCTACTGCTTATCAATATTTCCTTATAAGTTTTATTCCATTTTTTGTTAATGGGACTACCTGCAAGGTTTATTATGATATTTATTTTTTCGTTAGTATTAATTTGATTAATAGATTCTATAACTCTAACAGGCTTCAATACTTTTGATCTACCACGTGATAAAATAGTGATATAATTATTTTGCTGTAAGAAAAATTTAGTTATAGTCGAACCAATAAATCCTGTACCACCAGTAATTAGGATATTCATAAATAACCCCCGTCTTAATTTAAGTACTGCTAATTAACTGATTAAAATATAAAGCAAGACATATTTATAAGAAATATGGTACAATCATGTGCCACTTTATTATTGACTGAATACACCAAATACATCAAATACTTTAGTAATCGAAAGCCCCCTGGCATAGTTGCAAAATCTCTCTTCCTATTACACTCAGTGCCTCCATCATTTGCTTTCTTACTTCGATTATAAATGTTGCGATGACAGGAAGTGTTATTTTTTTATCTTCGTATCCTGACGGTAGAACATTTTTCTGGCAACTCGTCATCTGTATGCGTTACAAATAAAAGGCTAAATACAACCTACAAGAAAATCCGTTTTTTCCTGCAAATAACTACCTAAGAAATTTCAACTTAAAAATTTTTGAGCCATAACAAAATATAATGGTATTCCCATTGTAATATTAAATGGAAAAGTAATTGCAAGAGACATTGGTATATAAATAGCTGCTTTAGCTTGTGGTAAAGCAGCACGCATTGCCGCAGTTACAACAATATAAGATGAGCTAGAAATTAAAACAGTAAGTAAAAAACCAGTACCTACATCTAATCCTATAATTAAACTCAAAACTATGCCAATTATCGAACCTATTAAAGGCATATACATACAAAATATAATCAAACGCAGATTAAATTCTTTTAAATCAGATAAATGCTTTGAAATAAGTATACCCATATCTAATAAGAAGAATGTTAAAATGCCTTGAAATGGCGTTACTAAAAATCCTTCCATTACTTGCATACCTTTAGAACCTGATATCCATCCTATAAAGAATGATCCCATTAATAATAATATTGACCCGCTAGTAACTATTTCTTTCATAAGATAAAAAATTGATTTAGGACTATCTTTTGTTATTTCCGGCTTAGATTTATATGCAATTAATAATCCACTTAATATTGCTGGGGCTTCCATTAGTGAAAGTACAGCAACAATATATCCTGAATAAACGATAGAGTTTATTCCTAAAAAATTTACAGCTGCTATAAATGTTACAATACTTATAGAGCCATAGTGGGCAGCTACAGCTGCTGCCGTTAAGTCATCTAGCTTAGTTGTTAATTTCAATAAATAGTATCCAATAAATGGCTGAACAAATCCAGCTCCCATACTGGCAAGAATAGTTGAAATAACTGTTCCGTTAATATTAGCGGTGTTAGCAATAGCTACTCCACCCTTAAAGCCTATTGCCATCATAAGGTATATAGCAAGGTACTTACTAATTTGTTGGGGAACTTCTAAACCTGATTTTAAAATCCCTGATATAATACCTAGGAAAAAAAATAATATTGGTGGGGATAATAAATTTTCTGTAAAAAGGCTAAATAATTCCATTATATATTCTTCAATTTTTTACTTGATTTATATGTTTCATTAAATAATATATGTAAAATCATTTCTAAATAACTAGATATAGGCTTTACATATTGTCAAATTTAGGTAACCAGCAAAGCTAACCCATACTATATAAGGAATTAATGTATATGCTATGAGGCGATAATTACGCCATGATTTAAGGATTATATATAGAGTTACAAAAAATATTATTATAATAATTAAGAGAGACCAATATGTTAAGTGTAAACCAAAAAAGACTGGCGTCCATAGCCAATTAAATAATAATTGGATAAAATAAAATATTAAGATGTGAGATAAAACTGGTACTTTTCTGTTAGACCAGAGGAAAGCCCCCAATAAAGCTAGTAAAATATATAATAAACTCCAGACTATAGGAAAGGCTAGATTTGGCGGGGTAAAAGAAGATTTAGCGATAGAATCATACCATTCCAAATTAGCCTTGCTTATTTGACCTAGACCGAAACCTATCAATTGAAAAATAAAGACCCATGATAGATAGTAGTTTAATTTTCTCATTTTCCCTTTTAAGAGTTGATTATAATCATCTAGTAGTTCTGCCATCATTCGAGATTAGGTGTTCTACTTATTGATTGTTTTACCTTATAAACTCTACCTCTAGATATTTCAAGGTCTTTTGCAATCCTGGTAGGGAGTTTGTTTTCTAATATATTTGTCTTATTATCTTGACTAATAAAATGCGGTTGTCTTTTATAAATACCTTTGTTTTTTGTAGCAGCAATCCCATCGGCCTGGAATTCACGGCGCAAGTTAGTTTCAAACTCGGCAAATACTCATAGCATATTAAAGAAAGCCTTACCAGTTGGGGTAGTGTATCAACTGCTTGCTCTATGGCACAGAGTAGCTCCTTTTGCTTTTAAACGATCTGCTATAATTTGTAAGTCTTTTAATGAGCATGCAAGCCTATCTATATGTGTTACTACCAAGTATTCACCTTTATGAATGAACTCTAATATATTATTTAGTTCCGTCCATTCTGTTAAATTAGAGCCGCTTTTTTGTTCGGTTCTAATAATTTCACACTAGAGGAAAGTTATGTCTATTTATTTAAGTATTTTTTGTGTTAAAAATAGCTTTATTTTGTATGGAAGGATACGCAAAAATTTCATAATAAGCACGAACAAAGTAGGAAAATAGATTTCAAACCTATTTGAATTTAGACCAGCAATAATTCTATCGGCTGCATCTTGTGGACTGATTATCATTGGCATTTTAAAACTGTTCATGTCTGTCATAGATGTTTTTACAAACCCTGGATTTATAATTTTGATATCTACATTTTCTGGTGATTCCGCGTAAAGACTTTCAACGAAATTAATTAGGCCAGCTTTGCTAGAGCTATATGGCTGACCAATTGGCAGTCCTGTATAACCGGCCACACTGCAACAAAAAACTATTTGAGATTTTGTTTGTTTTTCTAAGTAAGGTAGGATATCAATTGCTAAATTAATTGGAGCAATTAAGTTTACTTGCATTAGTTGCTCGACAAAATCTTTTTTTATTTCTTTTATAGATTTAGGATCATATAAAGCAGCCATAAATATAACTCTATCTATAGTTTTGTTTTGAGCAAAAACTTTACTAATAGTCACTTTCATTGCTTTACTATCTGCAACGTCAAGAGGGAATATTTGATTATTAACACCCAATGTATTATTTAGCTCTACTAATAGCTCTTGATTTCTTGCAGAAAGAATAAGATTAGCGCCATATTTTGATAGTCCAATAGCAAGCTGTCGACCGATACCGCTGCTAGCGCCTATAATCCATATATTTTCATTGTTGAATTTCATTAACCCAATCTTTCTTTTTCATAAAGAGTGTAAGTTCAGCCACTGTAATACCAAATTTTTTAATATAAGATCTGTTGATCACAATCCCATCGTTCATCTGCCACATCCAATCATCAAATTTAACTCTATATGTAGAATTATCGACAGTTATATCCATAGAATATTTCCAGTTCATAGCAGAACCAGATGATTCTCCAGAAGCATTACCTATAATGTCATGAGCACTACCCAAGTATGTGCCATCCTTATTTTGAACTATCTTCCAAGTTCTTTGTTGTTTTTTACCATCATAGAATGTAAAATCTTCTTCGAGTGTTCCTGTATTACCTTCCCAACTACCAACCATATCAACATCAAATTTTGTGGTAACACGACCTCTCCAATCTTGGATTATTCCCCAAGCTTTAATGCTACCAGTAAAATATTCTCTTAGATTAAATTCAGGTTTGGTATTATTATAATAATTCAAATCACTACTTTTACAGCTGCCTAACATACTAATTACTCCTAGGATTGTTATAAGAAATATTTTTTTCATATTCTACGTTTCTTTATTGATCCTTATACTGTGATTAATCATAGCATAAGATACAAGCTTGATGGTACAGGGTACTATTGAATATAAAAAACTAAGTAACAATAAAGTATCATTCCCATTTTTAGCAGAATTTTGAAAACCAACTTTATCAAGAAATAACATAACTATAGCAGATGAAATACCTAGTGATAATTTTGCAAGAAACGCAAGTATTCCAAATAGTAAAGTCGCATTATCCTCTAGTTTTTGTTTATACATTTGATCAGCAAGAATTGATGGGGGTATTGCTAAGTCAGCACTGAAGGCTATACCAGATATCATACATATAATTGCATATTGAACAAGATCTCCTTCTTTTAGAAAAAATGCCCAAACAAAGCTCATGGTTGCAATAACCATTGAAAAAGCCCAGGCTTTCTCTTTTCCTAATTTATTACTAAGGTAATACCAAAGAATCATTCCTATTGCTCCAGATATGAAATACAGGGATAAAAATAATCCAGTGTAACTTGTTGCGCTCAAACGATATTTTATAAAAAATATTACAAGTACCGAGGGCATACTAGAGGCCAGCATGCTAACAAAATATATTTTAAAAAAGTAATGAGTTTCAGCTGATAATGTTCTAATAAACTTTGTATCAAATTTATAAAGTTTGGTATTACCATAGGAAAGATTTCTTTTGCACCAGATTCTTAGAATGGTCATAGCTAAACACATGACAATAAATAGCACAATGCTTATTATCAAAAATGTATCACTACTATTCATTTTAGACATTAAGATAGCTGGTATTGATACCGCAACAAGTAAACCAATTAAATTAAAACTCTCTCTGAAAGTTGTTATTTTTATTTGTTGATTTTTATCTTGTGTCCACAACCCGCCATAGGTATTAAGATTAATGGTCACAATGCTATATGAACTGGTCGCTACTAACATCGCAATGAAAAACCAAATCTTTGCTGCTAAGATATTAGGCTGGAATAGAGCCGAAAAACTAATTACTAAAACAATTGAAGCAAGAAGTATAATAGAATACCGGTATCTTGAATATTTATCGCTCAGCAGTCCAATAAGGGGGTCTTGCACTGCGTCAATAGCTCTGAGAGCCAATAAACTTAATCCTAAATAACTTAAAGACACACCGTAATTTGCGTTATAATACTCTGGAGCATATACATATAAAGGTATGCCGGCAAAGGAAGTAAAAATAGCGGGAAAGCTATAGTAAAATAAATCTAGTTTATTGATCTTAACTTTATTCATTTAGTGCCAAATAGCTGTTTATTTAATTTCGGGTATAAGTTTCTTTCTGAAAGCCAGATACCAAAAAACCATTTACCGAAATCTGGATCGTTTTCTTCACCTATTTTTTTATTTTTATCAAAAATTATAGATCTCTTATTTTTATTATATATTCCGACAAGTTTAGGATTGTTTATATATTCAATTATGCCTTTGTTTGCCTTTGATACTAATTATCTTTCAAGATAGAATTAATAGGATTGATAATCCAGTTCCAGCTAGTAATAGATTTAACTATTTCTGGACTTGCTTCATATTTCAATATAACATCAGACATTCTATTT
>Ga0007827_10000132_pt1 | contig 25907 bp, 19 predicted proteins | sample CryBogCBE16Jul07_FD_60332 | JGI IMG/M metagenome (GOLD analysis project Ga0007827, IMG submission 60332) | Freshwater microbial communities from Crystal Bog, Wisconsin, USA - CBE16Jul07 | ecosystem: Environmental > Aquatic > Freshwater > Lake | place: Crystal Bog, Wisconsin, USA | collected...
CACTGAGCCTCCGACCTTTGATGGAGCACTGCGGAACATCATCGAACATCTTGATCCCGATCTTGGATGGCTCTCCTGCAGGATCACCAACCTCTTAAACAAAGGCTCCTCCGTGACGCGGACGAATCCCCACCTGCCCTTGGATCCGGAACTGAACCAACTCTGGCACGATATCGATTCTCATGCGGGGGATAGGAATCAGGAACTCACCAAGACCGAGTTCATCTCCACGGGAGTGACACACCCCGACTACACCTACCTGGTCGTCCCGATCGGCTTCAAGGGGAAGAAGGCGGCCCTGATCGAGATGATCTACCCCGATTACCGCAGGATGGATGTCAGGATCAAGGAGGTCTTCGATCTCATGGCGGTGAATCTAGGAATCATCGCGGAGCGTGAAATAATCAATCTCGATCTCCAGTACCGCGCCGAGCACGACGAGCTCACGGGAGCGCTCAACCGGAATCTCTTTCTAGACGAGTTGACCAAGGCTGTCGCCCAGGTCGACGAACTCCACCCCGATTCCGTGCTGCTTTTTCTCGATCTCGACGGATTCAAGGAGGTGAATGACAATTTCGGTCACCAGATCGGCGACCGACTCCTCATTGAGGTCACGCAACGACTCCGGGGAGTCTGCCGCGAGGATGATCTGCTGGGCCGGCTCAGTGGCGACGAATTCGTGCTCCTGATCCGCACCATGCGTCCCTCCGAGGACTTGGAAGTGCTTCTCATGCGGATTCAGAGAAACGTCACCCAGCCTTTTATGCTCGGGGATCTCGAAATCCGAATCGGCAGCAGCATCGGGGCGGCTGTCCTCGACAGCCGCCATCTTACCTCTACGGAGCTCATCCGTCGCTCCGAGGAGGCGATGTATATGGTCAAGAGCGGCGAGCGAAAGGGGTACTGCATCGCTGACAAAGAAGTCATCAAGAAGTTCAGTGATCGTATGAATCTCGACCACAGGATCCACGAGGCGGTATTTGACCGGAGGCTCCTGCTTCATTTCCAGCCGATCATCAATCTCTCGACACGCGAGATCTGTGGTGCAGAAGCCCTGCTGCGCGTCCATGAAAAGGACGGGACGATCCTCAATGCCTCCGACTTTATCTCCTCGCTCGAGCGGATCCGTCTGATGCCGGATGTCGACGAGTGGGTCTTTGCGGAAGTCATCAGGATACTCCTCCCTCATCTGGGAATCCTTTTATCCATTCCGGAGTTCCGTATCTCCCTCAATGTCAGCCCGGCAATCCTCTCCACTCATGATTACGCGGCAGTTTCACTCAGCAGGATCAGGAGTGCCGGCATCCCTCCGAGAATGCTCAGAATCGAGATCATAGAGAACCACCTGGATACCTCCAACGCCTCGCTCCTGAAGAACATCAACCTCTTTCGGTCCGAGGGGGTCAAGATCGCTATTGATGACTTCGGCACTGGATACAGCAACCTCCAGCACCTCACCTCCATCCCCTGCGACACGCTCAAGATCGACCGGATGTTCTTGAAGGAAATCTACTTGGCGAATTTTAGAGGCAACGAACTTTTGGCCGCGATGATCAATCTAGGTAAGAACCTTGGCTATTCCCTCATCGCCGAAGGGGTCGAGAATCAGGCCCAAGCCGATCATCTTTTGGCGCTCGGTTGCGCCATGGGTCAGGGATACCTCTACGCGAAACCGATGCCAATCGAGGAATTCATCGATTACGCAAGGAAGCATTCCCCTCATCTGTTGCTTCTTTCCGATCCCGCGGACTCCACATACCCAGTCCCCCTCCTTAACCCCTAATCTGTCCTTACCATGAGCAACGAACCTTCAGCACCAACCGCGGAGCCCCCCCCTCCGGCCACGCAACCCTTATCGAACAATCATCAGGGCATCGGAGCTGCAAACCCACCCCTTCCCCACTTCGAGGAGGAGCGGCTTTATCTCCTCAACAGCTTCGGGATCCTCAACGAGGAACCGATCCCCATCCTCGACATCCTCACTAGGTATGCCGCCGAGTTCTGCGAAGTCCCAATCGCAGGGATCTCGCTGGTGGATCGACATAAGCTCCTTTTTAAGTCGATCACGAGCGAAGTCGAACCCGTGCAGCGTGATCGAGAATCCTCCTTCTGTGCTCATGCACTTATTGCTCCCGAGGAACTTTTCGTCGTTCCGGACACGTTGCTTGATACGCGGTTCCTCGCCAATGAGCAGGTCACCAAGAAGACACCCATCCGTTTCTACGCCTCCGCCCGACTCATGACCTCGAGTGGTCATGCACTCGGATGCTTCTTTCTCATGGACACCAAGCCAGGAGCACTGACCCCGGATCAGGGGGCATTCTTGTCCTCCATGGCCAGGGAAACCATGAATTATCTGGAGGGTGAAAAATCCAAAAAGGAACTTGCCCGTCTACTTCATCTCGAGAAGGAGGTCTACAACAAGCTTCTCCTCGCCACGGCTAATCTCGCCACCTCGGCCCCCACCTTCGACGAGGCCCTCCATAATATGGTCATCAACCTTGATCCCAAGCTGGGTTGGCTCTCGGCGCGTATCCGCAATATGCAAACCGGGGGAACCACGGGGATCTACTACAATCCAACCCTCTCCGAGGATCCCGAACTCCCCCTGATCTGGCAGCGTCTGGATAACGAGCCGAGCCGTCCTCGCTCGGACGTCCCGCACACAGACTTTATCAACTCAGCTCCACTCCGTCCCGAGTACTCTCATCTGGTCGTCCCCGTCCGAGTCCGCGAACGTCTCATCGCCGTCATGGAGTTTCTCTATCCCGACCATCGCAATGCGGACCCACGGATCCGCGATGTCTTCAACCTGATCGCGGCCAATCTCTCGATCGTGGCCGAGCGTGAACTCCTCAACATGGACCTGAAGTACAAGTCGGAGCACGATCACATCTCGGGCGCTCCGAATCGTGAACTCTTTGTCCAGCGACTGAACCGAATCCTCCATGAGGGAAGCACTCTGAGCAACCGAAAGATCATCCTCTTCTGCTTTGACATCAACGGCTTTCAATCGCTCAATGACGACTACGGCTACGAGGCCGGCGTGCAGATCCTGCGTGAACTCACCAAAAGGGCCCAGCGCGTCTGCCGGGAGGATGACATGATCGGCCGCCTCGTGGGTGGGGAGTTTCTACTTCTCCTCCACGAGAAGGAACCCTTCACCGACCTCATCACAATCATCGAGAGAGTGAAGTCCTCCCTGATCGGGATTTATAATCTGGAAGACGTGCAGATCGAAATCACGTTGAGCATGGGTTGCGTCGTTATTGGAGCCACAGAGGGATCTCCCGACGAACTCATCCGCCGCGCCGAGGAGGCAATGCATCTGGTCAAAGAAGGCACCTACAGGGATGTCTGCGTCGCCGACGAGCAGGTGACGAGGGACTCATTGGAGAGGAAGTCGATGAACCGCAAGGTGAAGGATGCCGTGAGGAACAATCAACTCACCCTGCATTATCAACCGATCGTCGAGATGCCCTACGGACGGATCGTCGGTGCCGAGGCGCTCCTGCGCCTCATCAATCAGGACGGAACACTGATCAAGGCGACGCACTTCATCGAGGCCATGGAGAGGATGCATTTGCTGGAGCAGGTCGATGCCTGGGTGATCTCGGAGATTCTTCTAACGCTCAAAAACAACCCGAGCATCCTTGAGAGGATCCCCGGCTTCTACTTCTCCCACAACATCACCCCAGCGGTCATCGGAAGGCCCAGTTTTTACGAGCACTTCATCTCGCAGATCATCCATTCCGGCATCCCCTCCACCGCCGTCAGAATCGAGATCACAGAAAAGGCCCTGCTTCCCGACAACCAGTATCTCATCAAGAATATCGAGATGCTCAAAGCTCATGGAATCAGCGTTGCGCTGGATGACTTCGGAACGGGCTACAGCAACCTACAGATCATCGCGAAATACCCCATCAACACGATCAAGATCGATCGGAGCTTTCTGGCTGGAATCGTTCCAGGAAATACCCAGATCAACGCCCTCCTGCACTCCATCACTGACATTGCGAAGAACTTGGGGTGTTCGATGGTCGCGGAGGGGATCGAGCAGTTAGAGCAGGCGGAGCATCTGCTTTCCCTGGGTTGCATCTACGGGCAAGGATATTTCTACGCAAAGCCGATGCCACTGAAGGAACTGCAGGCACTGATCACGAGATCTCAAATCGGAGAGGGGGGTAGAGTTACCAGCAACACGTAACCGAGAGGGAAACTAATCTTCTTCACGCACATTCCCTGACTCCATGGGACAGCAACCCGAGAATCTACGATCCAGAATCCTGATCCTTTGCGGGGTGACCCTTGCGCTGATGTTCTTGACGCTCGTGTTGATGATGAGTCTCTCATGGCGGGATTTTCTGCAGAATGTCCAACGGGAGAACTCCCGCGAGGCAATCACTGCCTCGACGCTGGTGCAGGGCACTCTCGTCGATGCCAGCAAGATTCTCGATGTTGCCAAAACCGAGATTGAAAAGTCGCTAGAGCATGGATCGATCAATGAGAAAGCAAGTCACGACATCCTTCACAAGGCAGTCCAGAACTTCAGCATCTACAATACCCAGGATGCCTTCGGCCTCCTCCTCTTGCTTGATGACCAGGGGCAGTTGCTTGCCCGAAGCGGGGAATATCCTACCCGGCGGATCGACCTCTCCGACCGCAACTACTACCTGAACCTCAGGGATGATCGCGCCAAGGAGTTCTCTCTCGGAAAACTCCGAAAGGCCGCCACGACGGGAAAGGTCGTCTTTCATCTCTCGATGCCGGTGCACGGGCCGGGGGGAACATTCGCAGGCGTCGTGGTCATCCAAATCGACGAGATGGAACTCGCCTCCAAACTCACCGGAATGCTGACGACAAATCCGGACAGAAAGATTCATCTCGTCAGCAGCGACACAAACACTCTCTTGGTCTATCCGGCTTCCAACGACCCCTTGACCACCGAGAATCCATCAAACCTAACACTGCAGACCCTCTCCCGGAAATCCCCCTCCCCACGCGGATCAATAACCATCCAGAGCGGAACGCCAGGCTTTCCCGATACATGCTATGCCTCGTTCGACCGGGATCCCCTCTTCGGATTCACAAGTTGGGCGTGCGTGCTGAAATCGGATATCCGGGATCTTTTCCTAAAGCAGAATCGGGGAGCGATCACCCTCTCCTGTCTCGCCACACTCGGCATCACCGCGCTTTTCATCGGTCTCTACCGGCAAGCCAGACGTCTCGAAAAGGCACTCCATCAGGCCACCACTGATCCGGCGACAGGACTACCCAACAGGAGGGCCCTAGAAATTCAGGCGACCGCCCTGTGGAGTGATGCCTCCCGACATGGCAGACCGATCACGGCCGTCTTCCTAGACATCGACCGGTTCAAGAGTTTCAACGATGCATGGGGGCATCATACCGGGGACCGCGTGATCAAGCTCCTCGCCGGGCTCCTCAGGAAATGTGCCGACCGGCCGCACGACTTTTTCTGTCGTTGGGGCGGTGAGGAATTCCTGATCCTACTGCCGGAGACAGGCATTCAGGGAGGGATCGCCCTCGCCCGAAGGATCCGCAGGTCACTCAGCGGCGTGCACCTTGAGAATGGTGGGGGAAAACTTCCCTCCGTCACGATCAGCGTGGGGATTGCTTCAACGGAGCAACAGCCGTCCAATTCACTGCAGGAACTGATCGAACGAGCCGACCTCAGGATGCTTGAGGCCAAGTCCTCTGGACGTGACAGGATCATTGCCGAAGGGGTCGATCTGCAGCCTCTGGAGACACAGGATAGGAGCCCATGGGAAGCACCCTTTACTGCCTCTTCAGGATAAGCATTCCTACCAATGGCACACGCGGTGCGGTCGAGGGATGATGTTCCCATGAAGACGGCCACATCCAACCAGACCGGCCCCGCCGCCTTCTCCCGGACAGTTCATCCCTGCTCCGGGTGTGAACTTCTGAATGCCGATTGGAACATGCCCTCGAACGCCAGGGGACTCGTCCTCTTCGCTCACGGCAGCGGCAGCGGACGCCACAGTCCCAGAAACCGCGCCGTCGCACGCTATCTCCAGGACCGGGGATTGGGCACACTGCTCCTGGATCTCCTGACTACTGAGGAAGAGGAGGAGGACCGGGTGACCTCGCGCCTGCGTTTCAACATCCCCCTTCTGAGCCGGCGACTCGTCGATGCGACGCGCTGGATCATGGCGCAGGACGAGGCGCAGGGGGTTCCGGTCTCGTATTTCGGCGCGAGCACCGGGGCTGCAGCCGCGCTCATCGCGGCCGCACGGATTCCGGGGGAGATCGCCTCGGTCGTCTCTCGCGGGGGACGCCCCGATCTGGCGGGAGATTTTCTCCCGCAAGTCGACTCTCCGACCCTTCTGCTGGTGGGAGGCGAGGACGGGATCGTCATCGCTCTGAACCGACGCGCCATGGAGCGGATGCTCTGCCCGTGCCAACTCATAATCATTCCGGGGGCCACCCACCTCTTCGAGGAACCGGGTAAGCTGGAGGAGGTCGCCCAGCTCGCCGCCGGGTGGTTCCTCAAGCATGGGCATCCGGCCTTCACACACCGATCATCCCGGGGGGACCTGTCATGAGAAGATTCCGTGACAGAAGCGAGGCAGGTGAACTTCTGGCCTTGGAGCTGGGGCATCTGGCGGACAGGAGTGACTGTATCATCCTGGCGCTTCCTCGGGGCGGCGTCCCCGTCGGCTATGAGCTTGCCTGCATCCTGCGCGCTCCGCTCGATGTCCTGGTCGTCAGAAAACTCGGGGTTCCGGGCAATGAGGAACTTGCTATGGGGGCCATCGCCACGGGAGGGGTGAGACTCCTCAACGACCATCTCGTCTCTGCCCTCGGGATCCCCGCGCAAGCGGTCGCCTCCATCGAGATGAAGGAACTCGCCGAACTGGCGCGGCGCGAACGCTCCTACCGGGGCGACCGCCCCCCTCTCGATATCGCGGGCAAGACTGTCGTTATCGTCGATGATGGCATCGCGACGGGCTCGACGATGCTGGCGGCCATCGAGGCCGCGCGGCGGCGCGGAGCACGGCGCATCATCGCGGCGGCTCCCGTCGCACCGCCCTCCGTAATAAGGATTCTGGAACAGCACGCGGACGACGTCCGTTCCGTGATCACGCCGGAGGATTTCGGCGGTGTCGGCCGGTGGTATGAGGATTTCACCCAGACCGAGGACGCGGAGGTTCACCGCCTGCTCGAGGATGCGCATCACGCAGGGCTGAGCCTGGAGCAGGGCCCTCCGGAGCCGATTATTCCCTTTCACAACCACCAGCCACGCCCATGAATCCAGAGATTCCGATCCTGAGACGCGCCGCAAAGCCGCTGACCGGTGCCCCTTCGGACTTCGACCCCATCCTCGCGCGCGCCAAGGGGAAGCGGGTCGTCCTGCTGGGCGAGGCCTCCCACGGCACGCACGAGTTTTACCGGATCCGCGGCGAGATCACCAAGCGGCTGATCCTCGAGGAGGGGTTCAACGCCGTCGCGGCCGAAGCCGACTGGCCCGACGCGCACCGGGTCAACCGCTATGTCCGGGGAACGGGCACCGACTGGGAGGCCGTGGAGGCGCTCGGGGGATTCCGCCGGTTCCCCCAGTGGATGTGGAGGAACACCGACGTGCTCGATTTCATCGGCTGGCTCAGGAACCGGAACGATTCCTTGAGGCGCGGCCCGGAAGGACACCCCGAGGGGGGATGCCCGGCCGGATTCTACGGCCTCGATCTCTACAGCCTCAATGCCTCGCGTTCCGCCGTGCTCGACTATCTGCGCGGACATGATCCGGCGGTGGCGGACAAGGTCGCGGCACGCTACGAATGCTTCGAGTTCTTCGGAGGCGACACCCAGCGCTACGGACTGCTCGCAGGCTCGGGAATGAGCGGCGATTGCGAGAAAGAGGTCACGGCTGCGCTGACGGAACTGCACCGGGGCAGGCATGCCTTCCTGAGCAGGGACGGATCGAAGGAGGCCGATGAGTTCTTCGACGCCGACCAGAACGCGCGCGTCGTCCGCGACGCCGAGGAGTATTACCGGACGATGTTCCGGAGCGACGTCTCTTCCTGGAATCTGCGCGACAGCCACATGATGAGATCGCTCCTCCAGCTCATGAACCATCTCGAGAAGGCTCATGGGGAGGCCAAGGTCGTCGTCTGGGCACACAACTCCCACCTCGGCGATGCCTCGGCCACCTCGATGGGGGCCAGAGGCGAACTGAACATCGGCCAACTCGTGCGCGCACACTTCGGCGAAGAGGCCCTCTCGGTGGGCTTCACGACCTACGGCGGAACCGTGACCGCGGCCTCGGACTGGGACGGCCCCGCGGAACGCAAGCGCGTCCGCGCCGGCATGGAGGGAAGCTATGAGGAACTGTTCCACGAGACCGGAATCCCTTCCTTCTGGCTTGATTGCCACGGCGATGACGACGCTCGCTCCCTCCTGCGTCATCCGAGACTCGAACGGGCGATCGGGGTCATCTATCGGCCGGATACCGAGAGGCAGAGCCATTACTTCATGGCCTCCCTGCCGGATCAGTTCGACGGGATCCTTCACTACGACCGGACCCGTGCGGTCGAACCGCTCGAGCGCACCATCGAATGGGAGGCCGGAGAAGTCGACGAGACCTATCCGAGCGGTCTTTAGGGCATTCTCAAGAAGGTCAGTTTTCCCCGTCGTCGTCCCGGTAATGCAAGGCCAGCCAGACGGCATCCCCGGAGGCCGCTTCGACACGGTGCCTCACCCCGGCGGGAATCGAGAGAAAGTCACCCGCGACCAGATTTTGGATACTCCCGTCACCGAAGAGCAGGGAGGCCTCCCCTCGGAGAAGCAGGACCCACTCGGGCCATTCCTGATCATACCACTCGCCGGACGGAGTAGCCTTACCCTGGGAGATCATCCTCTCGAGCCGCATTCCGGCATTGGCGGCGAGTCGCTCGACAACCTCGATCCCCTCAGGAAGATTCCCGATCTCAACAATGTTGCCGCCCTCGATCACAGCGGGAATCCCTTTTCCTCATCGCCGTCCGGCTTGAGACGCGTCACGAGGAGCTTGTCGATGCGCTGTCGGTCCATCGAGACGATCTCGAAGCGGTAGCCCTCCTTCTCCATCGTCTCCCCCTCCTGGGGAATATGGCCTAGGTGGTGCAGGACGAATCCTCCCATGGTCTGGAAGCGCCCCTCGATTTCCTCGGCGGGGAGTTCCAGTCCGATTTCGCCGGCGGTCTCCTCGAAATCGACCTGGGCGTCGACGAGCCAGCTCCCGTCCTCCCTGCGGATGACCTCGGGGTAGTGCTGCCGCACCCCTCGCTCAGGCAGGCGCCCCACGATCTCCTCGAAAACATCCTTGATGGTGACCATCCCCTCCACGACGCCGAACTCGTCCACCACGAGCGCCGTGTGACGGCGGGTCTTGCGGAATTCCTCGAGCAGGCGCGGGGCCGTCATGGTCGAGGGAACGAAGAACGGAGGGTTCAGGACATCGGGGAGCCGGACCGATCCTGTCATCGAAAGGTTGGCCCAGAGGGACTTCACCGAAACGATGCCGCGGATATTGTCGTGGGTAGCCTGGAACACGGGATAATCGGAGTGTCCCGCACCGGCGATGCGGCGCCAGTTCACCTCGTCGGGTTCGTCGAGATCGAGCCAGGTGACCCGTGAACGCGGTGTCATGAGATCGGCGACGGTCCGCTCGTCGAGGTCTAGCACCCCCTCCACCATCTCCTTTTCTCCGGGGTTGAACGCCCCGCTTTCCAACCCCTCGTCCATGATCTGCAGGACATCCTCCTCACTCTGTTCCGCACTGCGCCTGGGATCGATACCAAGCATCCGAAGGATGGCGGAGACCGTCATCCAGCAGAGTTCTGCCAAAGGATCGATCCAGAGTGTCAGGAATCTGGCCCCGCGGGAGAGCGCCCTGAGGACAATGGCCTCGTGGAAGAACTCCCCCAAGGCACGCGGAATCAGGATGCCGAAGAGCAGAATGAGGACCGAGAAGACCGTCGCCACGATCCCGATGACCGCGGCCGCCACGGCCCGCGAGGAGGAGGCCGGCGGAAGGACCAGCAGATTTCTCGCCGCAAGGATCGAGGCCAGCGTGAAGAAGAAGACCGAGGCCAGCCTCAGTCCCGGCCTGGGACGCGACCCCGTGCCGAGGAAGGAAGAGACCCCGTCGGCGTCGCCGCGGCGCTTGAGCAGGACCATGTCGGCAAGGATGCAACTGCCGCCCAGCAGGACCAGAACGGAGGGGAAAAGGAGTGATCGCAGGATTTCCGCGGCCAGCAGTAGCAGCGACTCAAGGCAAAGTCCGTCGGGGGGAGTCATTCTTGAAAGAGGTTTGCGAGTCGTACGGGATCGACCTCCTCGAGCGTGGTGACCGCGAGGTCGCAGCCGCCGAGGCTTTCGAGAGGATTGGTCGTGGCCACGCCGACCACGCGCATTCCGCCGCGCCGGGCGGCCTCGATTCCGGCAAAGGCGTCCTCGATGACGACGCATCGCCCCGGCTCAAGGGAGAGAAGGGAAGCCCCCTTCAGGAAGACCTCGGGATCGGGTTTCCCGTGGGTAACGTCACTCCCGCACACGACGGCGTCGAAGAGGGCGTCCAACCCGGTCACCGCAAAGAGCGCGTCGAGATTTTCCTTGGGCGTCGAGGAGCCGACGGCACGGGGCACGCCGGCCTCGCGGAGGGCCGTCAGCAGTTCGCGGGCACCCGGCAGGACGGTGACCCCGGCGGCGGCGAGCAGTTCGCGGTAGAGTTCCTCTTTCCGATCGGCGAGCCGGCGGACAACGGAAGGATCCACACCCCAGCCCAGGGCTGGAATGATCACCTCGTTTTTCTTGCCGAACCCGGACTTGAAGTGTCCCTCCGGTAGGGGAAGCCCCTCCTCGGCGGCGAGAAGTTCCCAGGAACGCTCATGCTGGGCCGAGGAGTCGATAATGACCCCGTCCCAGTCGAAAAGTACCCCCCATGTCATGTTCACCGCTGGATAAAAAGGGATCACCACGCCCCGCGCAATGGGATTCTACGGTTCGGGATACTGGAGTGTTGCGCGTGCGCTTCTTCCTGTGGAGAGTGCGGGCATGCGCATCCTCCCGGGAATCCCGTTGCTCTGCCTCTGCCTGAGCCTCCCGATGGCGGTCCTCTCGGCCAAGGCACCGGCCGACGAACCGCCGGGAGCCAGACCTCCCCTACCCGATCTTTCCGCAAGCGTCGTGAGGATCGAGGTGACCGACCAGACCCCCGATTACCGTGCACCGTGGGATGCCGGCCATGTTGCGGGCGGCGTCGGCTCCGGTTTCATCATCGAGATCCCGGGAAAGGGCCGGAGGATCATCAGCAACGCGCACGTGGTCAGCAACGCGCGCTTCATCACGGTCACCCGGGAGGGGGTGAACCATCCCTTCACCGGCAGGGTCGAGTTCATCGGTCACGACTGCGATCTGGCGATGCTATCGGTCGGGGACGAGGCTTTCTTCGAGGGGACGAAGCCCCTTTCCCTGGGCGCCATTCCGTGGATCGAAAGCAGCGTGAGCGTCTATGGGTATCCGCTGGGCGGGGAGCGGCTGAGCGTGACGCGCGGCGTCGTCTCCCGCATCGACACCGACCTCTACACCCACTCGGGCATGGATTCGCACCTGGCCATCCAGATCGATGCGGCGATCAATCCCGGCAACAGCGGCGGACCCGTCCTCCAGAACGGTAAGGTCGTCGGCGTCGCCTTCCAGGGATACTCGGGCGATGTCGCCCAGAATGTCGGCTTCATGATCCCCACCCCCGTGATCAGGCGCTTCCTGCAGGACATCTCGAAGGGCTCCTACACCGGCTACATGGATCTCTCCATCGCCTTCGCGCCTCTGCCCAGCGCCACCGCCCGCAAGGCCCTCGGCATCACGCCGGAAAACGCCGGCGTCCTGGTCACCGATGTCTACGAGAAGGGCTCGTCGGACGGTTTCCTGCAAAGGGACGACGTCCTGATGGCCATCGACGGGCATCCCATCGCCTGCGACGGAAGGGTCGATCTGGAGGGGGAATCGGTCGACATGACTGAGGTGGTCGAGAGGAAGCTCGACGGCGAGAAAGTCCGCTTCGACATCCTTCGTGGCGGCAAACCCGTCAGCGTCGAATTCCCGCTCAAGACCGCCAGCACGCTCCGCATGCAGTCCTCCTCCTACGACACGCGCCCCCGATACCTCATCCACGGCGGATTGCTCTTCCAACCGCTCGACCGCAACCTCGTCGAGAGCCTCGGCTCCGGCGACCTGCGTCTGCGCAGGGCCTTCGACAACTTCGCCGAAAAGCATCTCTTCGTCGATCGTCCCGAGATCGTGGTGCTGAGCAGGATCCTGCCCGATTCGGTGAACTCCGACTGCGACGGCCTCAGGACCGGAATCGTGGAAACGATCAATGGTGCGCCGATCCGCTCCCTGGACGATGCGGCGGAGGCGTTCTCCCGACAGGAAGACCACGATGTCATCATGCTGGAGGGAACCGGCCTCCCGATCGTGCTGAAGCGCTCCGATGTCCTTTCGGCACGCCCCAGGATCATGGAAAACTACGGGATCTCCTCGGATCGCAATCTCTGACGCCGTGAACCGCCGATCCCTTTCATCACTTGGCGGCGGCGCCGCTATCGCCGCAACCCTGCTGTTGGGGGGCTGCGACGGCCTCCCCTTCGTGATTCGAATCCTGAATGGAGGCGCGGATGCCCCGGTCCTGCGCGTGCACTCCACCGTGCAATATCCCGATGTCCGTCGCCCCTGGATCAAGAAGGCCCCCTACAACCGCGAGGGTCTGGGCACGGTTCTCGACGGGGGAAGGATCCTGGTGACAGCCGACATGGCAGCCCACACCACCTGCATCGACCTCGAGACCCCCGACAAGAAAATGCGCTCGACCGCCTCGGTGGAGGCCGTGGACGAGGAGTGCAACCTGGCGATCCTCCGCGCCTCCGGGCCCTCGGCCGGGGAGATCCTGAGGTCCCGCCGCCCGCTTCCCATCGAGGGATCGCTTCCCGCGGGAAGCAGCCTGAAGATCCTTCAGTTGGAAGGGAACGGCACACCCGCCCTGAGCACCGCCACCATCTCCACGGCGGCCGTCTACCCTTACCCCTCGGGATCCTCCTACCTGCTCTACCGCGCCATCACGACCATTCCCCAACGCGACGGCAGCTATGTGATCCCGGCCCTGCACGGCGGGAAACTGGCCGGTCTGGTCATGCGTTACGATCCGCGGACGCAGGCCGCGGACATCATCCCCTCGCCACTGATCGAACGATTCCTGAAGGAGTCCTCGCGCCCCGGGTTCAATGGTCTGGCGCGAGCCGGCATCCTCTGGGCTCCCCTGCGCGGGAAGACGCTCCGCGAGTGGTTCGGCCTGACCAAGGAGCAGGGCGGCGTCGCCATCGCCCCGGAACGGAACGGTGCGGCCATGAAGGCGGGTCTCATCAAGGGTGATGTCATCCTGACCTTCGCCGGTCATCCGATCGATGCCGAGGGGAACTACGAGGATCCGGTCTTTGGAAAGACAAGTTTCGGCAACCTCGTGAGCATGGGTGCCTCACCGGGCGACCGGATCGAGGTCGGCTATTTCCGGCCCGATGGCAAAGGGCACGGATCGGCGGGAAGCACCATCCTGACGCTGGACGCAAAAAACCCGGACACGGAAATCTCCCCCTCCCTGATCGGGGATTCCATACCCTACAGATTCTTTGGGGGACTCCTGCTCGAGGAGCTTTCCCGCCCGTATCTACGCGAGTGGGGAAATAACTGGATGTCGGAAGCCCCCCAGAATCTGGTCGCCCTGGATGCCTTTCAGGACGAGGAGAAGGGGGACAGGAAACGATATGTCATCCTGGCGGGCATCCTCCCATCGGAACAGACCCTGGGAAGCGACAAGATGTCCAATCATCTGGTCGAACGCATCAATAACCTCCCGATTCGCGGCCTCGCGGATGTCGTGGAGGCACGCAAGCATCCGGTGAACGGCTATCACCGGATCGACCTCGAGGGCTCCCTCGGCCCGATCTTCTTGGAGGCCTCCTCACTGGACGCCGAGGAACTCAGGCTGAAATCTTCCTACGGCATCCCCTCCAAGGATATCCCCGAATCCCCATCCCCGCCCGAATAGCCGGAGGCCGCGACTCAGGAAATCGGGGACTTTTTGGCACTCGACGGGCATCATTTACAGGGTAGGTTCTGTTTTCCGCCCATTTCGCCCGCAGCCATGTCCGAACGAATCATCGCCGTCATCCCGACCTACAACGAGCGGGACAATCTTCCCAAGATGGTCGACCGCCTGCTCTCCCTGCCAGAAGGGATCGAGATTCTCGTTGTCGACGACGGTTCCCCGGACGGAACCGGCGAATGGGTGGCCGAGACCGCAACCCGGGAACCGCGACTCCACCTGCTGGCCCGCACCGCCAAGAACGGCCTGGGGCGCGCCTATGTCGCGGGCTTCGAGTGGGCAGTCTCCCGGGGCTACGACCTGATTATCCAGATGGACGCGGACTTCTCCCACTCCCCGGAGGATGTCCCCAAGCTCATCGCGGGCATCCGCCGCACCGGTGCCGACCTTGCCATCGGATCACGCTATGTCGGCGGCATCCGCGTCATCAACTGGCCCCTCAAGCGTCTCGTGCTGAGCGTCGGCGCCTCCTACTACGTCAAGTGGATCACGGGGATGCAGGTCTGGGATCCCACGGGCGGCTTCAAATGCTGGAGACGCGCCACGCTGGAACGGATCGGACTCAACACCGTCAAGTCCAACGGCTATGGATTCCAGGTCGAGATGAACCACCGCGTGTGGAGAAAGGGCCTCCGCCTGACGGAGGTGCCTATCATCTTCGCCGACCGTGTCGAGGGAACCTCGAAAATGTCCAAGAAGATCGTCGTCGAGGCGCTGCTGATGGTCTGGTCCCTGCTGTTCCAGAACGGCCTGCACCGCTCGCCCCGTCCGCGTGCTTGAGATTTCACCAACCCTGATGCCTCTCATCCCATGAGCACCGTCGCCGCCACATCCGTTACCGAAACCGCCCCGGAGCACGAGGATCGCGTCCATCCCTTCGGCATCTTCGACGCCTTCGAGCGCTGGAACGCCCTGATCGCCGTTCTCGTCTCCCTGGTCACCTACTGGACGACCGTAATGCCGAACATCGGCCTCAACGACGACGGCGAGATGGCCACGGCGGCCCTGCACTTCGGCGTGATGCATCCCTCGGGCTATCCGCTCTGGACGATCCTTGCCGGACTCTGGAGCCATCTCCTCCCCTTCGGCAACGGCTCCTGGAAGATCAACCTCTTCTCCGGTTTCTGCACGGCGATCGCGGCGGGTCTCTTCTCGCTCGTCTCGCTCAACGCGATGCGCTGGGTCGGGATTGCCAGGAGGCCCGCGACGATCCTCTCTGCCGCAGTGACGCTCACCTTCATCTGGGTGAATCCCATCTGGTCGCACGCCGTCGTCGGCAAGGGCCTCTACGCGCTCCACGTCTGCCTGATGATGGGACTGCTGCTGGTCACCTATGTCTGGATCCGCCGCCCGCATTGGAAGAACGCCTTCGTCTGGTCGGTCTTCGTCTTCTGCCTGGGGTTCAGCAACCACCACATGACGCTGCAAATCGCCCTGCTTCCCCTGCTCGTCATCCTGCTGCTCCACGCCGAGCTGTTCTGGGAATACTTCGTCTACAGCCTGATCATCGCGGGGCTGATCTATCTGGGCTTCGCCTACCTCTCGACTGACCAGTATCACGCCATGGCGATGAAGGCCGCCGTGCGGCTTCTCTACGTGATCGGCGCGGGATTCCTCCTCCTGCTGGTGATCCGCAGGAAGCTGACCCAGTGGCGCCAGGGCCTTCTCCTCTTCGGGGCCGTGTTCCTCGGACTGCTCCCCTACGCCTACATGCCCTTCGCCTCCTCGACCAATCCCCCGATGAACTGGGGATACTGCAGCACCTCGGAGGGTTTCTTCTACGCGATCAACCGCTCCCAGTACTGGGGCACCCTCGCCGACCAGCTTCAGGGGACCATCGGCAAGCTCGTGGGGGCCCCGCCGGCCGAGAAGCGGCAGGGACCCAAATCACCCGACGATGAAAGCGCCCTCCAGCAGTTCGCCGGGTTCTGCAAGGTCTACTGGAGCGTCATGTTCCATAACCTCTCGATCCTTCCGATTCTCGCGGTTCTCGGGGCCCTCGCGCTGTTCTGGCGACTCCCGCGGGAGCAAAGGATCTGGTTTTATCTCCTGATCATCGGCTTCTTCTTCGCCGCCTTCTTCGAGGCGATCCAGGCGCCGAACGGCTATGACAAGGCGGGCTGGGACATGCAGTACCAGTACGTCGGGGCGGGTTACGCCTTCTTCGTGATGCTGGCCGGTTTCGGACTGGCCCTTGTCTATGCCGCCGTGCAGGACCGCGGAACCGCCCCCAAGTTGATCGTCGGCGGACTCGCCGCGGCGACCACAATCTACACTTTTGTCGTCTCCCTGCCCGAGAGTTCCCAGCGCGGACACTGGTTCGGATGGATGTACGGACACGACATGCTGGTCGACCTGCCCAAGGACAGCTTTGTCTTCGGAGGCACCGACCCCGGCCGATTCGTGCCGACCTACATGGTCTTCGGCGAGAGCTTCGAGAAGACGAAGCGGGATCCGAACTTCGATCGTCGCGACCTCTACATCGTGACCCAGAACGCGCTCGCGGACACCTTCTACAACCGCTACATCCGCTCGCACTACACGGCGGAACGGCCGACGACCTTCTCGTGGTTCGAGAAACTCCTCGGACGCGACAAGACCTATCCCGAGGAGCGCCTCACCTTCCCCCACCGTGAGGACATCATGGCGCTGTTTGAGGTGCTCATGAGACAGTATCAGGCCAATCCGGGGGCGATGCCCAATCCCCAGACCGATCCGGTGGCCCTGAACTCGGCCGTGGCCGAGTGGATCTTCCTCCGCAACCGCGACAAGCAGGACGGGACTCCCCGCCACTTCTACGTCGAGGAGAGCTTCCCGATGCAGTGGTCCTATCCCTACGCCATCCCGCACGGCCTCTGCTACGAGATCAACCATGACAAACTCGACGCCCTGCCACCGGGCACGGCCGAGAAGGACATTGCGTGGTGGGACGACTACATCAAGAAGCTCGAGGCAGTTCCCGGACTCCGTCACGACGACCTGGCCCAGCACTCCTTCGCGAAGCTACGCAACACCGGCGGCAACATCTACGCCTTCCGGAACATGAACGATGCGGCGGAGAGGGCCTACAAGCAGGCCCTCTACCTCTGGCCCGGCAATACCGAGACCACGAGCAACCTCGTGAACCTCTACACCCGCCTAGGACGCTACAAGGATGCCCGCGACCTCGTCGTCGGGTATCTGCCGCTCGACCCCAACAGCAAGGTGCTCCAGCGCCTAGTCGTCGCCACGGAGGCCCGCCTGAAGGCGGCTCAGGACCTGCCGCTGCAGATGGCCGCGCTGCAGGCCGCTCCGGCCAACAGGCAGGCGTTTGCGGCCGTTCTCCAAAGCCTCATGATTCTCGGACGCCAGCAGGATGTCGATGCAACCGTCTCCAACGCCGTGGCGCAAAGCCCCAAGGATGCCGCCTTCCTCCGCGACATGATCAACTTCTACGCGCAGCAGGGACGCATCCCTCAGGCGCTCGAAATCGCCCAGCAGCTGGAAAAGGCCCAACCCGACCAGTGGGATGTTCCCTTCACCATCGCGAAGTACCGACTGCTCGCGGGGGACCGTGTCCAGGCTGAGAACAACCTTCTCCAATCGGTGCACCTCGGCGGCACGGACGCGCTGCAGGCGATCGCCCGCGAGCAGGTGTTCCAGCAGCTCCTTGCGGACCAGCAACTCCAGAAGAAGCTGAGGGATTCTCTTCCCGCGGGAACAATCCCCGCCAAATAGCCACCCTGATCGCGGGGCAAAGGCATTACCGAGTTTCGAGGGGTTTCTCCTTGCGAAGAGACCCCTTCATGTCTTGATTAGTTCCCCTTCGCCGGCTGTTCGCCGGCACAACCATCCATCGGGCCGTGGCTCAGCTTGGTAGAGCGCCTCGTTCGGGACGAGGAGGCCGCGGGTTCGAATCCCGCCGGCCCGAGATGGTCTCTTCTCAGTAAACGAAGCCGTCCGCCGTCGTCGATTCCCCATCCGGTGACGAGGTGATCGACCTTGAGCTAGCAGCCGCTTCCTTGCGGGCCTCCTCTTCCTCCACCTTTTCCTGGAGGAAGGCCTTCAATTCCGGAATACCCTCGCCGAGTTCCGCGCAGATCGGAAGGATCGTGACCCCCTTGTGTTTTCTCTTGCAGCGCTTGAGGTTGGCCGCAGCCTCGGGCATGTCCATCTTGTTGGCGACGATGCACCAGGGACGGGAGGCGAGTTCAGGACTGTAGAGTTCGAGTTCCTTGCGGAGCGCCTTGAGATCATCGAGCGGGTCGCGGGCTTCCGTGCCTCCCATGTCGAGGACCATGAGCAGGTAACCGCAACGCATGACATGGCGCAGGAACTGGTGACCAAGTCCGCGGTTTTCGTGGGCACCCTCGATCAGTCCGGGAATGTCGGCGACCGTGGTTTTCCGGTAATCCTCGAGATCGACAACGCCGACTTGGGGGTGTCGCGTGGTGAAGGCATAGGATCCCACCTTCGGATGTGCGCGGGAGATGGCGCGGAGCAGCGTCGACTTGCCGGCATTGGGGTAGCCCACCAGTCCCGCGAAGGCGATCGAGCGCATCTCCAGCAGGAACCATCCCTCGTCACCGGGCTTTCCCTCGGTGAAACGGCGCGGGGCGCGGTTGCGGGAACTCTTGAAATGGATGTTGCCCAGCCCGCCCTTGCCGCCGTGGCAGATGATGAATTCCTTGCCCGCCTCGTCGAGGTCGGCGACGAGATCCTCGGGCTTGGGATCGGGCAGCTTTCCTTTCTTGCGGGGCTGCTCCGAGGGCTCCTCCTCGGCGGGTTCCGCAAAGGGGTCGTGCGGCTCCGGTTCGGGGAAGCGGTAGACCAGCGTGCCCACGGGGACCGGGACCACCAGATCGGGGGCGGACTTGCCATGGCGCTGACGGAAGGATCCCCGGCCGCCCGGTTTGGCCTTCAGGATCGGCTCGTAAAAAAGATTGGCGAGTTGGTCGGTGTGGGTGTCGGCGCGCAGGATGACATCGCCACCGTCACCGCCGTCACCGCCGTCGGGACCTCCCTTAGGGATGAATTTCTCACGGCGGAAGCTGGCGGAGCCGTGGCCTCCGTCACCCGCCTTGGCATGAATCCTGACACGATCGACGAACATGCGGTCAGGATTTCAGAAGATGGCGGTAAAGTCCCTCCGTTTTCCGGGCAATCGCATCCCAACCGAAGAGTTGCTCCGCACGACGGCGGCCGGCGGCACCCATCCGGGCGGCGAGATCGGGATCGGCCATGAGCTGGTTGATCCTGGCCGCCAGATCGGCGGCAAAGACCTCGGGTTCGGTCGCCTCGAAGGGGCTTTCGGTCATCTGAGTGAGCGGAACCAGATAGCCGGTCTCCCCGTCCACCACGACCTCCTTGATGCCGCCGACCGCACTCGCCACCACGGGCGTGCCGCAGGCCATGGCCTCGAGGTTGATGATCCCGAAGGGCTCGTAGATCGAGGGGCAGACGAAGACCCCCGCCCCGGAGTACAGCGCGATCGCCTCCGGCCGGCTGACCATCTTTTCGATCCAGATGATCTCGCCGTGATGCTCGCGGGCGGCGGCCACGGCCCGCTGCATCTCGGTGGCGATCTCCGGGGTGTCCGGGGCCCCGGCGCAGAGCACGACCTGAAAGCCGGGATCCAGATGCCGGATGGCCCTGACAAGATGAATGATCCCCTTCTGGCGGGTGATGCGTCCGACAAAAAGGATGTAGGGACGGGCGGGATCAATCCCGAGGGCGCGCAGACTCGCCTCATCGCGGGTCGGTTTGTATTCCGAGAGATCGATGCCGTTGTGGATGACGCTGATCCGCTCCTCTCGGACATTGAAAAGCGATAGGATATCGCGTTTGGTCTCCTCGGAGACGGCGATGACGGCGTCGGCCATCTCCAGAGCCGTCTTCTCCACCCAGAGGCTGAAGTCGTAGCCGCCGCCGAGTTGTTCGCGCTTCCAGGGGCGGAGCGGCTCCAAGGAGTGAACCGTAATCACGAGCGGAATGCCGTAGTTCAGCTTCGCCATGATCCCGCCGAGATGGGTGTACCAGGTGTGGCAGTGAACCAGATCGGCGGTGACGCCCGCCCCGTTGAAGTCGACGCACCGCCTGGAGGCTCCTAAGGGGCTCTGCAAGGGCTTGGGACAGGTCATCTCCGGCGTGCCGGGCGCAAATCCCCTCACCCGCAGGTTTCCAAGATCCTCCTTCTGCTCGCCGAAACAACGCACCTCGACCTCCATCAACTTGGCTAGTTCGCGGCTGAGGTAATCGACATGGACCCCCGCCCCCCCGTAGATATGAGGGGGATATTCGTTGGTCAGGAGCAGGACTTTCATCGGGACAACGGATTGTTGTTTTTGATCAGAGATACTTCACCGGAAGGAGGAATTGAAGGATTCCCGAACCGAACTGAAGACGAGGGAGGTTGATGCAGCCTAGGGAGGCCTTTCCGACCTGCACAGAAGAACTCTGCGGAAGACCGATCAGCGCGGCGATCAGGGCGCTGAAATCGGGCTCATGACCGACAAGGAGGATACTCTTGAAGCGGCTGTAGGCACCCAGCTCGGCCAGCGCGCGATCCGGATCCATGCCGCAGGCGGCCCAGGGAACCTCGGTCAGATCAATCTTGCCCAAAAGCCTGGACACGATCTCCGCCGTCTCACGCGCACGAACAACCGGGCTCGTGAGGATGAGATCCGGCCTCAGGCACTGCTCCTTCATGAAACATCCGACACGGCGAGCCTGCTTGGAACCCGGGTCCGTGAGTTGTCGGGAGAAATCATCCGCGCGATGCGGCTCCGCCTCGGCGTGTCTTAAGAGGTAAAGTTTCAAGCGGCTGAATCAGGAAGTGGAATGAAATCTCCTGACGGGCAACAGCAAGCACCTGCGTCATCTTTCACACAAGCCATGGCCAAGTCGGGACTGAATGGTTCTTTTCTATCAGGGGATTTTCCCTCCCAAAGCCGCGGAGAGCAAGGACCACCACTCTTCACGGGATAACACGACGGAATCCCCGGCGGCCAGTGCGGCAATGCGCTCCGGACGGACGGATCCGATAACCGGTTGGATGCGGGCCGGATGGCGGAGAAGCCACGCTATGGCGATCGTTTCCGGAGCGACGCCATGCTGCTCCGCGAGCGCCCTCAATGTTCCTGACAAAAGCGATTTCTCCCCACTGTCATTTGAGGGAAGGAAACTTCCCGCCCCGACGGGTCCCCAGGCCTGCACGAGAATCCCCTTCATCCTGCAGTAATCGATGATCCCGGAGGCCAGCGACCCGGGAAGCCCGCGATCCTGGTTCACATGGATTCCCTCGGTGATCAAAGCGGCTTGCCCGAGGCTCAGTTGGAGTTGATTCACCACGATGGGTTGCCTCAGCGATTTGGACAGAAGTTCCATTTGTCCCACACCATGGTTGCTAACACCGAAAAATTTCACCTTCCCCCCCTGGTGAAGGTTATCGAAAGCGGAGGCCACCTCGTCGGGTTCGCAAAGCGGATCGGGGCGATGGAGAAGGAGGATGTCCAGAACATCCACGCCGAGCCTGCCAAGAATCTCATCCACGGAGGCGATGATGTGGTCCCTGCTCAAATCATAGCGGTGCGGTGATCCGGGTTCGGGATCCCCTCCGAAACGGATGCCGCACTTCGATTGAATCGTGATTCTGTCACGAAGGGAGGGGTGTTCCCTCAGGTAGGAACCAAAAATCTCTTCCGATTTGCCGCGGCAATAGATGTCGGCATGATCGAAGAGGGTGATGCCGGCCTCAATGGCAGCCCCGATGGCGTCGAAGGCATCGTGTCTCTGCCGTTGTGTCAAGGGAGCACCATCCCATCCGCCACCGATATTCATGCAGCCGTAAGCCACGTTGGAAACCACAAGCGGCGTGCCTGGAATCGTCGATGAATTCATGTCACCAGGAGGGGCCGGAACAAGCACCCAGAAAGATCCTTGAAGTCAGAATCCTCACATCGCCATGCCACCGTCCACGGCCAGAACCTGACCGGTGATGTAGGAGGCGGAGGGGCCGGTGAGAAATCCGACGGCGGCTGCGATCTCCTCGGGCTGGCCGAATCGTGCCAACGGGATCTGAGAGAGCGCACCCTTGCGGATCTCCTCGTTGAGGACGGCCGTCATGTCCGTTTCGATGAATCCGGGAGCGACCACGTTGACCGTGATACCGCGACTGGCGACCTCCTTCGCAAGCGCCTTGGTAAGGCCGATCATCCCGGCCTTGCTCGCGGCGTAGTTGGTCTGGCCGGCAAGCCCCATGAGCCCGCTGACGGAGCTGATGTTGATGATGCGGCCGGAACGCTGCTTCATCATGGTGCGAAGCAGAGCCCGTATGAAGTTGAAGGCCCCCTTGAGGTTGGTGTCGAGGACGGCGTCCCAATCCTCGGAAGCCATGCGCATGAGAAGGTTGTCTTTGGTAATCCCCGCGTTGTTGACCAGGATGTCGGCACGGCCGAAATCGGCCACGATCTGGTCTCCGGTCTTCTGGACGGCATCGAAGTCGGCGACATCAACGGCGTAGGCCTTGGCGGATCCGGGGCGGATCGCCTCAAGCGCGGCGGCGACCTTGGAGGAGTTGGCCTCGCTGCGGCTGACGACAGCCACCTTGGCTCCCGCTTCGACAAAATAGCGGGCGATGGATTCTCCGATACCGCGTCCGGCTCCGGTAACAACGGCGACTTGATCCTGCAGGGGGTGGTTGATGGTGCTCATGGTTGGTGGGTTGGTGAAAAACGGGATCTTCTTGGCTATCCGAGCCCATCCTTCACGGCAACGCGATTCTCCCTGCTTTTCGGCGTGACCGCGACGAGCGTCCACGGCATTTCTTTCGCAACACCTCCCTTCCATGTCCGATTTTTCCCTTTTCCAGAACAAGATGCGCGCCGCCGGAATGGGCGACGCGGTCATCACGGCCTTCCGCCGTAACTACGAGGCCCTCCTTAGGAACGAGACCGGCCTGATCCCCGAGTCGGACATCGCTCCGGCCGAGGACATCCTTTCCTTGGAAAGCCTTCCGCAAGGGGCGGCGGATCCCTCCCTGCTCGCACAAACCGTCATGATCAAGCTCAACGGTGGACTTGGCACCGGCATGGGACTTCAGGGGCCCAAAAGCCTGCTCACGGTGGCCGGAGGGATGAATTTCCTCGATCTCATCGTCCGCCAGACGCTGGAAATCCGCCGCAGAAGCGGAACCCCCGTGCGCCTTCTGCTGATGAACAGCTTCAGCACGAGCGACGATACCTTGGAGTATCTCTCGAAATACCGTGCGGAGGGTCTGGCTGATCCGGCGGAGGTCGAGTTGATGCAGAACCGGATTCCCAAAATCGATGCAGGGAGGCTCTCCCCGGTTCTCTGGCCCGCGGATCCCGAACTCGAATGGTGCCCTCCCGGCCACGGCGATCTTTACCCCGCGCTGGCCGGAAGCGGTTGGCTCGATCGTCTTCTTGGAGAAGGGATCCGCTACGCCTTCGTCTCCAACTCCGACAACCTCGGAGCCGTCCTCGACCCGGTGATTCTGACCCATTTTGCGGCATCCGGGGCACCGTTCCTCATGGAAGTCACGCGCCGCACCTCTTCCGACAGCAAGGGCGGTCACCTTGCGATTCGGAAAACCGACGGACGACTGCTCCTGCGCGAGGTCGCCCAGTGCCCGGAGGAAGATCTCCACTCCTTTCAGGACATCGGATGCCACCGCTACTTCAACACCAACAACCTCTGGATCCGCCTCGATCTCCTGAAGAGGGAACTGGAAAAGAACGGCGGTGCCCTGCCTCTCCCGATGATCCGTAACGGCAAGACCGTCGATCCCCGGGACAAAAACTCAACACCCGTCGTGCAGTTGGAAACCGCGATGGGTGCCGCGATTGAGTGCTTTGAGGGGGCTGCGGCCATCGAGGTGCCGCGCAGCCGCTTTGCACCGGTCAAGACAACGGCAGACCTGCTGGCCCTGCGATCCGATGCCTACGGGATCCACGGGGACGGGCAAGTCATGCTGGCGGCGGCCAGGAAGGGAATCCCTCCACGGATCTCCCTCTCCGACGACTACAAGCTGGTCGACAACCTCGACCGGCTCGACACGCCCAGCCTGATCGGTTGCCGATCCCTCACGATCCGCGGCCCCGTCAGGCTGGCACCCGGAGTCGTGGTTCGCGGCGATGTCACGTTGGAGAATTCTGGATCTGAAGAGATCACGGTCGGGGCCGGAACCTACGAGGAGACGACCCTGAAATTTTAGGCGCCCGGAGCCGATAGGCGCCGGCGCAACTGGCCGCAGGCGGCGTCGATGTCGTGCCCTTTCTCCCTGCGGATCGTCGCGGCGATGCCCCGCCCCTGCAGGATCGAAAGGAACTCCTCCTGCCCCTCCTCGGAGGGACGCTTCCACGGAAGCCCCTCCACGGTGTTGTAGGGAATGAGATTGATCTTGGCCTTCAGTCCCCTCGCCCGCTCGGCCAGAAGCCTGGCTTCGGATGGCGCATCGTTCACCCCCTCGATGAGGATGTACTCGAAAGTGATCATCTGTTTCTTGCGCTCGCCGTAATAGGCGCAGGCCTCCATCAATTCGGCGACGGGATATTTTTTATTCACCGGCATGATCTGACCGCGCACTTCGTCGCTGGCTCCGTGCAGGGAGATGGCCAACCTGATCTGGAGCGGTTGGTCGGCGAGATCGCGGATCCGTGGCACCAGACCGCTCGTGGAGACGGTCATCTTACGTGCGCCGAGGCCCACGCCCCAGGGGGCGTTGAGGATGGAAACCGCGCGAAGCCAGTTGTCGTAATTAGCCATCGGCTCCCCCATACCCATGAAGACGAGGTTGTTGATCCGCTCACCGGAGATCTTTTCGGCCAGCAGGACCTGGCCCACGATTTCGTCGGCGGAGAGGTGGCGCTTCCAGCCATCAAGGCCGCTGGCGCAGAATTTGCACCCGTAGGCACACCCGACTTGCGACGAAACACAGAGCGTGCGGCGGTCGGATTCCTCTCCGTAGAGTGCGGGTGATGCGGGGATCAACACCGTCTCGATCATTTCCCCATCGCGGAGTTTGAGAAGGAACTTCCGGGTCGTATCCTTGGAACCGCTGACGGTCACCACCTCGGGTAGGGAGATCGGATGCAGCGCCGCAAGGGCCGAGCGGAGGGTGGCGGGAAGGTTGGTCATCCCCTCCCAGGATTCGACCCGCTTTTCCCGTCCGTAGGCCCAGTCCAGAACCTGCCCGGCGCGGTAGGCGGGTTGACCCAGCGTCCCCAGACTCTCCTCCAGTTCCTCCTTGAGCAGGAAATGCAGGGGCCGGATGTCGGGCAAGACTGTCATGAATCCAACTAAAAAGGAGAAAAAGGCGTTGCCCTGCAAGCAGGGATTGGTAGGATTTCCAGCCCTTCCGCCGTCGCTGAAAAGGAGCCACGTCCGGACAGGTTGGTTTCAACCTCTCCGCGGAAGACATCAAAACAACATGACAACATCAACCGCTGAACTTCAGCAACTCATCGCCTCCTCGGTCAAAAACTACCGCGAAGGAAGCATCGTCAAGGGGCACGTCCTCGAGAAGCGCCCCAAGGAATTCCTCATCGACATCGGATACAAGTCCGAGGGTGTGGTTTCCGCATCCGAATTCGACGAACCGGATGAAATCCACGTCGGTGACGAGGTCGAGGTCCTCCTGGAGCGCCTCGAAAACGACCAGGGCATGGTCGTCCTCTCCAAGCAGAAGGCCTCCCAGCGCCAGAACTGGTCCAAGATCGTGAAACTGTTCGAG
>Ga0007827_10000139_pt1 | contig 25077 bp, 26 predicted proteins | sample CryBogCBE16Jul07_FD_60332 | JGI IMG/M metagenome (GOLD analysis project Ga0007827, IMG submission 60332) | Freshwater microbial communities from Crystal Bog, Wisconsin, USA - CBE16Jul07 | ecosystem: Environmental > Aquatic > Freshwater > Lake | place: Crystal Bog, Wisconsin, USA | collected...
CTGGTTAATTCGATTTTATTAAAGCGGTCACTATCGACACTTATCCATAATGAAGGTTGAGCGTCGGAGCTTTGTTTTGATACTGACGGTGGTTTCATGTCTTCAGGAAATATATTACTAATATCAGAAATTTTTGAGCGTACATCATTAAGTGCTACCTCAATATCAGTCGATAATTTAAATAAAATAGTAATAGTACTTTCTCCTACGGAACTAGTTGAAGTAATAAAATCAACATTTTTTACAGTTTTAAGTACTTTTTCTATTCGAGTAGTAATCTCGCGCTCCATGTATAGAGCATCCGCACCCTCATAAGTTGACTGAATATTTATAACCGGAGGATCAATATCGGGAATGCCTCTAATTTGTAATTTATTAAAAAAGACAGCACCAACTACTACGATTACTAGGCTTAGAACCGTTGCAAATACCGGGCGTTTTATACATATTTCTGATAATATCATCTATTTTATTATCTCCACAGCAGCTCCTTCGTGCACTTTAGTAAGGCCTTCAAGAACTACTGTGTCCCCTTCTTTTAAATCATCAGATAGAACTTCAATCAAATCACCAGTTCTAGTACCTAATTTTATGTACACCTGCTTGATAATATTATTTGCATCAATTAGATAGATAAAACTACCTTTATCGTTTTGCATCACTGATTGCTCTAGCACTGCTAGCCCTTTATGTTTATTGGTAATAATTTCTGCATTAACATAGCTACCATGGATAAACTTGCCATAAGCAGTGGAAATTTTAGCGGTAATCGTACCATTATCTGATAAATAAGGTGAAGTTGCTATTACTTTACCCATCGCTGTATTGCCGTTAGTATCGGCTAATATAACTGCATTAGCGGCGGAAACTTTTTTATATAAAGTTTCTGGTAATTCAAGAAAAATATTTGACTCACTGTTTGCAATTAAACTAAATAGATAATCACCTTGGTTTACTTTATTTCCTACTAATGTCTTGACTACTCCTACTTCTGCATTAAAAGGAGCAGTAATTACCATATCATTATAAGTCTTTAAATTTTGTGCTGCTTTAACCCTGGTTTCTTCGTAATTAACTTTAGATTTTTCTAGCAGCTCTTCGCTGATGACTTTTTTGGTATATAGCATTTTATCTCTGGAGTATGATAATTCTGCTGCTTTAAGAGATACCTCTGCCTGAGCTTTGGTAGCATTGGCAATATTTTGGTCAATAGCAATGATGATTTCCCCTGCTTTAACTTGATCACCTTGCTTTGCTAATATTTGATCAACAGTCCCAGTAACATTCGCATAATAATCACGGCTCTGTAAATTACGGCATTCGCCATATGCTACGTATTTATCATATAACTCAACTGATTTAAGGATCGTAGGCTTGACAAGAATTTTGGTGCCAAAACCATAAGCAGAGCTGGCAACAGCTAATACCAGATAAATTGTTAAAATTAATTTATTCATTATACAAATCTCTTACGGCAACCCATCAGTATATTTAGAGAGCGCGCTAATAGCAATAAAATAAGCGAGTCTCTGGCTATTATCCCCATCTATTGTGGAACCAGAACCACTGACTTTTATTAGATATTATCCATTCTTCCAGTAAATGATTGATTTTGAGCATTATATTATAACAATCAACTTCGTTATCCCCACTAACCTTAATCTCAAGAGGGTGATGTATTATCGCTTTGAAATAACTTCCATGGGTCCGAATAATTTGACATGGTAATATAGGGTAATTAAACTGCAGAGCAAATTTTGCTATGGCATGGGCGGTTTTTGCTGGTCTGCCGAAAAAAGGTACATCAATTCCTTCGTTCATTTTTTGATCAACAAGCATAGCAATAGCATGACCTGCTTTTAATGATTTGATTAGCTCTTTTGCCCCTTTTGGTCCTTTCGAAATTAAATGCAAATTATGGCCAGACCTAAAGTTCCTTATAATTTTATCAATATATGGATTATTAGCCTTTCGGTAAACAATACCAAATTTGTGATACAATTTGTATATACCTCTTAAAGCAAAATCCCAATTAGCTAAATGTCCTGTGAAAAGTAAAAAAGGCTGGTTGTTATCTTTTAATTTCTGCGTATGTTCAAGGCCAATAATCTCTATTCGTTTGTCTATTTCATCTTCTGACATTGTGTGCACAAATGGAAATTCTCCAATAAACCGCCCAAAATTATCCCATAATTCATCGATGATTTTATCCTGGTTTATAGAATCGCCGAAAACATTTTTTAGGTTTTTTCTAGCAATATTAGTCACTGGTAAAAATGGCCCTATTAGCCTTGCTATCCTACTACACAAATAAGCTGACTTATCAATATCTAGCATTCGTAAGATTCGCACCATCAATAGAAATAATAGATACTCAACTAGATGTTGTATTTTTTTGAAGAATTTTTTCATAAATTAGTTTAATTAAAGATTGTTCATTTTCAATTGATAAATATACATCAAAACATTCAACACTTAACATGGATCCTATCTTAACATAGTCTTTTCTGGTTGTAACCAAACTAGCATTACTTTCTGCCGCTTGTTCTTGAAGAAATTTAATATCCTTGATCTGATAATTATAATGGTCAGGGAAAATTTCCTTTTTAACTATTTTAGCGCCATAATTTTCTAGAGATAAAAAAAAGCGCGCAGGGTTTCCTATGCCACAAAAAGCTAAATATTTTTTTGCTTTATCCAAATGACTATTAGGCTCTATGGTAGCTTTAAAAATTGGAAGATTAGCTAAACGGAAATTACCGTCAACTCCAATAATTGCATCAATATTATCCAGATCAGTAGGTAGCTGACGCAGCGGGCCAGCAGGAAATAAAAAACCATTACCAAATCCTGTTTTACTATCGATCACCGATATAGTAAAATCTTTGATAAAAGCTGGGTTTTGCATTCCGTCATCTACAATAAGTACTTCAGGTTTTATCAAATCTATAATTGCTGAAGCTTGCTTAATTCTTTTAGCAGCAATTACTTTTGCATATTTGTTTAAAAGAACCGACTCGTCCCCAACTTCATCTGGTGTATGTGTGTCATTAACTACTACGGCATTAGTTAGCTTGCTACCGTAACCTTTACTTATGATGGCAAATTTTATGTTTTTAGATTTGAGGATAGAAGCAAGCCAGATCACTACCTGCGTTTTGCCCGTACCACCAACAGTAAAATTCCCAACGCAAATTACTTTTGCAGGGAATTTTATCGGTTTTGTATAGCGCTTTCTTATTACTCCTAATAGTTGGTAGATTTTACTGACTGGCCATAATAGATAAGAGAAACAATTTCTAGTCTGCCAAAAAGACGGATATAATAATTTGATCACAATTTACTCAAAATCCTTAACTTCAAGCATGAAATATTCATCTTGAGGTAGCTGAGTTTTTGGCAACATTCTATTTACCCCAGCTGCTCCAAGAGCTTTAAATGATCTACCTTTTGCGATGACTGTGCGAGCGCCTACTGGAATCTTCCCATGCAAAGCGTAAGATAGCACTAAGGGGTAAGTTATATCTCCAATAACCATATCAATTTTGCTTTTTAACTCTTCGGTATCATAAACTACCGTACCGTTTGCTAATTTAGTAATTTTAGCATTAAACACCACTCTGTCACCACAAACAAATGGCATTTTATAAGCTACTTCATCGTCAAAAACTCTTACCTCTTTTGAATCGATAAAATTTTGTGGCAAAATTTCTTGCAAAGTAACATTAATTTTATAATGTGTGTCCGCAGGTAGCTCAGCTCTAGTATATTTTTCCTCTTGATAAGCATATTTAGGAAGTATTGTTGCTTGCCTAGTTTCTCCAATTTTCATACCTACTATGATAATGTCTAAACCTGGTATTACTGGTCTTGAGCCTAAACTAAAAGTTTTTATTTTATCCTCTATTACTGTATTATTCATATCTAATATTTGATAATTAACAGTAACAATATGCCCGCATGAAGCTGGTCCTATAGTCCCTTCGCCAAAGCTAACGATTTTGAACATGGATTTCACTAAATCAGTATTATTAATCTTAAAGCTATGATTACTTCCAGCAATTGGCTTGTTCATAGGTTGTAAAATATTTTCAAAAAATAATTTACCATCTTCAGTTTTTAGAATATTTATTAATACACTGGATAAAGTTTTTTCTAAAAAATTGCCAGTCATTGGTTGATTATCAACAGGAGTTTTGGCGCTTTCTCCAGATGGAGTTTGGGTGGTTTGATTAATTGCAGGAGAAGCATCTTTGGGCATTTCTTGCAATTTAGTTTGAATAATAATATATAGAATTGCGATGACAATAATTAGGGTAAATAATCTTTGCATAATAGATGTGTATTTAATTCAGAGAATATACTATCAATCTGCACCAGATCAATCAACGAATTAAATATGTTAAATAGTCTAAAAATAAATCATCATGATTATGATGTGATAATAGTTGGGGCTGGTGGTGCTGGATTAACCGCGGCTATAAGTTCAGCTGAGGCAAATCTGAAAGTTGCAGTTGTCAGTAAAGTTCATCCAAAACAAAGCCATACTATAGCTGCTCAAGGAGGAATTAACGCTGCGCTTGGTAATGTCGCCAAGGATGATTGGCGGTGGCATATGTATGACACTATTAAAGCAGCTGATTGGATAGCAGATCAAGATATGGTGGAAATTATGTGCAAAAATGCCAAAGATGCCATATTGATGCTAGATAAAATAGGCGTGATGTTTGATAAAACTAGTAGTGGTTCAATTAATCAGAAAATATATGGTGGGCAAAGCACTGATTTTGGCAGAGGTGAAATGGCATACAGAGCTTGCTATTCTGCCGATAGAACGGGTCATTCGATTTTAACTAAATTGTATGAGCAAGCATTAAGCAATAAACTGATAGAATTTTATAATTATAATTTTGCTATAGAGTTAGTTGTCGAAAATGACCGCTGCTGTGGATTGGTAACTTGGGATATTGAAAATGGAAGCCTCCACGTTCTGAGGGCGTCAAATATAATTCTTGCTACTGGCGGCTATAGCCAGATATATCAAACATCAACATCAGCTGCAATTTGTATTGGAGATGCTAGTTCTCTTGTTGTACGTTGCGGCATAAATTTGCAAGATATGGAATTTATACAATTTCATCCAACTGCTATAACTAAAATAGGGGTGCTTATTACTGAGGCCGCAAGATCTGCTGGAGGGAAATTGTTTAATTGTAAGCATGAGCGGTTCATGGTAAAATATGCTCCAAAATTTATGGAACTAGCTTCACGAGATGTTGTAGCTATGGCTATTGCTACGGAAATTAGCGATGGTTACGGTTGTGGTGTTGATAAGGATCACGTTTGGCTGGATCTAACACATTTAACTAGCCAGCAAATACAAGACAATTTGCCTACGGTTTTTGAAAATTGCCAAACTTTTTTAAAATTAGATCCTAGTCAAGAATTTGTGCCAGTTGCCCCGGCAGCGCACTACACTATGGGTGGAATACCAACTAATGAGTTTTGTCAGGTAGTAAAATTTAGCACTGCAGGAGAGAAAGTAGTAAAAGGTCTATATGCTATTGGAGAAGCGGCTTGTCTTTCTGTGCATGGAGCAGGTAGGCTTGGATGTAACTCATTACTGGATTTGATAGTCTTTGCGAAAGTTGCAATCAACCATATCAAAATTAATCAAGATCATGATGCGCCAGATTTTGATACTAGAAATATAGTAAGTAATTTTCGGAGTTATTTTGGTGAACAAAAAACTAGTATCAAGACTTTAAAACATGAACTAAAATTATTAATGCAAAAAAATGTAGGTATTTTTAAAAACCAGCAAATTTTACAAATGGCAGCTAGCAAATTAAGCAAGATAAAATCAAAATACCAAAATACCAAAATTGCTGATGAATCTCTATCATGGAATATTGAACTACAAGAGTATTTGGAGTTTGGTAATATGCTCATTTCGGCTGAAGCTACTATAAACTCTGCTCTATGGAGAATGGAAAGTCGAGGAGCGCATCTTAGAGAGGACTATTTATCTAGAGATGATCAGAATTTTTTATGCCACACAATTTACGTTCATAGTGAAAATAAATGTATCCCAAGAGAAGTGAGAAAATCACTAAATGTGGATTTTTATCAACCAGAGCTAAGAATATACTAAGCACTAGGTAAATTGTTGGTATCATCATTTGATTTAGCGTGGTAAAGTTTACGTGTTATCTGGAGAAAAGAAATGAAAAAATTATTGTTCCTAGTGGTTTGCATCTACATTAACATAGTTTATGCAGCACCTACCAAAAATGAGGATAGAGTATATCTGAATGATCTTAATAGCTGTAAAGTAACTAAACCTTTTTTAAATGACTATGAGCCTGAAAAATTTCAGCTAACCAATAATTTACTGCGTAGCACAGGTAATCAGCCAATATATTGTGGACAAAAAATTATTGTTAAAGGGAGATTGCTAGATATAAATTGCGTGCCTATAGCTGACGCTAAGATATATTTATGGCAGATTGGTTGTGATGGGAAATATCCATATAAAGCTTTGCGGAAAAATATTGATAAATCTGCATTTAATCTAACAAATGCTTCTACTTTTCAGGGTTCAGGTATAGCTACAACAAATAACCTCGGTGAGTTTTATTTTTTAACTATCTTGCCTCCTTCTCAGAAACACGAAAGCTCAAATGTTAATGTAAGGGTAGAGCACAGAACGCTTGGTACACTCCAAACAAAGTTACATTTCTCCAGTGACAAACTCAATCTAGAACAAGAGGATGTGAATCAATTATTAGGAGATATGATGGAAGATGCTCCTATCTATAATTTTGAAATAGTAATGCCAAGGCAGAGTTTAAAAAACTATTAATTATATAGTTTTTAAACTCTATAAAAGAAGGATTAAGAGGATCTGTTTAAAAAAGAGTAACTCCTTATATATAACTTTCCTCTACCTATTCTTTTTCAAGATAGATGTATTTTTAAAGAGAGGAGAAGAGCTACTTAATATCTATAGAAACGATAGTGTTATAGAGCCTTTGTTATCTCAAAGAAGGAAATCTATTAATTTTACCATGCAAATTTCTTGATTTTGAAGAATATATTCATTTTAACGTTGATAATTTAACTGGTTTGATGTAGCTAATATAGTAGTACTAAAATATAGTAATTTGTTATTTATCATGTTGGAAAGACACGAATTCTTACAAAATTATCTGCCGATCACTGTTTTTTTCGGCATTGCAGTCATTATATCGTTAATAGTAGTAATCCTACCAAAAATACTCGCAACAGAAAAACCAAACAAAAGCAAGCTTACGAGTTACGAATGTGGATTTGATCCGTTTGGAGACACTAGAGGACAGTTTGATATAAGATTTTATCTTGTAGCAATATTATTCATAATTTTTGATCTTGAAGTAACATTCCTAATCCCTTGGGCAGTTAGTTTAAGCAAAATTGGACTCTTAGGATTCTGGTCGATGATGTTCTTTCTTTTTGTACTGATCATTGGTTTCATATATGAATGGAAAAAAGGGGCATTGGATTGGGAGTAGGGATATGAAGGAAGAGCAATTAGAGCAAGATAAATATTTCGAAGAAGAATTGTCCAATAGAGGTTTTTTACTCACTAGAATAGATGAAGTTGCAGCATGGGCTCGGTCTAATTCTCTTTGGCCAATGACATTTGGACTTGCTTGCTGTGCAGTTGAAATGATGCAAGCGGCAGCAAGTAGATATGATATGGACCGTTTTGGCCTATTATTTAGACCAAGCCCACGCCAATCTGATCTGATGATAGTTGCGGGAACATTAACCAATAAAATGGCGCCAGCTCTAAGAAGAGTTTATGATCAGATGCCCGACCCTAAATGGGTAATTTCTATGGGGAGTTGTGCTAATGGCGGAGGATATTATCACTTTTCTTACGCGGTAGTACGAGGCTGTGATCAAATTGTTCCGGTTGATGTTTACGTTCCAGGATGCCCTCCAACAGCTGAAGCTTTACTCTATGGTATATTGCAGCTGCAGAAAAAAATTCGCCGCACGACGAAATTTAAAGGTTAGTTATGAATAGAGAAAATATATTCAAACTTTTGGATAAGCTGAATTTACAAATAAAGATTTTAGAAATACCTGACTTTATTGCGCTGCATATTAATAAAAGTGAAGTGATTGGTTTATTATCATTTTTGAAAGAATCTGAGGATTTGCGCTTTACTATTTTAACAGACCTATTTGCTGCTGATTTTCCACAGCGCTCGAAGAGGTTTGAAGTAGTATATAATTTACTTAGCCTAAAATTAAATCAGCGATTCTTAGTAAAAGTGGATTTGGATGAGGAAGAGTCGGTACCATCAGCAACAAAGCTATTTAGTGCAGCCTGTTGGTATGAACGCGAAGTTTACGATATGTACGGTATTCATTTTGATGATACTCATGACTTACGCCGAATACTGACAGATTATGGTTTTGTTGGTCATCCTTTAAGAAAAGATTTTCCAGTGACTGGGCATTTGGAAGTAAAATATGATGAAAAACTAGAGAAAGTTATTTATCAACCAGTTGTCTTAGACCTTGAATTCAGAATGTTTGATTTTTTATCACCTTGGCGTGGCTCAGACTATATTTTACCAGGAGATGAAAAGGCCAAAAAGCCACCGGAGGCCAAATGAGCGGAGAAATAAGCTTAAAGAATATGACTTTGAATTTTGGTCCACAGCATCCAGCTGCACACGGAGTGCTTAGGTTGATATTAGAAATGGATGGCGAGGTGGTCAATAACGCTGATCCTCATATAGGTTTACTACATCGTGGTACAGAAAAACTAATCGAACATAAAACTTATCTGCAGGCTATACCGTATTTTGACAGATTAGATTACGTATCTCCTATGTGTCAAGAACACGCTTTTGCTTTAGCTACAGAAAAGCTTTTAAAGTGCGCAGTACCAAGACGTGCGCAGTTTATTCGCGTGTTATTTTCTGAATTAACGCGCATATTAAACCATATAATGAATATAACAACGCAAGCTCTGGATGTCGGAGCTACAACGCCTTTGCTATGGTTGTTTGAAGAGCGTGAAAAACTTATGGAATTCTACGAAAGAGTTTCGGGATCACGAATGCATTCTAACTATTTTAGACCGGGGGGAGTAGCACAAGATCTACCGAAAGGTTTACTTGAAGATATAATTAAATTTGTTGATCAATTTCCTCGCTACTTGATGGATGTAGAAACTTTGCTTAATGAAAATAGAATATGGAAACAGCGTACAGTAGGTATAGGAGTTGTGAGTCAAAAGCAAGCTATGGATTGGGGTTTTTCTGGTCCAATGCTTAGAGGTTCTGGTATTGCTTGGGATTTACGTAAATCAAATCCATATGATATATATTCTGAACTAGATTTTGAAATTCCAATTGGAAAAGACGGGGATTGCTATGATAGGTACTTAGTTAGAGTTGAGGAAATGTACCAATCAATTAAATTAATCAGGCAATGTGTTGATAAAATGCCTGAAGGTCCTGTAAAAACTGCTGATCTTAAAATTTCTCCTCCGCCTAGAAGCGAAATGAAAGAGTCAATGGAAGCTTTAATCCATCATTTTAAATTATATACAGAAGGATACCACGTCCCTGCTGGAGAGGTATATGGTGTAGTAGAAGCTCCTAAAGGAGAGTTTGGGGTATATTTATATTCTGATGGTACTAATAAGCCTTATAGATGCCGTATTAAAGCACCAGGTTTTGCTCACCTTCAAGGGTTAGATTTTATGACTAGAGGGCATTTAATTGCTGATGTAGTTACTATTATATCAAGTCTAGATATTGTTTTTGGAGAAATTGATAGATGAGTAAACTAGCCAAAGATTTTTGTTTTAATGATGCTAATTTGCAAAAAGCAAAGAACATAATAATACGTTATCCGGAAGGTAGAAGCCAAAGTGCGCTTATTCCCTTATTGGATATTGCTCAACGTCAAGTTGGTTGGTGGTTAACAAAAGAATCAGTAGAATATGTGGCTAATTTCTTAAATATACCTCCTATAAGAGTTTATGAGGTTGCTACTTTTTATACCATGTTTAATTTGCATCCAATTGGTAAATACCATGTGCAAATATGTGGAACAACGCCTTGTTGGCTCAGAGGGTCTGATGAAATTGTTAAAGCTTGTGAAAATAAGCTTCGCATTAAATGCGGGGAAACAACTGCAGATAAGAAATTTACCCTCGTAGAAGTAGAGTGTTTAGGAGCATGTGTTAACGCACCAATGGTTCAAATTAATGATAATTACTTTGAAGATTTAACCCCAGAAATAATAAGTGATATATTAGGAAAAATGCAAGAAGAGCAACCTGTTAAAATAGGTTCACAAGTAGGTAGGAATGGTTCAGAGCCTAAAAATTAAAGCGTTTGGTGTAATTATATTATGTATCGCAATAAGCTGGAATGCGCATGCTGGGTATATTAGCAATGGTTATGTTATCACCAGTAGATCAATGCAATTTCAAAAGAACAGTTTGGCCGGCAAATGTAACGGCACGGTATTATATCCAGAATTATTAAGCGACGCAGATACTATGACAACCAAAATCAATATGGAAATAGTAAATTTCGTTAAAGGATATAAAAAATGTGATGTTAATTCTGCTAATAAATATTCTGTTACTTTTGATGTGCCTTTTGGATCTACTGATTATTTCAGTGTAAGATGGTATACAAAACTTGGAAAAGAGTTAAATAGAGTCGATGCTTTGACGTTTTATCCAGAGACTGGAGAGTTGGTAGAAATTGTAGATATATTGAATCCGCTCGCTAATAATTATTTACCAAAGATCGTAAAATTATCAAAAAATATTTTAAACAGCGATATTACTTGGGAACAATTTTTGGATAAAATAGATCAAAGAACAGTGCAGTTTTATATAAAAGATGCTACTTGGTATTTGGTATTTAATCCTGAAACAACAGACAATAGCAAAAAAGTAATTGAAATTAAGCTGCCAGATTATTTAGTGAAGGATAACTATGTTACAAGCTCAAGATAAAATCTTTACTAACCTTTATGGTTTTGAGAAATCTGATCTAGCAGCAGCAAAAAAACGTGGAGATTGGGATAAAACCAAGCAATTAGTAGCCAAAGGTCGTGAGTGGATTATTGAAGAAGTTAAATCTTCTGGGTTACGAGGGCGTGGAGGGGCTGGATTTCCTACTGGTATGAAATGGTCATTTATGCCAAAAACTCATCCCAAACCAAGTTATCTTGTAGTTAATGCAGATGAATCTGAACCAGGCACGTGCAAGGATCGGGATATTTTAAGATATGAACCGCATAAATTGTTAGAAGGGTGTTTGTTTGCTAGTATAGCCATCGGTGCGCATTCTTGTTACATCTATATTCGCGGAGAATTTTATAACGAAGCCTCAAATATACAAAAAGCTATCGATGAAGCCTATAATGCGGGTTTAATTGGGAAAAATGCTTGCGGATCCGGGTACGATCTAGATATTTATTTACACAGAGGAGCGGGGGCGTATATTTGCGGAGAAGAAACAGCGCTGCTTGAGAGTTTAGAAGGAAACCCAGGTAAGCCTCGTCTTAAACCGCCTTTTCCTGCTGGAGTAGGGCTATATGGTTGTCCAACAACTATTAATAATGTAGAATCAATTGCAGTTGTTCCAGCAATATTGAAACGTGGTGCAGCTTGGTTTGCTGCTATTGGCAAACAAAATAATACTGGTACAAAAATTTATTGTATCTCTGGTCACGTTAATAATCCTTGTAATGTTGAAGAAGCTATGGGCATACCGCTGAAGGAGTTGATAGAAAAATATGCAGGTGGAGTAAAAGGGGGTTGGAACAATCTTAAAGCAATAATCCCCGGGGGCTCATCAGTGCCATTAATTCCACGAGCTATATGTGAAGAAGTAACAATGGATTTCGATGCGCTTAGAACGGTTGGTTCTGGTCTTGGTACGGCTGGTATTATTGTTATGGATAATTCTACTGATATAATTTATGCAATCGCTAGATTGAGCAAATTTTATATGCATGAATCATGCGGTCAATGTACCCCTTGTAGAGAAGGTACGGGATGGATGTGGAGAGTGATGATGCGATTAGTTGCAGGTAAAGCGCGAGTAGAGGAGATTGATCAGCTTTTAGATGTTTCTAAACAAATAGAAGGGCATACTATTTGCGCTCTTGGTGATGCCGCCGCGTGGCCAATTCAAGGATTGATTAAGCATTTTCGGGATGAGATCGAAGATCGTATCAAGCACCCTATAATGTAATCTAATTTAATTAAAGTTTGCTATTAAAATTCATTTAGACCCCTCACTTACTAGAGCCTTGCTGTCTGTAGTCTTCAGGCCCGTATGTTCCTGCCTCGCTCTTTAACTGATAAAATTCTGAACCAAAAAAACTATCCTTTCAGGTTAGGCTTTCTAGATTACTTGAATATATAAGATAAAAGTTTAAAATTTACCTAAGGTTTAATAAATTTTATAAAAAGCTTATTGCAGGTTTAATAAACAATTGATATCATAATCAATATATTTTAGAATATTTCTAAAGCTAGGAATCATATGAAACAAAAAATCTATAAATCCACACAGTTAACCATATTGCATATTATATTTTTTATAATCGGTTATTTTATGATAGCTTGTTCTCTCGCTTTTGCTTTGCCTAAAGGATTTGTATATTTAAAGGATATTGATCCTACCATTATTGAAAATCTTCGTTACTATTCAAATGAAAATTTTATGGGTCGGAAAATAGACGGCTACAAATCTGGTAAAGTAATTTTAACGAAGCAAGCTGCTGAAGCTATTTCTAATGTTCAAAAAGTGTTATTGAAAGATGGTTATTCGCTAGTTATTTATGATGCCTACCGTCCGCAGCGAGCAGTTGACTCATTCGTTCAGTGGGGTGCAGACATAGATGACCAAGGTGAAAAGGAAAAATATTATCCAGCAATTAATAAGGCTGATGTATTTGAACTCGGATATGTAGCGGCAAAGTCCAGTCATACGCGCGGTAGCACTGTCGATCTAACAATTATAAAAACTAATGATTCACTTAAAGCTATTGAAATTAAAAAACGCCAATTAAAAGATGAGAACTGGATACCGTTCCTTGACGATGGTACGGTAGATATGGGGTCAAGCTTTGATTTATTTGGTGAAGCTTCTTACCATGACAGTAATTTAATAGGTTCACAATTTTTAATAATGCGTAATTACCTTCGCGAAACAATGAAGAAATATGGTTTTAACGAATATAAAGAGGAATGGTGGCATTATACTTTAAAAGATGAGCCTTTTCCTGACACTTATTTTGATTTTGAAATTAATTAAGAACTATTTAGGTCCGCTAGATTATAAACAGGCCTCTCTCCAACACAATTTCTGATGGTAATTTTGTTGTCGAAACTGGCTCTGCGTGCTTCAAATATGTTTATATATTCTGCAGTGCTCGTGTCTGCGTTTCTTCTAAAAATTTCTCGCCATAAATAGGTTTCGAAATAAGCCTAATCAAAGGAAATTTTAATCACATTACATAATTATTTGTCTAACTAGATAATTTTACCCAGCTATACCATCCTAACAGCTTTCTAAAATTCTAGAATTAGTAAAAAATATATAGCTCTATTGAGTTAGGATCTCTGGATAATTTACTAATATATCACTGACAATAAAATCAGATTTATTTTTGTATTTTCTTCTATTTATGGTTGTTTGTTTACTAATTATTAATCTTTAAGTTGTATAAGATATCTCATTGATCTAGCTAATTGCCTCAAATAGCTTAGATTATTATCTTCACAGAGCTGCTGTTCATCCTAGGTAAGCAGCTCTGACTAGTCTTTGGTTTTTTAGCTTGAATAAGAAGGTTTTGGTAAAACTTTATTTGTGAACTTCTTTCTCTTACACCCTCCAATTCTTTCCATAGTAAGCTTAGTGAATCAAAGGATTAATTTAATAAACAATCTACTTATTATATATTTTTTGCTAGCTATATTTTTTAGAAATATTAAACTCAAGGTTGTACACTAAATTGTAGCAACCGATTTTAACAGCAAAATAGCATGACAATTACAACGACAGAAAAACTAATTAAATAATTTATGGGCAGACTTACTAATGATTTTACTCCTATTTTAAAACAGGTTAAACCATATAACTTGTTTGCAATAACTCAATATTTACAAATTAGGTATAAAGTCTTTATTAATGAATTAGGCAGGCATATTAGTGACTTTGGTATCGATGATCTTATTGGCAGACATTATATTTTAAAATCAAGACATGCTATTGGCACTGTTAGAATAATATATAAAAAAAACCATATAGCCGAAATAGGAAGAGTAGCAATTTTGAAAAAATATAGAAACCAAGGTTACGGCACTTTGATTATTAATCAAGCAATGGAACTAGTAAAAGCCAACAATCAAGTGAATGTGATAAGACTTTTTACCGAGAGCGAAAAAATAGGGTTTTATAAAAAATTTGGCTTTATAGAAAATGGAGAAGTGTTTTTTGACAATATCCCCTATATAGATATGGTAGTCGCGGTAAATAGATAGTTAAAACAGACCCAAACTCGTATAGAGTAATAATATTTTATCTTGGCAGCATATAATGCGTAAAATTATAGTCTGTTTAAATGCTATGCTAAAAAATAACAAAATGTATGAAATTTGAATTTTTTACTCTTGACTTGCAAGACGGTAGATGCTCGGGTTAATGTAGAAGTATACATTATTTTGCTTTAGCTTAAAAAATGAGAGATGTTACTGCAAACTTCGTATAAATAAGATTAATTGACATTTTCTGGCTAATTCTACTAAAAGTTATTATAGTTTGGAATGAAACTTGCTTAAGTATTAGTTTATACAACAAACAATTGAAAGTTGTCAGCTATGAAAAGAAATCCTCTGTTAGATATGTACCACCTTAATCCTATGCCTAGTTTTGCTAATGCGCTGTATGGAGCTCCAAAATGGGCTGAAGAAGAAAAACACTCTATTCTCTATAGACCTAAGCAGACAGGATTAGAGGTTCTCAATAATCTTCCTGGTTATAACTACAAGCTGCCAACTAAAGAACAATTAAAAAATGCTATACATAAGAAATATGGGTTTGCACCTTATCCTCCTCACTCTTCAGTTGAAGCTATGAAAATATCATCTTATAGCAAAGAAATTTTTGAGATGAGTATGAACCTTCAAAAGAAAATGGATTTAGTAGTTGCTAATAATGCTTCACTTAAGATTCTTAACAAAGAAGATGCTTGGGGTATAATGACTTTTAAGGCAAAGCTTTGGAAGCAACCAAATATTATGGATAAAGCTAATAAATTTAGAGAACATTTAAAAACTTTTGAAGATAAGTTATGGGAATATACTGGGATGATGTCAAAATGTATTGAAATGGTAGAAGCTGATAAAATAGCTAATGAGTTATTTAAGTTTCACGATAGTAATATCGGTAATTTAGAAGTGGAAAGTCAACTAGCATTAGAACAATTTAAGATTGATGCAGCAGGTGTTATTCCTGATGGTGGTCATTGATCTAGATTAGTGTTTAAATTGTACAAAATAGGTAAGATTTTATGTCTGTAGGAATTAATTTAAGTAATCAAATACCAAATTTATCTTTTGTTAAAAAACAAGCAAGTGATAAAGTAAACATAACGCCAACTAATTTAACGAGAGAAGTAGTTTCTGTACCTGTAAAAACTGATAAAACTACTGAAGTTTTTGAATCTTCTCCTGCCGTCAATCTGACTCAAAGACAAACGGAAACTCTTATCCAACTCCAAGAACTTCAAGATTCCACTACTTTACAGATACAACCACAAAAAAAAGATGAAATCGATTTTAACGGTGTACCACGTCTAAGCTGGCTTATAGGTAGAGATAATGGTTTACATGTCGATTACGTTGAAGGCCTTTCTAGAGGGGCTACTTGGATGGAAAAATTCAGAGAGATTGTTGAAAGAACTAAAAATGATACAATAATTAGTAAAGAAGACTGGCAAACTATTGAATATAGTATCAAAGGGTTTAAGGGTGGATTAGCAAGCCAACAAAAATATAGAGCTGAAACTAATGATCCTATTGTTCATAAAGTGATAGATTATATAATGCCTAAAACCCAACAACGTTTAGATCTTTTAAAACAATTTTTAGCTAGTAAAGAAAAACCTATTGAACTTGAAACTGTTCAAACAGAATCATTTATACTTAAAAATTTAGATATTAAAACCGATACTAATCCTCAACAACTTGTTTCCTCTAATAGAGAAACAACTGAGTTACTGGATTTTTTAGCAAAGGATTTAAGATGGTATAAATGGTACTTGGAAGATGAAAAAGAAAGCTTTATTTCTTTTTATCCATTGAAGTCCAAGCAATTGTCAAAAAGTGGAAATAAACCAACGATAGTTGAGACTGGTACTATGAATAAATTAGAAGCTGAAGAGGTTCAAACAAGATTGGCAGATTTCTTTGTTGAAAAAAACATAAATAGTTTGAAGATAGCTTCATACTCTCATTATGAATTTGCCAGATATGTATCATTGTTAAGTGATGAAACAAAAAGTGCAAAGGTAAGTTCTCCATATGAAACAATGTTATGGCAAACACTAAAAGATAAGGCAATGAAAGGATATGAAGCCGAATTTATTAACAGAATCGAAGAGATGTATTCTGGAGAGCAAGAGGCTAAAGTGGTGGCTATAAATGGTGAGGTAATGAAAGAGATTGAGATGTTGCAAAAATAATAAAGAGTAAGTTTTGTGATGAATAATGATAATCTAGATGATTATTGGATTATTCAAATCTAGTATTATGAAAAAGCTAGGCAAAAGTGAGTATAGGTAATAATATTTTTATCTTGCTGCGCATATAAACCTATGGTTTAATCTTAACCATAGGTATAGCTCTATAAATTTTTTATCTACTTCATCTTTTAAAGCATGGCTAATTCTTATTTTAATGGCTTTAATTGCCACTAATATTAATATTCAACTTCCTTGTCTTACGGCTATTAAAAGTAATTTGAGAACTACTGAGTTTATGATTCAGTTATCTTTAGTACTAGGGCCTAGCTTAGCTATTATCTCTAATATATTCTTTGGATTATGGTGTGATCGTTTTAATCCTAAGACCCTGTTAATTTATTGTATAATCTTATTTCTAACAGGCTCTTCTCTCTGTGCGTTATCCTTTAATATTTGGCAATTTTTTCTAGGAAGAGCTCTACAAGTACTTGGAGATTCAGGAGTTTCAATTATCGGATTCATTATTTTATCTAATTTATGCAATAATATAAAGCTTGGAGAATATTTAGGATATAATATTATTTTAAATACAGCTTTTGGCATATGTTCACCGCTAATTGGTGCTTATTTTTTAATTTATTTCAGTTGGAGAATGAATTTTGCTCTACTTTCATTCTGCTCTTTTATTTTGCTTATTCTACTTTATTTTTCTTTATCAGAAAACTATAAGACAAAAAATCCTTCGCCCATTTCTTTAAAAGGGTTATGGAGAGAATATATATTACAAATTCAGCGTCCTATTTTTTCTTTGGCCGTGATCATTCCAGCTTTATATGCTACAGTGACTTCATTACAAGAGTTTTATAGCCCTATATTTTATATTGAAATATATGGGGTATCTCCACAAATTTTCGCATATATTAGGGTAGCACTTATTGCTATTAACATTATTGCTGCTTTTTTGTATATTTATATTATAAAGCGGAAAGGAATAAAATTAGCTTTTATTATCGGAGTGATATGGCATGCTTTATATACCATTGGAATAACCGCAACCCTTTTAACATCTAATCATCATCAACCTTATTTATTATTTGTTCTTGCTGGGATCCAATATATTAGTGCTGATTTTATTAACCCAATTGGTATGATTACAGCTATTTCCTGTTTTCCAAATAAAAAAGGAGTTAGTTTATCAATGTTTGCTCTTATTAGAAATATTGTTTCAGCTTGCCTTATTTTAACTGCGGCTTTTGCTTTTAATGAGAGCATGAGGCCTATTATTGTTATAATTGAAATAATTTCCATAGTGTTATGTTATTTGTTATTCATCATGTATAGCAAGCTTTTTAAGAGAGCGATATCTTAGCTATATAAAGTCTTGAGGGTGTTCTAAAGAAGCATATGAAATTAATTGGTTGACACCCTAGGTTTAATAATTGATACTTAGAGAGGTAATCAGTTAGTGTAATTTAACCAAAGATTGCAATAAAAATTATAAGCCTTACAAAACTTTAAGGAGTATTGATAAAAATCAATGATTGGGAGGCAAATATAGTAACTCGAAAGCGAGGTTTCATTGTTTATAAATTTAAGGGCAATAAAATCATAGTTTGCTAAAATTAACAAGTTAGATACACTTATTTCTGAACTATATTTTATATAAGTGTTAAGTTGGTAAGTAATACAAACACTGTTAATTATAAACACAATGCTATAAAATATTACTAATATGGATAAGCAAAGTAGTAAAACCAAAAATAATTCTTTTACTGTTCAAGAAATTTTAGCTGCGCTTAAACAGGCGGCTGCTAGTGGAATACTGAATTTAAAAAATATAATTAGTACACTAAAAGATCAAGAAGCCTTTTCTAAAATTTCAAGTGAGGATATTAAGGAATTAGTTAACAATACTATAGAAAAAGAAAAACAAAAGACCAAGGTCGAACAAATTGTTAAAAATCAACAAGAACAAGAAAGAGCTAAAGCAGAATTAGAAAAAGTTGTTTTAGAGAAACAAGATGCTGAACAAGAAAGAAATTTTAAGCAATTTAAAGAGCTTACAAATGATTATATTAAAGACAAAGAACAAGAAAATAAAAAGATAGAAAATATATTAAGTGATCTTAACAAAGGTCACTTCAATGAACGAGATTTCGAGTCTTTAATCATGAATGAAAGGGAAATAAAAGAAGAGCAAGCTCGCCGTCAAAATATAATGAGCCTTCATCAAGGCATCAAAGATCATCATAAAGATTTACATCACCGTTTGAATGAACTTACTACTGAACATAATCATTCTGATACTCACCCACATAGACGTAATGCAATTGGAAGTTTGATCAAGGATTATCAAGAAGCAATAGAGAAACATAAGCCTAGAGTAGAAGAAGCAGAGAAACAGGTTAACAAAATTCAGCAAGTGGATAAAAGGAAGGAAGAAGGGTGTAAGAAATTACAAGAACATGCTGAAAAGCATCAAGATGAAAAAGTAAAGAAATTTGCTAATTTAATGAAAGAACAGCATGAAGCGGTAAAGACCGGTAAACCTATGAGCATAAACCCAGAAAAAGAAGTTGGAGCAAGGCGCAAGAAATTTGCTGATTTAGCTGAGGAAACGTCCAAGCCTGTTAATACTGAAAAACCGATTAATAAAAATGTAGATCCGCGTGAAATAGCAAAAGAAATGCAATCTAAGCTAAGTGTACATAAAGGAAAAAATATATTCCCAGATAATAATTATAGTAGTGCAATATTTATTAAGAAGGCCCCGGAAGGAATAACAAGATAAAATAAATAATAAAAAAGGAGGAATTATTATGTCTAAAAACCGCACCGCAAATAAACTATTTAATAGAGCACTTGAAACTTTAGAAAATGTAGATCTCATAAGAGAAGAGAAAGGAGTAAACAAAGAGGTAAAAGAAGGTTATTCTTTTATTGCAAATGACCTTAAGGAAGCTTTACTTTTTGGTAAAGATAATGCTGCTTATATACTTGCTTACCTTCATTGCGAAGGTTATGGAGTTAAAAAAGATATTGAAAAGGCAAAATTATGGATTGCTATTGGTAATGAGGTGGGTAATGCAAACTGCGCTAAATTGATAAGGGGGGAGGATCCTGGAGGATCAATTGATGTATTTAAATATATAAATAAAAACTCTGTTTTTAGCAAGGGTATTTTAGAGAAAGCTACAGCATATGCAAAATCCGTTAAAGTGTACACTGACTTTATTCGTTCTGTAGATGCAGAAATTTCTGATGTAACATTACTTGCTGCAATTAATTTGTTTGATAATGCTGACCCATCGCACACACTTCATATATTAGGAGATGATGCGCCTATAGGTAATGGGGGTGGGGGCATTTGCGTTATACTTTAATTAACAAATTGAGCGTTATAATGTTCTAATTGAAGATTAATTGTGATGGAAGATTTTGAAAACAATATTACGATAAAGAAGCATAGGGACGTGCAGATCAAACTCAAACTGTGAGTTCCGTTGTCTGTTTTTATTATTTAAATAACAATTAAAATAGCTTCTTAAACTTATATTTTGCGCTATAAAAAATTATCGTAAAATAGATTCAGCTTATTTCGTAACTAGTGTGGCTTTTTGCAATTAGAGTTTTATTAGATAAGGAAGAAAAGCTTAAGGATATAAAACATGATTGAAGATACTCCATTGCTAATGAGTCAACTCATAGTGCGAATTGCTCTTTTTCTTGTAGCGATAATCGCAATGGTTGGAGGTACAGTTCAGATGTACTTAGGGCAACCTGATACTTCCCAACGATTAGACAATGTGCATCGGTTTATGGCTGGTGTATATTTTTCCACTGGCTTAATCACTCTCTGGGCAGGGATTACTATACAACAGCAAGGCGTTCTGGTATATCTTCTTGCCTTTAGCATATTTTTCGCAGGAGTGGGTCGACTTATTTCAATAAAAAAGGTTGGACTTCCAAAACCAACTGCCGTATGGATTGGATATCTTATTCCTGAGTTAAGCTTGCCATTCATAATTGCTATAGCACATTACATAAGCCACTATAATATTTAACTTGAGATAGCGTGTTTATTCTGTGGCCAATAAGTTGTAAGAAATTGATATAGTTACCCTTCATAATAAGATTTGAAATAAAAGCTAAACCAACATATTAACCCACTATAGAGAATGTATATGCACAAAATTTGCTCCATGGTTTTTTAAAATTTTACGGGCTATGCCCTCCTTTTTTTTATCAATAGTACGTACCCAAAGAATTAACCCTCCATCCTCGATCTGTTTATAAATACGATTTTTATAAGTGTTATCAAAAAATTCTGCTAATATACCCCCAATAATAGCTCCAATTATTCCACCAGCAAGAGTAGCAATTACGGTATGATACATTTCGGCTTCGCCAATAACTATCATGGTTATTGCTACTCCTCCAAGTATCCCAATACTAATGATACCACCTTTAGCAAGAGCAATTTCTTCTGGAGCAATATTAATAAATCTTGGAGTTTTCAAATTATCGGCCAGTAGCTTAGAGGTTGGATGTGTAGTACAAAACTCTTTTTTTATGGCGGTTTCACCCGCAAGTGTACTTATTTCATATCTTTCGAATCCATTAATACCTAAGTCAAAAATTGCTGATTGCAGTTTTTGCTCACTATCAAAGATTCCAACTGCTTCTCTAATTTTTTCCATCGCTTTAGCTTTTTATATAATTAAGTATTAGCTTAACCGAATTGGCGCAAAAGCCTGATAATTAAAGTATACTACAAAAAACCCTAGGTTCAATATTTTATTAAACCTAAAGTTGTATAACTTGTTAGTAATAGAACGCTAATAAATTCAGTTACGAGTTCTATTGGACAGGGCGCGTGACAAAACCAGAACATGCAAGATTAGACGGTATAATTGAAGCTGTGTTTAAAATAGTAGAAGGTTATCTAATAGATGCACCAGCGATTGAACTTGCTGGATATAATAGTGCTAAGTTTGGTTCTATCGGAGCGAATTTACATTTTTATAGATAATGAAATTCAAAAACGAATCAAAGCCGAACTCGAATATAGTCACCAAAAAACCATACATTCTATCGGGACGAACTAGGGCGTGTCATCAATTGATTTTCTCCTTCTTAGATTCAGGATTTAGCGAGTGGATCAGAATGTTTTTCAGTTCAGTAAATAAATAAACCGAAAGAAATCACAAAGCTACCGTTAGTTGGTGCAGCTCATCGATTTCATTTCGTAGTAGTTCAAATGAGGTTTTAGTTGATTTTAACCCCGCAACTAATAACTCATTAGAATCTAAACTTGCAGGGCTCTGCTTCATATATTCTTTAATATCTTCTTCCTGTTGTTCTAGCTTAGACTCTATAGTCTCCAGTTTGTTTAATATGATAGTTAATGATTCTCTTATTTCTTCTATTTCTCGGCTCATAAAAATTACCTCTAAATATTAATTCTTAGTTTTAGATAACCGGTGTGTCCTAAATACTTTGACTGCTCTACCCTCTCATACCCAATACTCGTCTCAATCCTCCCAAGACGGTTAGTTATAACTCCTCTAATATCCTGATCGTCATACCAATAACCAATATTGGCAATCTCAGGATTGATGTTGCTTGCATAGGAGTTGTTACTCACAATGGAACTAAGGATATTAGTTGCAAAGGCAGTTTTGATTAAAAAGCTTCTAAAATTTGTTTTCATATCCCTGTTTATTTTCCTCCAATGTATTTCGATCAACTAACGCTATAAGTGATTCAATTTTTGGTTATCTCAAATAAAAACTTACTTCTTAGGTTTATATATTAAATATTTATACTATATATAAATTATAATATAGTAACATTATTATATAAATAAAAATGTAAAGGATTATTTATTTATATAATATATAATTTATTTTACTAAATATAGTTGTATAAAAGCTATGTCTTAAAGTTAATTTACTGATTGATTTTTAAATGGAGTGCTGTAATATCTTAGTGATTTAGATAATTTCAAAAATTAAGTGATATATGGCAAATTTACAGCTAAAACTCTCCGAATTGATGACTCAGAAAAATGTGACTATTTCAGATATTGAAAAAACAACTGGATTAAACAAAAACACTATCAATAGTATCTTGACTGGAGCATCCAAAAATCCTAGTGCCAACACCCTAAGTTCTATTGCTAAAGCATTAGACGTTTCCTTGGAATCCATCTTGTCAGATGATGAGATAGATATTGAAGCTTTAAATAAAGAACAAATGAAGATATTTAGTGAGGTGACGTCTGCTACTATTAATATTATTATAGATAAAGACTTAAACTTTACGATTGATAAATTAAATGCTTTAGTTAAAGAAATATACCAGTATTCTGTTAAAATTAATCCACCATATATTGATGACAGATTTATTCATTGGATCGTTGATAAACATAATAAATCTTAATTTTCCTTAGCCCACAGATCCATATTATACTGCTTACAGTATTCAAACATGGCAATGGTATTTAGGATGATCCACTCCGAATTCTTTAACTTGTGGCTTACCAAAAGCTTTATAGTTATACAAGTCCTTTGCTTTATAAGCTACTTTAGCTCCTTGCGTGTATAAATAACTCACATGAGCAACATTCTTGCTTCTATCTCTATATAAATAGAAATATATGATCTGAGCTTTTTTATAAGATTCTATTGCTTGTTTAAAATTATCTTGAACAAAGAAAATATCGCCTTGTACTACATAGCTAGCAGCTAAATCAGGATCTTCAGAGTAATCAGCATCTTTAGGATTTCTATATTCATCTCCAAGAAAAATTGTTATAGCTTTATTAATATGGGCAAAAGCTTTTTTAACTTCACCTTGACCTAACTTACTTCTTGCCATCTGTGTATGGATACGACCAAATATTTCATGATTCTCCTTTTTTATAGATTTATGCATATTATATAATTGCTCAATTTGAGCGTATGCTTCCTGATATTTGCCTAAGGCGTTTAATATTTCAGCTTTCAGCATATAAGGATTAGTAAAAAATAAATCATTTGAATTTAACCCACTTTCACCAACTGTTTTTATAAATTTATCGACCTGTTCTAATCCTTCAAGGTACTTACCTTGCATAAACAATAATCTTGTTTTAACAATATATGTGAAACTTATATCTCCCTTGTCCACTAAACTACTATTCAACATTTCTTCAAGTTTACGAACATTGTGTGCTGCTTCTTGAATTTGACCTAATTCCGCATATGTTACAGCTAATTGATACATAGTGCTAAATTTATAGGATTCATAGTACTTTACGTTATCAAATGCTTGTAGTGCTTTAGTATAATATCGAAGCGCAGTATTATTATCGGCACACCTTCTTTTGTAATAAGTACCTATTAACTCTAGATAAGTTGCATACCTAGCTTTTTCATCATTACTAATTAATAATGACTTAAATTTACCTTCTTGGTCGTTCTTGTTAAACCAATTAATTTTATCCTCTAAATCATAGTAATCTAAAGAATTAATATGCTGTATTACCAAGTGTAAATTTAGTCCCATAATTTTATAGATACTTACATCGTATTTTTCTGCATTTTTTGAAATAACTTCAAAGTTTTCAAGCATAGTTTTGGCGTTTCTAAAAATACGTCCTTTTATCACACTTTTAGGTATAGCATTCATTAATTTAGTAATAGTATCTTCTAGGTATTTTTTGTTATTATCTCCATTTGTTTCTAATATTTTTTGTGCTATAACGTCGTGCATCTCAAAAACAGGATTATTCTCATCATAATCAGTATTAGAAATCAGCATAAATTTGGATAGTTGATATATATCATCAGAAATAGTAGTTGGATCATTGGTGATTGCGTTTAAAAGCTGTTTAGAAAAACTTTGATTATTTATTAGAGCGATTTTATACAATAATTTGCCAGCACTTGGTTTTAATTCCTTAATCGCTAAAGTAACATTTAGTTTAATTTTATCTGCTGATTGCTGAATTTTTTTCTTATATTCTTCCCTATATAAACCCTTAACTTGATTTAATAGTTGAGCGCCCTGCACTATGAGTATAGGATAACCACTAAAAGCGGTAGTTAAAAAATCAATATCCTTTTCATCTTTACTTTCTAGTTCTTTTTCTTCGGTGATAGGAAAACCATCATACTCAAAATGCAGTTGTATAACTTTTTCTATATCATCGATAATTAATCTAATGTCATGCTTAGTAGTAGGAGATTGTTTATTTATTATAAAGATTAAATAACTAATTAAACTATAAATAATTTGGTATAA
>Ga0007827_10000158_pt1 | contig 23586 bp, 26 predicted proteins | sample CryBogCBE16Jul07_FD_60332 | JGI IMG/M metagenome (GOLD analysis project Ga0007827, IMG submission 60332) | Freshwater microbial communities from Crystal Bog, Wisconsin, USA - CBE16Jul07 | ecosystem: Environmental > Aquatic > Freshwater > Lake | place: Crystal Bog, Wisconsin, USA | collected...
ACGCTATGGCAGCTTTTTTACGAGTTCCTGTTAATCGGTGCGGTCAGTTTTGGTGGCGGGATCGTCGCATATGAAAGAATCCTGTTGATAGAAAAGCGTAAATGGCTGACGGTCGATGAGTTTATGGCTACGCTTGCGATTAGCCAGACCATGCCTGGACTCAATTCTGTCAACCTGGCAGTCTTGGCTGGCAATCATGTCAGAGGAACCATGGGTGCTATTGCTGCGAGTTGCGGATTGCTGATTCCAGGTATGGTTTTTGTGCTGGTGGCCGGAGTTGCCTATAGCGCAGGAGAAGATCATCCCTTGGTGAATATTTTGCTTTCAGGCGTTGCGGCCGGTGCGACAGGATTGCTCGCTGCGATTACGTTCAAAATCGGGGACAACCATTTCCGGCACTTCAAATCGTTAGTGATTATTGTTGCTACATTTTTTTTGATGAGTTTTTTAAAACTTTCACTAGTCTGGGTGCTAGTGATCATGGGGCCCATTTCTTTATTTTTATACCGGCCACAGCCGCAGCAAAAGCCCTTTGAACAGGACTCCAGCTCATGAGCGCGTTGCTAAACCTGGCGTTAACTTTCGGAATGCTTTCCTTATTAGCGGTTGGCGGAGGCACGGCTGTATTACCTGAAATGCAGACGGTGCTGGCCCAGCAGTTCGATATTGATCACACCGCGTTTGTGCATATTTATAGTATTGGTCAGCTAGCGCCCGGCCCCAATATGATGATGGTGCTGGTATTTGGTTTTCAGGTGGCGGGTATGCTGGGTGCCGCTGTTGTATTACTTTCATTTTTCCTGCCTTCGAGTATTTTGTGTTTGTGGGTCGGTCGACTATGGGACAGGATTGGCGAGCGCCCCTGGAGGCGGTCTGTACAAAACGCTCTTGAGCCAATATCCATTGGTTTGATGTGCTCGGGTGTGTATGCTGTCGCTAAGGCTGCTGTGATCGGACCTTTGACGCTCAGCATGGCAGCGGTGACCTTGGTTGTGATTCTATTTACCCGAGTCAATCCTGTATTCATGATCCTCGGAGCCGGTGTCGCCGGTGCAGCGCTGATGCATTTTTTCGGCTTTAAATGAGCTGGATTGACACCCACAAAGAAGGCGTGACGCTGTTGTTACATTGCCAGCCCGGGGCAAAGGTTTCGCGCGTCGTGGGCGAACACGGAGAACGTCTCAAAATATCCCTGAATGCACCCGCAGTCGACAATAAAGCGAACGAGGTATTGGTTTGCTGGCTGGCGGATTGCTTGTCGATACCCCGCAAACAGATTGAAATACTCTCAGGCCAAACCAGTCGGCAAAAACGCGTGCTGATCCGCGCTGTGACTCTCGAGAAAACACGTCTATTGTTGCTGACAAGCGTTTAGGCGTTGACAGTCAGAGTGCCAGGCAATATAAAGAGAAATCAAGATCCTGCTGCATGCAAGGCGGGGCAACTATAACAATCGGGTGAGAGACATGACAGGCAGTCAAACTGCCGCCGGGGCGCAGCTTTTGCAGCGTTTTCGTGCGCGAGCGGTATCCTTTTCAAAACCACGCTTATTTAGCGCGGACATATTGCTACAGTTTGCCGAGGTACCCGCCATTGTGCGGGTACGGCAAGGCAGTGTGACGGAAATTATCGACCACAGAGTGCCCCTGCAGTCATCGGACTTCTCCATCAAAGGTACCGCACAAGGTTGGACTAAATTCTGGCAAGCCATGCCTGAAGCTGGTTGGCACGATATCTTTGCCCTGAATAAGCGTAAAGAGTTTGTGATTGAGGGCAATCTGCAGCCGCTCATGGCGCATTTGCAATACGTAAAAGACCTGTTGGCTTGTGCCCGGGAGGAGTCGGCATGACGGTTGCACTCGAACCCATCATTGGGCGCTACACCTCTTTTGATATCGAGGGTAAGCGTTGCCGCGTATATTTTGAAGAAGCGGGCAGTGGTATTGCGCTCGTATGCCTGCATACGGCTGGTGCAGATAATCGGCAGTATCAGCACCTGATGAATGACCCGGAAATCACTTCACGCTTTCGTGTGATTGCTTTTGATATGCCCTGGCATGGCAAATCCTATCCTCCCGCAGGATTCCAGGACACCGAATATCGGTTGTCCACAGCACTCTATGTCGAGACAATTATGTCGTTTTGCCGAGCGCTTGAGCTCGAGCGTCCGGTGGTGATGGGCTGCTCGATTGGTGGACGGATAACCTTACAGCTCGCACACCTGCACTCTGACAAGTTTCGCGCCTTGATTGGTATCGAGGCGGCTGACCATCAGGAACCCTGGTACGACACGTCATGGCTGCATCGTGGCGATGTCCATGGCGGGGAGGTTTGTGCGGCGCTGGTATCCGGTTTGGTCGCGCCGCAATCGCCTGAGGTGCACCGCCACGAAACGCTCTGGCAATACATGCAAGGCGGTCCTGGAATATTCAAAGGCGACTTGTATTTTTATCGGGTAGACAGTGACTTGCGCGGCAAGCTGACAGGTATCCGTACCGATCTTTGTCCGCTCTATCTGCTGACGGGTGAATATGATTTTTCGTGTACGCCTGAGGATACGATTCGAACGGCAGAGTCCATACCTGGTGCCAAGGTCACTGTGATGAAAGAGTGCGGTCATTTTCCGATGAGCGAAAATCCCGAGCGGTTCAGAGAATATCTTTTGCCTGTCTTGAAAGAAATCGCAGGTTAGCGACGCGAATAGTTTAAAAAATAAATCCTTAATAATCTGGAGACAAAGATGAAACTTAGATATCTGGCAGGTGTGGTTGCATGTATGGGTGCTTTGGCGTTGCAGCAAGCCGCAGCGCAAGAGGTTTTAAAAATCGGTGCGTTGGTGACCCTGTCCGGCTCAGGCGCAGCCTGGGGTCAAGGGATGAAAAACGCCACCGAACTGGCTGCAGACAAAGTCAATGCCACCGGAGGTCTTGAGGTCGGTGGTAAAAAATATAAAGTAGAAGTCATCCCTTACGACGATAAATATCAGTCCAACGAAGCGGTCACGGTTGCCAACCGATTGATTTTCGAAGACAAGGTCCAGTACATCATCGGACCGGTCGGCTCAGCACCTGCTCTCGCTATCCAGCCTATTACCGAAAAAAACAAGGTAATGATTTTTACGCTGGGCTTCACAACCAAAGCGCTAGGAGCAGACAAGCCTTTCAGTTTCCGTCCGCCCGTCACCACAGCCGAAGTCGCACAGCCTCAGATCGACTGGTTGGTTAAAACTCAAGGCATCAAAAAAGTCGGCGCATTGTTCCCTAATGACGAAACAGGTCAATCTATCTCCAAAGATCTCGAGGTCGCCTATAAAAAAGCCGGTGCTGATATGGTGGCCAAAGAGTTTTTTGAACGCGAGCGAGTCGATTTTGTCCCATTGTTAACCCGTATGCTGGCTCGAGGGATTGATACGATCGAACTGGATGGTAATTCGCCCACCACGTCTGGTCTGATTCTTAAACAAGCTCGAGAGCTCGGCTTTAAAGGAAAAATCGTTCGCACTGGTGGTCCGGCAACACAAGAGATTATTAACGTAGCTGGCAAAGCAGCCGCAGAGGGAATGTTTGTCCATACACCGATCAATCCCGAGCAGCCCTCCACTAAAGAGTATGTGGAGCTGTATGCGGCTAAATACAAAACACCACTCAACGGTTTTAGTCCCTCTTTTTACGATGCAACCAATATGCTGTTTGAGGCAATGCGTCGTGCAGGAACTGTGACGGATACCGATAAGGTGCGCCTTGAGCTCGAAAAAATCAAAGACTTCAAGGGTGCGCTCGGTACCTTGAGCTGGACTGGTCAGGAAATGTACGGCATCAACCATCAACTCAATGCGCCCTTCTTTATTGCGGAAGTCAAAAACAGCGCTGAAGTGATTCGCGCGCGTTGCACCGTGGCTGGCTGTGAATAAGTCTGCTATGTCCGGTTTGGAGCAACTGCCGGTTGTGCACGAGATGGCGGATTTCGCCATCCAGGCACGCTGGCAGTCTTTGCCTGAGCAGGTCAAACGTGAGGCATCCCGCGCCTGGTTGAATTGGGTTGCCTGCACAGTCGGGGGCTCCACCATGCCTTCTGTCGATGCCGCGGTTAAAGGCCTGTTAAGCATGGGCGCCGGTCAGGTTCCTGTGCTCGGTCGCGTTGAACGCCTGAGTTTGCCTGATGCGGCACTAATCGGTAGTCTGAGTGCTGCAGCGCATACGTTTGATGACACACATCTTTCCACGATTACCCATCCGACGGGTCCTGTCGCAGCCGCCTTACTCGCCTGTGCGCATCAGCTGGGTGATATCGGTCAGCCTGTGGCTGGCGAAGATTTACTGGCGGCACTCGCTGTTGGTATTGAACTTGAGTGTCGCGTAAGTTGCGCGATTGCACAGGCAGGTGCTCACCAGGGTTGGTACATGACCGGTTTGTCCGGTGGTATTGGTGCAGCCGCTGCGGTCGGGCGACTGCTTAAGCTGACTGCACAGCAAATGACCTATGCGCTAGGTTTGGCCGCGATGCAGGCGAGCGGTACACGCGCCACGCATGGCAGTATGGCGATTACCTTTGTGCCAGGCATTGCCGCACGTGATGGTCTGGTCGCCGCCTTTCTGGCTGCCGCAGATTTCAGTTGCAGTGCGATTGCCATTGATGGGCGTAATGGTTTGTTGCAAGTGCTCACCGCGGGTCATGACGCGAGCCAGATTCGTGCAGAACTTGGTACGCGCTATGAAATGCTGAATAATGCCTACAAGCCTTATCCTTGTGGCATTGTGATTCATCCCGCAATCGATGCCTGTTTGCATCTTGTTCGTGCGCAACAGCTTGATTTCCAGGACATAGCGCTCGTTGAGTTACGGGTACATCCTGACGCGTTGAATCTCTGCTGGCGTAAATTGCCTGAGAATGTTCTGGACGCACAGGTCAGTCTGTATCACTGGGTTGCAGCCAGTCTGGTTTTTGGTCGTGCAGGTGTGCCAGAGGGGGAGCTTGCTGCTGTCATGCACGCTGACGTCAGAGCCTTGCAGGAGCGCGCGCAGGCGCAACCAGACACCTCGATGGGTAGCAATCAGGCGCTAGTGATTGTCCATTGCCGCGATGGCAAAAAACTCGAATACAAAACCGAAGACGTCATAGGCAGCGTGACCAATCCAATGAGTGATCAACAACTGAGCGAAAAGTTTCTTGGCCTTGTGTCACCTGTTCTGGGTCCAAGACGAGCGCAGGTGTTACTCGATAAATGTCTGAATATGAACGATGTCCGTGGCGTTGCAGAGATATTGCAGCTTGGCGCGCAATAATAATTAAGGAGACGTTTTGGACTGGAGTTTGTTAATTACACAAGCCACGATTAATGGCTTGATCGTGGGCTTGCTCTATTTGCTCATGGCGGTTGGCTTTACGCTGGTATTTGGCATTATGCGTATGGTGAATTTCGCACATGGCGAATTTTATATGCTGGGTGCCTTTGGGGCTTATTTTTTTACAACTGCGCTTCATTTGCCTTTTCTTGCAGCCGTGGGCCTGACCTTTGCCGGGTCGATTGTTTTTGGTGGGCTGCTTGAATGGTTGATCCTCAAACCTTTCCGTCGTGACGAACTCAACGGGATGATCGTGACCATCGGCATGGCCATGATTTTGCAAAATCTGGCGCTGATGGTTTTTGGTCCCGACCCACTGTCAATGCCTGCAGTAGCTGAGGGTACCTTACAGATTGCTAGCATCGTGATTCCTAATTCGCGTGTGTATGTCGTTGGGTTCGCCGGGCTTGTGCTTGCCTTGCTTTATGTGTTTTTAAAGTATTCCCGCCCCGGTCGGGCGTTGCGTGCAGTGGTGGAGGATTTTGAGATCGCCTCTATCCAAGGTATCCGTGCGCGTATTTACTATCCTCTGGGGTTTGGTCTTGGTGTTGGCCTCGCCTCGGTAGCCGGTGCGTTGATGGCACCGCTTTTTTCGGTGTCGCCGTTTGTTGGAGCAACGCCTTTGCTCAAGGCTTTCATCGTCGTCGTACTAGGTGGACTGGGAAGTATTCCGGGCGCGGCCTTTGCCGGTATGGTGCTAGGGTTGATTGAAAGTTATGCGAGTCTGTTTTTCAGCAGCAGTACCGCTGATATGGTGATCTTTGGGGTGGTCATGATCATGCTCGTGATGCGGCCCAAGGGTTTGCTTGGCAAGGGGGAGATTTGACGATGGCCAAGCCTCTATATTTCGCCCAGGCGGGCGACTCAAAACAGCGATATTGGCTCGGTTTGCTCGCGCTGATTGCGCTGTGGCCCTGGTTTTCCGGTCCTTTTGTATTGCACCTTGCTATTCTGACCTGCCTGAATATCCTGATCGTGAATGGTTTGGCGATCGTAGGGCGCTCAGGCCAACTCTCCTTCGGCCACGCAGCGTTTGTTGCGGTTGGAGCTTACGTATCGGTATTGCTGTCCTCCGCACTGGGATGGAATATTTTCCTCTCCGGATTGACCGGTATAGTCATTGCTGCCTTGTTTGCAGCGATTCTTGGCTGGGTTATTCTTAGATTGAAAGGCGTGTATTTTGTTTTAGTCACGTTTTCTTTTGGTGAATTAATGCGCCTGGCTTTGCTTGACTGGTCTGAGTTGACGGGCGGGGCAAACGGAATCGCCAACATCAAGCCTGCCGATATTTTTGGTTTTATTTTCGATACTCGTGCGCGTTTCTACGGCTTGGCTTTAGTCGTAGCGATTGTATCGATCTGGTTGATGAAAAAATTATTTTCTTCCCCACTCGGACAGTCGATTGATGCGGTGGCGGATAATCCCGCCCTGGCCGAGTCAACGGGTCTGAGCGTTCATCGCATTCAGTTAGTCGCATTTGTGATGGGCTGCGCTATGGCGGCTTTGGGAGGCGTATTACAAGCCCGCTATATCGGCTTTATTTCACCCGAGTCCTTTAACCCTGGTTTGTCGGTCGCCTTCATTATCATGCTGGTGATTGGTGGCCGTAAATCTGCCTGGGGACCACTGGTAGGCGCATTGGTCCTGACACCTTTGCCGGAGCTCTTTCGTGGTGCTGTTCAGACGCAGCATATTTTTTACGGAGCGGCATTGATTTTAATTTTAAGATTCATGCCTGGTGGTTTGATCAGCCTGTCTGAACGTTTTAAACGAGCTAAAGGAGCGCCGCGATGACGTTGCAATCAACCACCACTGCCGCAGCAGAAGAGGTGTTACTGCAGGTTAACCAGTTATCTCGTAATTTTGGCGGGCTTGCTGCGTTACGCGATGTCAGTTTCAGCGTGTCGCGCGGAGAGATTGTCGGACTGATTGGACCGAATGGTGCGGGTAAAACGACAGCTTTTAATGTCATCAGCGGCACGATGCCACCGTCCTCGGGGACGGTCATCTTTGATAATCAGGATATATCGGGAGGTCCTCCAAGCAAAGTGGTCGTAGGCGGCTTAGCCAGAACCTTCCAGTCTACGTCTACTTATCCCGAGGTCAGCGTTGCGGAAAATATTTACCGTGGAATGCTGTCTCGCCTGGAGGGTACAACCGTTGCCAGGATTACGGGTCGTCGCACAGGGTTGTTGCGAGTGGATCAGGTGCAAAGAGAAATCGATGCGATTCTGACGCAAGTGGATATGCAGGCTTGGCGAGAGGTGCCTGCAGGATCCCTGGCGTATGGTTTACAGAAAAAACTCGGCATTGCTGTCGCGCTAGCTAGTCGACCCACCATCCTGTTGCTGGATGAGCCTGCAGCCGGTTTGAATCACGAGGAATGCAACGAGCTTGGACGCCTGCTGAAACATCTTCAGCAGGAGTATGGTCTGACTTTATTGCTGGTTGAACATCACATGGCGTTGGTGATGGATTTGTGCGAACGTATCGTTGTGCTGGTGCAAGGTGAAAAGATTGCCGAAGGCACGCCCTTGCAGATCAGAGAAAACCCCGCAGTCATCGAAGCCTACCTCGGAGCACCAGATTATGCCCATGCTTGAGGTGGAAGCTCTTGTCGTGCGCTATGGTCCGCTCGAAGCGGTGCGTGGCATTAGCTTCATTGTGCAGACAGGCCAGATTGTCGCGCTCATTGGCTCCAATGGGGCGGGTAAAAGCACCACGCTTAAAGCCTTGATGGGCTTGGTTGAGCTCGCAAGCGGCTCAATCACCATGCAAGGTGTGCTGCTTAATACTGAGGCCTCGGCCAATCGCGTCGCACGCGGCTTAGCCTTGTCGCCCGAGGGACGTCGCTTGTTTGGCAGAATGACAGTGCTGGATAATTTGCTGGTAGGTGCCCATACGGTTCGCGCGAGCAGTGAAGTTCAGGAATCCCTCAAAGAAATTTACGCCTTGTTTCCTCGTGTTTATGAACGTCGTGATCAGCTTGCAGGCTCCTTGTCTGGAGGTGAACAGCAGATGGTCGCGATAGGCAGGGCCTTGATGGCGCGGCCTAAACTACTGATGCTTGATGAGCCCTCCCTGGGAATTGCACCGAAAATCGTGGCTGAGATTGCAGCAGCCATTGAGCGCTTGAATCAGCAAACCGGGATGTCGATTATTCTGGTTGAACAAAATGCCCGGCTAGCTCTTAAGCTTGCACACCAGGCCTATGCGCTGGAACACGGAGAGATTGTTCGGACTGGCAAAGGGGCCGAGCTGTTGGCTGACCCCTTTGTCCGTAAGGCTTACCTGGGAGTGTAAGCGGACTGCTGCGTTACTGCTCGACGGTAATCTTTGAGTCTTTAATCACCTTGCCCCAGATGTCGTTGTCGCGTTTCAGAATCGGGCCGAGCGTATCAGCGCCGGCAAAGGTTGCTTGCAAACCCATGCCCTCGACTTTGGCTTTGTTTTCTGGCGTATTCAACAAGCGAACAATCTCGCCAGAAAGTTTGTCCACGATAGGTTTTGGCGTTTTACTTGGTAAAAAGAAAGCAAAAAAACCATAGGGTTCAAAGTCTTTGTACCCGAGTTCAGTAAAAGAGCGGATGTTTGGCAATAGGTCCGAGCGTTTTTCACCTGTCGAGGCCAGGATTTTAATTTTGTCAGACTTGATCTGAGCGCGCAGGTTACCCACATCGATAAAGGCTGCATCGAGCTGGCCGCCAAGCAGGTCGCTCATCTGTGGCGCACCACCTTTGTAAGGAATGTGAGTCAGATCAAGACCCGCCTGAGCTTTGAGCATCTCGCCATGAATATTTGAAGACGTGGCCGCTCCGTAGGAGCCGTAGCTATATTTGCCAGGATTGGCACGGACGACTTTAATGAATTCTTCGAGCGTATTAGCTGGAAAGTTTGCGTTAACAACCAGAAAATCCTGCGATAAACCGATCTGCGCAACCGGAGTCAGGTCCGCATTGACATCGTAAGGTATCTTTTTGAATAGATGTGGCCCCTGAATAATCGCGGTAATGCCAAGCAGAACCGTATAGCCATCAGGAGCGGACTTTGCGACCAGATCGTTACCGATCATGCCGCTTGCGCCAGGTTTATTTTCAACAATCACGGTTTGTTTCCAGGCCTGTGAAAGTTCACTGGCAACCAGTCTGCCAAGCGCGTCCGTCGACCCACCCGCCGAATAAGGCACGATGATCCGGATTTGTTTATCGGGGTAATTCTTTGCCTGATCGTTTTGCGCCGTCGCGAGACTGCAAAAAGCCAGCAGTCCCAAGGCAAGCCAGCCCGTACTTAAACACCATTTTTTGATTGAGTTCATTTTGATGTCTCCCTTGTTTTATGACGCTGCGGATAATCGATTATCCGCAGTCGAGATGCTTGAGCGCCTGGGCAGTCTGAGAGACTGACCGACTCAAGCCGCCTTTATTCCACCAGTCCTGCGATGATGTTCGAGAAGCCGGAGTCAACGTGAATAATTTCGCCCGTCACCCCTGCAGACAGCTCGGAGAGTAAAAATGCCGCAACGTTACCAACCTGCTCAATCGTGACATTTCGACGTAAGGGCGCGTTGGATTCGACAACTTTCAGGATCGAAGAAAAGTCCTTGATGCCACTCGCGGCGAGGGTTTTGATCGGCCCGGCTGAAATACCATTTGAACGGATGCCGAGAGGGCCAAGGCTGGAGGCAACGTAACGGACGCTGGCTTCGAGGGAGGCTTTGGCCAGACCCATCGTGTTGTAGTTCGACATCGCCTTTTCCGCACCCAGATAGGTCAGTGTCAACACTGCACCATTGCGGCCTTCCAGCAGGGGCTTGGCTGCCTTGCACAAGGCAGGAAAACTGTAGGCTGAGATGTCGTGCGCAATCCGGAAACCCTCGCGCGAGAGACCTTCGAGGAAGTCTCCTGCGATGGCTTCGCGTGGAGCAAAACCGATCGAATGCACCAAGCCATCCAGTCCGTCCCAGTGCTTGGCTAGTTCGCTAAAGGTGGCCTCGATATCCGCATCGCTGCCGACATCGCAGGGCAAGACGATTTTGCTGTTGAATTCTGCTGCAAACTCTGTAACGCGCTCCTGAAACCGTTCGCCGACATAAGTGAAGGCTAATTCAGCGCCTTGTTCATGACAAGCCTGAGCAATGCCGTAGGCGATTGAACGGTTGGAAATAACACCGGTAATCAGAATGCGTTTGCCAGTCAGAAAGCCCATTTGCAGATCCTAGTAAAAATCAAAGTGTTGTGAGTAAAGTAATTCTATGAAATTAACCGCGTGTGCCCGTGCCAGGTATGCGTAATTTACTACCAAGCTTGACGTTATCATTTTTAAGGTTGTTCAGCGCCCTTAATGTACTGGTGTTTGTGCCATATTGACGTGCGATGGATTCCAGTGTGTCGCCTTTTTTAACGATATGAGTGCGGACTCTGGCGTTGTTTGCCTCTGCTTTTTCAGCGCTGATCGCTTTGCCGGCAAGTTGTGGAGGGCGTGTCGGACTGGGCGGGGCGAGCTGTATACCTTGTCCGGCAGGTCCGGGGATGACCAGCGATTGCTCGCTGGCGCTGCGCACATTGGATGGGATTCTGTTGGCTTCGCGCAGGCGTGACTCAGAGATACCGAATTTACTGGCGATAGAGCTGAACGTTTCGCCTTGTTTGGCTTCGTAAACTTTCCAGGCAGACAGCTCGCCTTTGTATTCAGCCAGGTTGGCGTTAAAGATATTGACCTTCTCTTTGGGCAGGATGACTGAGTGTTCCTGAACCGCTGAAATCACGGACTGATTAAATGAGGGGTTCAGTGCTTTGAAATCGTCGATCGGCATTTCAGCAAGTTCAGCCGCCACGGTAAAGTCGATATCCATGGATTTTTTTACCGCTACAAAATAAGGCTCGTTATCCACCTGGGGCAAGAGAACTGCGTATTTTTCTGGGTCGCCCACGATGTTTTTGATCGCCTGCAGCTTAGGTACATAGTTGCGCGTCTCGTCAGGCATATTCAGAGACAGATAGTCCGTAGGCCTGCCGGCGGCCAGATTTCGGGTGATCGCCCGTTTTACCGAGCCTTCGCCCCAGTTGTAGGAGGCAAGTGCGAGATACCAGTCACCCTGGAACTCAAAGAGGTATTCCAGATAATCAAGTGCGGCATTGGTTGAGGCAATCGGGTCGCGACGCTGGTCATGCCACCAGTCCTGTTTGAGTTTGAATTGTGTTCCCGTGCTCGGGATAAATTGCCAGAGACCAGCGGCTTTGGCCGAAGAGTAGGCGATCGGGTTGTAAGCGCTCTCCACAAAAGGCAATAGCGCTAATTCTGTGGGAAGACCCCGGCGGTTGATTTCATCAACAATGTAATAAAGGTATTTCCCGGCACGGGTTGCCATGCGCTGCATGGCTTCTGGATGCGAGGCGTAATACGCTGTCCACTTATCGACAAGAGGAGTGTTGAGATTGGGAATGGCATAGCCCCGTCTGATTCTTTCCCAGGCATCCAGTGGTGGGACTGTCAGATCGATGGTGCGCGAAGTGTCCTCTGCGGTGTAGCGACCATCATTAGACAAGCCGGCACAACCCGCTAAGAGCAGCAGGCAAATTATTGGAATAAACCGTAAAAAACTAAAAAAACGCATCAGACTCAACGAAAATTATTCTTCCACTCTCTGAGTGCAGCAAATACCTCGACCGGTGTGTGCAATTCGCGTTGCGACCAGGTCGCAGCGGCTTGCCCTACAGCGGGATGTTGCGCGCGCATGAAAGGGTTACAGGCCAATTCTTGCCCGATCGTGCTTGGCAAAGTTGGTATTCCCTGACTACGCTGCTCGTTGGCATTTTTTTGCCAAATTTGCAGCTCTTTGTTACCGGGCTCGACCACCGTCGCCCAGCGCATGTTGGAAAGCGTGTACTCATGGGCACAAAAAACCCGCGTTTCACGGGGCAGTGCAGCGAATTTTGCCAGAGAAGTGGTCATCTGGGCCGCTGTTCCTTCAAAAAGTCTGCCGCATCCAGCAGCAAACAGTGTATCCCCACAAAAAAGAACAGGGATACTATTGAAGTGTCCATAATAGGCGATATGGCCGGCGGTATGGCCAGGAACCTCTAAAACGGAGAGTTTTAGCCCTAAAGTTTCATCAAGCACTTCATCGCCCTCTTGCAGTGCAACATCGCAAAACGGCAGCTTTTCCCCCGCAGGGCCATAGACGCTTGCATCCGTCGCCTCAAGAAGCTCTAAAACACCGCCAACATGATCCTGGTGGTGGTGAGTGAGTAAAATGGCGGTTAGCTTCAGTTGATGCAGAGCCAGGGCCTCGAGTACAGGCTGAGCCTGGCCCGGATCAACAACGACGGCCTCGCTCCCCTTGCTGATCATCCAGATATAGTTGTCTGCAAAGGCATGTATGGCGATGATCCCGGGTATTTCAGTTGAGGCTGGATTTGGCTGTGTGGTCATCTCTTTTAATTTTTCCAGGAATAGCGTGGCAACTGCAGAACATCCCATTGTAGATCTGGAGAGCTGGTTATGCAGCGATATTGGTCGCTACCTGCTGGCCTGGGAGCAGGCTAGAGTGGATGCGCTGGTTGCGGATGCCTTTGGTTTTCATGCTCTTCAGGTGGGGATGCCCACCCTGGATATGCTGCGTAATAATCGAATCGCCTTCAAAGCCTACGCTGGACCACAGTCTCCGGATTTAAGCTGTCTGGCCCAATGGCAGAGCGTGGTGTTGTCCGAGGCTGAGTTGTTACCTTTTGCAAATCAAAGCGTTGATTTGCTGGTGCTACCTCATGGTTTGGAATGCGCCGCCGATCCGCATCAGGTTTTAAGAGAGGTTGAGCGCGTTCTGGTTCCTGAAGGTCGGGTCGTTATTTCAGGCTTTAACCCCTGGAGTTTTTGGGGAGTGCGTAATCGCACGCCGTATATGAAAAAGTGGCTGCCTTATCTGTCAAAAGACCTGGTGTCGTTGCCAAGACTCAAGGATTGGCTCAAACTTCTTTCATTTGATATTGATCGTGGTAGCTTTGGCTGCTATGTTCCGGCAATTACATCTAAAAAATGGATTGATCGTTTTTCTTTCATGGAGCATGCAGGCGATAGATGGTGGCCTTATTTTGGGGCTGTCTATGTAGTCTCAGCTGTCAAGCGCGTGCACGGCATGAGGTTGCTCACTCCAGGCTGGAAAAGCAAACAAAAATCTCTGGCTCGTGGTGCCGTAGTGGCGAGTATTTCCTCGACTAAAGAGTTACCCGTCAAGCGCGGCCAAGAGTCAAACAACTGAATAAAGACTATGCAAACAGAAGATCAGGTAGAAATTTGGACCGATGGCGCATGCAAGGGCAACCCTGGGGTAGGGGGCTGGGGTGTGCTGATGAAATTTGGTCAGATCGAAAAGACCCTGCATGGTGGCGAGATGCTGACGACCAACAACCGCATGGAAATGCTAGCAGTGATTGAGGCTTTGACGGCATTAAAACGCCCTTGTCAGGTCAAGCTCAATATTGACTCCCAATATGTCATGAAGGGCATGACGGAGTGGATACATGGCTGGAAAATGAAAGGCTGGCGTACTGCGGATAAAAAGCCTGTTAAAAATGCAGACCTGTGGCAACAGCTCGACGCCCAGGTTCAGAGACATCAGATCACGTGGCGCTGGGTGAAAGGTCATGCTGGTGATCCAGGTAATGAGCGTGCTGATTTATTAGCTAACCGCGGCGTTGAAGAAACCCGTTCCCGTCAGGCATAAGGCAAAGTATGCGTTGGATTATTTTAGATACAGAAACCACCGGGCTCGATCCGGCTTATGGTCACCGCGTGATTGAAATCGGTGCGGTCGAGGTCGTCAACCGCAACATTACGGGGCGCGATTTTCATACCTATCTCAAACCTGACAGGGATAGCGATCCGGGCGCATTAAATGTGCATGGACTGACAACCGAGTTCTTGTCCGACAAACCTCTGTTTGAAGACAAAATCGAAGAGTTTCTCGCCTTTATTGAGGGCGCAGAGTTAATTATTCACAATGCTCCGTTCGATCTGAAGTTTCTGAATGCAGAGCTCACAAGGATTGGTCGCGAACCAGTCACAAATTTTTGTGACAAAGTGACGGACTCGCTCGTCCACGCAAAAACATTGCATCCAGGTAAACGAAACTCTCTCGATGCCTTGTGCGAGCGCTACGGCATCTCGAATGCGCATCGTCAATTACACGGCGCACTGCTGGACTCCCGGTTACTGGCAGAAGTATGGCTTGCGATGACACGCGGTCAGGACAGCCTGATGATCGATCAGTTCGATGTGCCTGAAACAGAAGCAACAACTGCGATGGGCAAGCAGAAGGATGCGTTCAGTTTGCCCGTGATTTTGCCAAGCGCGGCAGATCTCGAGGCACACGAAAAATATCTGGCAGCTTTGGATAAAGCGGCAAAAAAAGATTGTGTATGGCGTAAATATGAGCCACTCAAGCCGGCTCAAACTTGATAACCAATTGATTAGCTCAGTATGCCCTTGGTTTTTCGTTTGATTAAGTCAAAATCAATCTTCGCACCCAGGCCAGGTTCGGTTGGTGCGTGCACCATCCCCTGGGCATCGATTTCGATATCTTGAAGCAAGCCGTATTTTTGCGATTCAGAGGGTAGCAGGACCTCAAAAAATTCGGTGTTCTGCAAGGCCATGATGACGTGCAGATTGGCAAAATTATTCAATGAATTGCCGCCGTGATGGACCTCGTAGTTCAGATGAAAGGCTTCAGCGAGATGTGCGGTTTTCATCAATGTTGTGATGCCGCCCTTGATCGCTACGTCTCCACGCAAAAAATCCGTTGCGCGCTCTTTAATCCAGGGCGTGTAGGAATCCAGCCCTCCCGCAGGCGCCTCGGTCGCCATGAGCGGGATGGTCAGATGTTTTTTTAATTCAACATAGTTATAAATGTCGGAGTCCGCAAGCGGATCTTCATACCAGTAATACCCCAGATCCTGAATCGCTTGCCCGACCCGCAGCGCGGCCGGGTAGTCGTAGCTCCAGACTGAATCCAGCATCAGCAAGTACTCATCTCCCACGGCTTTGCGAACGGCTTCGCAGACCTTGATGTCTTGTCGCCAGACTTGTGGCGGATGGATCTTGTAAGCAACGAGATTGAGGGCTTTGTAATGCTGAGCCTCGTCGGCATAGGCGCCCGGACTCGCAAGAACAGCCGAGCTAATATAGGCAGGGACTTTATCCCGGTACGACCCCAGAAGCTGGTGAATCGGGAGTCCGGCTATTTTGCCCGCGATATCCCAAAGTGCTACGTCAACCGCACCGATCGAGCGCACGGTTGTGGTTCTTGAGCGTTTCCACATGGCTTTGTAGAGACGCTCACGGTCCAGTGGGTTTTGCCCAAGCAATATCGGCTTGAGGTATTTGATCAGCCCCGGCCCATCCATCTCTGCCGGATAAAACGCAGAACCCAGAAAGGCGTGGCCTGTGATGCCCTGATCAGTCAAAATACTGAGCAAGCCCAAAGTACTGCCACCAGAAAATTTTCCAGTATGCGCACCATAGCTGGTGGCTGGAATGTCATCCCAGCTAAATAATGTGAGTGTGACGTCTGTGATTTTCATGATGCGTTATTCAATTTTGATATCGGCGTCTTTGACGACTTTGCCCCATTTGGCGATTTCACTTTTAATCATGTTGCTAAATTCTTCCGGCGTGCTTGCGACGACTTCAACGCCCTGGTCGTTAAAGCGTTTGGTGACTTCTTCACTCTTGTATATGGTGGCAAGCTGCTGGTTGACCTGGTTGACGATTGCTTTGGGGGTGCCAGCGGGCATCTGCAAACCAAACCAGACGTTGACTTCATAGCCTGGAACCCCCGCCTCAGCGACCGTTGGTACATCGGGGAATATTGGAGAGCGTTTGAGTCCGGTCACCGCTAGCGGGGTGACACTACCCGCTTTAAGCTGGGCCATGATGTTGGGAATGTTGTCGAACATGATGTCGGTATCGCCACCCATGAGCGCTGCAACGGCAGGTGCGCTACCCTTGAAAGGAATATGTACCAGTTTGGTGCCGGTCATACCCATGAACAACTCCATCGATAAATGATTCGAGGAACCTGAGCCGGTTGAGCCGTAATTGAGTTTGCCTGGGTTTTTCTTTGCGTAGTCGATCAGCTCTTTGATGCTACGAATAGGCAGGTTATTGCGAATGGCCAGCACGTTTTGTGCGCTGCCTGCCCAAATCACAGGCTGAAAATCCTTGATGGAATCGTAGGGCAGCTTGTCGCCATACAGTGCTGGTAAGACGGAGAAGGGTAAGGGTGAGACAAGCATGGTATAGCCATCAGCGGGCGCTTTGGCGACCAGGTTATTGCCGATTGTTGTATTACCTCCTGGTTTGTTTTCAACAACGACAGATTGATTCCAGAGTTTTGAAAGTTTTTCACTTGAAATTCGTCCGAGTGTGTCGTTAAAGCCGCCCGGGGTGTAAGGCACAACAATTTTTACTGCGTGATCCGGATAGGTTTGGGCGTGCACGGTTGCCGACAAACCTGATGCCATGGTTAGGGTTGTGCTTAAAGCGATAAGCAGGGTTTTGAATATGTCATTTTTCATTTTGTTATCTCCACGCTTGAGTCGAATTGTGATTTTTTAGAATTTCACAACATAGCCGGGTCCGTCGATCAGAGGATATTGTGCGAAAAGAGATTCGTCCACCTCGATGCCAATCCCTGGTTTGTCCAGTGGCTCAACGCAACCATCGCTGCCGATTTCAAAGACTTTGCCAAACATATCGCGCAGAGGGTTGAAGTGGGATACGCAGGCTTCGAAGTAGCCAGCGTTTTCAATAGCTGCCGCAAAATGTATGGTTGCAGCATGGTTGATGCCCGTCGCTGAGCTGTGTGTATTCATAGGAATCCGGTAGGCCGAGGCCATCGCCGCGATACGCAGACCCTCGGTAATCCCGCCGCACTTGGATAAATCGGGTTGCCAGATTTGTACCGCGCCAGCCTCCAGCAACTGCGCAAATTCAAACCGCCCATAGTGATTCTCTCCCGCAGCAAGCGGCACCAGTGAAGTAATTTTTGCGGCCTCTCGATACGAGTGAAAATCATTGCAGGCGAAGGGCTCCTCTAGCCAGCCGGCCTGAATGTCTGCAAGCACTGGCAAGACACGTCGCGCATCATCCATTGTGTAGGCGGTATTTGCATCGGTCAGGATATCAATTTCTTCGCCGACCACGCGACGGACATGCTTGACGCGTTCGATGTCGGCGCGCGCAGAGTCGCCCAGTCTGAGCTTGATCGCTTTATAGCCTTGGGCAATGTAGGTTTGAGCTTCCTCGGCCAGAGATTCTTTCGGTTGGTAGCCAAGCGAAATTCCACCTGCATAGGCCGGGATGCGTTTTTTGCTGCCACCCAAGAGCTCGTAGAGTGGCATATTGGCTGCTTTGCCGCGGATATCCCAGAGCGCCATATCGATCCCTGACAGACCGAGTGAGGCACCTGAACCCACGCCATGACTCGAGAGCTGCATACGATGCACGCGCTGCCAGACGCCCACACAATCTGTGGCTTTCATGCCGATGAGCATTGGTGCCAGAGTGTTGTGAATCAGGCTGACGACCGCACCCGGACTGCGGCCCGGATGCGCCTCGCCATAGCCGGTAATGCCCTCGGAAGTTTCCACGCGAACGATAATGGTGTCACGTTTGGTCGTGCTACCAATCCCCATTGTGACGGTTTTGCCTTCGGGTAGGCGAAACGACAAAGGGATTGCAGTGATTGCGGTAATTTTCAACGCTTGTCTCCGGAGTTAAGTCTTTTTATTGTTTCGAATGATGGCTTCGAATGATGGCTTCGATTATGACTGAAATATTGAATAAATTTTCTCTCGCTCATTCAGCTTTTATGTCGGCAGCCTTGACAATTTTTTCCCAGCCTTTTGTTTGTGCCGAGACGAACTCAGCGTAAGCACGCGCAGAACCATCCCCCACGATGTCACCGCCTTGCTCTGATAAACGTTTGCGCAAGTTAGGGTCTTTCAAAATAGCCTCACTGGCTGTTTCTAATTTTCGAATGATCTGCGCTGGCGTACCTGAGGGTGCGTGCAGGCCGATCCATCCCATCGCAATAGCCTTGGGATAGTCAAGCTCTGCAACGCTTGGCACCTCAGGCAACGTATTCACACGCGAGGGGGAAGTGACCGCAAGCGCACGAAGCTTGCCACCTTCGATCTGCGGTAAGACTGAGGGCAAAGAGGGAACTGCGACTTGTGCATCGCCGCTCATGACGGCGAGGATGGCGGGGCCACCGCCCTTGTAGGGAACGTGCACCCATTGCATCCCAGTTGATGTTCTGACCGCCTCACCTGCCAGGTGCAGCGGGGAGCCTATCCCGCCAGAGCTGAAATAAAGCTTTTCTGGATCGACTTTAGCTTGCGCAATCAAATCCTTGAGCGACCGAATCTGACTTCCGGGGTTGACAACAATGACATGCGGTACCGTAACAAACCATGAAACAGCGACGAGGTCTGAGACTGGATCGAAAGGCATTGCTTTATACAGGCTGGGGGCGGTGGCGAGACTGGCATCACTGACCAGCAAGGTATAGCCATCGGGTGCAGCTTTGGCAACTGAGGCCATGCCAATGAGTCCTGCAGCGCCTGCTTTGTTTTCGATGATGACGGTGGTGCCCAGGTTTTCAGCTAAAGTCTGGGCGATATTGCGTGCAATGACATCAGTGGTTCCACCAGGAGGGTAGGGGACGATCATTTTGATCGGGCGCTGGGGAAACGACTCCTGCGCCAAAACACTGGTCGACGTGAGCGCGCTAAAAAAAATAGTCAAGAGGATGGCTCTGAGCAGTGGCATCGTGCGTGTCTCCGGAATGTTTATCTTTGTTGTAATGATCTGTTTATAGATCAGTTGCGGTGATTTGTCTTGTTGATTGCACCGTCGTTGATTGCACCGTTCAAACAGTCAAAACAGAATGGTTACAAAGTCATAAAAAATAATTTATGATCCAGAGTGCTTATTAAATTAATCTTATATACCTGCGATAGTAGGGTAATATTTCTCTGGCATATTCACCAATCTTTAGGATCAAATCATGACAACAGAATCAACACCCAAAATCCTTGATTTGCCCATTGGCTTGTCTGCAACAGGTCTGCGCGAGGAGTTCGACAGCATTGGTAAAGTCCAGGTGCCAGCTAACCACTACTGGGGCGCACAGACACAACGCAGCTTGATTCATTTCAATATTGGTCATGACAAGATGCCTAAAGAGGTTTATCACGCCTACGGCTACGTGAAAAAGGCTGCAGCGATCGTCAATACCAAAGCAGGTCGCCTACCGGCGTGGAAAGGCGCACTGATCCAGCAAGTGGCTGATGAGGCCATCAGTGGCAAACTCGATAGCGAGTTTCCCCTGTATGTCTGGCAGACTGGTTCTGGTACGCAGTCAAATATGAATGTTAACGAGGTGATCTCCAATCGTTGTATCCAGCTTGTCGGTGGCACCTTGGGTACGCAAGAGCCGATTCACCCGAACGACCATGTCAACATGGGTCAGTCGAGCAACGATACCTTTCCAACAGCGATGCATATCGCCGCCTATAAAATGGCAACAGAAAAAACCATCCCGGCGCTCAAGCGTTTGCGTGATGCGCTGGATGCCAAATCCAAACAATGGTCAACGATCGTCAAAATCGGACGTACCCATCTCGAGGATGCAACGCCTTTGACCGTTGGGCAGGAGTGGTCCGGTTATGTTGGTGCAATGGATGACGCGATCGCTGATGTTATTTATGCCACAGAGGGACTGCTGCAGGTTGCCATGGGTGGTACTGCGGTGGGTACGGGACTGAATTCGCCTGTCGGTTTTGGTGATGAGGTGGCTGCGCAATTGTCACTGTTGACGGGCTTTGCGATAAAAACAGCGACCAATAAATTCACGGCACAAGGTACGCTCGATCGCATGGTGCGCGCTCATGCTGCCTTGAAGACCGCTGCCGTCTCACTCTATAAGATTGCTAATGACATGCGCTGGCTGGGCTCAGGCCCAAGGACGGGTTTAATGGAAATGACCTTTCCATCGAACGAGCCTGGCTCCTCCATCATGCCAGGCAAAGTCAACCCGACCCAGGCCGAAGCGATGCTGATGGTTTGTATTGAAATCATGGGATCGGATGTCGCGGTGCAGATGGGTGGTTCAGAGGGTAATTTTGAACTGAATGCTTTCCGCCCCATCATCATCAATAACTACCTGCACTCTGCGTTGATCATGGCTGATATGTGTGATCATTTCCGTGAGTTCATGATCGAGGGTGCTGTCGTCAACGAGGCGCAACTCAAGTCAAATATCGATCGTTCCGTGATGATGGTCACTGCCTTGTCGCCCGTGATTGGTTACGACAAAGCCTCAGATATTGCGCACTATGCGATAGATAACAATACGACACTCAAGCAGGCTGCCTTGGCAAAAGGTGTTGATGAAGCACTGTTTGACCGCATTGTCGTGCCAATCAACATGACCAAGCCAGGCTCAGCCGACGTGCCTGCTACTAAAGCTTGAGCGGAGGCCGAGATGAGCGCAGCGCCACAAAAAAATCTCACTGGACAACAGGCTTTGCGCCAGCAGGTCGGTGATCGTTTTTATGCCGACTGGACAAGCAATGACCATCGTGCGAGAAGACTGCTTTGCGAGTTTATCGGTACCTCCGGACTGACGTTTGTCTTGTCTGGTGGTGCTGCGATACTGGCTGGTTATGGTGGGGCGACACTTGCGCCTTACCAGTTTGCATTTATCCTCTCGACGATTGCAGCACTCTGGTTAGTCGCAGCGGTGTACTTTACAGCTGATATTTCCTCGCATTTCAATCCCGCCATGACGCTCGGTTTCGCCTTGCGTGGAGATATAGGCATACCGATGGCGGCCTGCTACATCGTTGTCCAGTTTGTTGCGGGGGCTGCAGGCTCTTGTTTAGCTGCGTTCCTGTTTGGTACGGGGGGCAATCTGGCTGCCACCGTTCCCCAGCCAGGGATGCTCTATCAGGCTGTAGTGTTTGAGGCGATACTGACATTTGGTATGGTTTTACTCATACTCGGTATGACCAACGGACCCAAGCTCAATGGCAGTTCCGTGCCACTGGCTGTCGGAGCATACGTGATGGCGATGGGTACGATGGGTGGTCCTTTTGATGGTGCTGCTTTTAATCCTGCAAGAGCGTTTGGACCCGATTTTGCAAGAGGCGATTTTTCGACTTACTGGGTCTATCCTTGTGGGTCGTTGATCGGTGTGTTGCTTGCAGTTGCTGCTGCCCGCTTTTTGCGTGGGCCAGCTAAAGCGGGCGAAGCCAGCGCAGCAATGGGGACACCTCTTGGTTATTGATTGCGTTGCGCTGCATAATTTGTAAAAGAGTGTAAAACCTCATCGAAAACCATTGAGTTTGAAATTGCATGAGTTCAAACTGAATATCTCAGGAAATTTCACCTGAGTGTTTCAGTTTGAAGGATGCACGATGAGTATGTTTAATTCTTTGTCTTACGCAACCAAGCTTGTTGACGCCGGCGTTCCTCGCGAGCAAGCGGAGGTCCATGCGCAGGTCCTGCAGGGCGTGTATGAGCAAGAGCATGAGCAGTACGCGACTAAGGCTGACTTTATCGTCATGCGTAATGAGGTGACTGCACGGATCGATCAGCTTGAGGTTAAAACAGACCGCCTTGAGGTTAAAACAGACCGCCTTGAGGCTACAACAGACCGTCTCGAAGCTAAAACAGACCGCCTTGAGGCTACAACAGACCGTCTCGAAGCTAAAACAGACCGTCTCGAAGCTAAAACAGACCGTCTCGATAAAAAAATATCAGAAGTTGAAATAAAAATTTCAGCAGAAATCTCAGATTTGAAAATGACGATAAATGAATGTAAACAGGAGTTTTCAAATTTCCAATCTAATATTTCAACGGTCCAAGCAAATATTTCAACTGTACAAGCCGATATTTCAAATCTTCAAGCCGATATTTCAGTTTTGAAAAACTCGCATAAATATTTACTTTGGATTGGTGGTGTGATGGCGACCATGTGTGTGAGCATGTTCGGGATTAATGTTTCAATGCTATTAACAAGATAAGATGCGCACTGTGCAGCTTGCTATTCACCAAGGCTATAAACCTGGTCTGATCGGTCAGGTTGTTTCGCTGCATGCTAAGTACTATGCACGCGAATATGGTTTTGGACAGCATTTTGAGAGCAAGGTTGCTGCCGGTTTGGCTGAGTTTGCCGGCCGGCTTGCTTGCCGCCGTAATGCAATATGGACAGTCGAGTTAGATCATCAGATTGCAGGGTCGATTGCGATTGATGGTGAGGATCTGGGGCAGGGCATTGCACATCTGCGCTGGTTTATTTTGAATGATCAATTAAGAGCAAAAGGGACTGGTACATCTTTGCTTTCGACAGCGCTGCAGTTTTGTGATCGATCTGGCTTTACTGCAACGCACCTCTGGACCTTCAAAGGTCTGAATGCCGCCCGTCATTTATATGAAAAAAATGGTTTTATCTTGACCAAAGAAGCGCCAGATTGCACCTGGGGGCCTATGATGATGGAGCAATTCTTTGTTCGTCCAGGTTTAATTTGATTTGGCTTAATGGATCTCCTATGAATAATATGTTGCCCAAAGTCTGGCGACCTGATCTGGCCGCGTTACTTCCTGCTAATCCTTCAGCGGCAACTGGTCCAGCGTTAGCTTGGTGGATCACTTTTTTGTATCTGTGCTTAATCACCGTGCGCAGTCTCATACATACGCTGCTTCCTGATGGCGGTGTTCACAGTATTGGCACGGTCGACTTAACCCTTGCAGGTGGCGCTAATATTCTTGCATTTGTCGGGCAATGGGGCTCCATGCAGCTTTTGTTGGCATCTTTGCTCTGGTTGCTATTGCTACGTTATCGAGGATTGGTACCGCTTGTGCTACTTGTTTTTATACTTGAGCTAGTCTTAAGAGCAGCTGTGGGTCATCTAAAGCCAGTGATAACTGAAGGAGTTGCTCCGGGTGTAGCGCTCAACTGGGTGATGGAGCCATTCCTGATCGCAGCTTTTTTTCTTTCTTTATGTCCTTCTCAGCGAAAGCCAATATCTTGAGTGTGTATAATTCGCCCCGTAGTTTGATTTCCACACTCCATTCTTGCCGCATGATGCGCGCCTCAAGATTGGGCGGTTAGCTCAGTGGTAGAGCACTGCCTTCACACGGCAGGGGTCACAAGTTCGAAACTTGTACCGCCCACCAAAAA
>Ga0007827_10000168_pt1 | contig 22537 bp, 26 predicted proteins | sample CryBogCBE16Jul07_FD_60332 | JGI IMG/M metagenome (GOLD analysis project Ga0007827, IMG submission 60332) | Freshwater microbial communities from Crystal Bog, Wisconsin, USA - CBE16Jul07 | ecosystem: Environmental > Aquatic > Freshwater > Lake | place: Crystal Bog, Wisconsin, USA | collected...
GCTGTCACGGTTTGATTCGACGAGTTGGTTCCAATGATGAGGTAATTACTCGTCACTGAGGTGAGCGTCGGAGTTCCAACCAAGGAGAATCCCGGGTACGTTGAGATAGCTAGTCCATACGGCAGCGTGGGGACCGTGTAGATAGTTGTTAGCGGCGAAGGTAATCCCGACGGAGGCGTCAATGCGTTCGAGATGGACGGGTACTCGTTCAAGTATCCGACAATCGAGGTTGGGAACCCCTGAAACCGAGCTGGATTGATGAAGAGCGTGTATCCGGTCGTACCTGCGGATGACGTGATGAACAGGGGTTCGCCGTCCGCAGACCCTGTGCCCTGAAACCCGACTGTCGATGCGAAGACTACGCTATTCGAACCAGCACCGATCGAACAGAATCCAGTCACGAGGCTTGACCCGGAGAACGAGAAGTTCGATCCACCTGTGAAGGTGTAACTGAACGGCTCGTATTTGTAGTAGGTGGTTGGAAAGGACATAACCTCTTACTTAGTAGTCACCAACTTCTTGCGTTTAGCCTTCGGCGCAACCGCAGCCGAAATCGCAGCCACAACGGCTTCGACAGGTCCCTGTTCTGGCGCCGCGGGCGGTGGCTCAGGCACTTCGATCTTCGGTGGCGCTAACGTAGTCAGTTCCGTGAATTTCGGCTGGGCTACCTCCATCGTGAGATCCCGATAGACCATATCGAGTTTCAATTTCAAAAGGCTGGAGTTGGCTTGCATACTCTTCATTGCGAACCTTTCGTGTAGCCGAGTACCAGACAGTGGGTGTAAACGGGATTCGCTTTTCTTGTGGTTTGTCCTTGTTCAGTTCGTATTGGACTTGGAGGAACCAACCAAAGCATCCGAGGGCGACGAAAAGGACGCAGAGGCTGAAAATCCAGGAGGTGGATTGAGCGAGCTCAGAATATCGTGCGTAGAGAGCTGATTCCGCGACTTGCATTGTTCCAGGCTCGGAATCCAAATCACACGAAGAAACGACAAGGCTGACCGAACCCAGACGTCCGTCACGCATGGACAGATGTGAATGCGCGTCGGGTGAACCGCAACGGCTCGTACAACATCATGCATCTCTCGACGAGAGGATTGGTGAAGACAAATGGTGAGCTGTGTCTCACCATATCGCAGTAGTGTCAAATCCATTACGCAGATGACTGTAAGCTGTGTGTATACGGGTTGCTCTTGAACGCGTCCAGCAGCCCAGGCACGGTAACGCGTTCGATCTGAACATTCTGTCCAACCGGCTCGTCGTACTTGACAGACCCCTGTAACCCAGCCTGAGGAGCCTGTCCGCCAATGTTGAGGAGCGGCGTCTCGAATCCGCGCGTGTTGTTGAACATCGACTCGTCGCGATGCGTCTGAACCGTGTAGGCGTCGGGTCCAGACTGGATCGTCATACCTCCAACCGGTCCGCCCGGCGCGGGACGTCCCTCGGTCGTGAGCTTCATGAATTGCTGGTAAGGTTCCGTGAATGATCGGATGTACGACGAGTATCCGCTCGTGCTCTTGCCAATACCACCCATGAAGACGGTTGCTGTCTCGGGGCGGTTCTGGGTTTTCATGATGAAATCGGGGTAAATCGCAGACCCCATCTGCTGACCCGGCGTCGTGTTCAAGTGGGGCAGAGAACCGTCTTCCTTCTGTAAGATCTGGAAACGGTCGGGCTTGTTCTTCTTGACAGGCGCTTGGAGACCCATCTCCGACACTGCGCGAGCGCCCGGTACAGGATCTTGCTTGTAGGTCAGCTTAGGCTTCGTTACGACACGAGTCTCATCTGTCGTCTTCGGCAGCTGGTATTCGCGCGATTCAAGACCCTGGTTGAAACCGCCGCTCGGCAAGTTCGTATATCCGTCATTCACGCCGGGTCCTACATTCACTCGCTCAATCGGGAACACGTTCTTGGTTGCCATGCTCGTCACCTGACGCGATTGCTCCCAGTCCGTCTCGACGTGAGTCTTCCAGGGACGTCCGCGACCCGCTTCGGGCTCGAAAAACGCACCGGCTTCTTCCTTACGAAAGAACGTATTTGGTCCGAGACCCGTGTACTTGTCGAGTATGCTCTCATGACCATCCGAGTACACGGTTTGCGTCTGGTTTGCGCCAAAGAACGGTACCATGTTACTGTGTCCATTCGCAGCCTGAATGACCGCAACCTCGTCCTCGCCGTCGGGAACGTACAGAGCTTCCTTTGTAGGTTCATCGTCTTGGTTGCTGTGTCGTTTCTTCGGTACAGCCATCGCATATCCAAGAGCCGCCAGTCCCATAAGAAGAACCACGTCCATCTTTACGTTCTGGTCGGAGTTTATTTAGCAAATGCTTGCGGGCTGTTCACATAGCGCTCCTGACGGGCAGACGTATCAGACTCGAACGGTTTCATCGCATACGACTGCGGGCGAAAGACGAGCCACGTAAAGCGATTCACCTCGGAACCTGACGTGGGGGGCACTGTCATCGTCTGTTTTGACTGCTCCTTGTTGAACACATTCAGAACCGGCTGTACGATATCCATTGTTTTCTTGATGAGAAACAATGTCCAGCGACGGATGGTCTGCTGTGTGGAGCTACCTATTCCCGACCGAGGTATGGGAGCCAGTCCGTGGTACGATGTCCTCGTTGTTCAAGATCTCGCTGCTCTTCTTCTTCCTCATCAGTTTTGCGACACTGGTCATCTTCTTCGGCGACGCACTCCATTGGATGCCCGGTCCGATGCTGTGGGCGATCCTTATTGTGTACATCGTCGCGTTTCTACTCGTCATGATGATGGCATTCTATTTCAGTCCGCTCACAATCTTCGGGTACGAAATCTTCACCACGGCGCCCAATACCTGCGTGGGTCAAAAGACGTCATTGGAAGGCGGGTTGTGCTATAACAACTGTAAACCGGGATACCACGGTGTTGGACAGCGATGCTATGCGGATTCTATGAGTGTTGGTGTGGGTACTGTGATTGGACTCGAACCGTGTCCGGACAATACGGACGGTCAGGGCGACTGGACAAATCTCGGACTGACATGCAGTCGCTGGAAGAACCACTGTGTTGAATGGGGAACTGACTTGATTGGGCATTGGTGGACAGGATGCGTTGAAACGGTTGGACGCCTGGACCACGGTGGCGTGTGTCCAGGACCCCAAGATTTCGGAAGTGACTTCGACGGCGAGTACAAGAAGTGGAAGAAGGCGCACGACAAGCCAGACCCTACGTACGATAAACGAACTGGAAAAATGGAGACAGCCGTGGAAGCGAATGCAAAGGGCGACAAGACCTGTGCGGACATTGCGGAAGTTGGCACCGACAAACATACTGAACGCGTCGACGGCATGTGCTATAAGCCATGCCCCGCGGATTACCCTCACCGAATCCCGCTCATGCCGTACCTGTGTTACAAGGGAGGAGACCTATCCTACGATCGCGACCCAGGCGATGTTCCTCATATGCTCCGATTTTTCGGAAAGTACCCGTATGACCTGTTTTAAACCGGCGTCATGCCCCAGTGGTTCGTGGGCGAACGAGAGGCTCCAAGCGGTCCTTGTAGTCCAGCCATCGAGGACGTTGTGGGCGTTCCAGCCAGGGCAGGCGGTCGCAGCCCAACCGCCGAGGAGATTGCGGGCATCACAGCCGGGGCAGGCGGTCCGCGCGCGCCAGCCGGTCCAACCGGTCCAGGAGCGCCGTCGTGTCCAGCCGGTCCCGTAGGTCCAGGCGCTCCGATCAGACCGTACGGAGAAGCTACCGAGGATGCGGTAGTTGCAGTCGTGTGTCCGGGCATGACTTCCATATCAGGCACATTGCCGAACCCTTCCTTTCGGAGCGGAATCGGGATAGCCGGAGACGCGGACCAGGTTGTGCGCGAATACGGATCGAGATTGAACGACTTGATGACCCCCCGGAACCCAGCCACTGCACTGTCAAACGCAGACTTATCCGTTCCGGGGAGTGGAGCGGGAAGCTGGATGTTTCCTTGCGGTTTGATTCCGTAGCAGTTCACGCCGAACTTGGACATCGGGTCAAAGTATCCGCCATTCACACCTGGACGTCCGCAGGCTGTCTTCTTTGCATGGTTCACTTCGCCTTGGAGCGCATCCCATGTGCTCTTCTGCGTCGGATACAGTGCCATGCCACCTGCGGACCAACCGTATCCACACCATTCCGCACCGTGATTGTACGCATCAATGATTTGTTCGAGTGTTGCGAGCTGCCCTCCATACGCAGCGCAGACAGCCGGAGCGTCATCGTACGTGAACTGGTTATCGGATACGTGAAAGACTTCACTACCCACCATGGTCGCGGTAAGAGAGGAGGTTGCTTGACTCGGTGATGTCGTTGTGTTGATAAACGTCGACGCGTTCACAATGCCGAATTGATTGAGAAGAAACACCCCCATGCCCACAACTGTGAACAACACTCCGACTGCGAGAGCGGATCCCGTCGACAGAAGAATGAAAAATGTGAGAATCAAGAGTCCAGCTATACTCACTGCAAACGTCGTGTTTGGAGTCGAAGTTGTCGTCGACGGTGTCGTGGTTGTCGACGTAGTCACCGCTGGCACAGTGGTCTGATTCCAGTTCGTAGTTGTTTGCGGCCACGCCCAACCCGTACCTCCGGTCGGTCCTGACGGACTCGCAGCAGGCGCAGCAGGTCCCGACGGACTCGCAGGTCCCGACGGACTCGCAGGTCCCGACGGTCCTGGCGGTGCCGCAGGTCCTGACGGTCCCGACGGACTTGAAGCCGCGGGTGGAGATGGACCGGTTGGTCCTTGCGCCATACATCCGAACGGAGTCAGCTTGCTTCCATTCGGACACGTCGGTACCGTGGATGTCCCGCCCGTTCCGACACATGTGGGGTTCGTATTTGGGTCCTTTCCAGGCGTATACGCTGTACCCGGTGGACATGTCGGTTGAGAAGAGAAAGCGCCCCCCATCTTTGCTTATTCATTAAGACGATAATAGAACAGCAATCGCATATTGTCTGACAGCGGGAAATGCTGGGGTCCGTGATTGCGAACACTCTGGTCATCGTACTCGATCCAATCCTTACCGGGAGGCATCTCGCGACCATAGGTCCACCAATGTCCGCCGTTGAAGCACACGACTGCGAGAAGAGCGTACTTCTGCCCGTTCAGAACCAGGATCGTGGAATACGAGACGGACGTGTGAATCGAGGTCATGTGAAACACAAAGACCTGAGGAAACGATGACATCAGTAGCTGCTTCGTACATCCCTTCTTTGAACACTTCTCGCATGTCCAATCGGAAATCGTTGTAGGCGTCACAGATTCGGCTACGCACTCTGTGAGGCTCTGCTTACGCTTCGTCGGTGTCACGGAGAATTCAATGAGCGAGTCCGAATTGATGTCCTTGTACTCGCACGACGAACACTTGATCATCTGACCAACCTTGAAGCGACAGAGCTTGTCCAGATACGGGAGCTTGTCGCAGAGGAATTCGAAGAGTTCGTGCGAATCCCCGATTCCATCGCCGGCTGGCATGACAGCCGTCTTGACACACTCGTAGAAGGACTTCAATCCTTCGTCGCCCTTACTTACCCAGATTTCTTGAAGACTCGTGTCGACAGGCGTATCGGATGCGGCTTCGGCTGTGTACCGCGTCTGAACGTCAGGAATACGGAAGAGTGCTTGAAGAGTTGCATTGACCCAACAGGATCCACGCTGGTTACGAAGTCCGAAACTCATCTTACCTTTGGAACGTAGAGAAATCTGTTAAATACGGAACGGGATCCGTTTTTTGGGAGCCGTTCGCAAGTGAGTAGGTGATTGCCTGCATGTACGGTGCAAGCTCCATTTCATGAGTGCCCGGGGTTGGCGGCAGCGCAGACGTGTTCTGGCTATTCGGCTGCTGGCGAGCTGCGGTATTGGGTCCGTACATCAGCGGAGCCGGCGCAGAAGACGCTGCACTAGACGACGAAGCGGACGGTGTTCCCAGTCCGCCCCACGATGGACCCTTGACCGACGCGGTTTGTCCCGGCGGCGGGCTGTACACGCTACCCTTCATGGCGGCGGCTGCACTTGCTCCCGTTCCTTGTCCGGTACCCGGTTGTCCTGAGAAGGGACCGTTATCGCCAAACACCGGACCTGTCGTCGAACGAGCCGGTACATCTGTCGGTGCCTGCGTTTCGTTGACTGGGGGTGGAAGCGCGCCATTGTCAGCATCCTTGGCGGCGTTGAGAAGGTCTGCGTACCCAGAATTCTTCGCATACGAACTCGAAACCGCTTGTTCATTCGAATACGAAGCCTTCTTTGCCACCTCAGCGACGGACTGGGTGATTGTAGTCTGCGTTGGCGTGTTATCGGCATTCAAGAGCGTATTCGACACAATCAAAGTGGGTACCCAGGACGGCGCATACCCGATGCATGCCGGAGTATAGGGGGACGCAGCCGGCGAGGCGGTTGCCCAACTCGCAATCGCAGCTGTCCAGTATTTGTTACATGTCTTAGCGGGTCCATCCGCCTCAGTGTCAATCGATTCAGACGTGACGGAGACGCACTTGTTGTCCGAATAGGAGAACCCCGACGGGCATGGCGACGAGAGTGTGCCCGACGAATCGACGCAGTTGATCCCGACAATCGTTGCGCCTGTTGGGCACTTCGGCGCCGGCGGTTCCGTTAAGTGTTCACGGTATGAGAACACATACCAAAGCAGCAGTCCCAGTGCAGCTAGAAGAATCCACGTCTTCATTACCAGTATGTCACATGATGTTTTCGGCGCACGGGCATACCGACGCCGGTCGTGGACCCTTCCACCGCACATTCGGGTCGTCCCAATCCCCAGGCGCAAGCGGTGTCGTCTGCGTGACGGGTGCGTATGCTCCCTCGGAGAACTGCGTATTCGTTACAGGAACAGCCGGCGTGTACTTATCTTCGGCTCGCGTACGAAGCTCGTCGCGCCCCATGTCCGGAGCTAGATTAGACTGACTTGGCGTGAAGTCTGAACTCTTCGCTTCCCGCTGTGCAGCCGTTCCACTTGCGGTAATGTGGAATCCAGTCATGATGAGCTGCTTCATACTGGACCGGTCGACGCCCGACACCGTTCCAGCCGACGATGCGAGGAAGGTATCGACTTGCGCTTCCGTGGGACGTGAGGCGGCGGGTGTATAGACTGTCGTATAGAATGCGGACGCTACAGAAATGTAGTCAGCCGCAGACGCTCCTGATGGCGCAATGGCTTCGACTTTGCTCTCCCATGCCTGACATGCGGACGGACATACGCCGATTGCAGGGCACGAACACGGTGGTTGGACTTTCTGGTCAGGGTCAATGTAGCGCTCTCGTGCGAATACGAGATACAGTATCAGTAAAAGAAGCAATACACCTGCTATCATTGTACTGAGCAGAGATCGTTTGTCTGCTTCGGTGGCAGTGGTTGTAACGGAACCGACTTCTTCTCCCGAACCGCAACCGGCTCAGCCGAATCTTCCTTGAACTTTCCCTGTTTGACGGCGGCTTCCGAAGCATTCACGCCCTCCCAGTGGTCGGACATGGCATCGAACCTCGCTTGCGTCGCCGAATCGCGAGGCTTGAACTCGAGGAATCCGGTCGGTGTCGTGTTCTGACCCGCCACCGACTTCACATACGGCGCCGGACGAATCGGACGACAACCCAGCGACTCCTGGTACTTGGTGAAATCACCTAGCGTCTCGAACTTTTGCATTCCGCCCGCGCGCGAGATGCCGACCCATGTCTGGTCGGGCGCTTGATTCAACTCATCCAGGCATGCCATTTTCTAGTGGGTGATATAAATAGATGTCCAAACTCGGCGCTCGCCCTCGTTACGTGAGAGACGACTATGGTAAAGTGGTTATAGACCAGAATGTCGCAGGCGGTGGGCGAGAGGCTCTCAAACACCGTCCAGTCATGGTACTGTTCTACATGATTGGGTGTTCGCATTGCGAAGCGAACAAACCGAAATGGGATGAGTTAAAGCGCAAGTACGTTCATATTCCGGCAACCGAGATTGAATCCGCTTCGGTCAAGCCCGAAGACAACGTGAGTGGGTTTCCGACGATGAAGTTTCTACCGCGCCGTGGTCGTGAGCGTGTTGTTACGGGTCAGCAGGAGTCTGCGGATATCCTGGCGAAGAAGCTCGGATTACGCACCGTCAACCGGAACAGTACCCGCCGGCGGAGCCGTCACGCTACTCGTCGTCGGGTCTGAGGTGGATCCCTTTGTCACCGCATACCCCTCACTCAGAAGCTTTCCTGAGTTGGCGCCCTTACCCAGAAACGCGAGCAATCCGGCGTGGTCGTCCGCGGGTACGGTGTAGAAGTTACGCTGAGCCGTGACCTGTTGGAAGACGTCCGTAGTGTCCATGTACAGATTCGACGTCTGTGCGAACTGCTTATTCACTTCATCACGGATCGTCTTGTCGGTAGCATCTGCTGCGGGAGGACGCCTCGGGTTTTCGTTAATGTCAATGAGGGTCGGATTCATGAACGGGTTATTCTGCGTAGGTTTCGTCGTATCTTCGCCTAGGAATGAACTCACAGCCGTTCCCATGCGGAAGGGCTCAGCCATGGTCTTCGTGCGCGGATACAGCTGGTGTAAAGCAACTGTAATTGCCATCACGACGGGGACATAGACGAAGTACTTTGTCTCCATCGAGCACAGAAACAACAACACGCTCAGGTAGACAGTGAAACGAACAACCGCATTCAGTGAGTCATCCACCGACATCCCTGCGGTTGGCACGAATGCGAACCATGTGTCGGCGCGAAACAGAATCGTCGGATCGGAAAACCAGAACGTCATAGCAGCGCTCTCTTATCTTCACCTACGGCTTTTTTCGCGCAGTTTACGCTGGAGACGAGCCTGCATACGAGCTCGACGAGCCTCGGGGGAATTCGACATGATCTGGTCAGCCGTGTTTCCCGTAGCCGCCTGTTCGCGACCAATTCCAACCATCTCGTTCATGTACTTTCCAAAGCTAGACTGGAACTTCGCTTTGAGCATCTCAATCTCCCGAATCAGCTCCTGCTGGTTGATCTTCCCTGTCTTCATGCGGTCTTCCAGCATGGACTTGACCTGTTCCATGATCTGCTTGATGGCTTGACTACGCTCGGGGTGCTGAACGGCTTCCAAGATCTCCTCGGGGCTGTCAAAGTCAATCCCAATCTCCTTCAAGTCAATCGACGCCGCGATGTCGCCAACGATCGTCACGAGACGGGTCTTCAACAGCAGCTCAAAGATTTCCACCAGGGCGGACGACGTCTCCTCTGTACCGAGAGTCTTCAAGATCTCATCCGTATCACGGTGAGTCTCGGGTAATACGTGCTTCATCGCTTCCATGACCTGCGCAACCTTCTCCTTCGGGTCGCCGCGAAGAAAGGAGAAGATCATCGCCATGTGAAGGTGCTTCCAGGCATCCGGAGAATTGTCCCATACGGTGCGGATGTCGATCCCCTCAAAAGGCTGAGGCGCACCCTCTCCTCGAAACAGGGTACTGTCTTTGTGCATGACCTTCGCAGCATGCGGCGTCAAGGTGTCCGTCAGACGAGTGTACACTTCGTCCGACGCACGCGGAAAGGGCAAACTAGGGTTCTTCGACTTCAAGTACTGGATGAAACTGCGGAGGTGATCCATTGTCTTTACATATGAGCGTTATTTCCAAAGCGGGACGCGAAGCCCTTCACATCATTCGATGTCAAACAGATGCACCCTGAGTCCGAAGAGAAGGGAGAGGGACAGCACTCGGGTCCCACCTTATTGTGCATGAACTGTCCGATCGCATTGTCGTCGGCTACGTCATACGGTAACTCGGGGACGGGTTTCGCTTCGCTACCCAGGATGGGGCTAGTGCCATTGAATGGCGAAATGCCGGGAGGCGTCTGAGAATCCAGAGGCGCCATCTTGTCACTCGGCAGCTTGAAGGTCTCGACACCTCCACTCATGTCTGTGTAACGGAGCGCCAATCCGACAACAGCAGCAGCGATGAAAAAGGCAAGGACGACGGGTGTACGGTTCATTACTTGAAGCCCGGAAAAAAACGGATTCCGGATGCGAGAGGGATGGAGACAGCAGTATGGACTCACTGTCACTCGTCGAACTCAAGCAACTGGCTAAGCAGCGTCGTATCAAGCAGTACTACATCCTCAAGCGTGCGCAGCTCATTCAACTACTCGTTCTCCCAGAGCTCCCGAAGTCATTCATCATCGAAAAGATGACAATTGGAGAGCTTCGCGAGGAAGCGAAGCGCAAGGGTATCCGTGGATTCTGGACCCTCCGACGTGAGCAACTGGTCAATCTTCTGTTTCCGCCCGAGAATTTGTCTGACGAGATGAATAAAGTATGAAGCTCTCCTCTCAAAAGATAGTTCGTCTTGGAGCGGTCCTTGTGGGTGTCGTGGTTGTATATTCTCTTTTCACATCCTACTCCGGGGCTAAGACGGCGGTGTTAGACAAGGCGTCGGAGCTGGGCGGCACGGGCGGCATGGCTCCCCTGGCGGACCAGGGTCCCCTTTCCGTGGCTACGTCGGCTGTAGGGGGCAATGCAGCCGCGGCGGGTGACATGCAGGGACGCACGCCGTCGTCTCAGCAGACGTACTCTCACAACGTTTTGTCTTCGTCTGAGCTCCTGCCGAAGGGCGAGATGGGCGCGTCGTGGGCGGCGGTCAACCCGGTTGGCAAGAGCGACATGGATGGTCAGAACTTCCTCCAAGCCGGATACCACGCGAACATCAACGTGATCGGTATCTCGCAGACGAACCGGAACCCGACCTACGACATCCGTTCGGAGACGCCGAACCCGCAGTCGAAGGTGGGACCGTTCTTGCAGACGACGATCGACCCGGACCCTTTCCGCGCCAACCGGGCACTGGACGGGCTCACGGCTTAAACTCGCAGTGATACATAATGTTGTCCGTTGCTGCTGTCGTAGTCGGAGTCGCGATCGTCTCCCAGCTTATGGGACCCACCAACACGACGCGCTTGACGGGTCCGGACGGACATGAGTACGCGATGCAGAACTTACCTAACAAGGAGGAGGCTGTGAAGCTGATGGCAACGATACGAACCAATCTCACGAAGCTGCGTGACTCGTACGCAAATGAACCCGCACTCATGAACGATCCACCCGTCGCTCGTTTTGTTGCTCGGTACCAACCGGATGTGTTTTCCGAGAACGATATGAGTTCTTCGGACACGTCTTATTCCGAGAACAAGGGGCAACGGATCGTCGTTTGTCTGCGCGACAAGACGAAACCTCCCGAGTACCCGTTAATTGACATCAATACGGTCATGTTCGTGATGCTTCACGAAATGGCGCACTTGATGACAGAAACCATCGGACATACACCCGAGTTCTGGGAGAACTTCAAGCGTATCCTCCACGATGCTGTCAAGATCGGTATCTACACGCCTGTCAACTATTCGCACACACCGACCCCGTATTGTGGTATGACAATCTCTGCGACGCCATTGTAGCCATAAAACCTAACACAAACATAATGAAGACTGTCCCCGTCGCAGGAACAGGATCGAGTGTAACGTTCTTTGAGGACGATACACTGGAAACTACGCGTCAACATATCGCCGTCGCTGTAAACGTTCACCCCGATCGCCTGTTCATTGAAGCGAACGTTCAGCTCCCCGAGGACGAGTACTTTGACCCTCGAAAGTGGGATGGGCTTTTTCTACGTTTGTCACTGGACGGTGTTCGCATCGATCTTGCGCTCTTCAAGTCGTACCTTGAACAGCTGCGAACCGGTACAGACGTCAAGGAGTCTACGTGGTCACGCGAAGACTGGAACTCCAAACCGGAAGCCCTCCATGACCTCTACGCGCCCGGTGCGGGATTCCACGAGTGGCGAGTGTTTGGCATGCCGGGCGAAAAGTCCTTTGCCCTGCCACTACCTCCGCGCGAACTCCCGAGTCTCCCCTCGACTCGAATCCCGATTGCGAACACTCAACTCCTCTTCGACACAGTCTATGCGGACGTATCCGAGTTCAGGGCAACGGAGGTGACCGCCGACACATCGCAGCAGGTTCGGCGAGTCTACTTTCCGTACTTCAAAGACGACACGCCCAGCCGCCTTACAGATTCGGCTGTCCGTTCGCTGAGGTCCTCTGCGGATCTGCTTGGAAGACTCATGACTCTGGACGCCCCTGAGCCCAAACACCCCGCAATCCTGCGTTCGAAGTGGTACATTCCCCTTGTCGAAACAACCTTCACCGCACCGCGCGCTCGGTTTGAGCAGGTCTTCTACGGTCTGACACTCTCCAAGAAGACGCCGTATGTTGGGTTCTTCACGTCCAAGCAGGAACTGACACGCCACAAGTTCTATGTCGTTGATCCGGACAACAAAGTTCCCTCGCTTGACGTAGCCGTGTGGAAAGCATGGACATCCACCACAGTCCCTCAACGCCGTCTACCGACCCTGTTGTTCTACCGCGGAACTTCGCGGACATCCTTCGACCGCATCGCCATCACACCGCGCGATATACAGTGTACTGCCGTGCGTGGTAAGGACTCGAAGCAGACGTTGGATGAGATTCGGATGAGTCTGTTTGACTGGATCCATACGATGGATGCGCTTGTACCGTTCGTTGAGTTGGACGATATCTCCATCGCTCGCTGGGAGCTACAAGACTTGTCGATTATGGGAACGTATGCGAAGGAGGTGACGGAGTTCGATATGCGCAGGTTCCAATGCCTTCAAGGTATTTTCAGCTACCAGGACGAGACCTTCCGTCTCGTGCGCGCGGATCGGTTAGCCGAGACCTTCACATCCCTCGAAGTTCAAGCCTTTCAAGCACTGCAAGATGCAGAGAACCCATCCGCAGCCACTCTGACTGAAATCGGAATGACACCAGAAGATGCCGATGTGCTGTTCACAAAGTTTGTCAATCTCGGCGATGACCTTGACCTTGAACGGGTCTTGAAGGGGTTTCCCACTCTTCGCTTTTCGAACAAGGAGGTGATCATGACAGCTGTGACACACCCTGAGCGCGCATTGAAGTACGCGAGTATCCTCCGCCACGTACTCACATCCGACGACGCAGCTGTCAATGCGGTATGTCCCAAACGTGTCGAAGCCGTCGAAGCCTCCGCCGCCGCCGCTCAGCCGGTTCAGGTTCATGTGGGTGATTTTGAAGTTGACGACGATCTGTTCGCAGACTTGGGGTTGACAAACGCAGCGGCTGCGCCTCCGGCTGAAGTCGAGCCCGAAGCAGCCGAAGCACCGACGGGTAAGAAGAAGGTCCGTGTCGTCGAGAAGAAGTCAACGTACAATTACTTCAACAAGCGGTTGCAGCAGTTCGACTCAGAGACATTCGACCCTGCACTCTACCCCAGCAAGTGCGATAAGAACAAGCAGGTGGTCGTATTGACTCCCGAAGACGAAGCCCGTATTCCCGCCGACTATAATCCGCGCAATTACCCTGCGACAGCAAAGCAGACGGCGGTGAATGACCCAGACTACAATGTACATCTTCTCGAACTCGACAACCCACAGGGAATCGCCGTGTGTCCTCAGTACTGGTGTATCAAGGATGAGCTTCCGTTACGCGAAGACCAGTTGGTAGATGGAGTCTGTCCCGTATGCAAAGGCAAGGTCCTCACGGGGAAGGGCGAAGAACCGCTGTCCGAGTTCACCGTCATCAAGCGTGACCAAACGGCTGTGTTTCCAAACTACATACGAGCACTGAAAGACAAGGAGATTCCGTGCTGCTACAAGGTGGAAAAGCCATTCCAGCGCGTCCTGGCTCCGAAGGACAAGACGGACGATTCGTACATCCTCAGTTCAGCCAAGACGCCTGCGACACGGTTCGGGTTCCTTCCGCAACCGCTGGCTGCCTCCCTGAAAATCCCGGTGAAGTACGATGACTCCATCAAGAAGAATCGCCTCGAAGCCGGTAAATCAGACTTCTTTCGCATTGGCATCGGACGTCCATCCAAGACACTTCCCCTCTTTATCCCGGGACATGCGATTCCTGAGCCGAAGGATGCGCGCAACAGTGTGCTGCTCTGTTCGTTCGTACGCACGTGGACGGATATGGGCGAAGGCGAGTCGCAGCTCGACCGTATTGTGGCTGGCGTGAATACAGCGTATGTCGAGGGACGTATGAGCATGATGGATGAACTGGAATACGTCACGTCCATTCTGGGATGTAGGGTCATTCGCATTGACACCGCCACACGAGCCATCTCCTGCGGATTCTGGAATGACCGTGTCAGTCCAACGGAAAAGACCATTGTGCTGTTCGATCAGGACATCCTTGGACATGTAGCGCGAACGACGGAAAAACTCAAAGGTCTAGCCAAGTACACGATCACCGTGAATATCCGTGACCCAGTGTTTCCGAAGCCGATGCTGTCTATGATTACGACGTTACACACTCGCTCCTGCGCAACGGACCGTCCTCGGTTTGCGGATGCGATGAACGAACTCCGTGGGAAGACGCAGGAGTTTCAGATCATTCTGGACCCATTCGAACGAGCCCAAGCAGTCTTCGTTCCGGGGACTGTTATCCTTCCGGTTCAGCCTGCGTCGTACGAATCCCTTCCCGGTGTACACACACGCAGCGGGTACTCGGACATCAAGCCGGAAGAATTGCCGAGTCGGCAACAGCTCAGGACGTTTCTCGACGGTACGACACATCCGGGATTCAAGTGGGTTGAGGACCTACATGACATGCATGGAAACCTTGTTGAGTCGCGTCTCGTATCCGAGTTCCGCGCCCCGTTCCGTCCAGAGCCTTCGGCGCCAGGGGATGCGAAGGAAGTCTTAGCTACACTGGCTCGTCACTCCGAAGCACAGCTGACGAATGCCGTTGCGAATGCTGAGGACCAGCGCACAGCCGACGCGATCTCCTACTCAGCCGAGGTCTTTGATTTCCTCATGTTTTCGCTGTCAAAGGACATCCAGACGGAAGAGTACGCATCTCTTCGCAAGGGCGTTGTTGAGACGTCTTCGACTCTCTACAAACAGCTCGACACGTGGCTCAAACGCGAATCCCATTGGGATGCCACGCAGGGACCGCGCGCTTTCGTGAACAAAGTGAGAACGCCATGTGGTCAGTTCCAACAAAAGGACGCATGCAATACGTCATCCTTGTGTGGGTGGAAAGCGGGTAAGTGTAAGATTAAGGTCGATTCGTCTGTCGACCGCACTCAGGTACTGCGTCGTATGACGAGGACCCTAGTGGAAAATGAAAAACAGCGCGCATTGATTCTTGACGACCGGATGTCGCCGTTTTTCAGTACCGTGCTGTACATGGAGATGCCGCACGAGTTGATCACGACCGCCATTTAAGCCTTCGGGGCAGTCTTGACGAAGTGGACCTTCAGGAAGGACTGCAGGTTCAGGTACGTGACCTCATCCTTGTCCGACACACGGAGGAGCTTGGCGAGCGCCGAGTTCGGCAGGATGCGGCGCTTGAAGTTCGGGTCGAAGCAGTTGTGCTGCTTGACGTAGCCCGAGATGAACTTCGTGACCTCCGTCTGCGAGCGCTTCTCACCCGACTTGAGACCCATGAAGTGGCACAGCTCATCCGTCAGCGGGCGCTGGACCAGGAAGGCGTTGTTCGCGCGGCGAGCCTCCCACGTCTTGCGCTCCTCCGGGGTCATGTCCTCCGGGTTCTTCTTCTTCTTCTTCTTGATCTCGCGCGCCTCACGCTTGGTCGCCTTGATCGCATCCGCCACACTCTTCGTCGCCTCGCGGACACGCGCCGTCAGCTCCGTGCTGAGCGCCTTCAGCTTCTCAGCGAGCCCGGCGAGGATGGCATCCGAGCCCTCCGTCGACTCAACGACAGCCGGGGCAGAGGGAGCATCGACCGTCGGTACGGTCACAGCCGCCTTGGACGGAGCCGCCGGCTTGGCAGCCTTCGCCTTGACGACCTTGGGGGCAGCCGGCGCGGCGACGGCAACGGCAACGGGGGCAGCAGCAGACTTCGCGACGACATCGGACTTCTTAGCAGGCATCTTGTTTGCCTTAGAGGGAGTAGAAGAAGAGGACATTTCTAACGCACTGGTATACTCTTACCACCGGCGGTCATGTAAACCGCTTCTGCCAAGAAATCGGGCACGGGACGTTTTTTGTATGACAACAAACGCGACTTGGCTCCAACATAGTACGTTCGATAGGCACGTACGGGGTCCTTGTCATGAAACTCCTCGGGCATAGCCAGTCGGGGCAATGTCCAACCGACGTCGACGAGGGGGATAGGGGAATTCGCGGTAAGCCACTCGATGTGACGCTGCGTAGTATGGACCTTGCCGTACCGAAACGAATACTCGGCACACAGAGCCAGCCCAAGCCGGCAGAGCCAGGTGTAATTCGCCAATGACTCACGAACCCAGCGGGCGGAAGGATGGTTAGGATGTGTCTTGCGATAGGCTCCGTCGGGGAGCGGTGACTCATAGACCCAATGAGCCGTGTACAGAAGTTGCGCTGTCTCCAAGATCATCTTCACCACGTGTTTATCGCAGTGAAGGCGAGCTGCTTCGGTGGGGTCGAGGGATAGAAAGAAGATGTTCATGGTGCTCTCGTCTACACCGAGGGGCTCACAAATCCGTTTTAGACCAGCGGGCATTTCAAATGGGCGCGTTATTCATCGATATCAATTATATACGTCGGTATAGTTCGTTTGTTTTCTAAGTGTGTAGAAACAATACGATGAGCCCCGTCCAGTAACGTATAGTCTCCCTTTTTGCATGCTATCCATATCGGTTCTGTATGACCATGTTGGCGTATGATTCGTCTATGGTGTAAAACTGACTCCAAATCGTTTTGCCCTCTGGGACGATCTTCTTCAGGATAAGGATCTTCTGAAAGACGGACTGGATCAAAATTATGTAGTTCTCTACATCTTGATAGTGGGAACCAAACCAACTTGCTCTTGAAAATATGATAATACGAAGATACGTTCGATGATGAAAATAGCTTTATGCTTACTGATGTTTGAACAGAATCGTGCATAGTTTGTAGATGTTCCATTCTACTTAGTGCCCATCTAAAATGCCCATGGGTCTAACACCGGTGCAAGGCTGACAAGACGAGGAAGATGACATCGTATGACCGCGTATCCGTCACTGCGATTGTCATGAGGTTAAGTGCACTGATCATGTACGACGAATTGGATACGGATGGAATGAGCATACCCTTCATACAGAGCGTGATGATGCGATGGTTGGGGATCCGCATGGCTTCAATGTCTTCTGACAAAAACCTGAACATGTCGCGCAGGTTGTGATGGTTCAGATTCGCGAACTGCTCGGGATGGATGTCCTCAAACCCGTAGCTCCTGAACACCTGCGCAAGGACTGTCCATCTCCTCTCGATGTTCACGGACAAATCGCGGGAGGGAGGTGGGACCGATAATCGATGACGTCGTCGGTACAGATGAAACCATCGAAGTCGTGCTAGGTCTGTGTGTGCGATAGGTGTTCGCGTGTATGGGTTCAATGGGGTCACCGTTCGAATGCACCATTCCCAGATGGTCCCGAAGTCGAACCACCAGATCTTTCCGTCCTCGACAATTCCAAAGTAATCAAACGGATGCTGACGCTGTTTCGTTTCACACGTGACAAGGTCATCATCATTCACGCAGTCAGCCCTCCGCAACACACCTGGTCCGGCTACAGCTAACAGGTGGCGGATCCGCCACCCTCGATACAAGGCTTGTACTTTCACAAACCGTCGGACTTTCTCTGCGAAGACATCGACCCAGATACGAGGGTTCGCAGCCCGGATATGCCGCCCACACAATGCATGTCCGTTGAGCGCATCTGCACCACACTGGTCGCTAGACCGCAAGTTCTTCACCGCCGCACAACGGGGCATTAACTAGTTTGTATAGAGCCTTGAAAACTGGAAACGTGCGCGAAAAACGAATGCCGCGTCCGACAGGCAGTTGGAGACTACAACACGACTCAAATGGCTACCTCTGCAATCATCCCTTCCGAGAACCTGGACATCACCCGCGTCGTCATCGGCGAGATTCGCCCGAACAAGGCTGGCGGCAAGACCGTTCCCATCAAGTACAACGGGCAGTTCATGCAGGTTCGTATCCCCCGAATCTACTACCCAGCTGGCGTCGTCGTCCGTGAGGACGAGAAGACGGGTCAGCGCAACTACTCTCTCCTGGCTTCGCTGAAGGGCTGCGATTCGTATGCGAAGGAGCGCAACACGGATGGCTCGGAGATTGGTCAGTTCTACAACTTCCTCCTCGACATGCAGGAGAAGGTCGTCCAGGCTGCGACTGCGAATAGCGGTCGTTGGTTTGGCAAGGCTCGCACGGAGGCGGTTATCCGCGACACGTGCAAGCCGATTCTGACTCCTAGCGTGGAGAAGGTCAACGGCGAGTGGGTGCCGAACGGCAAGTACCCGCCTTCGCTCCGCATGAAGATCTCGATCTGGGATGGTCAGGTCGGGATGGACGCGGTGGATGCGAACAATAACACGATTGAGCTCACGCCTGACAATCTCGAGCAGGTGTTTGCCAAGCGCTTCGAGGGTCGTATGGTGCTCGCGCCGAGCATCTATGTCACGGGCACGGGCTGCGGTGTGACGTGGCGTGTCGTTCTCGCGAAGGTCTTCCCTCCTCAGCGGATGGGAGCTAAGAGCGCATTCGCTGACATCAAGGAGCCCGATGAGCCGATTGAGGAGAACGAGGACAAGCCGGAGTCTATGGAGCTTCCGATGGCTGAGGATGAGGAGCATCGCTCTCCGACGCCTCCGGCTGCTCCTCAGCAGAGTCAGCCTCCTGCGGCTCCGAAGAAGGTTCGTCGCGCGGCGGCGGCGGTGATGTGAACCCAAGCCGTGACCAGATAGAAGACCCTGCGGGGGGGATGTGAACAACCATCCTATCATCAATACAAAACAACTTTTCCATTGAAGGGTAGTCAAGTGGAACACCCTTGTCTGAACACGGGATTGGACTGAGCGAGCGCACACAACACGCCTCGCAGATGTACATGGATGGACGTTGAATGAGATGGTGTGTGGTCACAACGCGCATCTGTCCGTGGAGACAGCGTTCAAGAAACGCAGCGGGTCCCGTCCACCCCTCTGCGAGATACCGCTCATACACGTGAGCCGGAATCTTAGACCACACACTGTCACCTTCTGTCCATCCATCCTCTTGGAGGAGTGTTCCGAAGGGATTGTCGCGATACCACAGCAGTTCCACATCCCCCAGCGCCTCCAATCGATGCTCAGCCAACCCAACTCGATCGAGGTCGTCTGGGTCATAGAGCCAGTAGACGTTTGCATGAGTATACGTCGAATCCCGCGCGCCGCGGTACACTTGACGACCCGCCATCGTCCAGAGGTCGGAGACAATGTTAATATCGTGTTCAGTGATATCGGGACTGACCGGGTAGAGAACCGTTGGGTCGATGCGCGAGAACATTACTTACGAGAGCGTTTGGTTTTGCGGCGAGTTTGACGCCGGCGGCGATGCGTGCGGCGTTTACCTCCCGCTATCGTTCCCTGTACCCACATCAAGATATCATCTCGTTTGTCATTTAGAATTCGGTACATTTTGTTGAAGTCTTCTTGTTTCACAGTTTCTAAGGCTAACTGAGGTTCCTTCACTCCGATCGTTGTCGGATCCATAATGTACTTCAGAATAACCATTGACCATGGTACACACGTTTCTGCACTTTCCCCTGTATTGCTCTTTTGAAGGTCCATATCATATCCCTGAAGACCTTTCGCCACCCCCGATGCGTACGTTATATGTTTTCCTCCCGAGATGGCACTGGCAGCAGGAATGTATGCTCGGATATAGTTGTGCCCTTTCCCTATCATTGCTTCCCCAACAACTTCGTGCCATTTCCTGACCCTTTCGTTGAACAGCCACCAGAAGGTCGTATCGTACTGTTCGAGAAACCAGATGGTCTTACCTTCAGGTGGTCCGTTCACGAGGTAAGGTATGATGTGATGCACTTGCCCTTCTGAGGAAGGCCACACTAACCGTATAAGTCCAAATGCAGGACCGGGTATTTCGTGCAATTTTTCTTGATACCCGACGTTTGCACCCTGCCATTCATCTTTGAAGTCCGTTGCGAGTTTGCTGCCGTCAGTGCTGACGAACTCACACCTGAAGATGTACCGAACGTATAATCGCGAAGAACCGAGTACCGTTCCCGCATAGTGTACCAGGTTAAATTTTTCCGATGTGAAGGGAATCCGGTTCCGGGTGAGGAATTTGCGAGATCGCTTCACCCCTGTAATTGGCGGAGCCGGTCCGACCGCCAATGTTTGGCTATCTGCCGCAAGTGCATCTAGCTCTCCTTCAGAAATAGGAGAGACAATCTCCTTCGGCACTTCGACGAACGGTTTGTCCTCCTCTGCCTGCGAGTCCATTACCTCTAATCGAAGGTAATCTTGACGGGCACATCGTGGACACAAACGGACTTGGTGGCGGACCGACTGAGCTCGTGGCGCTTGCGACGCTCGCCATCTGTCGATTGAATCACCTGCGAACAGGCTTCCATGTCCCCATGGACCTCGTCGTAGTGCATGTCCAGGTAATCAAGCACCTCATCCTGAATTGCCCACTCGAAGAAGTTCAGTTGTCCTACGGTGGTGTCCATGCCCTTGAACTGGATACGCTTCCAACGACAGAAGGGGTCGAACATCTTTTTGTTATATGCCTTCAAGTGTGACTTGTACACCAGATACACGATCACGTGACGGTTCGTCGACGTCATGAAGGACACGTTGTATTTCTTCGCATAATTGGTCACAAACCAGTCGAGCAGCCGCAGACTCAGACGGGACTTCCCCGCGAGAATCTCCTCGACGCGGTTGAAGGTAGTTGAGTCAGCGTAGAACTTTTCGAGACGGTGCAGTACCCACTGCTCCTTACTCTGAATTGTCTCCATACCCACTCTGTGTTCAAGTACTGAAAATGAGTTTTCCGGCGTGACGCATACATAAACGCATGGACGCCGTTGTAACCGAATGGCTTCGAGATCCACCGTACACACATGCCAAGAACCGCCTCAAACCACTCGCCCTCTTGCTGACACTCCTTATCCCTTCTCTGAGCTACACGCGCTCTCGTCGGTATGTACTCGCTGCATTTGAAGTTGCGATGAAGGGTCCACTTGGACACATGTGGTTGCGTGACCGATGCGTGCGGCGAACAATTCGCGACTACGGCATGAACGACCAGCGGTCGAGTCAGTGGCATGCCAAACGTGGAACGATGATTACAGCCTCCGAGGTGTCAGGTGTCTTTGCGGGTGGCGAGGCTCGACGGTCTCTTATCGTCCGCAAGCTCGTACCGCCTCAGCCTCAAACAGGACCCCCCATTCCAGCCCTCATCTGGGGTACGCGGTTTGAGCCGATTGCCAAGGCGATGTACGAGAAGGAGACCGGATGCCACATCGTAGATGTGTCCTGTGTCACGCATCCCGTTCACTCCTTTCTAGGCGCATCACCGGATGGTATCGTCTTTCCAGACGATCCGAATGACGTGCGCCGACGAGGTCGTCTCGTCGAGTTCAAGTGTCCAATCTCGCGACCGGAGTCCAATGGAATACCAGATGACTACGTACACCAAATGCAGATGCAAATGGAGTGTACGGGCATCGACGAGTGTGAGTACGCAGAGTTTCGCTTCAAGCAGATCTTCTCCTCCGAGTGGCTTCGGTCTCCCGAGCCAAAGGGAGTTATCGCAGTGTTTGACGATCAGACAGTCGAGTACATGTCAGGACAGCCTCTCAATGAGTGGCAGAGCACCAAGGGCGATGCACAGTTCGTCTTCTGGCGTCTAGTGTCCGTCAAGAAGGCGTTCCTCCCCAAGGACCCGAACTGGCTTCCCGACCACATCGCAGCGTTGCGCACTACGTGGGATGAGGTTCTGACTCATCGCGCAGCGGGAACGATGCCTCTGCCACCTCCACCGAAGGTGGTAACACTGGACATTTGATGACACCTGGAAAATAGTAGCCAACCGTAGACATGTCAGGGTCGTTATACCATACATCTGGCATGATGATTTTTCGGTTCGGATTCAAGTACGCACCCCACCATGAAAAGGTTGAGTTCGCACAGATTCCTCCGCCGCATTGACTCATGATGTACAGCGTATCGAGTTCGTTCTCCTGCACGACTGTATAGGCAATGTTGCGCAGAAACGGCTTAGATTGCGCGTAGTCCAAGTCGTTTGTTATCAGGAAAAAGTGCTTTCCGGGAAACAGTTCAATCGCACGTTCGTAGTACATATCCAAACCAACGTCGTGTAAGAGGTGTCCTATGTAATCACCGCCGCGAATATGGAGGAACACACCCTCTTTCAAACCGGGATACCTCGCAGTCTTGTCTGTGAACGTGAGCCACGATGAGAAATCCGCGTCGACGTATCGCCAGTCCTGGAAGTATCCTAGCATAGTAGGATTTCTATAGTTTTCAAAGCGAGATGCCCATCCTGAGTAGGATAACCTCGTCTCCGTGACTGCCCATTCGGGTCTTCGCGAAGAGACCATGATACGGAACTTCGAGAAGATCGTGTCAAAGTAGTTCACGTGCGTGTGCACGGATGGATTTACCACCGTTTGGATGTACGG
>Ga0007827_10000170_pt1 | contig 22400 bp, 23 predicted proteins | sample CryBogCBE16Jul07_FD_60332 | JGI IMG/M metagenome (GOLD analysis project Ga0007827, IMG submission 60332) | Freshwater microbial communities from Crystal Bog, Wisconsin, USA - CBE16Jul07 | ecosystem: Environmental > Aquatic > Freshwater > Lake | place: Crystal Bog, Wisconsin, USA | collected...
TACTATGGCCGCAACGAGAAGAAGAAGCCGGCCAAGGGTGAGAAGACGGATCTTCCCAAGACAGCCTTCGACGGGGACACGGTGGCCGTCTACCACTTCAACGAGCATGGAACGCCTCCCGGTGATTCCTCTGGAAACGGCGTGCGCGCCGAGACGGCCGGCATTCCCGTCGATGGTTCGATGATCGGCGGCGGTATCAAGCTCGACGGCAAGAAGCCGATCAGCGTTCCCGCCAATCCGAATGCGGCCATCCTCGAGTCCGCCCCCTACACTTGGATGTGCTTCGTAAAGCCGGCCTCCCTCGACCCCAACGCCGTCATCTACAGCCGAGCAGACGGGGCAAACTCCCTGAAAATCGGGCTCGACAGCGGTTCCCCCTTCTTCGAGATCTCGGGTCCAGCCGGCCGGCAGCGCTCCGCTCCGGCAGCTCCCCTGGCCGCGGGATCCTGGAAACACCTTGCGCTTGTCTCGGACGGAACCCGCACGACCCTGTATTCCGACGGCAACGCCGTCGCCAATCTCCCGGTGGGCATCCCCGCGCTCAACGGACCGGCTTTCATTGGTGGCGAGGATGGCAAGGGGTCGTTCAAGGGGGAGCTCGACGAGTTGGAAATCTCCAAGTCGGCCCGCTCCGCGGGTTTTGTGAAATTGGCTGCCCAGGGGCAGGGTCAGCAGAACGGAAAGCTTCTCGTCGTGGGCAAGCCCGAGGTTGCCAAGGTCAGCTTGCTCGACAGCCTCGGACTCTTCGGGTTCCTCATCAAGTCGGTCACCGTGGACGCGTGGGTCGTGATCGGCATCCTGGGAATCATGTCGGCGATCAGCTGGATCGTCATGGTGGCCAAGAACAAGTATATTTCCAGCCTTGCCAAGGGTTCCAAGGAGTTCATGAACCAGTGGCACAACCTCCGGGGCGAACTCACCGAACTCGACACCCGTGACGACGAGAAGGTCTCCACCCTTGGCGGAAAGGCCGAGGCCGCGCATATCCGCTTCATTCACTCGACCCCCATCTACCGCGTCTACCATCTCGGCTGCCAGGAGATCCGGAAGCGCATCGAGGCCGGGAACACGGGTTTGAGCCACCGTGCCATCGAGGCGATCGAGGCGAGCATGGAGGCGCAGGTCACCAGAGAGAACGCGAGGCTCCAGAGCATGATGGTGCTCCTGACGATCTGCATCGCCGGAGGACCCTACGTCGGTCTGCTCGGGACCATCATCGGCGTCATGATCACGTTCGGTGAGATCGCGATGCTGGGGGAGGTCGACATCAACGCCATCGCGCCCGGAATCGCGGCGGCCCTCCTCGCGACGGTCTGCGGACTGGTTGTCGCGATCCCTGCCCTCTTCGGCTACAACTACCTCAGCGTCCAGGTGAAGGACATCACGACCGACGTCCATCTTTTCCTTGAGGAGTTCATCACCCGGATCGCGGAGTGCTATCCCGAAAAGTCCGGAGAGAAACACTGACGGACCTTCCCTAAAAAGCCAAAGCCTCACGCCAACCCGCCGCCATGCAAGCCGATTCCGGAGGAGAAGCCATCGCCGACATCAATGTCACGCCGATGGTCGACCTGTATCTCGTTCTCCTGCTGATCTTCATCATCATGACAACGGCCGGAATCCAGGGAGTGAAGGTGAACCTTCCCAAGGGGAGTTCCGCCCCCAGTCTGGGCGGACCGAAGGTGCAGGCCGTCACGATCAACAATGAAGGGGCTGTTTTCCTGAACACCCTGCCGGTGACGCTTCCCGAACTGGAGCAGAAATTGACGGAGGCCAAGTCCGCAAACGCCGACACTCCGGTCGTCGTCCGGGGAGACAGCGCCACCCAGTACCAGGGGGTCATGGACGCTCTCGACGTGATCGGCCGTGTCGGCCTTGAAAAGGTCGGACTGGCGACCCAGAAACGCCAGTAATCCCGGCACCTCACTGCTCCCGGATTTCCGCATGGCCGCGAACACCCAGTCGCCCGAGAAGAAAAAGGCACCCGTCCCGCTGATCGCGGCCGGGGTTCTTGCCGTTCTCGGGGTTGCGGCTTTCTTCATCTTCCACAAAGGGGATGACGACGGAGGACCTGCCCAGAAGCAGGAAATCAAGATGGTGACGCTCCCCCCGCCGCCTCCGCCTCCGCCTCCACCACCCCCTCCCAAACAGGAGCCGCCCCCGCCTGACACACCGAAATTCCAGAAGGAGGAGACTCCCGATGAAAAACCGCCCGACAAAGCGCCGGAACCCGCACCACTCTCCACCAGTATCCAAGGGAATGATGCCTCCGGGCTGGGGGCAGGGGGAGGAAGCGGAGGCGGCGGATTCGGAGGCGGCGGTGGCCATGGCAGCAAGTTCGGCTACTACGCAGGGCAGGTGAAGGCCCGTATGCTGGATGCCGTCCGTTCCAACAAGAAGACACGGAAGGCCGTGATGGACGTGCAGGTCCGTGTCTGGATGGACCCGTCCGGTCACGTGACCAAGGTGTCTCTCGCCAAATCGACGGGGGATCCCGCCGTCGATTCCGCCCTTAAGAATGAGGTCTTCACGGAAGTTTCGACTGCGGATCCTCCTCCCGAAGGAATGCCGATGCCGATCGTGATGCATTTCAATGCCCGCCGCCCCTAATCACCCCGCTTTCCTCCAACAGGACCCCTTCACTTTTCCAGAACCCCATTTATCCACCATGACAACCATGCCCCGAACCATCCGAGCATACGCTGGTCCGCTGCTGCTCCTCCTTTTGATGACGATGACGGTTTCCGCCGCAGATTCCCTGTTTGCGCCGGAGGCCCCGGAACCGAAGCCGGAGACCCTCGAGCAGTCCGGAAACCAGGACTCCGCCTCCGCCTTGCTCGCCCAGAACACGTCACCGTCCGCAACCGATCTTTTCCGGGCACCGGAATCGGCCGTCAGGACCAACTCAGCCCCCTCATCCACCAACACGGCGGTCGTTTCCACGAACGCTTCCGATAAAGCCGTCAATGGCACGGCAACGAATGCCGTGGCCGACAAGACTTCCTCGACGAAAGTCCCAGCCCAAGTGGCAAAGGAGAATGCCATTCCTGTGGACGCCCCGCCCAATCTTGAGGAGTCTCCGGACAAGATGGCGGCGAGTGCCGTGCCACCCCCTTCGGAAAACGTCACCCTTAATCTCATCAACCGGTTGGTCCAACGGGGAATTTTGACGAAAGAGGACGCTGGGGATCTGATCAGGCAGGCCAAGGAGGACGCAGCCCATGCCCAGCAGATGGCGCAGGCTACCCAGCAGGCGACCCAGCAGGCAGCCGCCGCCCAGCAGATGGCTGTCGATGCCTCGGCCTCTCCCCAGTCGGACGATGCTGTCAGTGTTTCCTATGTTCCCGAGATCGTGAAAACCGAGATGAGGGATGAGATCAAGAGGGATGTCCTTGCCGCCGCGCAGTCAGAGGGGTGGGCAACTCCCAACTATCCCTCTTGGTTATCCAATTTCCGACCCTTCATGGATTTGAGAACGAGGTTCCAAGGGAACTACTACCCGAACGACACCGCCGAAAGTAACACAAATGTGAACGTCCTGGAAAATGCCAATCTCCTGAATTTCAATCAAATCAACACGGGAAGTCCCCTCAACGTTTCGCAAATTCCCGGAATCGGCGGGGCTTATGGTCTTCCGGGACTCTACCCCAACAGCATCTTTGCCATACCCCAGTCCCTGTATTCCTACTACGGACTGACTCCCGGGCAGAAGTACTATTACCAGCAGCAGACGCCGTCGGTGAATCCCTCCTCGGTGGATAACACGCAGCAGAGGGATCAGGTCAGGATCCGGTTCCGCTTCGGGGCCGACATGAATCTCGGAGACAACTTTACTTCCGGTTTCCGCATCGGAACGGGCCAGAACGGCAATCCTGTCTCCGAAAACCAGACGCTCGGATCACCCGGCAGCACGGGGCAGGGTGGAAATTTCAGCTCCTATGCCATCTGGCTCGACCGCGCCTTCCTGAAATATGAACTCGGCGACACGCCGGACAAACTGGCTGCCGTCACGCTCGGCCGATTCGACAATCCTTTCTATACCCCGACATCCATGATGTGGGCCAACGACATCGGTTTTGACGGTGTTGCGGCGCAGGCCCGTTACAAGATTTTCAAGGGATTCACTCCCTTCGTGAATGGAGGTCTTTTTCCTGTTTACAACACGGATCTGAACTTTTCCACCACTGCCCAACCCAAGTTTTCGAGCTATGACAAGTACCTCTACGCCGGTCAGGGAGGGTTTGAATGGAGCATCACCAAGGACCTGAACCTGAAGAGTTCCCTCGGATATTACTATTTCCAAAACGTCCAGGGGCAGGTCTCCGCGCCGGGCGTTACGCCAAACAATCAGGTGCAAATGAGCACGGACGATTCACGACCGACCTTTGCCCAGACCGGAAACACCTATATTGAGATCCGTAACATCGAGGCGGTCAGCCAGTACCCGTCTCAGAATCCGATTCCGAATTCCCAGCAACCGGGAACCGTTGGCAACGGATATATTCCAACCCCGGCGACCAACACCGCATCCGCGAATTATGTCTACAACCCCGATTACCTGAACTATGTCCAGACGCAGGGGCAGTATGGAAAACAACCTTCCAACAACCCCACGACCGGCTACCCCAACAGCGGATTGGGTTACGTTCCTCCCCCTCAGTACCAGAACCAGTACCAGTACTTCGGCCTGGCCACCCCGTTCCACGTTCTCTCGGCCAATGCACGGCTTGAATACCGTCACTTCGAGCCGTTTGTGGTCTCGCTCTCCGGCGAATGGGACAGGAACCTCGCTTTCAACCAGCAGAATATCATGAATAACGGCCCGGCTCCCGGTCCCGAGAACAACTACAACTACGAACTGACTCCCGGACCCATCAACAACTGGCAGAACGGCCTGTACGGCACCTCCTATCAGGGTGGCAATACCGCATGGATCATGCAGGCGAAGATCGGCAAGGGCGCCCTGCAGAAGCGTTGGGATTGGGATTTCGGCTTCAGCTACCGCTATGTGGAATCCGACGCCTTCATCGACGGATTTGCGGACAGCGATTTCGGAGGTCCGCTCGCAGGAACGAACCTGAAGGGATGGGCCATCGGGGGAAACCTCGCCCTCTCCAAGAATGTCTTCCTCGGCGCCCGCTGGTTCAATGCCACGACCATTGCCGGGACGCCGATCAACGTGAACACGCTCCAACTCGATGTGAACGCCCGATTCTAATCTCCCGCAACCCGCCCCATCTCTTTGCCGACCACCATGAAAACGCTTAGCCGACTCCTCCTTGCCGCAGGCCTCGCACTTCTCGTCCCCGCCATGCTTCGAGCCGCCGAAAAGGCGAATCCCGCAGATCAGAAGATGCGCGAGACCATTCGCAATACGATGGTCCAACTCCGGGACGCCAACGCCAAACTCGCCATCGCCCAGGCGGCCCAGGCCGACAACGAGGAGAAACTCAAGGATCTCCAGGGGCAGCTTGACGCCCTGACCAAAAAATCCGCTGCAGAAAAGAAGGCCGCCGATCAAAATATCGATGATCTCAAGACCAAGCTCGCGGCCGATGACCTGCAGGTCAATCACCTTACCGAGTCCCTTTCCAAGTGGAAGCAGGGCTACGCCAAGCTTGCCGACTATGCCAAGGCAACCGAAGGAAAACGGGCGGAGCTTGCCTCCAAGATCATCCTGCTCGACCGGCGGATCTTGGAACAGCAGAACAAGAACGCGGAGATGTACCGCTTGGCAAACGAGATACTTGACCGGTATGCGCAGTTCGGTCTTGGTACGGCGATCTCCTCCCGCGAGCCCTTTGTGGGTCTCACCAAGGTGAAACTCCAGACACTCCTTCAGGATTACCAGAACAAGCTCACGGACAACACGATCCGTGCGGAAGATCAGGCCGCAGCCCCATCGGCCCCCGGAAAGCCGGCGGGTGCTTCCAAGGGGGCTCCGGTCAAGCAGAACGACTGAGAATTCGAGCTGGAATCCCCTTCTCCGCAGGCTAATTTCAAAAGAGCATGACACGTCCCAATCCTTTGCGACTTCTTCCCCTCGTTGCCTTTTTTCTTCCCCTGGCCCTGAGGGCTTCGGACGATGCCGTCATCGCCAAGGTCGGCGAGAGCGAGGTTCGCGCGGGTGATGTGAAGCCCTTCCTCGAGAAACTCTCGGTGAGGGATCAGCTCCTTCTTTCAAAGGATCCTGCGGCCCTCAACAAGTTCGTGCGGGAACTGATTGTCCAACAGCTGGTCTACAAGGAGGCCCTTGCCAAGAAATGGGACCAGCAACCGCAGGTGCAGAATCAACTCGACCGGGTGCGTCAACAGGCCATCACACAGAGCTACCTCCAGTCGATGGCCACTCCTCCCCCGGAGTTCCCTGGTCAGGAAGATCTTCAGGCCGCCTACGATGCCCTGAAAAAAAACAACGCCCTCCAGGTTCCGAAGCAGTATCACATTTCCCAGATCTACATCTCCTGTCCCAAGGATGCGGACAAGGCCGTCGAGGAAAAGGCCAAGGGGAAACTGGAGTCCGTCCAGAAGGCTCTCAAAAACGGTGATTTCGCCTCCGTTGCCAAGTCCCAGAGTGATGATGCCGCCAGTGCCGCGCGCGGTGGAGACCTCGGAACCCTTCCTGAAACGCAGATCCAGCCCGAGATCAGGGAGGCCATCGGTTCACTCTCAAGGAATTCCAATTCCGATCCCGTCCGTCTCGCAGACGGATGGCATATCCTCCGGATTTCGGAGGTGAAGGATCCCTATACGGCCTCCCTTGAGGAAATCCGCGCCCCGCTCACCAACGAACTCCGTTCACAGAAGGCCCAGCTTTTGGTGAAGGCCTATCTTGCAAAGTTGCTTCAGCAGAATCCGGTGACATTGAACGAGATCGCCGTCTCCAAGCTCGTCGAGACGAAAGGAAACTGACCCGTGGCTGCCATCGGACCTGTTGCCTGAAAAGGGCAACCGGTCCATGATGATGAGATGAGTACGATTCTTTTCCTGGCGTTTGGCATGCCTGCGGCACCGGAGTGGATCGTGATCTCGATCGTCGCCCTCATCCTGCTTGGTCCGAAAAAGCTTCCGGACCTTGCCAAGGGGATCGGTCGTGCCCTCGGCGAAATCCAGAGGGCTAGGGAGGATTTTCACCGGGAGTTCACGGGATTGCCCCCGCTACCGAAAATCGAGACGCCACGGGGAGTCTCGGAGGCACATGCCGGTGATGCCGCGGGGAGTCCTTCAAAACCCGATGAAGGGGATCCCCTCAAGGGCACTGATCCGATTCCGCCCCCGCAGGAAAAGCATTCCTAACCGATCCACCGGAATTCCACACCGGCGTCGATTTCCGGGGAGAGACTCTTCTTAACGGGGCAGGAGAGGGCCGCCGCTTCCAGAAGGGACCGCTGCGGGTGATCGGCCCCAAGGGGGATGGTCATCACAGACCTCAGCCCGACAATGCGCCGAGGGTTATCAGCGCTCATTTCCTTGCCTGTCGTCACCGTGGTGCCCTTGACATCAAGACCATGCCTCTCGGCCGCGATCGCCATGACAGTCATCATGCAGTCGCCAAGGGCCGTGGCCACAAGATCGGTCGGGGAAAAGCTTTCTCCCTTGCCGTGGTTGTCAACGGGTGCGTCGGTGACAAGCTCTGTTCCTGAGGGGCCGTGGGTCGAGGCGCACCGGAGGGCGCCCTCGTATCGCGAGGTGATGGTGACCATTCCTTCATGATTCCCGAAAACCCTCTGCCGGGAAAGCCCCTGGTGATCGGACGCATTCTTCCGTGGATTTGCCCGGTGGATGCCATACGATTTTCCCTACATGAAGGAGATTCAGGGAGGCCGCGCGCCGAGGTTGCTGCTGGTGGACGGGCACTACTACCTGTACCGGTCCTTTTTCGCCATCAGGGGCCTGACCAATGCGCGCGGTGAGCCGACCAACGCGATCTACGGATTCCTGAAGGCGATCCGGAGGATGATCTCCGATGTCCGTCCCGATTATGCCGCCGTTGTCTGGGATGCGGGGATACCCGATCACAGGATGGCGCTGCATCCCGGATACAAACAGAACCGTGACGACATGCCGGATGATCTGGAGGTGCAGGAGGAACCCATCCGGAGGACGCTCCCGCTGATGGGGGTCCGGTGCGTTTTCCTGGAGGAGACGGAGGCCGATGACCTGATCGCCTCCTACGTGAACCAGGCCCGTTCGCGGGGATTTGAGTGCGTGGTCGCCACCAACGACAAGGACATCCTGCAACTGGTGGGGGAGGGAGTCTGCGTCTATTCCAGCGGCTCGGCCGCAGGGGATGCTAAGGAGGGATTCCGATTGCTCGGGATTCCGGAGGTCACCGAGAAATGGGGTGTGCCGCCTGCCATGATCGGGGATGTCCTCGCACTGACGGGGGATGCCGCCGACAACATCCCGGGCATCACGGGAGTGGGGGTGAAAACGGCATCCAAATGGCTGGGCCGGTTCGGGTCCCTTGGGGCCTTGTTGGAGCGTTGCGGGGAGGATCCCAAGATCGACGCCAAGATCTCGCCGCACAGGGACCTGATTCTCAAGAATCGCCGGATGGTGACTCTCGACACGGGACTCCCTCTTCCCCTTCCGATCGAGGCGATGGGCATTGATCCCTGTTATCCGGAACTGATCGCCGCCATGAAGGAGTTCGGGTTCCGCTCCCTCACGGCGGACATCGAACGGGAGGACCGTGAGCGCTCCGGAGCCGTTCCCAAGGAGGGTACGGATCCTGATGCCGGCAGGGTGGAGCCCGAGAAGGGGGCAAGGGTTGAAAATCTCTCCCGGGAAGAGACGATCGCCCCAGTTCAGGGCGAGCTGTTTTCATGAAGGTCCACCTCCTGCTCGGTGCCGGCAAGGGGGTGAGGCTTTCCGTGCTGGAAATGGTCGCGAAGTCTCCGTCAGGCCTTGGAGTGGCTGAGATGTCAAACTCCCTGGGAATGAGCTACATGGGGGTCAAGTCCCACTGCCTTGCCCTGACGGACGAGGGGTACCTCCTGTCACGGAGGGAACCTTCCTCCAAGGGACGCCCGCGTCTCCTCTATCGTTTGGCAAAGGCCGGGGAGGCTCTTTTTGCAGGACCGTCCCGCTCCCTCGCCCTTGGTCTGCTCGGGCAGGCCGCATCCGTTCACGGTAAGCCTTTTGCCGAGAAACTTCTCCTGCTCCATTGCCGAGAAGAGGCCCGGCGTTACCGGGAAACCATCCGGGGGACCACTCCGGGCGAACGTGCTGTCTCCTTTGCGGCCTTGAGGGACGGGGAGGGATGGATGGCCCGGTATCGGGAAACCGAGGAGGGAACCCTGATTGAGGAGTTTCGGGATCCCGAGAGCGATGTGCTGGCCGCCTATCCCATCCTGGCCAAGCTCCGGGAGCAGATGGTTTCCGAAATCCTGGGATGTCCCGTGTCTTATTCCCAGGAAGGGGCCGTTTCCCGCTATCGCTTTTGAGTCGCCAAAGAAAACTGCGCGTGTCGACTTCAGCGTCGGTTCAAATGGGCAAGGCAGTATTCGTGCCCTTCGGCATCGACCCTGAATTCCGCGTCGGGATGGCTTTCCCCGGTGATGCCGCAGGTCCGGCATCGGTGAAGGGGTTCGACCGTGGCGGAGGAGCGCGGTCGTGGATCGCGGATCCTGCGTGATGACCCGCGTAGGATCTGTAGAAGGTTCGGGGCAAAATCGACGGCGTAGTTCAAGAGGGCGGCGGCAAGTGTCGCCACGACCACCGGAGTCTGTCCGATCGAGGAGAGGATCATCAGGACGAGGCTGGCGAGGGCCAGCCAGACCATCCTTACGGGGATCAGCAGGAAAACCAGCACCTTGAAATCCGGATAGGTCGTGGCAAAGGCCAGAAGCAGGGAGAGGTTCAGAAAGGTGTTTGCCCTGCCAAGCGGGGGGGAGTCGGTGGTCAGGCAGAGAAGGAAGGAGACCGCCGTGCAGAACAGGATTCCCCTGAGGTAAAAAACGGTCAGTCTGCCGGGGCCGATTGCCTGCTCAAGTCCGTCACCGATGTAGAAAAGAAAAAGAAGGGAAAAGAGGATCCAGATAGGACTCAGTGTTTCCGGGATGAAGATCCAGGTCACGAGACGCCAGATCTCGCCATGGAGAACAAGGACAGGATCAAGCTCCAGGACCGAAAGATAACCCGGAGAAAGGAGATGGAGCAAAAAGACCAGGGCGTTGAGCAGGGCCACGTAGCGGATGATTCCGGGGATGGCGATTCGCTCCCTCCAGGACAATCCTCGGTTCCCTCTTTGATCCATCACCCGATCATGCCATGCCCCTTCCCCCGGGGAGGAGTTGAAAAAACGGAGGCGATTTTCCGGGAGGGGAATGATTTGCAGGTAGCGTTACGGAATCGTCACCTGGAGAGGATTGCACCGCGCGGGCGGACAAGGGATTCTGCGATTTCCTAACCCAACATCCAATGAAAACGATCTGCAAGCCCTTTCTCCTGCTTGTGACTGCCGTCGCCTACTCCTCCATGCTGAACGCTGCGGAGTCGACCGGGTCCCAGTCCTCTCACCCCTCGACGAATTCCGCAACGGGCTTCACGCTCGCATCATGGTGGAACGGCGACCTGATCCGCGAATTTTACGGCGAGGCGACCAACGACATTGCTCAGATCTCCAGGGCAACCACCGAGGCCTGCACTCGCGGGGTTGGCAAGATGCAGGTTCCCGCCATCCGCTTTAACCCCAATTACGACACCTTCATGGACACGCAGGAGTGGAAGGGCCAGTTCCAGCGTTACATGAACAATTCCGGGGCCACCGCCGATTGGTTCGGTCTGGGGGGGCCTCTCCGTCAGAACGGATTCACCATGCAGGGGGTTTTCAAGTATGTCTACTTCGGTCAGGTTTCCGGGGGTTTTCCCCAGTCGGGGGTGACCCCGAGAAGTAACTTCATTCCCGAGGTCAGGATCAAGTTCAACTACGACTTTAAGCCCCTGTTCGGCCTGGACGGCCTGACCATTCTCTCGGATTGGCGCTATCGTGGCGTCGCCGGGAATAACCCCGCCTATGCCGCCGGGACCACTGGCACGACCAGTTCCTGGAATCCGACCGATATGAGCAGCGGTTTCGGAATGAGGATGATGCAGCAGTACCTGCAGTATGCAAACAAGTGCGGATTCCTGAATGTCGGCATGGAGAATCCTTACGACCAGTTTCTGCAGCAGCCTCTCTCGAAACTTTTCGAGAACAACATGATCAATTCAACGAAGGGCATCGGGGTCGGTGCCGGACCTGGACTCCCTGTCCATGCCAACAATGGCAAGACCAATCTCTACAGCCAGTCCTCTGTGGGATGGAGTTCCTCCTATCTGGCGTGGGGAGGCACTCTCAGGGTCCGTCCCTCCCGCAGCACCTACATTCAGACCGGTCTTTACGAGGCTATTGCCAATGCCACCGGTGTCTCCCAGACCCCTCAGTTCACGGCGACCTCCGTCTACCCCTATGCCTCGGTTCCCTCCAGCTACATGGGGCAGTTCAAGACCCCCAACCTGGTGACGCCGAACCTTCAGCCTAACGGGAGCGTGAATCCCAAGACTCCGACCAAGTCGATCGGTAACCAGCAGGTTTTCTCGCAGAACCATGGCTTCAACACAGCCGGTGCCCCCAACAACAACTCGACCGGCGGCATGCAGGGACTCTACAGCACCTGGTCTGGCAATGGTCTCTACAGTGTGAACGAAATCGGGTGGATCCCGAAACTCGGCAAGGATCAGCTCGATGGAAAGTACGCTGTGGGTTATTACATCTGGGGACTCCCCAATTGCAGTTACACGCCTTGGAATTACAACCAGACCGTTCCCGGGAAGGTGGCCGGTTCCAGCTATAACTCCACCATCATGGGGATCTATCTGCAGGCGGACCAGATGCTCTTCCGCCATCATGATTTGGACGCGACCGCGTCTTCTGACGGCAAGTCTGTTGCCGACGGCAAGAATCCGGCCCCTGCCGCTGCAAAATCACTTTCTGACCGCGGACTTTACTCCTTCAGTTCCGCGAATTTCAGTAACCCTGACAACACCGCGATGCCCTTCTATTTCCAGACCGGTCTTGTCTGGAAGGGGCTCTTTGATGCCCGTCCCGCCGACCAGATCGGCGCGGTCGTCGGTTGCGGCTTCTACAGTCAGAACTTCAACAATTACCAGGGCGGGCAGAATACCTACACGCAGGGTGCATATGCTGCGCTTCCGGCGTATACCTCAACCGAGGTGATCGAAGGGTTCTACAACATCCAGTTCACGAAGTGGCTTTCCTTCAAGCCCTATGCCCAGTGCCTCGTGAATCCGGCTGGCAACGGTACACTCGGGACCGATTGGACCCTCGGCGCCCGTCTCTTCGTCGTGTTCTAGCAATAAGCCCGCCGGGCTCCCTTTGCTGACAGGGGAGAGTTCCTCGGGTTGCAACGCGCGCAGGGTGCTGGGATACTCCTTCCCAACCTGCGTTTCATGCACGAGTTCCTACAGCAGATCATCAACGGCCTTTCCCTTGGCGCCATCTATGCCCTGATCGCCCTCGGGTACAGCATGGTTTACGGACTCCTCCGGTTCATCAACTTCGCCCACGGCGATGTCCTCATGATCGGGGCCTTTGCCGGCTACTACATAGCCCCGCTTCTTCACCGGATCTTTCCCGATCCCTGGATGACGACCGCGGCGGTCCTCATTTTTGCAATGCTGGCCTGTGCCCTTCTCGGCGTGCTGATCGAATTGCTGGCGTACAGGCCGCTCCGAAATCGCCCCAAACTCTCCGTGCTCATCACCTCGATCGGCGTTTCCCTCCTGCTTTCCTACGGAGGACAGATCCTTTTCGGGGTGAACCAGAAGGCCTTTCCCGATCTTCTCCCTCCCGTCCGGATTTCCCTGGCCGCCGGGGTCTCGGTTTCCGGCAGCCATCTGCTGGTCATGGCGGTGACCGCGGTCCTGCTGGTTCTGCTGCGGACAATTGTGCTGAAAACCCGCTTTGGTCTGGCGCTGAGGGCACTTTCCCAAAACCGGGACGCCGCCGCCCTCATGGGGGTCAATGCCAACGCCGTGATCTCCATGACCTTCGCCCTCGGGTCGGCGTTGGCCGGGGCGGCCGGGGTTTTGTATGCCCTGAACATCCATTCCATCGAACCGCTGATGGGGACACTCCCCGGGATCAAGGCCTTCGTCGCAGCGGTGTTGGGTGGAATCGGAAGCCTGCCCGGGGCTGCTGTGGGGGGCGTGCTCCTGGGTCTGTGCGAATGCCTGATCGGAGGATCGGAACTTTCCTCCTACCGGGATGCCATCGCCTTTGGCCTTCTGATCCTGATCCTATTGGTGAGGCCCGGCGGCCTTTTCGGTAGTTCGGCGGCGGAAAAGGTCTGAGACAGGAAGGAGTCCCGCCTCGCGGCGCCCGCAGATCCGGCATTTGCCGAAACCGCATTTCGGGCAGGGATCCAATGGCTGCGCATCAGGCGACACCATGCCCATCATCACGGCCTTGGTGAAAAGGGGGGGGGCGCTGATCGGTTCAGCGGTTTCCAACGAACATGCAACAGATGCAAGAGGCCCCCGAAAACGGGGAACGCTTTTTCATCCCTCAAAAACCCTCACTCCGAGCGTGAGAGGATTTCGAGATAAGCCCTGGACACCGGTGAGGGATTTCCCGGTTCAAAGCCCTCGATCCTCATTTGCTTCGGAAGCCACAGTCCCTTGATTTTCTGGGGGGAGATCAGCTGAAAACGTTTCAGGAGCAGTCCCTTTCTGTCATAGGCCTCGATCTTCAGGATTCCACCGAATTCCTTGTCGATCCAGACGCGGGCCACGCCGTAGACGGTTTCCTCGGGTGGTGCCTGCAGATCGATTTTCCAGCAGTTCCTGACGCCGAAATGTTCCTCTCCCAGAAGAACCGGACGCGGCCAGTAGAGGAAACCGAGCGAGAGATCCTCGAAGGAGATACCCGTGCCGGGAAATTCCTCATGGAGCCTTGCCGGTGAGAGGATGCGGGGAGTTCCACCTCCCGCAGGCGTCTCCGTCAGGATGGTTGAATCCGTATGAAGCAGGGCGTTCAGGACGCGGGGAGGGTGCCCGGTCTCGTAACTGATCACCTGATCCTTCAGGCGGATGACGACGGGGGAAACCGAATCCTCGGTCCGGATCCTGGCCAGAAGGACCGCAGGCGTTCTCGTGGGGGCAAGGCGGGCCCCGGCCAGAATCGCCGAAGCATCCTCGGCGTTCAGAGGCGTCAGGGCCCCCGAACCCAATGCGATCGACAGAGCCATTGTCATGACCTTCATGGGGCGCATCATGGCTGAAAGAGTAGGTGCCGGGAACGAAAGTTCAACGGGGATTGCCGGAGGCGGACCGCGCATTAGGATGATCCGGTGCCATCCCAGCCATCCGACGCCTTTGAGAGGAATCCCCGTCCCATTGTCGTCCTGTACGACGGAGCATGCGGTTTTTGCGCGAGTTCCATGAGACGTTGGCGTCGACGGACAGATCCGTCACGGGTGTCGTTTGTTCCCTCGGGCCGGGCCGAAGCTCCCGCAATCAGCGCTCGGACCGGAATCCCGGATGCAGGCACCGCGGAATGCGGATGCCCTGCTGGGCACGGGTTTCCCCAGGGATCGGTGAGGGTCTTGGAGCCTCGGGGTGAGGAGTTGGTGGGGATGGCGGCCGTCTACAGGATCATGCAGTTGGGCGGGGTGGTAGGCGCCGGTGCGGCCCTCGCGTTGCACCGCGCATGTCCGGCGTTCGGGTGGCTCGGAAACCGGATCTACGCACAACTCGCGCGCCAACGACATACGATCTCGCGCATCTTGGGATTGCGTCCGGATTCTTCCGCCTGACTCTTGAGAGGGGCAGGTGAGCCGTTATCGGGTTGGCAAGGGGCAATGTGGAAACGGTTTTTTTAAAAAAAATGAAATTTCTTCTTGAAGATTTTCCGCGGATCCCTAGTTTCCACCCTCCCGACTTCCTCGGGATCACCACATCCGCCGGACGGGCGGACCTGTTCCTTAACACTCACGGGGCACGGCAGGCTGGCGACGAGGAGACCACGGGGCCAAACGATTCCCACAATGCCAACCATCAACCAGCTCGTCCGGAAAGGTCGCCTCAAGGTCAAGGTGAAGTCAAAGTCACCCGCCCTCGTGAACTGCCCCCAGCGTCGCGGAGTCTGCGTGCAGGTCATGACCCGCACTCCCAAGAAGCCGAACTCGGCTCTCCGTAAGGTCGCAAAGGTCCGCCTCACCAACGGGCAGGAAGTCATTGCCTACATCGGCGGCGAGGGACACAATCTCCAGGAGCACTCCATTGTCCTCGTCCGCGGGGGCCGCGTGAAGGATCTTCCCGGTGTGCGTTATCACATTGTCCGCGGAACCCTTGATTCCCTGGGGGTGGACGGCCGGCGCCGAGGCCGCTCCAAGTACGGTGCCAAACGCCCCAAGCCGGGTGAAGAGGCCAAGGCAGGGAAGGGCAAGAAGAAATAGTCGCAAACACTCGCAGGAAGCCACACCAGCAACCCAAACAACCCGTTTTCCATGTCCCGTCGCAAACGCGTCATCACCAAGGAGGTCAAGCGAGACCTTCGTTACGGCAGCCCTCTTGTCGCCAGGCTCATCACCACGGTCATGCGCGGAGGGAAGCGTTCCGTCGCCGAGAGAATCGTCTACTCGGCCATCGAGAGCACCCGCGACGGTGCCGAGGCTGTCGATCCGCTCGATGTCCTCCAGAAGGCCATGGACAATGCCCGGCCGCGTCTCGAAGTGAAGAGTCGCCGCGTTGGTGGAGCCACCTACCAGGTTCCGATGGAGGTTCCCGCCGATCGACAGCTTGCCCTTGCCATGCGATGGATCGTCGGTTTTGCAAACAAGCGCAAGAGTGTCCCGATGTCTCGGGCGCTCGCCGCCGAGCTCAAGGAGGCTGCCTCCAATCAGGGGAACGCGATCAAGAAAAGGGACGATCTTCACAAGATGGCCCAAGCCAACCGCGCCTTCGCACACTTCCGCTGGTAGTCCCTTTCCACCGATCACCGTTCTTCAAACCTCGTTCTTACCATGAGTTCCAATCCCAACTCCCCGGATCGTGCCTTCCCGTTGGAGCGCACCCGCAACATCGGGATCTGCGCGCACATTGATGCGGGCAAAACCACGCTGACAGAGCGCGTGCTCTTTTACACTGGCATGATCCACAAAATCGGTGAGGTGCACGAAGGTGCGGCCACGACGGACTGGATGGAGCAGGAGAAGGAGCGCGGCATCACCATCACATCCGCCGCGACGACCTGCAGCTGGAATCAGCTTCCCCAGCCGGACGTCGTGAAGCTGTTCGAGAACATCAAGCAGCGCATCAATATCATCGACACCCCGGGCCACGTTGACTTCACGGCAGAGGTGGAGCGTTCGCTCCGCGTGCTTGACGGTGCCATCGCGGTGTTCTGCGGCGTGGCCGGTGTGCAACCCCAGTCCGAGACCGTATGGCGTCAAGCCAACAAGTACAACGTTCCCAGGATCGCGTTCGTCAACAAGATGGACCGCACGGGCGCCAATTTTGATAACGCCGTCAACGACATGCGCACCAAGCTTGGTGCGAACGCCTGGCCGATCCTGATTCCGATCGGCGCCGAGGACAACCTCCAGGGCCAGATCGACGTCGTCAACCAAAAGGCCGTCATCTACGCTGATGATGCCAGCATGGGCTCCAATTACACCGTGACCGAGATCCCCGCGGAGCTGAAGGAAAAGGCCGCAGCCGCCTATGAAGATCTTGTCACCCAGATGACCGATCTTGATGAGGAAGTCGGCATGCTGTTCCTAGAGGAAAAGCCGGTGACACGCGACATTCTGAAGCATGCCATCCGCCGCCAGACGATCGCCAACAAGTTCGTCCCTGTGGCCGGCGGTTCAGCTTTCAAGAACAAGGGTGTGCAGTACCTTCTCGACGCCGTCGTCGACTATCTCCCAAGCCCGGTCGACATTCCGGCCGCCAAGGGCCAGGACCCCGACAATGGAAACGAAAAACTCGCTGTCACTGACGACAACGCCCCTTTCTGTTCCCTCGCCTTCAAGCTCTGGAGCGATCCTTTCGTCGGGAAGCTTGTTTTCTTCCGCGTCTACTCCGGTAAGCTGAGCAAGGGCGACACGGTTCTCAACCCTCGCACCGGCAAGCGTGAGCGTATCAGCCGCCTGATCCAGATCCAGGCCGACAAGCGCGAGGACATCGACACTTGCTACTCCGGCGACATCGCTGCGATCGTCGGCATCAAGAACATCACCACCGGCGACACCCTCTGCACGGAGGACGAGCCGATCATGCTCGAACCGCCCTCCTTCCCCGATCCCGTCATTTCCATGGCGATCGAGCCCAAGACCAAGGGAGACCAGGAAAAGATGGGCAACGCCCTCCAGCGTCTCTCCGAAGAGGATCCGACGTTCCGCGTTTTCACCAACGAGGAAACGGGCCAGACCATCATCGCCGGCATGGGCGAGCTTCACCTTGAGATCATCCGCGACCGCATGATGCGCGAGTTCAAGGTCGAGGCGAACTCCGGTAAGCCACAGATCGCCTATAAGGAGACCATCCTCTCCGTCGCAGATGGTGAGGGTAAGCTCGTCAAGCAATCGGGTGGACGCGGTCAGTACGGCCATGTCGTCATCAAGATAGCCCCCAACGAAAAGGGCAAGGGGATCACGATCGAGAACAAGACCGTCGGCGGTTCCATTCCGAAGGATTTCATTCCGGCTGTGATCAAGGGACTCAATGAGGCGGCACTCAACGGTGTCGTCGGCGGTTACCCGGTCATCGACGTGCATGTCGATATCGTTGATGGTTCCTACCACGACGTCGACTCGAACGAAATGGCCTTTAAGATGGCCGCCATATTTGCACTGAAGGACGGACTCAAGAATGCAAAGCCCATCCTTCTGGAGCCTATCATGAAGGTTGAGGCCGTGACTCCCGAGGAGTACCAGGGAGACATCATGGGCGATCTGAACCGCCGCCGTGGAAAGATCATGTCCATTGAGACCAAAACGATCGTAACCAGTGTCAACGCCGAGGTTCCTCTCGCTGAGATGTTCGGATACGCCACCTCCATTCGCTCCCTCTCCAAGGGACGTGCGTCTTACTCGATGGAGCCCTCCCACTTCGAACAGGTCCCGGCTCAGGTTCTGGCAGCGGTCCTGGATCAGAAAAACTAAACTTACACGATCATGGCAGCTGGACAACGCATCCGTATCCGCCTCAAGGGCTTCGACTTCCGACTTCTCGATACTTCCGCGCTCGAGATTGTTGAGACCGCCAAGCGCACCGGCTCCAAGGTGACTGGTCCCATCCCCCTTCCCACAAGGATCGAGAAATTCACCGTCAATCGTTCCCCGCACGTTGACAAGAAGTCGATGGATCAATTCGAAATCCGCACACACAAAAGGCTTCTCGACATTCTTGAGCCAACCGCGAAGACGGTGGATGAGCTCCGCAAGCTCAACCTTCCGGCCGGCGTCGACATCACCATCAAAATCTGATCTGACCGGATCCAGGCTAAACAAGCACGAACATGAGCATCGGACTTCTTGGTAAAAAACTGGGGATGACCCGCGTCTACGACGCCAAGGGACGTATCCGCCCCGTCACGGTCATCGAGGCGGGTGGCAATCGAATCCTTCAGATCAAGACAAAGGAGAAAGAGGGTTATTCCGCCATTCAGGTAGGCTTCGGAGACCAAAAGCCTCACCGCGTTGGAAAGGCCCAGACTGGTCATTTTGCCAAGAGCGACTCCACACCGAAGCGTTTTATCCGTGAGTTTCGTCTCAAGGACGGGGAGACCGCTCCCGAGACGGGTGACCTTTCGGTTTCCAATTTCAAGGACGGACAGATTGTCGATGTCATCGCCACTTCCAAGGGAAAGGGTTTCCAAGGTGTCGTGAAGCGTTTCAAGTTTGCCGGTCAACCGGAGACTCACGGTTCCATGATGCACCGCCGCAACGGTGCCATCGGAAACCGTCTCACCCCGGGGCGCGTCTGGAAGAACATGGGGATGCCCGGTCATATGGGTGACGAACGGATCACCATTCAGAACCTTGAGATCGTCCAAGTCCGTGAAGCCGACGGGGTCATCCTTGTCAGTGGAGCCGTCCCGGGAGCAAAGGGGTGCCATGTTGTCATCCGCCCCGCCATCAAGAAATCCGCAAACGCCTGATTGAACCATGAGCGCCACCATTCTCACAGCTGAGGCCGCCAAGTCGGTCAATATCGAGGTCATTACGGATGGCAAGGGGACCCAGGCCGTCCATGATGCGGTCGTGGCCATGCGCGCCAACCGCCGTAGCGGGACTGCCTCCGTCAAGACCAAGGCCACCGTCAATCTCTCGGGCAAGAAGCCATGGAAGCAGAAGGGAACGGGTAGGGCACGCGCCGGCTACGCCAGTTCGCCGGTCTGGTCCGGAGGCGGAGTGGTCCACGGTCCTCATCCCCGGAGCTACGCCAAGAAGACCCCAAAAGCCGTCAAGAAGCTTGCCTTCCGCAAGGCTCTCAGCGCGCGGATCCTTTCCGGAGACGTTCTGGTCGTCGAGACATTTGAACTCCAAGAGCCCAAGACGAAGGGATTTGTCACCCTCGTCCGGGGCCTTGCCGGTGAGGTTCGCAGGACGCTTGTCATTTCCGTGGCTTTTTCTGAACCCACGTTTCTCGCGGCCCGTAACGTCGCGGCAGACCTGCTCATGACGGCAGCGCAGGTCAACACCGAGAATCTTCTCGCCTTCGACAAGATCATCATCACCCGCGAGGCCCTTGCGGCCCTCGGACAGCGACTCCAAGGCTGAAATCAACGCATAGCATGAAAGAAGCCCACGATATCATCAAGAGTGTCCTCGTGACGGAGAAGGCCAGCCTTCTTTCCGAGAAACTCAACAAGTACGTGTTCCGCGTCACCACCTCGGCGAATAAGATCGAGATCAAACGCGCGATTGAAACCCTTTTCAAAAAGAAGGTCTCCTCCGTTAACACCTCCCAAGTGGAGGGGAAGAAAAAGCGCGAGCGCCGTGCCGATTTCGGTCGCCGTCCCCACTGGAAGAAAGCCGTCGTGACGCTCGCTCCAGGCGAAAAGATCGATATCGCCTGATGCAATTCAAGCAGGACTAACCAGGAACGATTACGACCATGGCCCTCAAGACATTTCGCCCCCTCACTCCCGCCCAGCGTTTCAAGGCGCTACCCTCGTTCGAGGAGATCACCAAGTCCACGCCTGAGAAGTCACTCGTCGAAAGCAAGAAGCGTACCGGCGGGAGGAACAATCACGGCCGCAAAACTTCCCGGCATCGCGGCGGAGGGCACAAGAAAAAATACCGCATCATCGATTTCAAGCGTTCCCGCCGCGATGCGGCGGCCGAGGTCATTGCCGTTGAGTATGATCCGAACCGCTCGGCCAGGATCGCCCTGATCCAATACCCGGACGGTGAGAAGGCCTACATCCTGCATCCCGCCGGTCTCATTGTCGGTGCCAAGGTTGCCGCCGGTGCCGAGGCCGAACCGAACGTCGGAAACGCCCTTCCTTTGAAGGCCATTCCTCTCGGTCTTGCGCTTCACAACATCGAGCTCATCCCCGGCAAGGGAGGACAGATCGTCCGGAGCGCGGGTTCCCAAGCGATTCTCAGCAACCGCGAAGGGGGGTACGCCCTGATCAAGATGGCTTCCGGAGAACTCCGTCGCGTCAACGAGGAGTGCTATGCCACGATCGGACAGGTCGGGAACATCGAGCACATGAATGTTTCCAGCGGCAAGGCCGGTCGTTCCCGTTGGCTCGGCATTCGTCCCCAGACCCGAGGCATGGCCATGAACCCCGTTGACCACCCGATGGGAGGAGGTCAGGGAAAGAGCAAGGGCGGTGGAGGACGCCACCACCCCATGAGCCCTTGGGGCCAGCTTGCCAAGGGTTTCAAAACCCGTCGCAAACACAAACCGAGCGACACCTTTATCGTACAGCGCCGCAAAAAGAAATAATCCGCCATGTCACGCTCCCTCAAAAAAGGCCCCTTCGTGGAGTGGAAACTCCTCGAGAAGATCGACAAGCTCAACGAGTCCAACCAGAAGAAGCCGATCAAGACATGGTCGCGCCGATCGACCGTTACGCCGGATTTCGTCGGGCATACCTTCAACGTTCACAACGGCCGCTCCTTCATTCCGGTGTTCGTCACAGAAAACATGGTTGGTCACAAACTCGGCGAGTTTGCCCCGACCCGCATCTTCAAGAAACACGGATCGCATACGGCGAAGGTCACCAAGTAAGGGTCCCTTATCTCCACAACCGTCCTTCATGTCCTCCTCCGCACGCCAGCTTTACGCCGCAACGGCCGTCGCCCTTCTCGGGCTACCGGTCTCCGCGGCGCTTGCCGAACGTGCCGAGGATACCGGGGCGCTGAATGAAAGGCTGATCCTCTCCGAGGCGGCAATCAGGGGATTGACGGAGAGTCTTGCCGTTGCAAACGGCGAAACGGAACTCTTCCGGCGCAAGTATGAGGACCTGAACGAGCGCGTGGAGGCGCTTGGCCTCTCTCCTTCCGGGAAGGAGACCGAGGGATTGCGATCCCGTCTGCTGTCAGCTGTAAGGAATTTGCGTCAGTCCCAAAAACTGAACGATTCCACAAGGGAGCAACTGGCCTCCCTCTGCGAGTCTGTCCTAAGCCTGCTGAAGACTTCCGAGGGAATCGATGCCTCCAGCCGGGCCAAGGTCGAGGGTGAGCTCCGTTCTGCGTCACGAATCCTTGCCAGTGCGGGTGTCCCCGACGCTGGAAACAGAGCCGACCTGACGACCGCCAGCGTCGTGGATGTCAAACCGGACCTCTCCCTGATCGTCGCCGATATCGGTTCCTCGCAGGGAGTTCGATCAGGAATGCCTTTTCAGGTTTGGAGGGGATCAAGACTAGTTGCTTCCGCACGGATTGTCGATGTCCGCGATTCTATCAGCGGGGCCGTGGTCCAGACACTCTCCTCTCCTGCCGATCCCGTGAGGGCGGGAGATAGCCTTCGTATCGACGCCACCCGCTGACCAAACCGACCCAATTCCAGCCATGCAAGTCATCGCCACCCACCGCTACGCGAAAATCTCCGCTTTCAAGGCCCGAGAGGTCACCCGCGAGATCCAGGGCCTTCCAGCCGTCGACGCCCTCCAGCAGCTCAACTTCGTGCCCAAGAAGGCCGCACCCCTGATCGCGAAGACCCTCAAAAGCGCGATTGCCAACGCAGAGCACAACAACAATCTGCGCGCGGAGGTCCTTGTCATCAAGGAAGCCGTCATCGGTGAAGCTCCGACCATCAAGCGCGTTCGCCCCAAGGCCCGCGGGAGTGCGGGACCGGTCCGCAAGCGCAACAGCCATATCCGCATCGTCCTGACGGACGAGATTCCCATTGTGCGACGCTCGGACAAGCCCAAG
>Ga0007827_10000175_pt1 | contig 21994 bp, 17 predicted proteins | sample CryBogCBE16Jul07_FD_60332 | JGI IMG/M metagenome (GOLD analysis project Ga0007827, IMG submission 60332) | Freshwater microbial communities from Crystal Bog, Wisconsin, USA - CBE16Jul07 | ecosystem: Environmental > Aquatic > Freshwater > Lake | place: Crystal Bog, Wisconsin, USA | collected...
CGCTTCTTCGAGCAGGCACACGTCAAGGATACGGCCGCCTTCCTGAAATTCGCGATCAATCCCAACGATGAGGTCGCCTTCAAACGGATGGTTCGCCTCCTGCCGGGAATCGGCAATAAGACTGCCGAGACCCTCTGGATCAAAACGTCCGAACTCCTCGGCGGAGGACGTTCCTTCGGTATCCTGGAAAAGGGTTGCAAGCCTCCGCCCAAGGCCGCCGGGGGCTGGTCGCAGCTTGTCGCCACCCTTGTCCAACTCGCCCCCTCGGGCACGCCAACCCCGCCCTCCGAGATGATCTCCGTCGTCACGACGGGACTCTACGACAACTACATGCAGGCCAAGTTCGCCAACTATGAGGCCCGTCGGGACGATCTCAACACGCTGGCCAACTACGCGCGGCAGTTCGAGCAGACCGAGGAGTTCCTCGCCCAACTCACCCTCCTCGGAGGGACCGAGACAAGCGAGGTCCGTGGCGGAGACGATGAGGAGGATAAAGTCTGCCTCTCCAGCATCCATCAGGCCAAGGGCCTCGAATGGCAGGCCGTCTTCCTGGCATGGCTCACCGAGGGGATGTTTCCGGGAACCCGTTCCCTCGAGGATGAAAATGCCCTCGAGGAGGAACGGCGCCTCTTCTATGTCGGCCTGACACGCTGCAAGGACGAGCTCTACCTCACCTATCCCGAACTGCGACTCAACGCCGGCTATGGGGAGACGTTCCAGCGACCTTCCCGTTTTTTGGAGGAACTTCCGGAGCACCTCACCGAGCGCTGGGAAGTCGCCCGCGCCGTTGCCCGCTTCACGCCGCAGGGGCAGCGGGAGGAACAGTCACGACGCCGTCACCATGAATTCGACCCGGCCGACGAGTCCCAGCTTCCGGAATGGGAGGAGTGAGCCACACGAGACTTTTAAAGAAACCAAGCGATGAGTATTTCCCCCGCGACATCCACACGCAACCCCATGCCGCCCCCTCGTTCGCTGATCCGACGATTGCTCCACGCGGTACTTCTTCCGCTTCTCCTCGTCGCGGCACGCGCGGCCGATCCATCCCCCGCCCTGCGCGAGGAACTCTGCCTCAACGGTGACTGGGATTTCACCATTGATGGAGGGGCCTCCGTGAGCAAGGTCCGGGTTCCCGGCTCCTTCTCCGGTCTGAGAAGTGTCGGTGGTCAGCAATACATCGACATCTGGGATTACCCCTCTGAATGGTCGGGCAAGGGAGGGACCTACCGTCGCACGTTCGAGTTACCCCCCGGTATGCGGGGCAAGCGTGTCAGCCTCTGGTGCGGAGGCAGCCGCTTCGTGACCACTGTGAAAGTCAACGGCCTGGAGACCGGCTCTCACGAGGGAAGCCAGACCCCGTTCGAATTCGACATCACCGGGGCACTCAAGGAAGGACCCAACTCCATCGAGATCCGGGTGCAGCCCCGATCGCTCGACATCGAGGATCAAAACGGCAGCCGACGCGGCCTCTGGGGCGATGTCATCCTGAAATCCCACGGCGATCTCCGCGTCACCGACGACACCTTCGTCACCACCTCCGTGCAGCGCAAAAGCATCGCCTGCAAGGCAGATGTCAGGAACGACGGCGCGACGCCCCGGACCTTCACACTCAACTGCAAGGTCCTTGATGCCGACGGCAAGTCGATGCTGGAATTCGGGGGGGTCAGGGGAATGCTCCAGCCTAGGACCTCGGGAGTCTTCGAGGCCTCCTCCCCCTGGGAAAACCCCCGACTCTGGAGCCCGGATGATCCCCACCTTTACCGCCTCCAGGCGACACTGGTTGACGACTCGGGAAAACCCGTCGACCAATGGACGACCCGCTTCGGATTCCGCGAGATCACGCTTCAGGGACCGAAAATGCTCCTCAACGGCAAGGAACTCCTTCTGCGGGGAACGGGCGACCACACCGAGGGAGACATCGAATCCTCCCCCGGTTATCTCCGACTCTGGATCCGCGAACTCAAGAAGGAGGGGCTTTGCTTCATGCGCCTCCACACCATGGTCAAGTCGGCCTACGTCTTTGACATTGCCGACGAGGAGGGATTCTTCCTCGAGGTGGAGGCACCCCATCATTTCAGACTCCCCCCGCCAGAACGGGCGTCCCTCAACGTCGATCGCCTCGTCAGGGCCTACCGGAACCACCCTTCCGTACTGGTCTGGTCGGTCTCCAACGAACTCCACTGGAAAGGCGTTCCCGAACCGGGCGACCTGATCGCCCTCTGCCACCGGCTTGACCCGACACGCCCGGCCTTTGCCTCGGATTTCTCCGGATGGAGCGTGCTGGGCGACGTGATCGGCCATCACTACAACACCTTCCAGGTCTTTGACGAATGGGGAAAATTCGGGCCCGAAAAACCGATGATCTGGGACGAGTTCGGATGGATCTGGCCCATGGACCGCCCTGTCACCACAGGTCCCTCGGGCTACGAGTACTGCAGTCAGGACAGGAGCGGTGCCGGTCTCTGGAACGACGCCGCCGAGCAGATACGGGCCGGGATCGAATTTTTCCAGGACGGAAGCAACTTCGGAGGGACCAACCACCGGATCTCCGTCTGGTGCCCGTGGGACTACTCGCAAAACTTTCACCGCTATCAGCCCTTCAACAACTTCCAGCCCCTCAGGCCCGATGACCGTTCCATCGAGGGTCGGTCCGGTCTCTATCCGAAAGTCATCAAACCCGGATCGACCTTTGTGAATGTCTGGGATCCGACTCTCCCGGAGTGGGAACCCAATCCGGGATACGACGTCATCGAACCACTCCTGAAGAATGTCCGCTACGCGGACAAGGAGCCGCGCGAAACGGCGTTTTTCGGCGGGGAGGAACTGCTCCGCCACACCGCGGTGGCTTACGACGACCTCCGCTCCTGCGACGAGATCGCCTGCCTGGTGGAGACAGCGGACGGGAAGGTGCTTTCAGAGCAAAAGCTCCCGGTCCGGCTCTCGTCGGGAGAAGGTCAGCGTGATCTTTCCTTGCGGTGGCTCCTCCCTTCGGTCACCGGACCAACGAGCGTGCGACTCGTCCGGGAGTGCCGCACAGGAGGAAAACCGGGTTACCGCTGGGTCGAGGAAGCCACACTCTTCCCCCAACTCAAACCCGATCTGGTCCCCTCCCTTTCCGGCAAGAAACTCGCCGTCGAGGATCCCTCGCTGGCTCAGTGGCTGAGGAAACACGGCTTCACCCTGTCGGAACCGGCCACCGCAGACATCCTGATCACCTCGGACGGAAAATCAGGATCAGGAGATTTCATCGCGCGGGGCGGCCGCGTTCTCAGGATGTCTTCGCCGACGGGCGGGAAAGACACAGGTTACCGGATCCTCGGTTCGATCCGGGCCGTTGCCAAAGGGATTCCCGCCGGAACCGAGATCTCTGCCGACGGGGTCTTGCCGGAAGGATCCGATTTCACGCTTCACTCGAGGGGATCCGGCACCAAGGGGTTTGTCCGCGTGGAAAAAGCCCGGACAGAATCCCTGAGCACCCTTCCGTTCTCCTTCCATTTGGTGATGGGACCGGCCGGTGACGGGGCCTGCCTCTACGCCGACCTTCTCCGCAAGGGACAGCCATGCTCCCTTTCCGGAACGACCCGGCTCGGCCTGACCGTCGGCGCACTTCCTTTCCGGGGGGCCTCCAAGACCGCGCCGGGAAAGCCTCCGGTCCCCCTCAAGCTTGTTCCGATCCTGAGAGCCGGCAAGGACAACTGGTACGCGGCCTCGCCGGAGGAGGCGCTGGTGCTCGGCGAACTGAAGAGCAAGGAGGGGGTGAAGAGCCTGACCCTCTCTTGGGATCTGCGATCGCTCCACTGGCACGGCATCCCCTCCCCCAACTCTGCTCCCACGGATTCCGCCACGATCCAGGGATCACCCGCGTCTCCCGACTTCACCTCGATCACCGGGGTCGGGGTTGCCCTTGCCGGGGAAATCCAGAAGGGAGAGGAAGTCCGCCTTCTCGAGCTTGCGGCAGAGGGGGATGCAGCCCCGGAAGCCTACATTCCGCTCAACGGGGCCCCTCACCGGCTACTCTCGTCGTTGGGACAAGAGCACTTCACCTTCTGGCGCGGAGGCTCTTCCTCCGGCATTATCCCCGTGCCTCCGGACTCCGGGAATGTCCGGGTGGTCCTTCAGGGAGACAACGATGGAAACGGGGCCGCATTGGCCGAGTTTCCCTCGGGGAACGGGGATCTGCTTGTCTCCTCCCTCCGACTTGCCGGAAACCTTGATCGGGAGCCCGCTGCCCAGTGGAGCCTGCGCAACATGCTGGAATATCTGGCCTCCTACCGACCGGCCGACGGCAACCCGGAAACCGGCGTTGCGGCGGGCCCCCGTTGGCAGGAATTTCTGAAGGGTCTCGGCATCATCGCGAAACCGCTCGCCGCGAACGGTGAATGGAACCTGACAGGAATGGGACGCCTGATCCTTGATTTCGGAACACCCGGGATCGTGGAGGCCTGCCACCGCAATGCCGCGCGTCTCTCGGAGTTCGTGCGTGGCGGAGGCAGCGTGATGGTCCTGGGAACGGATGAACACGGCATCGAGCTCCTCCGGTCTCTCACGGGACGCCCGCTTCGACTCACCGATCCCTTCCTCGGGGTCCGCGACATCTGCATCAAGGCTCCCGTGAGCTGGACACGCCGATCCACACCTCCCATTCAGCTGGAGGTCTACGACCGGATCATGACCCGCCAATCCTTTGAGGCAAACTACGATCCCCTGCTCTCAGGGATCGCCAATCGGAGCCTCCAATGGGGCGGCGCGCCGATGTTTTCGAAGGGCATCGAGATCGAGGGGATGGATCCGGTCATGGCCTCGTCCGACCACGCGATCCTCATCAGCAACTGGAAGGTCTCCTTGGAGCAGCCCTTCAATTCCCTGTTCCGCGAATACATCCACGCAGTGCATGACATGCGTCAAAACTCCTGGTTCGTGAACCGGGATCCCGTTCTCCTGCGGCTCAACGAAGGCAACGGTTCCTGGATCCTCTGCCAGCTCGACCTCCCCTCGGGAGGCGTGGCAGGACGTCTCTTGGGCGCCCAGCTCCTCACCAATCTCGGCTCCCCTCTGGGAAAACCGACCCGCTTTCAGGAGAACGACCGGACCTTCGATCCCTCCTCGCGACGCGACCAACTGCGCCGTTTCGCAGCGATGCAGGGGCAGGTCGCCCCGGGCCGTCGCCAGTACTACGGAACCCCCGATCCCCTGCCCGACTATTTCCGGAACACCTTTGCCGACAAACTCCGCGTCAAGGATTCGGAGGGTCACCCCACGGCCCTGGTCCTGGGTGATCCCCTGCTCCTCCTTGCCGCCTCGGGCGTTGCCGAGGAACTCGGGGACCGTTATCGGACGGAGACCCATCCCAAGGCACTGGGCGACACCCGTGCCTTGGCAGCGGCCCTTCCGGGAATCATTGCCGGCCATCACTGGAACAACGTCCTCGTTGCCTCGGGCTCGGACGACATCCGCCTCGTCGACGGGAAACCCGCTATCAGCATCGCGGAATTCGAAACAAACCTTGAAAAGAGCCTCTCCATACTCAAAAAAGCCGCCGACAAGGTCTACTGGGCGAGCATCGTCCCCATGCCGGGTGAAGGCGGGAATGCCGCAAGGGAGGAGCAGTTGGCCGCCGACTACAACGCAGCTGCCGAGAGGGTCTGCAGGAAGCTCGAGGTCTATTCGGTGAACCTCGGACAGATTCTTGAGCAGGCGGCACCGGGCTACACCAAACGTCCCGGCCGGAAATTCACCCCCAACGAGGCCAAGGAAGCCGGGAAGAAGATCGCAAGCGCCCTGAAATTCCTTGGATAAGCGAAGCGGGCGGGCGTCGGGAACATCGGAAAGGCACCGTGTGGAGCGGGCCTTTGCGGGTCATCCGTTGACCACCAAGGAACGCTCCTCACGACGCAGCACCGCCACCTCGGCACCACGCAGGACCCGGTCAATGAACCAGATGACTGTGGAGAGCAGCAATCCCGCAAACATGCTCAGAAGGGTCTTCAGGACCTGGGAAAAGGACTGAACGGGTCCTGGCACCATGCTGGTGCCGGCACAGGTGATCATCGCGAAGATCGCCAACCGGGGAGCCACTGCGGGATACTTCACCTTCACCCAGTTGATGCAGAAGATCAGGGTCAGGAAAGCCGCCAGATAAACCCCGAAATCATTGGTCGAAAAGGAAATCACGACGTCGAATACCAGAGCCGTCAGCAGCCCCAGAAGCCCGAGTGATCCGTTCCAGATCATGGTCGTCTTGTCCTTGATCGTGCAGAGCTGGACTCCCCATGTCAGCGACATCAGGACGATGAAGGCGGAGAAGAGATACCCGGAGGTGAGAACCCCGACCCACACGGCGGTGCTGGCGCAGAAACCGAGAAAGACCAGATCACGGAGAGGATAGGACTTGGGGGCGACCCGCGATCCTTGGGGAGGCTTCCTGATCGGGATGACCGCAAACGCCAGCGAGGCGGCTACGAGACCAACCGTGCAGTAGAGAGCGCGGTAGAACCCTCCGAAAATGGGTTCGTTGCCCGCATCGGTGAACATGTTGTCCAGGGAACCGCTCAACCCGTAGCCGACAATGGTCATCGTGGCGACGTCGCGGCTCTTGGAGGCGAACCGATAGATCATCACCACCAACAGGAAGTAGGCGGGCAGGAAAAACCAGGGCGCGTCGCGAAAAAGCGTCTCAACCGTCATGCCGACGATCCCGGCGATCCAGACAAGGAGGAAACGTTGACGCATCAGCGCCCTGCGGAAAGTGGGCAACCCCGCCACCAACGACGCGCAGAGGGTGGCCCGCACATAGTGGGGATAACGGAGAATTTCGGCCGTGACCAGGGAGAGACCGACGGCCAACGCGACGCGGGTGGCGTAGCGGATCGGGATCTTCACGGGGCCGGAGAGGCCTGGGGCCCGGATTCCGTTTCGGGAACCAGGGGCAGCTGACCGGCCGAGCCAAGGGGTGCGCGGAATGAGGGCACGGTCTCGGTCTGGAGTTCGTTGAGGCGTTTCAACCCCTGTGCCACATAGCTCCCCGTCCGGATGATGACGGCAGCTGTCCCACCGTTGCGGAAGTCGTGCGCCTCCTTTTCGTCGAGGACGATGCGGACGGGAAATCGCTGGGCCAGAAGGATGAAGTCGAGCGTCGGGGAGACATTCTGCAGGATTCCCTGCCCTCCCGGTGAATTCAGCGAGGGAGCGTACTGTGGGGTGATCGCCTTGGGCACCCCCTGCACGATGCCACGGATCTTCGTGGAGGAATCGGCCAACAGGTAAACGTCGACCGCCATGCCGGGACAAACCCGACGGAGATCAGTCTCGCGGAAATTCGCCAGCACGTACCAGATCCTGTCGTCGACAATCGAGAAGACCTGCTCCCCCGTGGAGGCGTAGGCACCGGGCGTGATCTGGAGATTGACCACGTAGCCATCGCACGGCGCATAGACCTTGCAGTAGGAAAGTTTCAGCTCGGCGTCGCGGAGAGCGGCCTGCGCGGCGAGCCTGCGGACATTCACTTCACCCTGCTCGCCGAGGAGATTGCGAGCCGTGGCAAGAGCCGCCTTGTCCTGCTCGACTTTTTGCGTCGCGGCGACGGCCTCCATCTGGGCCAGTTGGTTCTTGTCCACGGTGACATAGAGGTTCCCGACAAGCGCCTGGACCCTCTTGGCGTAGTCGACGGCGTAGTCGGCTTTGACCTGACTCTGCTTGAGTTCGGCCTCAGCGGCCGTGATCCGATCCTTGTAAGCCTGGATCTCCAGATCGGTGAGCGCAAGTTGAGCACGGGCCTTTTCCGCCTCGGCCTCATAGGGACGGGAATCCAATTCGAGCAGGAGATCGCCTTTCTTGACCCGCTGGTTGTCCTTCACATGAATCGCGGTGATGGCCCCGCCGACCTGGGCGCTGATCCCGATCATGTTCGCCCTGACCTGGGCACCCTCGGTCCTGGGGTTGAGGCGGATATTTCGGGCGACCTCCGTGGCGGTGAGAAAAGCGGCCGCATAGGCGGCGAGTGAGACAAGGATACCGGCAATGTGCCTTCCAGTAGGCCTCCTCATCTCCGACGTCGCGGAGGGTGCAGCCCCCTGTCCATCCCCGTTCGCAATTGAGGCGGGATCACTCATCGGGCGGCGAAAAAAAGAAGCCAGATCCCGCAGATCAACGACGCAAGGATCGCCGCGTAGACAAGCGGGATCGGGATCAGGAAGGGAATGATCCCGGTTCTCAGGAACACCAGATGGATTACCCAGAATGCCAGAAGCCCACCGATCATGCTCAGGAGCCAGGCGGGAAAATAGGCACCCGCAATGTTGAGTTGCGGATCACAACCCGTCATCGTCAGCATGGCCAGAACGGCCAAAGCAGCTACCCATCGTGACATCCCCTCAGATTAGAAGAGCCCCGAGAAGGGCAGCAACGCTAATTGCCGCCGCAGCCCTCCTTTGCCCCGGGATGGTTCCCGCAAAACAGCAGAGCGATTCCCCGGAATCCGTGGTCACCCGGGGACTCTTCAAGGAGGCCTCCTATCCGGCCGCCTCCTCGGCGACATTCGACCCTTCCCGATCCTACGAGCTCTCCTCCCTGATTGAGCTGGGACTGGCCAACAATCCGCTGACCCGCTCGGCGTGGTTCAACGCTCTGGCCACGGGGGCTCAGGTCGGCCAAGCCAAGGCTCTCTACTACCCAAGGCTCTCCCTCGAGACCAAGGGAGGGTATAATAAGCTCTTTTACCCGGGCACGTCCGGCAATCTTGTGGTCAAGACGGCCGACGTCATCCCGAAGCTTGACCTGGAGTATCTCCTGCTGGATTTCGGACGCCGTGCCGCCGACGTCCGCCGCACGGTGTTTCTCCTGGAAGCTGCCAACCTCCTTTTCAGCAGGAATGTCCAGTCGACGGTCTTCGCGATCCAACAGTCCTACTTCGCCCACACCGCGGCTCTCTCCGAGAGAGAAGCGGCAAAAGCCAACGTGGACCTCTCCAAAACAATCCTCGGAATGGTCGAGACCCAGGTTGCCAACGGACTCGGTACCAAGCCTGAACTCGACACGGCCCGCAAGACCCTCTCTCAGGCGGAATATGATCTCGCGACGGCTGACCGGAATGTCGAGGTGTCCCTCGGCAATCTCCGGGTGGCCGCAGGTCTTCCGGCAAACGCTCCCCTGAAGGTCATTCCCGGAGAACGCCAGAGTGGGCGGGATACGCTCCCGTTCGAGTCGCTCGGGGGAAATGTCGACGTGCTCGTCGATCAGGCACTGAAAAACCGTCCGGATCTCGCGGCTCGGGAATCAGAGATCAAGGCAAGCAGGGCCGCGGTCCAGCGAGCCAAGGCAGAATTCCTGCCCAAACTGAGCCTTCAGGGAGCCGTTGCCAGCGATGCCTATGGCTACAACGCCGTCCAGAACCCCGCTTCAGGAAACTTCTACGGAAACTCCATCAGTTATTCGGGATTCGCCGTGCTGAGTTGGGAACTCTTCAACGGAGCCCAGCGCGTGGAAAAGGTGAAGCAGCGGCAGGCAGAGGAATCCCAAGCCCGGGCCAACGCCGAATCCACCCGCCTGCAGGCAAGCCAGGATGTCTGGACTGCCTACAACGACTCACTGAAGGCGCGCAAACGCGTCGCCTACGCCGACTCGCTCGTGGCCTCTGCCGAGGAGAATTTCAAATCAGCCCAGGCCGCCTTCAACAACCAGCTCCTCAACATCACCGACCTCGTTTCCAACCAGAGTGCGCTCGCGTCGGCCCGCTCGGAGCAGGCCGGTGCCCGTGCCGATTACCTGACAAGCCTTGCGGCGCTCTCGTTGGCGATGGGCAGTGTCACGACCCCGCACGGGACAGGCGTGAAGCCTTCCTCCTTCTGATCTTCCTCCGGTAACGCACCGCGATGGCCCCGGAGGGGCTGGTGGCAATGGAAAGGAGTTCCCAACGGAGATCACCCGAAAGAAACGCTCCGGGGAGACCGGAGAGCGTCGGTACGGGATTATTCCCCATGATCAGGGGATGAATCGTCAGTTCAAGTTCGGAGGCCTCCCTGACCCTTGCAGCGGGAATTTCGCGCCGCACCGGTTTTTCTGACACGGTCAGCAACTTCCCGTCGAGACTGACCGAGGCCCGGAGGATGGGCGGCATGGGCTTGATCAGGAAGCGCGCTCTTCTTCCTCGACGCGTTGTTCGATCGAGTCGACCTCCCCCTCGATCTCATGCAGGGAGGGAACTCCCTCACCCGCACGGTAGAGCAGGCTGACAACCCCGCCGAGAAGCCCCCAGATCACGATGATCGCGAAGCCGGTAATGGAAATCAGCACCCCCAGATCCTCGGGCGTTCCGTAAAGGGAGTGGAGCATCGAGGAGAAAAGCTTCTCGCGCACGCCGATGCCCGCAAGGCTGATCGGGAGCGCACTGATCGTGTTGACCACGGGGATCACCGACGTCATCGCGGCGGGACCGGGATTCCCGGGAAAGGCCGAGGCCGCGAAGATCGCCCCGCCGAAGATGAAGAGATTCAGGGGCAGGGAGATCAGGACCGCAGCCACAACCGCCTTCCAATCGCGGGCATAAACCGAGAAGGCGCGAGCGGTGTCCAGGATCGCGGCGTGCCCGGGCATCCGCGAGGGAATTTTGGCGGCGAGATGAAACCGGTCGACGACAAGTCCGAACGCCACCAGCATGAGGGTCGCGGCAAAGATCACACAGACGGCCAGCGTGAAGGCCCTCACCATCGGAAGAGCCGTCAATTCCTTGAAAAACACAAGGAATACTCCCGAGGAGACGAGGATCAGGGCAAACATGCCGGCAAGCCGGTCGACGACGACACTTAGAAAAACGGCGCTCTTCGACTTGGGTGCCTCGCGCACGGCATAAAAGATCTTCACGAGATCCCCTCCGGTGCCGCCCGGAAGGAACAGATTGTAGAACATCCCGATCATCACGAGTTGCCAGACTCGGAACCAGGAAAGGGAGATCCCCTGGACCTTCATCAGGAGCTGCCAACGGAAGGCACCGCAGACCAGCACCAGACCGAAGCAGACAAAAGCGGGCACCAACCGGAGAGGATCTGCCTTGCCGAGGGCCTGAACCATCTGGGCACGCTTGGAGGGATCGTGGAAAATCCACCAGAGCAGCAGCAGGGTGACGGCGGCCTGGAGGAGAGTAATGAGTATCTTTTTCAGGTTCATTCGGAGAAGAGCGATTTCCAGCGGGCGACCGAGGCCCGGATGGTCTCGGGGGTGGCCTTGCGGGAAAGTTCGAGCACGTAAGGCAGGGAAGATGACAGAATCGGCACGAGGTGGTCGAAGGGAATCTCTCCCTCGAACGGGATGAGATGATCCTCATCGGGCCATCTTGCATCCTGAAGATGCGCGCCCGCCGCGTAAGGGGCGACTTCCCCGAGCCATTGGGCGTGATCAAGCAGGCCGAGCGATTCCCTCATCTGGGCATGGCCGAAGTCGTGCCAGTAACGGAAATGGGGTGAGTCGAAATGCCGAAGCAATTCCAGAAGTTCCCTCTCGGTCGGAACCGCCTCAAAATCGCTGCGGTTCTCGACCACCAGAGTAAGATTCCTCTTCGCAGCCTCCTCAATAAGCGGCTCCAGCGCGGCAATCACCCTGTTCAAATACCCCTCGGAAACCTCCTCTCGCTTTCGGACGGCCTCCAGTTTCGCGCGGCAATAGGCACGATCAGAAGCCCCCTTCACCCTGAGTTGCGACAGGAGCCTGTCGGTCATGCCACGCAGGCTCTGAATCCGCCCGAGATGCAATACGACGAACCGCGCGCCGAACTCGGCTGCCGTCTCCATGGTCTGACGAGTCAGTTTCAGCGCACGCTCCCTCTCCTGCGGCCGATGCGAGGTGAATTCATAGCAGTCGGGATTGTCCACCGGGATCTCCACCGGCATCGGGCAGAAATTGTGGACGCTGACGACACCGAATCCTCCCTTGTTAAAAGCTTCACGGATTCCGTGAAGCTGGGACACACTCATTCCGTGCCCCAACTCAATGGTATCGAATCCCATTGCTAGGATTTCCGAAACGATCGTGGCCCCGTCGTGATGACGGGAGACGTTCCAGTTGGTGGAGAAAGCAAGCATGAGCGGTTCCTTAAGCGATCGTGGCCAGCAGTTCATCGGCCGCACGGAGTCCGCTGGCAAGCGCCGAATCAATCGAGGCCTTTGCCACCTGATCCCCGGCAAGCCAGAGATTATAGCCCTGTCGACGTGCAGGCTGCTCCAAGAAGAATCCGGGTCGCTGTGATGGAAGAGCCTCCGGAACATCCACCCGTTTCAGGAATTCCCATGACGCAAACCCGGGAAAGATTCCGTTAATCTCCTCCTTGGCTTTCCCTATCAACTCCAGGTCGGAAACATTTCCCGGATTGAGTACCGTCGCGGTGAGTAGTCTGCGGCCGGCGGGTGCGTAGGAGGAAACCACGTTGGTCAGGTCAGCGAAATGTCGGACGATCCTCTTCGGACCGGAAGGCAGCACGAGATAACCGCCTTCATACAGCGGCTCGACCCCGTTGAAATACAGGGTCGTCACCCGGTTCCAGGAACGCCCGGAAGAAAGTCCGAGCAGCCGACGACTGACCGGTTCCTCCGTGGCCAGAATCAGGGTATCGCAGGGAATCGTCTCACCGGAGGAAAGACGGACACCCGTGACACGGTCACCGCTTCTCTGAAGCTCCGTGACAACGGACCCGTAGTGCTGGCGGGCAACCGGCAAACGGGAGGCAAACTGCCGGGGTATCGCCTCCATTCCCTCTGCGGGAAGAAGGGCCCGGCCGAAGGCGAACTTCCTGAAATCGGCCCTCAGGACGGAGGCATCGGTGCCGAGCTCATTATCGAGAAAGACACCCGCGAAAAACGGACGGAGAAAACTCTCCAACACATCTCCCTCCAATCCGTGGCGCTTCAGCTCCTCTAGGGCGCTGTGTCCTGACTCGCCGCTCCCCTCACCCGTCAGAAGTTGACGCGCGCCGTAGGAGGCGAGGGCCAGTTTCTGGCGGAGGGGAATGGATCTGACGGCAAGAACGGGAAGAATTCCCGTGGGGTGAATCAGGGGATTAAGCAGGATTTCGTTTCCATGCACTCCGGCAAGCAATGCCCCGCTGCGGAAATATCCCGGTTTCAGGGCGTCCAGATCGAGCAGGTCCCGCGCCGTGGGATAGGAATCGAGCAAAACCTGGAACCCCTGGTCGAGCAGGAATCCCTCGGGCGTGACCTCCGTCGCGACGCGACCGCCAGGTTTCTCGGAGGCCTCCAGCAACAGCCAGTCTGCCCCGGCCTGTTCCAGGCGGGTCGCGCATGCAAGACCGGCAAGGCCTGCTCCGACAATGACGATCATCGGCGGAGCTTACTCCAACACGCAGTCACCTGAACAGATTCCGTCAGATGGTCACCGGGTCGAGCTTCCAGATCTCGCGGGCGTATTCGGCGATGGTGCGGTCGCTTGAGAACTTGCCCATGCGGGCGGTGTTCAGGATCGCCATCTCGGCCCAGCGGGCCTTGTCCTTGAAGGCCTCGCCAACCCTCTCCTGGGCATCGCTGTAGGAGCGGAAGTCCGGCAGACAGAGGAAAGGATCGTGGTAGACAAGATTGTCGCGCAGCATGTTGAAGACACCCGGCGGTTCGTCGGCGGTGAAGTAATTCGAACCGACCCAGTCGACCACGGCGCGCAGCTCGTCGTGATTCTGGAGGAAATCATGTGGGTTGTAGCCCTTCTTCCAAAGTTCGTTCACTTCCTCGACGGTCATGCCGAAGATGAAGATGTTCTCCGGTCCGACTTCCTCGCGGATCTCGACATTGGCTCCGTCGAGGGTGCCGATCGTGAGCGCCCCGTTGAGGGAGAGCTTCATGTTTCCGGTTCCGGAGGCCTCTTTCCCGGCGGTGGAGATCTGCTCGGAGAGATCGGCCGCGGGGACGATCTTCTGGGCCAGCGAGACCCGGTAATTGGGAAGGAAGACCACTTTCAGGCGATCCTTCACGCGAGGGTCCGAGTTGATCTTGGCTCCGACGGCGTTGATCGCCTTGATGATGTTCTTGGCCAAGTCGTAGCCGGGAGCTGCCTTCGCTGCAAAGATGAAGACGCGCGGGGTGACGTCGTAGTCGGGATCCTGAAGGATCCTCCGGTAGAGAGCAAGGATGTGGAGGAGATTGAGATGCTGGCGCTTGTATTCATGAAGGCGCTTGATCTGCACGTCGAAGAGGGCCGACGGGTCGACCGCGACACCGCACTCGTCGCCGATGATGCGGGCGAGGTCGACCTTGTTGGCGTGCTTGACCTCCATGAACTGGCGTTGGAACTCGGGATCCTTCGCCAGCGGTTCGAGGGCACGGAGTTCGTCGAGATTGCGCTCCCACCCGCGGCCGATTCTCGAGGAGATGAGTTCGGCAAGACGGGGATTGCAGGAGAGAAGCCAGCGGCGGGGCGTGATGCCGTTGGTCTTGTTGTTGAACTTTCCGGGATAGAGTTCGTCGAACTCGGGAAAGAGATCGCTCTTGAGAAGCTGGGTGTGGAGCGCGGCCACGCCGTTGACCGAGTGGCTCCCGATCACGGCGAGATTGGCCATGCGGACCATCTGATGATCCCCCTCCTCGATGAGGGAGAGCTTGCGGACCTTCTCGAGGTCGCCGGGCCACATTTTCTCCACCTCGACGAGGAATCGCTTGTTGGCCTCGAAGATGATCTGGAGATGGCGCGGAAGCACCTTGTGGAAAAGACCGACGCTCCACTTCTCCAGGGCCTCGGGAAGCAGCGTGTGATTCGTGTAGGCCAGCGTCCTGGTCACGATCGACCAGGCCTTTTCCCAGGAAAGCCCGTATTCGTCATGGAGAAGCCGCTGCAGTTCCACGACCGTGATGGCGGGATGGGTGTCGTTGAGTTGGATGGCCACCTTCTCGGGGAAGGTCTCCCAGTCGGAGTTGTTCTTGCGGAAGCGGCGGATGATGTCCTTGAGCGAGCAGGCGACGAAGAAATACTGCTGGATCAGGCGCAGCTCCTTGCCACTTTCTGTCTTGTCGTTCGGATAGAGGACTTTGGAGACGGTCTCGCTGATGTTCTTGTCGCGGACGGCCTCGTCGTATCCACCGCGGTTGAAAGCCTCGAAATTGAAATCCTCGGCCGCCTTGGAGGACCAGAGACGGAGGAAGTTGACCGTATTTGTGCCGTAGCCGGGAACGGGAATGTCATAGGGGATGCCAATGAGCTTTTTCGTTCCTGTCCATTTCGAGACATAGTTGCCGACATCGTCGAAGATGTTCTCGACCTGACCGTAGAGGGCGATCTCGGTGGTGTGTTCGGGACGGACGATCTCCCAAGGGGTGCCGAACTTCATCCAGTCGTCGGGCAACTCGACTTGGTAGCCGTTGCGGAATTCCTGTTTGAAGAGGCCGTATTGGTAATGGATCCCGTAGCCGATGGCCGGGAGGTCAAGCGTGGCTAGCGAATCAAGGAAACAGGCCGCCAGACGGCCCAGACCGCCATTGCCCAGCCCCATGTCGTATTCCTCCTCGCGGAGTTCGTCGATGTCCAGGCCGAGCTCGCGGATCGCCGTCCGCATATTCTCCACCACGCCCGCACTGTGGAAGCTGTTGACGTAGAGACGCCCCATGAGGAACTCGAGGGAAAAGTAGTAGAGCCGCTTGACGTTGGCCTCGCGGTGCTTCGTCTGGGTGGCCATGAGCCGCTCCACCAGGAAGCAATGGACGGCCTTTGAGGTGGCCAGCCACCAGTCGCGCTTGGAGGCGGTTTGGGGATCGCGGGCCAGTCCGAAGCGGAGTTGCTGCAGGATGAGGGATTTGAGCCCCTCGACGGAAGAGTCCAGGGTCGAATGAAAGGTTCCTTCTGTGGTCATGATGGGATTTTGCTAAAGCGTCGAACGGATGTTGGGGACGGAACTGCGGAAGAGGCAAGCCCTTGATGAGCAAAACCTGTTCCAACCCGCGGGGCTTGGATTCAAGGAAATCCACTGGTATCCTGATTAAGGGCGTCCAAAAAGCCCGTCGTCCAGCATCCACCCACCCATGAATCACCCCAAGTCATCCCCTGCGGAAAAAGTCCCGGGAGGGGGCGCACCGGACCTTTTTCTCTTCGACTTTGACGGGACGGTGGCGGACACGCTTGAGATTTCCCACGGAATCCTTAACGAATTGGCGGAGGAGTTCCGCTTCCGCGCACTTCCCCGCGAGGAACTCGACCATGTCCGCACCCTCGGAACCCGTGATTTCATCCGTCACCTCGGCATCAGCGGATGGAGGGTGCCGAGAATTTCCAGGCGGGGCCTGCGCCTCCTTCAGGAACGGATCGCCGAGGTGCAACCGATCGCCGGAATGCCCGAAGTCCTCGAGGAACTTCACGGACGGGGCCACCGCATCGGCATCCTGACGTCCAATTCCGAGACGAATGTGCTCGCCTTCATTGCCCGCCACCGTCTCCCCTACTTTCACTTTGTCCGCACCTCTTCGAAACTCTTTGGGAAAAGCCGCGAAATGCGCAGGATCCTGAAGGCCGAGGGACTGCCGCCGGAACGGGTTCTCTACGTCGGAGACGAAACAAGGGACATCGAGGCGGCCAAGGAGGCCGGAGTGCGCATGGCCGCCGTCGACTGGGGATACAATGCCCCGCAAGTCCTCTCCTCCCTTGCCCCCGATCATCTCCTGAGTCATCCCTCGGAACTGCTCCGGATCGGGACAAGCATCGCATGAAGACGGGTGCTCCCCTGAAGCTGCGCCTCGATCAGCACCTGCACGAAGCCGGGTACTTTGAGTCCAGGGAGAAGGCGCAGCGCGCGATCCTGGCCGGCCAGGTGACCATCGACGGCAGGGTCGCCGACAAGCCCGGCACCAAGATCCGGACCGACAGTGAAATCCTGATCACCGGACGAGACCGCTATGTCGGCAGGGGCGGTCACAAACTCGAAGGGGCGATCAAGGAATTCGACATCGATCCCATGGGCAAGAGCTGCCTTGACCTAGGCTCCTCCACCGGAGGATTCACCGACTGCCTCCTTCAGCACTGGGCTGCCCACGTCACCGCCGTCGATGTCGGCCGCGGCCAACTCGCCTGGTCGCTGCGTCAGGATCCGCGCGTGGAGGTCCGCGAGGGGATCAATGCCCGCTACCTCACGGCCTCCGATTTCAGTCGTCAGTTCGACCTGATCGTCGGCGACCTGAGCTTTATTTCATTGACGAAGATCCTGCCCGCCGCGTTTGAGTTGCTCCTTCCCGAGGGAGTCATGATCGTCCTCATCAAGCCCCAATTCGAGCTCTCCTCCTCCGAGGTGGGCAAGGGGGGAATCGTGCGCGATCCCCTTGCCCGACAACGCGCCGTCGAGTCGATCCGTTCCTGGGTGGTCGCCGCAGGCCACCGCTTCGACCGGGTGATGGAGTCCCCTCTTCCCGGAACCACCGGCAACATCGAGTTCCTCGCCCTTCTGCGACGGGGAGATTCGGTGGCTCCCCTGCCCGCCTCAGCAATAGAATGACCACCTCTCAGACCATCGGAATCATTGCCCATGCCGGCAAGGAAGGTGCCGGGGACCTGGTCCGCGCCGTCACCGCTGAATTCACTCGGCGTAACGCCCCCTTCCTGATCGAACGGGCGACCGCCGCGGCGGCGGGACTCTCCTCCGACCTCGACGAGACGTCCCTGGCGGAACGCTGCAACATCCTTCTGGTGATGGGTGGTGACGGAAGCATCCTTCGGGCCCTCCATCGCTCGGGTGGTCACATCAGGCCGATCTTCGGCCTCAACATCGGCTCGCTCGGATTCCTCACCTGCCTTGGTTCCGATGACTACCTCAGGGCGGTCGACTGCCTGCTCTCGGGAAGCTACGAACTCAGTCACCGCAGCCTGCTGGAGGCTGCGATCAGCGGCGACGGGGGGACTGTCCCTCTGGAGCGTGCACTCAACGACGTCACCGTCAGCCGGGGCGAACGCTCACAGCTCGTGAGGTTGAGGACATGGGTCGGGGACGTTCCCCTCACCGAGTACCATGCCGACGGACTCATCGTCTCCACCCCCACGGGCTCCACAGCATACTCGCTCGCGGCCGGAGGACCGATCCTGATGCCCGACAGTGGAGCGCTCGTGATCACGCCGGTCTGCCCGCACGTGCTAAGCAACAGGTCGCTCGTCATCGCCGACAGGCATGAGGTCACCATCTCACCCGCCGGGAATCAGGAGGTCTTTGTCTCCGTGGACGGAAGGCCGCCCCACGAACTAAGACCGGGCCAGCGCCTGATCCTGAGCCTCTCTCCCAGCACTCTCCCGCTGGCCATGATGCCCGGCACCACCTTCCCCGATATCCTCCGCCAGAAGCTCAAGTGGAGCGGCAGCACAGTCTGAAACCATGGGCACCCTCGCAAGCTCCCTCCTCCCCAAGGACATCCATATGGCACTCCGCGCCGGCAATCCCGCGGACGCCCTCGAAGAGGTCCTTTCCGGCCTCCGCTCCGACGAACGCGTCAGGGACTGGGAAATCCTGCGCACCTCCCTGGTCGACGGCTCGCCTATCGACTGCGGCCCACGTGAGAGCGGGATGATCATCCTGCATCACAGGCGCACGGCGGGCATCTCAGGCATGGTACTCGCCGCGGGACGCTTCCCTGCGGGTATCGTCTTAGAAGGATGCGCGGCTCCGCTTCGGATGATCTTCGTGGCAGCTGTCCCCGAATCACTCAACAACGAATACCTCCGCATCATCGGAGCGGTCTCCCGGATCTGCGGAAATGCATCTTCCTTTGAACGCCTGATGGGAGCATCAGCCCCCTCGGAGTTCCTGAATATCCTCGAAGAGGGATGCCGCCGATGAGCACCGCCGAAACACCTCCCCTGCTGGAAGTCCGCGACCTGAAGGTCCACTTCCCCGTCCATTCGGGCCTGCTTCGCCGGCAGACTGATTCCTTCAAGGCCGTCGATGGGGTCAGCTTCCGGATCGGTGCGGGCCGTGTCGTCGGTCTGGTGGGCGAAAGCGGCAGCGGCAAGACGACGATCGGCCGCGCGCTGGTGAAACTGATCCCGGCCACCTCGGGAGTGGCCCTCTGGAAGGGACGAGACATCCTTCCCCTCTCAGAAAAGGAATTCCGCCCCCTCCGCCGCCGGATCCAGTACATCTTCCAGGATCCTTTCGGCTCGCTGAACCCCCGCATGACCGTCGGCGCGATCATCGGCGAGGCTCTGGAAATCCACTTCCGCGACCTCTCGGCCTCGGAACGCGCGGACCGCGTCGCCTCCCTGCTGCAAAGAGTCGGACTCAAGCCGGAGATGGCAGTCCGCCATCCCCATGAGTTCAGCGGCGGTCAGCGCCAGCGTATCGGCATCGCCCGGGCCCTTGCGGTGGAACCCGAGTTTTTGATCTGCGACGAGCCCGTGAGCGCCCTCGATGTCAGCGTGCAGGCACAGATCGTTAACCTTCTGGCCGACCTGCGCGAGGAACTCGGCCTCGCCATGCTCTTTATCGCCCATGACCTCGCCGTCGTGGAGCACCTGAGCGATGAGGTGCTGGTCCTTCACCGGGGCAAGATCGTGGAGTCCGGCCCTTCACGCGAGGTGCTTGAACATCCCTCTCACCCCTACACGCGGGAACTCCTCGCCGCGGTTCCGACACTCTGATCGCCTTGAACACCTTCCGATGAACACCCTGTTGCTCGCCCGCAAGTTCCGCGCCCTGAACAAACCGCTGCTGATCGTCATGCTCGGACTCTGCCTCTTCGGCGTCTACGCGATCTACAGCGCCACCTGGATGCGCGACACCCCCTTCTGGGCCAGTCAGATCAAGTGGATGCTCATCTGCATCCCGGTCTTCTTTCTCGTCGCCTTCAACGACTACCAATGGGTGCGCCTCGGTGCCCTGCCCGTGTATCTGCTGAGCGTGATCCTGCTGATCCTGGTCTTCTTCATCGGGGTGAAGGTCTTCGGCGCGCGCAGTTGGCTCAACCTCGGCTTCGGCAACTTCCAGCCCTCCCAGCTCGCCATCTTCGGCGGCGTCCTGCTCTTCGCCCTCTTCCTGAGCGATTCGGCCGACATGAATCCCGCCCTGCGGATCCTGATCTGCCTCGGAATCACCGCCATCCCCTGTGTGCTCATCCTGATCCAGCCCTACCTCGGCGGGACCCTCGTCTGGCTGCCGGTCCTCTTTGCCATGTTCTACGTCGCGGGGATCAAGAAACGCTACCTGCTCGTCCTCGTGCTGATGGGACTCATTGCCCTGCCGCTCATGTTCTTCTTCGGAATGAAGCAATACCAGAAGGACCGTCTCACCGTTTTCCTTGATCCCTCGCTGGACCCGCAGGGAGCGGGCTGGACGATCAACCAGTCGCTCAACGCCATCGGTAGTGCCGGCTTCTGGGGCAAGGGATTCAAGGCCCCCAACACACTCAACGAGCTTGGTTACCTTCCGAGCACCATCGTCCACACCGATTTCATCTACGCGGTCTTCGGGGAGCAGCACGGCTTCCTCGGAGCCATGATTCTGATTCCGACATTGGCGATCCTCCTGCTGACCGGGCTTTACATCGCCTCCCAGGCCCAGGACCAACTCGGACGCCTCCTCGCCGTCGGCATCGTGATGCTGCTCTTTACCCACATCTTCATGAACATCGGCATGACCGTGGCCATCACCCCGATCACCGGACTTCCTCTCCCGCTCGTCAGCTACGGGGGGTCCTTCCTTCTGATCACCATGGCCTGTCTGGGCCTCCTCCAGAGCATCTGGATCCACAGGAAGCTGGTGTACTGAAAGCCAGAAGCAGTTAAAAAAGTTAATGCGTTGAAATGTTAAAAAGTGTCACCGTTGGAGCTGCTACCCTATGCGCCGTTTCACGTTTTAACTCTTTAACATTTTAAACCACCACCTTTTCCTCATGCGCATTCTCTCCGGCATCCAACCGACGGGGCTTCCCCATCTCGGAAATTACTTCGGCATGATGAAGCCGGCCATCGAGCTTCAGGAAAAAGGCGAGGCCCTCTACTTCATCGCCGACCTCCACGCGCTCACCACGGTGCGCGATCCAGAGGCCCTGCGGCGCAACTCCCGGGAGATCGCGATCGACTTCCTCGCCTGCGGACTCGATCCGGCCAGAACCTGCCTCTTCCGCCAGAGCGACATCACCTGCATCCCGGAGCTTTCCTGGATCCTCTCCACCGTCACCCCGATGGGACTGCTCGAGCGCTGCCACTCCTACAAGGACAAGCTGGCCAAGGGCCTGCATGCCTCACTCGGCCTCTTTTCCTACCCGGTCCTCATGGCGGCCGACATCCTTGCCTACGACAGCGACCTCATCCCTGTCGGCAAGGACCAGAAGCAACACCTCGAGGTCACGCGCGACATCGCGGTGAAGATCAACGAACTCTACGGCGACATCTTCAAACTCCCCGAGCCGCTGATCCGTGACGAGTCCGCCGCCATTCCAGGCACCGACGGGGGCAAGATGAGCAAGAGCTACGGCAACACGATCGAACTCTTCATGGAGGACGCCCCGCTCAAGAAAAAAGTCATGGCGATCCAGACCGACTCGACTCCCGTCGAGTCTCCGAAACCGATCGAGGGATCGGCCATTCTCGGGATCTACCGCCATGTCGCCTCCCCCTCCGATTACGCCGCAATGGAAGAGGCCTTCCATGCGGGTGGAACGGGCTACGGTGATTTCAAAAAACGCCTCCTCGAGGCCGTCCGCGATTATTTTGCCCCGATGAGAGCGGAGCGTCAGCGCATCGCCTCCGATCCGGGCGAGGTGGAGCGCATCCTGACCAAGGGAGCCGAGAAGGCCTCGGCCATCGCGGCTCCGGTAATGGAGCGCCTCCGCAAGGCCATCGGCCTCCGCTAGCGCAATAGCCGAATCGCCCCTTGACCAAAGGGGCCGGTCATCGTAGTTTTGACATCCTTTGACGCGGGGTGGAGCAGCCCGGTAGCTCGTCAGGCTCATAACCTGAAGGTCGTAGGTTCAAATCCTACCCCCGCCACCAATTTCCTGATCTTGGGATCGGATAATTCACAGGGATGAAGGGGATGAAAAAAGAT
>Ga0007827_10000177_pt1 | contig 21921 bp, 14 predicted proteins | sample CryBogCBE16Jul07_FD_60332 | JGI IMG/M metagenome (GOLD analysis project Ga0007827, IMG submission 60332) | Freshwater microbial communities from Crystal Bog, Wisconsin, USA - CBE16Jul07 | ecosystem: Environmental > Aquatic > Freshwater > Lake | place: Crystal Bog, Wisconsin, USA | collected...
AAGAGGTGGCCGATGTTGATCATCGTGGCCAGCATGTTCTCGCCGGCAAAGATGTTCCCGTAGAGTCGCAGGGAGAGGGAGACGGGGCGCACCAGGATCGAGACGACCTCGAGAATGCCTACGAAAAGGAAAAGCGGAACGAGCAGGACGAGGATCGGGCCGGTCATGCCCCCCTTGACCCCGAAGAGTTCCTTGATGAAGGCCACGGGACCGGTGACCTGCATGGTCCAGATGAACCAGAGGACCATCGAGACCACCGCCATGGCGATCGTCATGTTCATGTCGGCGGTGCCGGGACGCAGCAGGGGAACGAATTTCTCACCCTCGTGCCAGCCGATCGACCCCACGCCGGGCAGGAGGCCGAACCAATTCGAGATCAGGATGAAGATAAAAAGGGTCCCGAGCAGGGGGAACGCCTTTTTGGCGAGCTTGTGTCCGAGCAGGCCGTCCACCGCCCCGTAGAACCCCTCCACGATTGCCTCGAGGAAGTTCTGACCGACGCCGGGGATGACCTCGATGCGGCGGGTGCAGCTGCGCACGATCCAAACGATGACTCCAAGAACAATCGCGGTGACGAGAATCGAGTTGGTCAGCCAGTGCAGGAAGGACCTGCTGAGGAACTCGGGAGTCTCGGCGCCGAGTTCGGCGCTGGCGATCGGAAACAGGGAAAGCATCATGAAATTCGGAGAAATTCTTGGAATGTCCCGGAAAGGACGAGCCCATGAGAAAATGTCCTAAGGCCTCGTCAGGCAAGCCGATTTTCACCCTCTTGTGAAATTTTTCACAAACCACTTGATGACACGCGGGAGGGTTCTCCCTAGGATGTTTTTATTACGGCTCGGGCGGCCGCCGCATGCGGTCACGGAACACCCGGCCTTCCAAACATCACCAACCAACCAGACCTGCTTTCCAACCATGAGCTCCATTCCCAAAGTCCTTGTCGCCGATCCCGTTTCCAGCCGCGGAGTCGAAGCCCTGTCCGAAGGCGGTGTGGTCGAGGTAGTGGTCAAGACCGGGCTCAAGGAAGACGAACTGATCCAGGTCATCCCCGAGTTCCACGGGCTTGTCGTCCGAAGCCAGACCAAGGTGACGGCGAAGGTTCTCGCTGCCGCCAAGAATCTCAAGGTCGTCGGCCGGGCCGGCGTGGGGATCGACAACGTCGACGTCGAGGCGGCCACCAAGCATGGCGTCATCGTGATGAACGCCCCCGGCGGCAACACCATCTCGACCGCGGAACACGCCTTCTCGCTGATGCTCGCCACGGCGCGCAACATCGCGCCGGCCGACGCGAGCATGAAAGCCGGCAAATGGGACCGCAAAAAATTCGAGGGAGTCGAGCTCCACGGCAAGACGATCGCCATCCTCGGCATGGGCCGCATCGGCACCGAGGTCGCGCGCCGCGCCACGGCCTTCGGCATGAAGGTCCTCGCCTACGATCCCTACATCTCGGCCAGCAAGGCCAAGTCGCTCAACGTGGAAGTCGTCGAGAAGGTCGACGACCTGCTGCCCCTCGCCGACTTCATCACCGTCCACATGCCCCTCACCGAGGAGACCCGCCACATGATCGGACGCAAGCAGCTCCCGCTGCTCAAGAAGGGGGTGCGCCTCGTCAACTGCGCCCGCGGCGGACTCATCGACGAGGAGGTGCTCGCCGAGGGGCTCAAGAGCGGCCAGATCGGGGGTGCGGCCCTCGATGTCTTCGAGGTCGAACCCCTTCCGGGCGACTGGCCCTACCGTGATGTTCCCAATCTCGTCCTCACCCCTCACCTCGGGGCCTCCACGGCGGAGGCCCAGGAACTCGTCGGCATCGAGATCGCCGAGGCGGTCCGCGCCACGCTGCTCCAGGGCGAGATCCGCAATTCGGTCAACATGCCCAACATCGACGCGAAGACCATCGCGACCCTGGGCCCCTGGATCGAACTCGGCTCCAAGCTCGGCCTCTTCCTCGCGCAGATCGCCCCGAAGCGCGCCGAAAAACTCCAGATCCGCTACAGCGGCCGCATCGTCGAACAGGAGCTGACCGCGGTCACCCGCTCGCTTGTCACCGGCTTCCTCCGCAACATCCACGGCAGCGACGTCAATCCCGTCAACGCCCCCGCGATCCTTGCAAATCTGGGCCTCGAGGTCATCGAGACCCGCCAGAGCGAAGCCGGTGAGTTCACCGACCTGGTCGAGGCCTCCATCACCCAGGACGGCGTGACCGCCTCGGTGGCCGGAACGCTCTACGGCTCCAAGCCTCGCATCGTGACGGTCAACGGCCGCTTTGTCGAGGGCGTCCCCTCGGGCGTCATCCTGTTGCTCGAGAACAAGGATCGTCCCGGTATCGTCGGTCACCTCGGCACCATCCTTGGCCAGAACAAGGTCAACATCGCCAGCATGTCCCTCAGCCGCAACGAGGTCGGCGGGCAGGCCCTTACCCTGCTGAATCTCGACTCGGCTCCCGATGAGGAGCTGCTTGCCAAGGTGACCTCGGATGCCGACATCTCGTCGGCCAAGGTCATCCGCCTGTAACGGATCGCAAAAAAAATCCATGGAAAGGCCCCTTCTTCGGAAGGGGCCTTTTTTGTATCAGGCGGGAACCGTTCAGCGGGCAAGCGCCGCCAAATTCCCGGCAACCCGGCGAATCACGAGCGAGGCCGGGGAGTCGGGATCGGCAAGCACCAAGGGCTTCCCGGCATCCGAGGCAATCCTGAGCGCGGGATCGATCGGCAGTGCCCCAAGGAACGGCACCCCGAGCCGGGCGGCCTCCCTCTCGCCCCCACCCGTGCCGAAAATGTCATGACGGCTTCCGTTGGGAGCGATGAATCCCGACATGTTCTCAAGGATGCCGAGAATGGGGACATTCGTCTTTGAGAACATCGAGACGGCCTTGCGGGCATCGATGAGAGCCACCTCCTGGGGGGTCGTGACGATGACCGCTCCGGCCAGGGGAACGGTCTGGACGATCGTGAGCTGGATGTCTCCCGTGCCTGGCGGAAGATCGAGGACGAGGACGTCGAGTGCACCCCAGTGGACCTGCCTCAGGAATTGCTGGGTGTATCGGGTGACCATGGGGCCGCGAAGGACGGCCGGGGAATCATCCCCGAGCAGCAGGCCCATCGACATCAGCTTCACCCCGTGCCTCTCGACGGGAATGATCCGCCCCTGCTCATCGGCCTCGGGACGCTCCGAAGCGCCGAGCATCAGGGCGACGCTCGGACCGTAAAGGTCGCAGTCGCAGAGACCGGTTTTCAACCCGCGCGCCGCCAAGGCCGCCGCCAGATTGACCGAGACGGTGGATTTTCCAACCCCTCCCTTGCCGCTTGCCACGGCGATCACATGACGGACTCCCGGAATCGCCGCGGGTTCCTGCCCCGATATCTGGACGGGTGCCTGGACATCGACGAGGACTTTCACGGCGGGTTTGCCGGGAAGCCCCGAAAGGGCCGAGATAATGCGCCGGCGCAGTTCCTCGGCGACTCCGGTATCACTCGTTGCGATGACGCACTGGACGGTGACCCCGTCCTGCGTCCGGACATCACGCACCACCCCGAAGGAAACGATGTCCCGGGAGAATCCCGGGTAGGGCACCTTGGAAAGGAGCTCCCTGACGAGTTGCTGGTCAAGCGGCCGTGACATGACCGGAATCCTAGCAGGATTTGCGGAGATGGCTCGGCAGAATCCCGAGTTGCTCGCGGTATTTGGCGATCGTCCTTCGGGCAACCTTGAGACCACGCTCGGAAAGGATCCCCACGATCTCCTGGTCACTCAGCGGCTTTCGGTCGGACTCCCCGTCCACCATCTCGCGGATGGCGTTCTTGACCGTCTCGTTGCTGACAGCCGATCCATCGGCTCCCTGGAATCCTGGCGTGAAGAAGTAGCGTAACTCGAAGAGACCCTGCGGCGTCTCGGCATATTTCCCCGACACGGCGCGGCTGACGGTCGTGACATGGACACCGACGGCGTCGGCGACCTGGGCCATGATCAGTGGCCTGAGGGCCTGCGGCCCCTCGCGGAAGAATTCCTGCTGTCGCGACACGATCTCGTTCCCGATGGCCAGCAGGGTCTGGCAGCGCTGCTCGAGACTCCTCAGGAAGAAGCGCGCGCCCTTGAGCTTGTCGCGCAGGTAGAGCAGCAGCTCCTCGTTGCCCCCCCGCTCGGCGAGCATCTCCTTGTACTCGCCGTTGATCCTGACCCGGGGCAACTCCTCCTCGTTCAGGCGAACGACGAACTCATCGCCATCGGGGATGATGATCAGGTCGGGAATGACCCCCTGCTCATCGGACTGGGCATAGGGGCGGCCGGGCTTGGGCTCCAGCGTCGAGATCATCTTCGCCGCCGCGGAGACATCGCCGGGCGGAACGCGAAGCTCGCGGGCGATCTCCTCGTAGCGGTGACGGGCCAATTGTCCGAGGTGATGCCTCAGGATCCGGACGGCAAGCGAACTCCCCTCCCCCCGCCTTTCAAGCTGGAGGATGAGGCAGTCGGCAAGATCGGAGGCCGCGACACCGGCGGGCTCAAAGCCCCGTACTTTGGCGAGCACCCGCTCCAAGTCGCGCTCCGGAACCCCGCCCGAGAATGCCAACTCGGAAACCGGCACCCTCAGGTAGCCATCCTCATCGAGGCTTCCCGCGACCAACTCGACAAGGGGGATCTCGGCGGGGGAAAGGCCGGCCGCCTGCTCGAGCAGGAAGGACCGTAGCGTGGGGCGGACCGCGCGGGACTCGAAGAGAAAATTCCTCCTTTCCTCGTCCTCGCCCGACCAACCCGGACCAGCGGAACTCTGGGGCAGGTATTCCCGCCACTCCTCCTGGAGCGAGGATCCCGTGCCGGAAACCGCTGGGGATTCGGCCGGAGTGGCGGGATCCGTGGGATTCCCCGGCGCGTCCTCCTCAAGGATGGGATTGGCCGCCAGTTCGGACGCAACCAGCTGGCGGAGCTCGGCGACGGGAGCCTGCAGCAGTTGCAGGCTCTGCTGCATCTGGGGCGAGAGAATCTGCTGCTGGGCGACTCCCGCGATGAGTTCCATGCCTGCCATGCCTCCAGAGGAGTACGCCCACACGATCAGGGCAAGCAACTTTTGGGCCAAATAATGGAATTATTGATTCTTTCCAGGATGAACGATGGCTGCCCCGCATGGATTCGAACCATGAAACTCGCCTCCAAAGGGCGATGTGTTACCGTTACACCACAGGGCAAAAAACGCCCCTTTTCTCTACCCTCGGACGGCAACGCCGGCAACGAGAATCGGACCCCGGGATTCGTCAAATAGCCTTCTCTTTGGTGGTCAGGTTTAGTTCATTGATGGACCGACATGACGATGAAACTCCGTAACAGGCTGATCGCGCTGGTCTGCCTCATCCTCTTCCTTTCCCTCGGTGGTCTGATTTTCGCGACCTCCGGTCCGAAAAAACCCTTCGCCGTCATCCTGTTCGTTGCCGACAACATCAATCCGGCCGCACTGGCCGCCGCGCGTCTCTATTCCGGCGGCGGTGAGTCCCGCCTCCAGATCGAGGAATTTCCCAACGCGGCCCTCTGCCGCAATTCCTCCTCGGATTTTTCCGTCCCGGACACCGCCTCGGCCTCGACGCAGATCGCGTGCGGCAAAAAAACCCCCAATGGAAAGCTGGGGATCGATTCGGGAGGGGCAACCCTCCCATCCCTTCTTGAGGTGGCATCCCTCAGGGGAAGATCCACCGCGCTGATCACCACGGGAGGGCTCTCCGCCCCCGGAGCGGCAGCCTTCTTCGCCAAGTCGGCCGATGCGGCCAACCGAGCAGATCTCCTCGCGCAGTTCGGGCTCCATGCCCCGCTTGACTTTGTGGCCGCCACATCCAGCGCCGAGGATTCCCCGAAGGCGGATCAACTCCCGAAGGAGACCCTTGTCGCACGCACCTCCGCCGAGCTGGATGCCGTCCCTCTTTGGAAGCGGACCCCTGTTGCCGCCCTCCTGCCCCCTGCAAAGTCAGCACGTGATGCGGACTCCCCGAGTCTCGCGGAACTGGTCCGCACCGCGATCCGCAGGCTTCAGTTCAACGGCAAGGGTTACCTGCTGGTGGTCGAGGACCCCTCCGTCGCATCCGCAGCGTCGGCCAACAACGCCGAGCAGATGCTTGGCCGGATCGAGGAGTTCGACAAGGCCGTCGCCACCGCCAGGCGGTATGCCGGGGAAAACTCGCTGATCGTGGTGACCGGAAGGGAGAATATCGCGGGGTTCCAACTCAACGGCCGCCCCTTCCTGCGCGACAAGGGGGTCGCCGTGCTGGCACTCAACAATCTCGGGTACCCCTCCATCTGCTGGGCCACCGGTCCCGGATATGCGGTCGAGTCGGGGGATAAGAAAAAGGGGGCTCCCGGGATCCTTGCCCAACCCTCCGCCTTCCCGCTGGCCGCAGGAGTCCCGACATCCGGAGACGTCCTGACAGCGGGCTACGGGCCGGGCAGCGCGGAAATCCACGGCTTCCTCGATCTGACCGACATCCACCGGATTCTCTCCGACTCACTCTGAGTCCCTGGATTCCCCGGATCATCCGCAGGGAAAATTCGGGGACTTTCACCGATGCCTCATGGAGGGCAACCGGGGAGCCCCCCGGGAATCCCGCTGTGTCCGGCGGAGGGAAAGACGGCTCCCTGCCTTTCCGGAAAACTACTGCACCAACCTCTCGAGCGAGGGATCCGGAGGAGCCCCCAACTCGATCGCCTTCGCATAGTGCTTGCGCGCCATCATTTTGGACGGCGGTTTTCCGGTCGCGTAGATGACCGCGAGGTTGAAGTGGGCGTCCGCGTAGTTCTTGTTGATCTCGATCGCCTTCATGATCTCGGCCTCCCCCGCCGTTCCCTTGCCGGAAGCAGCCAGCACGATGCCCAGATAGTTGTGGGCGGTGTAGTCCTGATCATTGATCGCGAGTGCCTTGCGGAGGGACTTTTCGGCTTCATCCAGTCGGTTCTGCCTGTAGTTGACGATCCCCAGCGTGGTGAGGGCGAAGGAACTGTCCGACTTTTTCTGGACAGCCTTCGAGAGAACCTCCTCCGCATCCTGGAATTTTCCGAGCTGGAACTCCACGACGCCGAGGTTTGAAAGCGCATAGTAATCGTCCGGGCTATAGGAAAGCGCCTCCTTGAAGGAACCTTCCGCCTGCAGGAAATCCTGACGGTCGAACTGTTCCTTCGCCCTGGCCAGGCAGGATTTGAAATTTCCCTGTTTGGCGCCACCGGATGCGTCGTCGGGCTTGGCCGTGGGCGCGGGAGATGCTCCGGCGGCCTGATTGGTCTCGGCGCCGTTTGCCGACGAAGGCAACGGGGCGGCCACGGAAGCCTGCATGGAAGAGCCCCCCTCCTCGATGACAACAAGCTGATCCTCCTTGAAGAGATGCCTCTCCTCGGGAGTCAGAACCGCGGCGGGAGCCGAAAGCACCGCCACTTGATCATGCAGTGACTGGGACTGGACGTTGAGCTTCTTCATCTCCTCCTCCAGCAGGCGGGCGGCTTGGGCACGCTTCGCCTCCTCCTTGACCTGTCTCAGGACAATCCCTCGAAGCAGGCTGTTCTCATCGGCTGTCTTGGCATCGGAGGCATCGTCCTGGACCCCCTTGCGCTTCTTCAGGCGGGCGAGTTGCGACTCCTTCAGGGCGAGTTTTTCCTCAAGCTCCTTGGTCTTGTCCGCGGATGACTGGAGGGTGGCGATTTTGCCCTTCGAAGAGGCGACCTCTGCCTTGAGTTGTTCCAACTCCTTGCGAAGTTGCCCGGCCTCATCGTCGTCCGGGGAACCCTTTGGGGACAGCTTGGCCAACTGATCCTGCAACTGCTTCAGGCGATCCTGGCCACGGGTTGCCTCGGCCTGCAAATCCGAGATCTTCCTGTTGGCACCCTCCAGATCCCCCTTGAGCTTGCTGGCCTCGGCCCGCGATGCATCGAGTTCCTGCTGCTTCTGCTGGAGCAACTTCTCCTGCTCGGGACGGGACGAAGCGATTTCGGTGATTTTTCGTTGGGACTCCTCGAAGCTTTTTGCATTGGCATCGAGCTGCTGCCGCATGTCGGCAAGTTGCTTCTTCAACACCTCGCTGTCCGGCGATCCCGAAACGAGTCCGTCGAGGCGACCGAGCGCCTCCTTGAGTTGCTGTTGGAGCGATGCATTCTGACTTTCGAGAACGTCCTTCACCGATCGGGAGGCGGCCATCTTTCGTTCCGAGGCATCCTTCTCGAGGGCACGATCCTTCTCGATCGCGGCTATCTTGTCCGCAGCGGCCTGCAAATCCTTGGCATTCTGGTCGAGCTTTGCATGCAGCGCCGCCGCCTCGTCCTTCAGGGGCTGCATGGATGCAGCCTGGACGCCAAGGTCGGTGATCCTGGCCCCGGCCTCGGCCAAGCGTGCCTCGAGCTTCTGCCTCTCCTCTTCAAGAACGGCACGATCCGCCGCGATGGAGTCAGACTGCTCCCGTAATTTTTTGGCGGACTGTTCGGCCACTTCGGCGGCCCGCTTCTGTTCCGCCTCGAGCTTTGCCGTGACACCCTTGATTTGCGTCTGGAGTTCGGCATTGTGCGCCTCGTTCTCCTTGGCGGTCTGCATGGCCTGATCGAGCCGTGCCTGCATCTGCTTGAGCGCTTCCGCTCCCTGCTCCACCTGCCTGGCCAGCTCCGCGGCCTTTTTCGAACTCTCGGTGCCGGCGTCCGCCTTCGCACGGGCCTGGGCAAGTTGCCGCGTCAACGCCGTCACCGTGTTGGTCATCTCATTGGCCACCTCCTTGTCGGCGACCGCGTCATCAAGTTGCTTTTGGAGATTCTTCAGGTCTTGTTCCCACGAATCCCGCTGCCTGACCTTTTCCTTGAGGGCGGCGATGTCGTCCTCGGCCTTGTTGAGCTGCTGCTTGAGGGAAGCATTGGTCTTCACCAGGCTGGCATTGCCGAGATCCTGAGCCCTGTCCTGGGCCGAAAGAGCCGCATCCCGTTCGCTCTGCGCCGCTTTCAGGTCCGTTTTCAGCGACTGGATCAGTTTTTTGAGACGCTTCACCTCGCCGGTGGATTCGCCGGACGAGGAAATCGCCGTGCCTTGAGCCGACGGCACGCTGATCGTGATGCTCGGAGCCCTGTCACTCCTTGGGGATACGGCGTCACCCGCATCACTCCCTTGGGCTGGGGCAAGAGACTCCGCTTCGGCCTGCGGCGGGGCAGCCTGCAGACGAGAGAGTCCGTCTTGGGTCTTCTTGAGGCGGTATTCCACGACGGCCTTCTGCCAGGTGGGATCCTTGTCGGTGATCGATTTGAGCAGGCTTTCCGCGTAGCGGTAGTCCTTGAGAGCCTCCTGCGTGCTGCCGTCGCGTTCGGCACGCTCACCCTGCTGATACGCCTGATAGGCACTGAGGAATTGTTCGGAGAGATCGGCGGCCGACACTCGGAACACGGCGGCCGCCGTGAGGAACAATATCAGGTTGCGGCGAAGTGACATGCTGATCGGGGAAAAGGGTCTGAAAATTATCCTTCCCCCAGGGAAAGATCAAACATCGCTTTCAGGAAATCATCTCTTGTGACGGAATTGTCACGGACACGCCGGTTGACACCTCGCCGTCCAAGCAGTTAAGTCAACTGACCATCACCACAAGATCATGGACTCATTGCTCGAACAGCCGGTCCTTGTCCTCAACAGGTTGTGGCAGGCCGTCAACACCTGCTCCGCACGCCGGGCCCTCACGCTGCTTTATCAGGGTCATGCGCAGGTCGTCGCCGCCGATGGTCCGGGCGGCTACATGACGCATGATTTCTCGAGCTGGCGCGATTTTTCGACGATGAACCCCGAGCCGTTGATGCTGCAGACGATCACGCTGCGCATCAGGATTCCCCGCATCATCGTGCTCTGCCTCTTCGAACGCCTGCCGAAAAAGGAAGTGAAGTTCACGCGCCACAATGTCTTCGAGCGCGACCGCAACACCTGCCAATACTGCGGCGTCATCTTCGAGCGCACCGAACTGAACCTCGACCATGTGCTCCCCCGCGACCGCGGCGGTCAGACCACCTGGGAAAACATTGTCTGCTCCTGCATCCCATGCAACACGCGCAAGGGGAACCGCCTCCCGCACGAGGCCCGCATGCAGCTGCTGCGCAAGCCGAAGCGCCCGAAGTGGCGCCCCTTCCTCAACATCACCTTCTCCGGAGGCATCCATGACAGCTGGACGCACTTCGTCGACCTAGCCTACTGGAACGTCGAGTTGGGCGACTGAGTACGGTTATCGACCGGAAAAAAAATTTCCCGCAGAGACGCAGAGGCGCCGGGAGGGAATCTAAAAAACCGAATCCAACTCCCTACCTCCGCGGCCTCCCCATCTCCGCTCGAGATAATCCAAAAACCTACGAAGTGATCGCAGCCACGAATTCCTCGAAGAACGGAGCCGAATCGTGCGGTCCGGGCGAGGCCTCGGGATGGAACTGCACCGCCCCGATTTTCTTGGAACGATGGCGGATGCCGGCGACCGTGCCGTCGTTGAGATGGCGGTGGGTCACCTCGAGATCGGCGGGAAGCCCCTCCTCGCGCACCGCGTAGCCGTGGTTCTGCGAGGTGATGAGCACGCGGCCCGAGCGGAGATCCTGCACGGGCTGGTTGGCTCCGCGGTGACCGAACTTGAGCTTGAAGGTCGAGGCGCCGAAGGCGAGCGAAAGGATCTGGTGCCCGAGGCAGATGCCGAAGACCGGCTTCTTCTCCGCGAGTTGGCGCGCGGTCTCGTGAGCCCCGGTGAGCACGGCAGGATCACCCGGACCGTTGGAGAGAAAAAAGCCGTCGGGATTCAGAGCCAGGGCCTCGGCGGCGGGCGTCGTTCCAGGAACGACCATCACCCTCACCCCATGGGAGCGGAGCAGTCGCAGGATGTTCCGCTTCACCCCGAAATCATACAGCACCACGAGGGGCTCCCTGCCACCGGCTGCGCGCTTCTTGCCGAGGAGATCCGTGCACTCGCGGCCCTCGGGATCCCACTCGTAGGGAGCCTTGGCCGCGACCTCGCCCACGAGATCGAGCTCCTCGAGACCGGGGGCGGCCTTGGCCAGCGCCACGGCGACCTCGGCCGTGCTTCCGTCGGTGCTGATGCAGGCCTTCATGGCTCCTTTGGTCCGGAGCTGACGCGTCAACGCGCGCGTGTCGATGCCTCCGAGCGCGGGGATGCCGTGACGCTTCAGGTAGGACGGCAGATCCTCGGTCGAGCGCCAGTTGCTCGGGATGCGGGAGAGTTCCTCGATGATGAACCCGCGCACATGGGGAGCGGCACTCTCGACATCGCCTGCGGCCGTGCCGTAGTTGCCGATGAGTGGATAGGTCATCGTGACGATCTGCCCGCGGTAAGAGGGGTCTGTCAGGATCTCCTGATAGCCGGTCATCGAGGTGTTGAAACAGATCTCGCCGACCGCATTGCCGGGAGCCCCGATGGAAAAACCCCTGAAGACCGTTCCGTCCTCGAGCGCCAGGAGCGCCTCCTTGTGATCAAAATCCTTGCTCATGAAAAAGTGACTCGTAGTTCATCATGCGAGTCCCTCCCGTGCAATCAGAATGCCGGGGTTGCACCGGGGTGCCCGCGTTTCCTAAGATCAACCTTCCGTGCCCGCGTTCCGTCCCATCATCCCGCTCCTGGCCCTTGCCCTCGTTCTGGGTACGGGCCTGCCCTCCTCGTTCGGGCAGGCGATCTCCCCGACGGCGGACGGATTCGACTTCCCGGTGGCACCCCCGAATGCCGACGGCTACTACAAGTCCCGCGGGTTCAGGAACAACGGCCACCTCGGCGAGGACTGGCTTGTCACCGACGGAAGCAGTGCGAAAAGCCTAGGCCGCCCCGTCTATGCCACCGGCAACGGGCTGGTGGTGCTGGCACGGGACATCCATGCCTCCTGGGGGAACGTGGTCATCGTGCGCCATGCCTGGATCGAGAACCGCAGCCTGCACTTCGCCGACTCCCTCTACGCCCATCTCGACCGGATCATGGTCAGGGAAAACCAGACGGTGAAACGGGGGCAGCAGATCGGGACGATCGGCAACAACCACGGCATGTACCCCGCCCACCTGCATTTCGAGGTCCACAAGGACCTCTCCATCGGGGTGAACCACCAGCAGGGAACGCGCGACCTGCGCAGCTATTGGGTCCCCACTGACTTCATCAACTCCCGGCGCAAGCTCGGCGGCGGCGGACGCAACGTCCCCACCCCCGCTGCGAACTTCCTTCTACCAACCGCCGACCACCCATGGTCCTTCCACCTCCCGGGCTTCGGCAAAAAGAAGAAATCCTCCTCAACAAGCACTCACTCGAAATCCAAAACAGGCTCCGGCAAAAAGAAAAAGAAGAAGAGTTCTTCAAAGACCCACTCGGCTACGAATTAGGCGAGCGCTGTCGTATTGCTGACTGACCGGGTTACATTCGAACCCGTAAAACTCGCGAACAGATTTTGCAGGCGGGGCGACGGTAATTTGATGCCAGAGCTAGGCGGTCAAGCGTAGCTGTATGAGACATACTGCAAGCGCAGACCAACGCCGCTATGGCGCAAAGGACCTAGCTCCTCCTAGAGGCGCGGAATTCGAGGGAATCCACCAACGCCATCCAACTCGCCTCAATAATATTATCCGACACCCCGACCGTACCCCAGGAATCCTGTCCTTCTTTCGAGAGGATATGGACGCGGGTACGGGCGGCTGTGCCGCGGCCTCCGTCGACAATGCGGACCTTGTAGTCGGAGAGGGAGATCCCGGAGATCCAGGGGTGAAGTTCGCCCAGGGCGGCGCGCAGGGCGGCATCCAAGGCATTGACAGGACCATCACCCTCGGCGGTCTTCTCGACCGCCTTGCCGCCGTCGAGGACCGCGACGGTCGCCGAGCAATCCGTGGAATCGCCGGAGGCATCGCGGCGGAAGCTGCAGTGGTAGCCCTTCAGCTCGAAGAGGGGGCGGTGGGCGCCGAGTTCCTTGCGGATGAGGAGCTCGAGCGAGGCGTCGGCCGCCTCGAACTCGAATCCCTCGGACTCGAGTTTCTTGATCTTCTCGAGCACGCGAAGGACGGCGGGGTCGTTCTTCTCGAGTTTGAGGCCGAGTTCCCCGGCCTTGAGCAAGACGTTGCTGCGGCCGGAGAGTTCGGAGACGAGGATGTTCTGGCTGTTGCCGACGGCGGCGGGATCGATGTGCTCGTAGGCGGCCGCGATCTTGGCCACGGCGTTGACATGCATCCCGCCCTTGTGGGCGAAGGCGGTGCTGCCGACGAAGGGAGCACGGATGTCGGGTGAGCAGTTCGCCAGCTCGTCGACGAAGAGCGAGACCTCGCGCAGGCGGCTGACATCAGGCACGACGGGGATGCCCATCTTCAACTGAAGGCAGGGGATGACGGTCGTGAGGTTGCAGTTTCCCGTCCGCTCGCCGTAGCCGTTCATGGTTCCCTGGACCTGGGTCGCCCCGGCGCGGATGGAGGCCAGCGCGTTCGCGGCACCCATGCCGCAGTCGTTGTGCGTATGGATGCCGACCTTGCCGGGGAAGCGTTGATCGACCTCGGCGGTGATCGCCGCGACTTCGTCGGGCATCGTCCCTCCGTTCGTGTCGCAGAGGACAAGGGCATCGGCGCCCCCCTCCACGGCTGCGGCCAGCGTGGCGAGGGCGAATGCCGCATCATCCTTGTATCCGTCGAAGAAATGCTCGGCGTCGTAGATGACCTCGCGGCCCTTGGACTTCAGATGGGCCACGCTCTCGCGGATCATGGCGAGGTTCTCGGCATGGGGAACCCCGAGCACCTTGTCGACCTGGAGCTTCCAGCTCTTGCCGAAGATCGTGACCACCGGCGTCCCTGCCTCAAGCAACTGGGCGATCTGGGGATCATCCTCGGCGCGGATGCCTGCGCGGCGCGTGCTTCCGAAGGCGGCGAGTTTGGTCGAACCAAGGTCGAGCTTCGCGGCCTCGGCAAAGAAGGCGAGGTCCTTGGGGTTGGAGCCGGGCCACCCCCCCTCGATGTAGTGCATCCCGAAGCCGGCGAGTTTCTCGGCGATCCGGAGCTTGTCGATGAGGCTGAAGGAGATCCCCTCCCCCTGCGTGCCGTCACGGAGGGTGGTGTCGTAAAGGAAGACCTGTCGGGAGCTCATGGAACCTCGGACGATACCCCTTCGCGGGGAGCGCTTCAATCCCCGTGATCGGGGCGCTCCTCCTGGACCGCGGAGTCGTTAATGGCATTGATGAGCAGGCGGAGCATGCCGAACTCCCTCTTGTGCGGGGTGAGGACGAGGCGCGGGAGGTCCTTCACGGAGACATCGTCGGCCTCCTCCGGCAGGGCGTCGCGCTGGACGATATGCCCCGTGGAGATGAGGTGGTCGAACTGCTGGTTGAGGGTCTCCAGGGCGTGGGGGGTGAGGCGGTCGTTGATGCGGATCACCATCTCGTCGCGCACCCAGCGGTAGGAATGGAAGACCTTGTAGAAGTGACGGATCTCCTCCACCGCACGGTCGACGTCATGGGTGATGGTGAAGAGATGGAAATCCGACCGCGAGATCAGGCCCAACTCCAGCAGGTCGTTGTCGAGGAAGCGTCGCCAGGTCTCCCAGTAGAAGCCGTTGGGGCGGTCCATCAGGATGATCGGCACGATGGAGGTCTTGCCCGTCTGCAGGAGGGTGAGCACCTCGAATCCCTCGTCGAGCGTGCCGAATCCCCCGGGGAAGAGCACGAAGGCGCTCGTCTCCTTCACGAAGGAGAGCTTGCGGGCGAAGAAGTAGTTGAAATTGATCAGTTTGGGATCCTGCGCGATGACAGGGTTGGGATGCTGCTCGAAGGGGAGCCGGATGTTCAGCCCGAAGCTGTGCTCCGCGCCCGCCCCCTGCTGGGCGGCCCCCATGATCCCGTCGCCTCCTCCGGTGATGATCATGTATCCCTCGGCGGTGATCCGGCGCGCAAACTCCCGGGCGAGCTGGAAGTCGGGCTCCTCGGCCCGCGTGCGGGCGGACCCGAACACGGCGACCTTTCTCATGTCGGCGTACTTGCGGAAGACGGATCCGGCGTAACGCATCTCCCTCAGGGAGCGGCTCACGAGCTTGAGATCGGAGACCGGGGCATCGTCCTCGGTGTAGAGCATGACCGTCTCGAGCATGTCCTGGAGGAAGCCGGCCTGACGGCCCTTGGGGACATCCGCCAGGAGTTTCTCAATGAGCTGTTGGCGGGCTTCCTTGTCCATGGACTCAACGTCGTGCAAGCCGGCTGAAAAGCCAAATCCCGAGCCCCGTGAACAGGAAATTGGGCAGCCAGATCATGCCGACGATCAGACCCGCCGGGAGGGAGGAATTCTTGCTGAGCGCCTCCGCGACGATGATGAAGAAGAAATAGCTGAAGGCGATCACGAGGCTGAGCGCGAAACCGACCGAGGTCTCCTTGCGATGCGCTGTGATCCCGAGAGGGACGGCGATCAGCGCGAAGGCCAGCGCGGCCAGCGACATGGAAAAGCGCTTCCCGATCTCGACCAGATGGGCGGTCCGGCGCGGGCAGTCGGGCTTGGCAAGCGCCTCGTTGAGCTCCCTCAGGGTATGGGAGGTCAGCGGCTTGTCGCGCTTCTTCCTCTCGATGAGCTTTTTCAGGGACATGGGGAAAACCCCCTCCTCCATGCTGATCCCCTGCTGGATCAGGTCGACATTGTCGGGTTGGCGGATATCGCGCTGCTCGAAGCGCGCGTCCCGGACGCGCAGCAGGAGGCGCTGGTTCGCCTCATCGGTCGTGATCGAGCCGGTCTTGGCGTAGACGACCTTGGAAGGGTAACCCCGCTCGTCGATCTCGAAGACGACGAGGTTCTTGAGCGTGTCCCCCTCGCGTCCGCCCACGTAGATGCGGCGGTCGGGAAACTGGTCGACCACCTCGTCGGGTTGGAACATCGAGGCCGGATCGTGCGTGGCGATCCGGAAGAGCGAGGTGAGCATCGACCACTGGGCGCGGGGGGCGGCTTCGATGTTGATCCAGAAACAGATCGCCGACATCAGTCCGGCGAACGCCAGCACGGGCATGAAGATCCGGGTGAAGCTCACCCCGGTGGCGCGCAGCGCGATGACCTCGTTGTCGGCCGAGAGGCGGCCGAAGACCAGCAGCACCGCCGTCAGGAACCCCCAGGGAATCGTGAAGGTCATCGAGAACGGGAGCACGAAGGCCACGAACGCGAGGACCGTCTGGAGGGGGACGTTGTGGTTGATCAGGAGGTCGAGCATCTCCTTGAAGACGTTCCCCAGCACCAGCACCACGCTCAGGAGAGCCACCCCCATGAGGGTCGAGAGGCCCAGGGCGCTCAGGAGGTAGCGGTCGAGGATTTTCAAGAAGGAAGGACTGGAGGGCGGCCCGCTGAAGCGGTCTGAAGCGTAAAATCATGCCTTCCTTGCGGGAACATGGCAAGAGCGGCAGGCCCGGTGATCCATTCGGATTGAAGCATCGGGCATCGGGCGTTAGGTTGATGGCTCCTCCATGGCAGCCTCGACCAACACACCTCCCCGTTTTTTCAATGCCCTGCTCTGGGGCAACACCGTGGCCCTCTCCTGGGTCTGGGGCCTCGGCCTCTTTTTCTCGGTGCAGTTCACCGTGGAGTTCGGACTGACCGGGCTGCTCACCTTCCTGGTCCCGAACTGCCTCGGCCTGTTCCTCTTCGGGGCGGTCGCCGACATCATCGCGCGGCGCCAGAAGGGGTCGGAGTCCCTCGCGGTGTTCTTTACCGGATGGTCGCGGCAGTTCCGCCTCGTCTTCTTCCTCTACCAGATCATCGCGCTCTCCCTCACGATCTTCGCCCTGATCCGCTACGGCTGGCAGCCGCTGGGACTCAAGCCCGACAGCCTCTACCTCCCGCTGACCGCGCTGGTCATCCTCGCGGGAGGGATCCTCTTCGGCGAGGAGTTCTCCATCCGGCGGATCAAGTACAGCCACGCCGTCTTCCTCGCGCTCATCGGCGCATGCGCCCTCTTCATCGTGGCCGAGTTGGGCGCCCCGTATCTGCGGGGCCTGCATCGTCCCAGCCTCCTGCCGACGCATGACCTGAGTTTCTGGGGCTATGTGGTCCCGATCTGCATCGGCTTCCTTATCGGGCCGTGGCTCGATCTCCAGCAGTGGCAGCGTGCCATCCAGATGCGCCGGGAAAACACCTCCATCACCCTCTCGTACGGGTTCGGGGCGATCCTGTTCGGCGCGATCCTCCTGTTCCACGGCGTGCTGGCCCTCTGGGCCATGGAGGGCGGCTTCGTTTCGCTGATCCACAAGGGGCTCGCGGGCTATCCCTACGCCGAGTCGTTGCTCACGCAGGTCTTCGCGGCCTCGGGCAATCCCTGGCTCTTCGGCGCCTACCTGACCTTCCTCGGACTCTGCATCCTGACCACGCTCGACAGCGGCTACATCGCCCTGCGCTGGTTCTTCCAGAGCAACGTCAGCAGGAGCAAGCTCCCCATCTTCGCGCTGGTTCCGGAGCGGCTCGTGACCTCGCCGATCCCGTCCTTCCTGCTGTGCGGGATCATCGCGGTCACCGGGGCGGCCATCGGGATCGAGCTGGAATACTTCATGATCTTCTTCGCGACGTTCTTCGTCGGCTACTCGGCGCTGGCGATCGGACGCGCGTTCATGAACGGTCCGGTGAACGAGATCCCTCAGGTGAAGATGTTCTGCATCGGATCCCTGGCGGTCGTGGTCTTCGCCTACGGCTACTTCCTCCACCAACCGGTCTTCCAGATGCTCGGATCGCTCCTGCCGCTCGGCTACGTGCTCTGGCTCCTGCTCAAGCCGATCGTCCCGCTCGTGGGCGAGGAGACGACCTCGGAGGAAAGCGAACTTGACCGCCCCGCCGCCCCTTCCGCCGTCGTCGTCCCCCTCACGCCCGTGGACACGGTGCTGACCCCCGCGCCGGCCGGAGGCCACGACATCGCGGGGCACTTCGAGGGGAAGTGGTTCGTGCACACCTTCGTGGCGACCTACGCCGACACGAACTCGGTCGGCAATGTCTATTTCGGCATGTACGCGATGTGGGTGGGCAAGACACGCGAGCTGTTCTTCAACAAGGTGATGCCGAAGTTCAACCTTAAGGACACCCCCTTCTACATCCTGACCCGTTCCTTCGAGCACAAGTTCATCCGCGAGACGCGCGAGTTCGAGACCGTGACGGTGAAGATCCGGGTCGGCGACTACAACCGTAAGTTCGTCACCCTCGAGCACGAGATCTACGACTCCGCCGGCAACCAACTCGGCAAGGGAAGCCAGACCCTGCTCTTCGTCTCCTCGACCGACTACAAGATGCTCGATATCCCGCAGGATGTGGTGAGCGCCTTCCTCTCCTACACCTGACCGTGAACCGCCACCTGACACGCGGATCGTGCGCGGCACTCCTGCTGGCCGCCTTGCTGGCACCGGGTTGCTCCAGAAAGCCGAAGGAAACGGAACAACCCTCCCACCCCGAGAAGCAGCCGGTCCTGCCGCGGAAGAACTATGATACGGCGAAACTCTTCAACGGCGTCTCGCTGAAGACTTCGGTGACCTGCGCCCAGGGAACCGCAACCACCTTCGAGACGATCGCCGAGACGAACTCCTACGCGGCCGATCTCTCTCTCCGTGTGCGGTGGCCGGCCCCCGCGACCAACGCCACCGCGGTCCTGGCCGCGACTCCGGAACTGGCGGGACTCCTGCCCGATCTCCAGGGGCTTCTTGACCGGGCCGTCGTTTCCCCGGACTTCACCGCCCTCCTCGACCACAAGGAGAGGCAACTGCGGGCCAACCTTGCCCAGTTGCAGAAGCTCCCCTACCGCGACTCCCTCTTCGACTGCCAGACGATCCTGAACATCGGTCACGGCGAGCGTCGCGCGCTCCTTGTGCAGGCGATCATGAACGTCAATACGGATGGTTCCGACGGCGACCGCAACCTCGCGATCGAACGCCTCTCCTCAACCTTCCAGCCGCAGACCAACTACCGCTGGCCAAAGTCCGGCACCCACCCCAACCCCTGCCTCCGCGAGACCGAATCGCGGATGGCCTTGTTGGGCGCGGAATTGGGGAACGGCTCCCTGACTTCCGAGAACAGGGCCTCCCTGGCCAAGGAGCTCGATTACCTCAAGGCCACGGCGGAGGAACTCAAGCGATGGGACTTCCTTGTCGGGACCGCAGATCCCTTCATCGTGCTTCCCTCCTTCATGGTTGCAAAAGCACCCGGACAGCCGGGCATCGGCGACTATGTCGTCGTGATCGTGCACGGGAAGCTCTACCCGGCCATCCTCGGCGACTTGGGCCCGGGTTCCAAGATCGGCGAGGCCTCACTGAGGCTCTGCCGTGCGATCGATGCCGACTCGGGTGCCGACAAGCGGCCCGTCAGCCGTCCGGAGGTCTCCTATCTCGTCTTCCCCGGCACGGCGGAAAAACCCTTCTCCGCACCCGACTACGCCCATTGGACACAGCGATGCCGCGAACTCTGGAAGGAGATCGGCGGGATCGACGGTGCCGCATGGCATGAATGGACCTCCCTCGAGAAACCATGGCCCACCCCGACCCCCTCCCCCTCGGCGGCTCCTGAAACATCTCCCGTTACTGGCACAAATCCTGCTGCATCCCCGGCACCCGCCACCTCCATTCTTCCATCACCCTCCACAAACCAGTAATCTCCACGACTCCATTCCTTCCAAGCCATCTCCCTGGTTTGCACCTTCCACCTTTCCAACATTTTAACGCTTTAACTTCTCCCCCCATCACCAATCACCCATCAACGAACACACCATGATCGCCATCGGAACCAAAGCCCCCGACTTCACCCTCCCCACCGCCACCGCCGAAGGCCCCAAGCAGGTCACGCTCTCGGCCGAGATCGGAAAGCGTCATATCCTTCTCCTCTTCGTCCCGATGGCCTTTACGGGCGTCTGCACGACGGAACTCTGCGAGATCAGCAAGGGGATCGGCTCCTACGACACCCTCGACTGCACCGTCTACGGGATCAGCGGTGACAATCCCTTCGCTCAGCAGGCTTGGGCACAAAAGGAGGGAATCACTGTCACCCTCCTGAGCGACTACGAGCATGCCGTCGCCAAGGCCTACGGCATCGCCTACGAGAGCTTTCTGCCGCAGATCGGACTGGGCATGGGCGGCGTCCCGAAGCGCTCAGCCTTCCTCATCGACCGAGCGGGCGTGATCCAATACGCCGAGGCGAGCGACGATCCGAAGCAGTTGCCGAACTTCGAAGCCATCCAGGCGAAACTCGCCGAACTGAAGTAGCCCAAAGGGTTGTTGGACAGCAACCGAACCAATCCCACGATCCTGATTCTCCAATCCAATAGCCCAAAAGCCCATTCCGCCATGAGCAACGACCCGTTCAAGACCATCCGTTCCTTCGAGCCCGCCAAGGGCCGGACCGGATCCTACCACTCGCTTCCCGCCCTCGAGGAACAGGGCCTTGGCAAGATCTCCCGCCTCCCTTACTCGATCCGGGTGGTGCTTGAGTCGGTGCTGCGCAACTGCGACGGGCGCAAGGTGCACGAGAAGGACGTGAAGGCGCTTTCCGCCTGGAACGCCAAGTCCCCCGCTCCGGAGGAAATCCCCTTTGTCGTCGCCCGCATCGTCCTTCAGGACTTCACCGGCGTTCCACTCCTCGTCGATCTCGCCGCCATGCGCAGCGCGGTCGCCCGCCTCGGCGGCAAGCCCGGCATCATCGAACCGCTCGTCCCAGTCGACCTCGTCGTCGATCACTCCGTCCAGGTCGATTACTACGGCTGGGCCGAGGCGATGAAGCTGAACCTCGACATGGAGTTCAAGCGTAACCGCGAGCGCTACGAGTTCCTCAAGTGGGGCCAGCAGGCCTTCGAGACCTTCGGCGTGGTGCCTCCCGGCATCGGCATTGTCCACCAGGTGAACCTCGAGTACCTGGCCCGCGGTGTCCTCCAATCCGGCGGCGTCTATTACCCCGACAGCCTCGTCGGCACCGACTCGCACACCACCATGATCAACGGCCTCGGCGTCGTCGGTTGGGGCGTGGGCGGCATCGAGGCCGAGGCAGGCATGCTCGGCCAGCCCGTCACCTTCCTGACCCCCGAGGTCGTCGGCGTGAACCTGACCGGCAAGCTTTCCGAGGGCGTCACCGCCACCGACCTCGCCCTGCGCATCACGCAGATGCTCCGCGCCGCCAAGGTGGTCGGAAAATTCGTCGAGTTCTACGGCGAGGGCGCCGAATCGCTCCCTCTTCCCGACCGCGCGACCATCGCCAACATGGCTCCCGAATACGGCGCCACCCTCGGGATTTTCCCGGTCGACGCCGAGTCGGTCGCCTTCCTCCGCGCCACCGGCCGCACCGAGGCGGAGTGCAGCGCCTTCGAGAACTATTTCAAGGCCCAGGGAATGTTCGGCATGCCCCGCAAGGGCGAGATCGATTACAGCGTCGATCTGGAACTCGACCTCGGCTCGGTTGTTCCCAGCGTCGCCGGTCCGAAGCGTCCCCAGGACCGCATCGACCTCCCCCAGCTCAAGCCCCTCTTCCAGGGCCTGCTCACCAAGCCGGTCGCCGAGGGCGGCTACGGCAAGGACGGGGGCAGCCTTTCCACGGAGGCTCTTGTCGCCCGCCGCAACCCGACCATCCCCGCCGACGAGCAGGAGATGATCAGTGATCGCCCCACGCCCGATGCGGTCTCCCAGATGCCCGAATCCCCGTTCCACGGCGGCAAGAGCACGATCCGCAACGGCAGCGTCCTCATCGCCGCCATCACCAGCTGCACCAACACCAGCAACCCGAGCGTCATGCTCGCGGCCGGACTCCTTGCGAAGAAGGCCGTCGAGGCCGGGCTCGTCATGGATCCGACCGTAAAGACCTCGCTCGCTCCCGGATCCCGCGTCGTCACCGCCTACCTTGAGAAGACCGGCCTCCAGCCCTACCTCGACAAGCTCGGATTCCAGACGGTCGGCTACGGTTGCACCACCTGCATCGGGAACTCCGGCCCGCTCAACCCCGAGGTGGAGAAGGCGATCACCGACAATGAT
>Ga0007827_10000182_pt1 | contig 21353 bp, 11 predicted proteins | sample CryBogCBE16Jul07_FD_60332 | JGI IMG/M metagenome (GOLD analysis project Ga0007827, IMG submission 60332) | Freshwater microbial communities from Crystal Bog, Wisconsin, USA - CBE16Jul07 | ecosystem: Environmental > Aquatic > Freshwater > Lake | place: Crystal Bog, Wisconsin, USA | collected...
CTCCGTTGCGCTTTCGCGCTGGTTGATAAAGATTCGCACCTCTATCAAACTGGGTAACCCCACCTTTTGGCAAGGCCTAACTGTCAGATCAAATCGAAACTACTACAAGTAATTCGATAAAAATTTAATGATAAATGTTTAACTTGAGCGCAGTTGCACTTCGTACTTTAAGACGTATTATTAAGTTGCCTGAGTATTTTTAATTTTTCTAAACTTCTATATCACTGTAGCTGTATTTGTTAAATTTATTTAACATGTTGTGGATTTGTTTCAATAGCCTAATGCCGAATGCGAGCCCCTGTTCTTTACCTCAATCAGAATCAACCATCAAGTTGAGCTGAGTAATCGTCCAAAAATACCTGCTATCTCCTCGGTACGTCCTGACATGGGTACCGCAACTAAAGCAACCTCAATCTGCCGCAATCCGTGGCGAACCGTAGCACGCGACATCACTCGCTCTTGATCGCGCAATAATTGCCATTGGTCATGTGCTAATGGATAGGCGAGACAAGCAACCACGCGCGGAGTATCAAACAGACTGCTATAAGCCAACACTTGGAGCAAGTCTTGTCGATGTTGGACCTGCCAATCATATCCGTCTTTACCATAACCACCATAGCCAACTAATTGGGCATGGCGTTTGTATTTGGCGTCTATCACTAGGGTTACATCGGCACGCTGCAAAACCACATCAGGTATCAAGGCGCGTTGAGTACCCAAGCGTTGTGGCTGCCAATTGAGACGCACCGACGTTTCGTTACGTCGGCCAGCAGTTAGATTGGCCTGAAAACGCTTTGCGGTAGTTTCAGCAATTGACTCGATCCACGCCTCAAAAAAAGTGGCCATGTCCATACGCCAGGGTAAACCGGCAAGATCGCTGGTGCCGCCGAGTCCTCGCTCATCGACTGTCCAGTGGATCGCTTCAAGGCCTTTGCGAAATATCTCGCTATTTGTGTTGGTGTTGGCTGGTTGCCAACCGGCTTCTGGCCGCTTAGGAGTAAAGGGCCGCAACTGTGTCAGCAGACTCTCGCATCGTTGCAAAAGGTGTAATACCGCAATATGTCTGCCGCGTTGAGTGCGTAGCGCGTCCTGGTGTCGTAAGACCGTCCAGTGCATTACGCCAAGTAATTTAGTGTCGTTCAATAAGTCAGGAAAGCGACATGGAATAGATAAGCAATGGCCTTGAGCTAAATAGTTAGTAGCGTAGCGCGTCCAATTTACTTGCCCTTTAGGTGTGCTCAAAATTGCTTCATGTATTTCAAAACGGCGAGAGGATTGCTTGATCAGAGTTTCAATTCGCATTAGTACAGTAGCGCTCAATACCCATGAGGGAATTTGTCTATCAGAGTTTGGTACCATGCGTGGCAGGGGAAGAATCTCTGGCGTGATCCGAAAACCTGTGCCAATCAGCATATCGCCAGCACTAGTCCATGAAAAGCGTGGTTCGATCATTAGGCCCAACTCAGGCTTAGCTGACGACGGTGACAACAATGGCAGTGCACCAATCCGTGTATCGGTTTCTAACCACAAACCAATTTGGCCGCGCAAACCACCTAACTGTCCTCGAACACCAAAATCGTTCAGAATGCCTCTGTTCATTTCCAGAAAGTTTTCACTTCGACGCTGCGCCAGATCGTTCGCTTTTCGTTTATCAACTCCGGGTTCTAATAACCAATCTGAAGCCGAGACAAAAATGCGTGCACTATCTTGGATGCGCCTGACTGGGTTAGAGGAAAGAGTCTGAGCCACGATTAGTCGTCTAGGCTGTCAATAAATGCATGAATCTCATCACCAAAGCCGCTGACATGTCCCTGGGCTAGGTATTCCAGTAGTAAAGGCTTAAGTTCCGTTTGCAACTTGGTTTTGACTTTAGTTTCGTCTGATTCCATGAAATAGGCATGACCTGGCAGTAAGTTAAATGCATCATCACCTGCATGTGAAACAAACAAGTCAAGCAGCTGAGCAAATTTATCTCGCATTTCTTTGCAAGACTGTTCGTCATCGTTTAGAACTTGCAAGCTTGGCCAAACCGGCGAGAAAGCAAAACGTCGACGAACCGCAACGTCTAGGACTGCAATGCTTCTGTCGGCAGTGTTCATGGTGCCTAGTATGTGTAAGTTAGGTGGTAACCGGAACGAGCGTCCCCTAATTTCTTGAAATTCGTAATCTAGTTCGACCTGACGGTTGGGATCACCCGGTTCAAATAGATGCATAGCTTCACCCAACACTTTGGCAAGATCGGCGCGGTTGATTTCGTCAATTACCATGAGATAGGGTTTAGATTCGTCGGCGCCAGCGTGTTGAACGGCACGCATTAATTGACCTCCAATAGCTGAAAAATAGAAACCCTGACTGCTTTCATCTTTGACAGGACGTAAGCCACCGATGAAGGATTCGTAAGTAGTACCTGCATGAAACTGAATCAGATGGCCATGGCCTTTGTACTGTTCTGTGAGCAAGCGCTTTGCCAAATGCGTTTTGCCGGTACCAGGTGGCCCCTCTAACACCACAAATCGACGATTAGCTAGCAACTTTGCAGTATCTTCCTGCGAAACGGAAGGAAGTAAATTTGCGAGCCATTGCTGACGCGCTACCACTGCCTCTTTCTCACTTGCTTGTTTGCGATCGATGCTGCGCTCATCCATAAAAAGGTCGAGGTAAGCAGTTAAGGATTTCAATTGGGCTGACTTATCCTCGTCGGAACCAGTTCCAGTTGCAGCATGACAGGCATATATCACGTTGCCATATTTTTTCAACGAATGATCCCATCGCGCAAGCTTCTCCTTGACCACCTTGGGTATTTCTAGATCTGTGCGCACCGGATCGCGTTTGCTCCAAGTGAAGCCGCCCTCCTCTAAAGACGCAATCCAACGGGAAATTGCGCGACAACGGCGCGCATGTCCCGGTTTACCGAGCACCATATCATCTGGCGCAATGGACTGTGTGCCTATCACCATGGCGATCAACGCTGGTCCAGTTTCATCTGCAGGAAACAGTACGAAGCTCATCCCGCCATACGGCCCTGAGGTATCTTGATCTGGGGCGATCAACGCAGCGTAAGGTACTGCTCCATCCTTTGTATCTGAGTTGACGCGCAATTGAAACCTCGTCTCCTCTGGGCCGCGTTTATTTTCAAATTCGCGAACTCTGTTATACCGATCTCTTATGTCTGCACTGAAGGCCTTCCTGATGTTTTCTTCTTTCCAGTCCTGGCGTGGCGTATTGATGATGGCGAGTATATTTTGCATCTGATTTCCTAGCGTAACTGTGATCTTGAGGATTCGACCTTATAAAAAAGTGCAGCAATCCGTGGTGAAGGTACTGGCTCAATATTCGAAAAACAGAAAACGTTGCACTGATAGTCATAGCCTTCAATGCGCAGGATTTTTTACATATGGTAGCAAATGGTAGTGCCCGATTCACTTGCAAGCGACATTGCCATTTAGCCACAAATTATTTGCTAGTTATCAAGGTATAGGAATCTTTAAACCTTTACCTCTGATCTAGACGATGAGTATCACGGTAGGTATGTCTTATTTTTATTACTTTAAGTAAATACGAGTCTCACTCCATGACATACCAGCCTGCTCATAATCAAAACGTTATTCAACGTAGTCACGTAACATGGCCTAAACAAAACCTGGTCGTCAGTAAAAGCTACTCGCAGTTCGTCATTAAATAATTCCAATAATCAGGAGATTCGCAGTGGCTATCAATTTACGTCTTGTATTCATCATGTTGGTTTCATTTGCAAGCCTGCAATTATCAGGCTGTGCTTCTATTACCGGCGGCACGCAACAAAGTATTTCCGTTGAAACCAGAAAGGATGCCGTAGCCGTCACGGGCGCAGAGTGTGAGTTAACCAATGCCAAAGGCAAATGGTTTATCGCGTCCCCAGGCTCGACTCAGATCCAGCGCTCACATGATCCTTTGTTAATCACTTGTAAAAAGCCCGACTACGAGATCGGGCGCGCTTCGGTCGAGTCGGTGGCGAGAGCAGGGATGGCGGGCAATTTCATATTCGGTGGCCTGATCGGTGTGGCGATTGATCATTCCTCTGGTGCGGCGTATGACTATCCCAATCTGATCCAGGTCTCGATGGGGCAATCCAATGTTATTAGCTATAGCTACGAAAAAGGCGCGGCGCCGGGCTCGGTGACTGTAAAGCCAGCGCAGACGGTCAGTAATGCTCCAGGACCGGATAGTCCTGCGTTCGCAGGGAGTAATTCGCAAGACGGGGTTGTAACGGTCGCGAATAGTTTGGTGCTGAATGCGGATGGTACGACTACGCCTGTTGCTGCGGTTAAGGGTGATGTGGTGAAGTCGGAGTCTGTTAAACCGAGTCCTCCTAATACTGAGACCGCTAAATTAGGGGCCGCTAAGAAACGCTGTGTCGAATTAGGGTTTTTGCCACAGACTGAGCCTTATGGTCAGTGCATGTTGCGGGTGAGTAAGTAGTTAGGGGATCTGGGTTGGTTCGTCTGGGGTGTTGGCGGTGCACTATGACTATAGTCATAAAAAATGTTTTCATAAAGTTATGATTCTGTAACTTCTCCAAATCAGGCTGGCTCGCACCCTAGCCGCGATAAGCTCGCGCGCAATTGCAAATTCAGGTTGTTGCTTTTCACTATTGATCTCCTATTTAGTCAGTTCGCAGTCTTCTTCCTCAGATAGTTCAGCTTCTGAAACCTTTGATTCCCAGCCTTTTTTTGTTTCCGTCATAACGAAATTGATCGTTCGTTCAACATCGTTCATGGCATGAATAATATTTTTGATTTGCTCATTACCGTCTGCGTGAGCAGCATAGAAGACTCTAAGCATTTGATCGGCAAATTTTGGAACTTTGCTGTTTTTCTCCCAACCCGCTATCGCTTGATCTGTGCGACCTAATGCTTTTCCAAGCGTTGCCTGGGACATGAGTATGGCCTGGCGCAAGTAGCGGAATTCTGCGCCTGTTAATTTGCTGTTTTTACGAATCAAGGCTTTGCAGATAGCTTTCGTCAGGCCTGGTAAGTCTTGAATAGTTACAGCCTTACCATATGCAGTATCCATGCGTTCATAGCCGTTCGCCAGCCAAATGTTGCGAAGACCCCCGTCGGTGTAGTGATACATGCAAACCCCCAATTATTAATGCGGTAACAACAATCATCGTCGCAACTTTTTCAGACTCGAGCGCAACGCAGATACCTATATCTTTTCCAGCTATGTATCGCTCGATTCGACAAATGGTGTCGCCAGTTCTGATGTTCGGTTCTGGTTCAAGCCTGATACTCCCTTTAGACAATGCATCCAACGCCATTGGCATCGTGATGTGTCTGGTCTTCATTTGCTGTTTTGCGTGTTCAGTCCATATGATCTGATTGCTTTTTCCAGCAATTTCTCTGATCAGGGACTCCCACTGACGCTTACTTAAGGACACAGAATATACCCTGATTTTTATAGGTTGACCAATAATTTTTAGCTATGTGTTTAATAAATATAGGTCAATTATCAAGGATATTTTCTAATATTTTCTTTAGATTTGATTAATTCAACTTGTTTCAAATGGCCACAAGTTGTGCCTTGGCTGTTGTCGCCCATAGACAATTCAAATGGCGTGTGATGGTTCACAACGCTTAATCAAATTGGGTGTAAATGGGTGTACTAATGGGTGACGGGCAAGACAGCCCGTTTACCGAGAACAACCTCAAGAGGTTGCACCTGATGCTACTGCTATGGGAAAGGTATGCCTATGGCGGTCACCTGGACCAGCATAGCGCAGGTCCTGGCGTTTGGTACGAGCCCCGCTAAGGGGCTTATTTCACTAAAGTAAATTAATAAGAACCCATATAGTCTTTCTTACCAATCTCCACCCCGTTATGACGCAGCAAGGCGTAGGCGGTCGTGACGTGAAAGAAAAACTGCGGCATGCCATATCTCAGTGCGTAGTCCTCAACAGAAAGTGTTTTCTCTTTGGGTGTGCCGGGGCGCAGAACAACCTCTTTCACACCACTTTCACTCAATTGCTTTTCAGTCATGCCTTCGATCAAAGCTAGGGTTTTGGCAATGCGCTGCTGCAACTCATCAAAACTTTGCTCGCTATCTTCGTAAGCGGCGACTTCGATACCAGCAATGCGGGCTGGGACGCTCTTGGCAAAATCACACGCAATCTGGACTTGTCTGACAAACGGCAGCATGTCAGGAAACAATTTTGACTGTAACAATACGGCGGGGTCAGAGTGCTGTTTTTCTGCATGCTCCTTGCCTTTTTTGAGCACATCGCTCAGCGCCAAAAGCATCTGTTTGAATACGGGGACAGTTGCTGTGTAGAGGGAGACGGACATGGTTGCTTTCCTGTTTGGGCTGAGAGATGGTTAATGACTTGTGTTTGATTAAAGCATGCCCTATTGCTTAAAAGCGGTAATGTTAAGATCGATCTATGCTTTTGACTCAGAACTCTCTACTCCAAGCCGAGGGCCTCTCAAGACGGGTCTCGCCAGAGCGCTGGTTGTTTCGGCACTTGGATATTTCTGTTGCGCCAGGTGAGCAACTCGCGCTTTGTGGCGCTTCGGGTGTAGGCAAATCCTCTCTCTTAAATCTGCTGGCGGGTCTCGATCAGCCTGACGAGGGGCGTGTGCTTTTTCAGGATAGGGATTTGGCGGCGATGAGTACTAGCGAGCGCTTAGCGCTCAGACGCTCGACTTTTGGGTTTGTGTTTCAGGCGTTTCATTTGATGCCGCACCTCAATGCGCTGCAAAACGTGATGGTGCCTTGTTTGTTAGCGGGCTTGGATTTCAAGCAGGCTTGCGCGCGTGCCGAGCAACTGCTCGACTCACTCGCTCTGACCGAGGTCGCGCAATCTTTTCCTTCTGTTTTATCGGGTGGTGAGCAGCAACGCGTGGCGCTCGCGCGTGCGCTGGTGCATCAGCCAAAGCTCGTGTTGGCAGATGAGCCAACTGGAAATCTCGATCCTGAGACTGCGAACAAAGCGCTCACTCTGCTGTGTAATACCTGCCGTGAGCAGGGTGCCTCGCTTATCATGGTGACGCATTCGGCAGAGGCGGCCGCGAGGCTCGATCGCACCTTTGTGTTGACTGGCTAATGCTGTTCTTTTGGCTGCTCCTCTCTGCTTTTCGGGCACAACCGGGCCGCTGGTTGATTGCCGGGCTGACGGTGTCGCTGGGGATTGGCTTAGCTGTGGCGATTCACACGGTTAATCGTTCTGCTTTAAGTGAATTTGGTCGAGCACTCGATACGGTGAACGGTCAAGCTTCGGCGCAATTGGTCTCGTCCTCAGGCGATTTCCCGGACACCTTGTTTGACGAGGTGGTCGCCCGCCAAAAGCAGTTCGGTATTCGTGCGGTCAGCCCCGTGCTCGAGCGTGCGACGCAACCCGTGCGGGTGCTGGGGCTGGATATTTTTCAAGCGGGTCGTGTTACCTCTGCCTTGCTGCCTAGCGTTTCCGAAGAACAGCGTATGAGTATGTTTGGTCAGGATGCGATTTTCCTGTCGGCTACGGCGTTAAAAGCGCTCGACCTGGCGGTGGGTGATGAACTGCTACTTACGCTTGACGGTAAAAAGATAGCGTTTAAGGTGGCGGGTTTAGTGCCGGGCGCAGCAGGCCAGAGTCTTGCGGTGATGGATTTGGGTGTGGCGCAGTGGCGCTTGGACGGACTTGGTCAGCTCAGTCGCCTGGATATTCAACTGAGCGACGGACATAGCCTTAAGGATCTCGCCACCGCAGTAGAAAATTCCAATCTGGGTCTCAAGCTCGTCACCGCAGAGGATCGTGATCGCAGGATGTCTAATTTATCGCGTGCGTATCGGGTCAACTTAAGCGTCCTCGCACTGGTGGCTTTATTTACCGGTGCCTTTCTGGTGTTTACGACGATTAGTTTTTCTGTGTTGCGCCAGCAGTCTCAACTCGCGCTCTTAAGCGTGCTGGGTGCGGGACGTCTATGGGTGTTTGGCTTGGTGTTGACGCAGGCTTTAATCGTTGCTGCATTAGGTGGTTTGCTGGGGATTGGTTTGGGTTTGGGTCTGGCCTCTGTCTTGTTGCGTGTGATGGGGGGCGATATGGGGGCGGGTTATTTTTCAGCTACGGTACCGCCTCTGGATATCGATGCTGGAGTCTTGCTAGGCTTTTGGGCGTTGTCCTTGGTGGTGGGTGGCGTGGCGGGTTATTTCCCTGCACGTTCTGCCACGACGGGCTCGCCTGTATTACAGCTGCGAGCGGGTGCGACCGAGCGTATGCTCAAGCCCGTTTTAAACGCGCGTGTGGCAATTGGGTTGGGTGTCATCAGTGTGGTGTTGGCGTTCATACCATCCATTGATGGTTTGCCGATTGCAGCGTATTTGTCGATCGCCTTTTTACTGTTTGCTGGCTTGGCGTTGATGCCCTCGCTGGTGAATCAGTGCTTTGCCTGGCTGGCGCGCTCGTTGCTGAGCGGGCGCAGGCGTTCTTTCTCGCCGTCTTTTACGCTCGCTGTGTGGCGTCTGGCGCAAGCGCCTGCCAGCGCGGCGGGACTGATCGCTGGAGTGGTGGCGGCACTCGCCTTGACGGTTGCGATGGTGGTGATGGTGGCGAGTTTTAGAGATTCGGTGACGCAGTGGCTGGATAAGGTCTTGCCTGCAGAGTTGTATGGGAATTTGAGTCGCTCTGAGTTGAATCAGGCGCTGATCCAGGATCCTGGTTTGATCCAGACGATCGCTGGGGTGCCTGGAGTATCGCGTGTGGAATTCAGCTTGCAACAGAAAATCCTGTTTCGTCCCGAGCAGCCAGAGGTAATGCTAATCGCACGTTCGGTCCCTGCAGGGCGTGCGGCACAAGTGTTGCCTTTGACGGGTGATTTAGTTGCGCAACCTCAGTCGGCAAAGTCCGCTTTGCCAGAGGTATTTGTCTCCGAGGCGCTGCGGGATTTGTATGGTTTTAAGCCTGGTGAAATACATACTCTCCCTGTCAAAGGCCTCGCTGGTGAGTCTCTCCCAGTGTGGGTCGCGGGGGTGTTCCGTGATTACGGTCGCCAGCATGGCTCGGTCGTGATGGATATCGCGGCCTATCAGGCGTTGACGCAGGATCGACGTCGCACAGATATCGCTTTGTGGCTCACGCCTGAGGCGAGTGCTGCTGTCGTGCTGGAACGCTTACGAACGCGACTCCCATTATTCAACTCAATTGAGTTCCGCAGCTCCTCAGACTTGCGAGCGTTGTCGCTGACGATCTTTGATCGCAGTTTTGCGATGACCTATGCTCTCGAAATCGCAGCGTTACTGGTGGCACTGTTTACCGTTGCAGCAGGTTTTGCGGGGCAGGCTCTGTTAAGACAAAAGGAATTCGCTTTAGTGCAGCAGTTAGGTCAGTCCTCCACACAGCTGACGCAGTGGATGACCTATGAGTCGGGGCTGTTGCTCGCGCTTGCAGCCTCTTGGGGAACAGTGCTGGGCTTGTTAATGAGCCAGGTGCTGATTCATCGGGTCAATCCGCAATCGTTTCACTGGACCATGCAGACGAGTATCCCCGCGGTCGCAATCGTGGTGCTGATATTGTTTACGGTGCTGCTGGGGATGCTTGCCGCAGTCTGGGCCGCCCAAAGAAACTTGCATCCGGATCGACTGGTTTTATCTTTGCGTGAGGACTGGTGATGAGGCAAAGCACTCTGCGCAGGCTGTGGTTGAAACGTGTTCTGTTGTTCGCTGCGACACCTGTTTTACCCTCGTGGTCTGCTTCGCCAGAGGAGGTATATCCAGACGTTTTTCCACGGCCGTTAGTTTTTCCGCGTGATTATGGCGCGCATCCGGACTATCGCACCGAGTGGTGGTACATGACGGGCTGGCTGGGGGAGGCTACGGACAGGAGGGGATTTCAGGTGACGTTTTTCAGGAGCCGCACGCTCCATCCTGACAGTAATCCGAGTCGGTTTGCACCGCGTCAGTTGCTGTTTGCACATGCTGCGTTGGCCATGCCTGGAGAGGGGCGCCTGCGCCACGCGGAGGTGGCTGGACGCGCAGGGCCCGCGGGCGCATCGTTTAGTGGGGCGGATACGGGGCTTACGTTGTCAGGCTGGAGCTTGCAGCGCACGTCTGAGGATCATTACAAAGTACACGTTGCGGCAGATAACTTTACGCTGGAGTTAGTGGCGATCCCGGCTCAGGCACCTGTTTTGCGCGGTGAGGCAGGCTACTCCTCCAAAGGACCGGAGCCACGCTTTGCAAGCTATTACTATAGCCGCCCGCAGCTGAAAGTCTCTGCACAGGTGAGCTTGAAACAGGCTTCTGGTAGTCGTGGCGGCAGTGAAAAGCCCCTCAATCTCACCGGGTCGGCGTGGTTTGACCATGAGTGGTCTAGTAGTCTGCTGATGCCGGCCGCGGTCGGTTGGGATTGGATCGGTATCAATCTTTTGGATGGCGGCAGTCTGATGGCGTTTCGTATGCGCGATGCCAGGGGAGCGGCCTTGTTTAGCGAATGGGATTGGCGTGATGCGCAGGGCCATCGTCTTGAGAGGCGGCAGGAGGTGATCTGGAATGCGGTCGGCCAATGGCGCTCGCCGCGCTCCTTTTTTACGTATCCAGAGAGTTTTGTTTTACGCGTAGGAGATCGAACCTTGACCTTGCGGCCCTTGATGCCTGATCAGGAAGTCGATGCGCAGACCAGTACGGGTGGTTTTTATTATGAAGGCGCGGTTGAGTTATTGGAAAACGGTAAGTTACTCGGTGCAGGCTATTTGGAGCTGACGGGGTATGGTGCGCCTGTGGCGCTGTAATCTTGTCATGTTTTAGCGGTCTAATTAGATGAACACGCAATCACACCCTATTCATACCAAGCCAACATGACCGAAAAACTCAGTAGTCTTATTTTCTGGTTGCGGGAGTATCAAGTTCTCTCCCGTTACAGAACACAGTGGTTGCTCGCAGCGCTGTTTTTAGTGTTGGCTGCGGCAGCGACCCTCGCGGTGCCGCTTGCATTTCGGGGTGTAGTGGATACAGGCATCACCAGTGACTCCATTAACCTCAAGTTTATTTATTTGCTGTTGTTAGCGGTGGCCCTGGCTGTATTTACGGCTAGCCGGTTCTATATGATGTCCTGGCTTGGCGAGCGTGTCGTCGCCGATATTCGTCAACGCGTGTTTCAAAACGTGTTGCGCCAGAGTCCTGTTTATTTCGAAACACTCCAAACCGGCGAGGTGCTCTCCCGGCTCACGAGCGATACGACCCTGGTGCAAACCTTGGTGGGCTCAAGCATCTCGATGGCTTTGCGCAGTGCGCTGATGCTGCTTGGCGGGATGGCGATGATGTTGATCACCAGCGCCTGGCTCGCAGGCGTCATGATCGTATTGTTGCTTTTGATCGTGCTGCCGCTTTGGGCTATGAGTCGTCGGGTACGAAAAATGTCTCGCGCAAGTCAGGATAAAGTCGCCGATACCAGTGCTCTGGCAGGCGAGGTGTTAAACGCTGTCGCGACGGTGCAGGCTTTTGTGCGCGAGTCGTATGAGCAAAAGCGGTTTGATTCTGCAGTGGAAAACGCTTTTGCTGAGGCTAAAAAACGTATCAAGGCCCGCTCAATGCTCACGGCACTCGCGATCGTGATGACTTTTGCTGTGATTGTGTTTGTCCTGTGGGTGGGTGCGCGGCAGGTCACGGCAGGTGTGATATCTCTGGGGGAGCTGACGCAGTTTTTGCTCTATGCCGTGTTTATTGCGGGTTCTATTGGCGCTTTGTCTGAGACCTGGGGAGATTTGCAGCGTGCCGCCGGTGCGATGGAGAGGCTGGTGGAGCTGATGCAGGCCGAGCCTGCTTTGCTTGCTGAGCCTTTGGCCGAGCCGCCAGGCAAGCTAAGTTCTGAGCAATTGGCTAGACCTCAACAGGTCTTTGCGACACCTGAACAAGCCCAACAGACGATACCTTTGACTCGCACAGAGGCTTTGGTATTGAAAGACGTTACGTTCACCTATCCCTCGCGACCTGAGTTTCTGGCGATGAACCACGTCAGTTTTGTCGTCCCGCAAGGCGCACGTTATGCGGTTGTAGGCACCTCAGGTGCAGGCAAAAGCACGCTATTTTCTTTGTTGTTACGCTTTTATCAACCTGCCTCAGGACAGATCGAGGTTTTCGGTAGAGATGTGACGCAGTGGCCTGTCAGTGCCTTGCGCGATAGCATCGGTATCGTTCCGCAAGAGCCTGTGATCTTTGCTGCCAGCGCTATGCAAAACATCCGCTACGGTAGACTCGATGCAAGCGATGAGGAGGTGATTGCCGCGGCACGGACTGCCCACGCCGATGGCTTTATCTCTGCTTTGCCGCAAGGCTATGATAGTTTTCTGGGAGAGCGAGGCGTACGTTTGTCGGGCGGGCAAAAGCAGCGGATTTCCATCGCACGCGCGATCTTGAAAAATCCGCCTATTTTGCTGTTGGACGAAGCCACCAGCGCACTCGATGCGGAATCAGAGCGTGAAGTACAAATGGCGCTTGACGTGGTCTTGCCTGGCAGAACCTCACTGACGATCGCACATCGCCTGTCGACCGTGATGCGGGCCGATCACATCCTCGTGCTGGAGGAGGGGGAGGTGGTCGAGCAGGGCAGGCATGCAGAGCTGATCGCGCAGGGCGGACTCTATGCACGGCTCGCTAAACTCCAGTTTACGTAGGTTTTGGGTGTCAGTTTCACCACATTCTATTGGTATACAAGCAAAACCATAGCCTATTAGTTTTTTTAAACTTAAATACTTTGTAATCATCCGGTAGAATCCGGTGTACTTCGGCTTAACTAATCCATTGGTTACCGCTTCTGAGCAGAAGAATATGATTCTTGGCATGAGATTCTCCTGTCTGACAAATAAAGCTAGTTGCTATAAATTTACCCATCCTTATTTTGCTTGGTCACTCTTAGCGAGCAGCTTATTTATTTCGACGTCAGTCCTGGCACAGTCAGCTCCCAATGCAGGTGCTTTGCAACGCGAGCTTGATTTACAGCTCCAACGCGAACTAACGGTTCCACAGACTCAGCCTGTTAAACCTGAACGAAAACCAGACGTCGATACCTCTGGTGAAAAAGTTACGCTCGCTGGTTTTAAGTTCGAAGGCAACACCCTATTCAATAGTGCTGAGTTAAATACAGTGATCGCCCCGTGGCTGAATAAACCACTATCGTTTCAAGAGCTGACGGAAATCACAGCAGCTATTCAGGATTTTTATTCTGCAAATGGCCGTATTGCTCAGGCTAGTTTTCCACCGCAGGATATTGAAAATGGCGTCGTCCTGATCTCAATTCTCGAGGGGCGCCTCGGTAAGGTTGACGTTGAGAGTGCCGAGGGAAAGGTTAGGTTTTCTCTTGAGGAAGCTAAAAAATATATTTCAAAAGACCCGGGTAGTAATGAATTAATCGATACCAAGCCTTTGGAAAAAGGGCTGTTATTGCTTAATGAATTGCCGGGTCTGAGTGCGACAGGTGTATTTGAACCAGGGGAGGCACCTGGGACGAGTGACTTTAAGGTCCGTTTATCCGAGACGCCATTTTTTAGTGGGCAGGTGGGGCTTTCTAATTATGGCGCCTCAAGCACTGGGGTGGGTCAGGCGGTCGGTTCTCTGTCGATGAACAATATCTCTGGCATCGGTGATCAGATTAATTTAAATGTCATTGAGTCGCTGGGGTCAAACTATGCGGTGGCCAGCTATAACCGCCCGCTTGGTACTGATGGCTTGAGGTTTGGTGCGCAAGCCAGTTATTTGAATTACGAAACGCTTTCGAGTTGGTCGGATATCCAGACAAGGGGTACTGCGAACTCCTTTAGTGCTTTTTTAAATTACCCCTTGCTTAGAACCTTGCGTTCTTCAAGCAACGTTAAATTCAATATTGAACAGCGTAATTACAATAACTTGCAGGCAGGTAATACGGTCAGCAATTATCAGGTGAATGCTGGGTCGCTGGGGATTAACGGAAACACCTTTCTGAACGAACGGTCCAGCCTGACTTACGGTTTGAGCTACACCCTCGGGCAACTGAATATCAATGATTTAACTCAAGCGGGCCAGGACTTGGGTGGGCCAGGTACAGCGGGTACGTATTCTAAGATTAACTTTAATGTCGTTAACAGGCGTGACCTAGTTTCTTTACCGGGTGCAACCTGGACGAATTCTCTGTATGGTCAGTTAGCCAACAAGAATTTGAATTCTTCCGAACAAATCTATATGGGCGGTCCTTACGGAGTCAGAGCCTATCCGGTTACGCAAGGTGGGGGATCCCAGGGCGCCATCTTGAGCAGTGATTTAGTTTATAAGATCGACGAAAACTGGCAGGTAGGTGGTTTTTTTGATGTCGGTGTCGTACAGCAATTTGTAAATACTTATCCAGGATGGCAGGGGGCGACTAATGCCAACAACCTGTATTTACTGGGTGATGTGGGTTTGTCAGCAAAATTCATTTATAAAAATATGATGCTTGACCTCTCTCTGGCTTACCGGGTTGGAGATAATCCCTTATATAACTCGACTGGCCAACAGTTGAATGCGGATAACACTTATAAATCTCTACAAGTATGGGTAAGGCAGAGTTTTACTTTTTAAACGCCACCCCTCTTTTAATACCTGTCGTTTTGATCCCCTTGTAAAACATCAAATTAAATCTTTTATTTCAAAAGGTTATTGTAATTTGTCTATGTTTTTAATATAAACTGCAAATTCTCGAAATTTAGTTTTAAAAAATCAAATCTTTTATTTGTTAATCCCTCCAGACGTCGGGAGGGGCGTTATGCGATTAACTTTTTTAAAAGTTTTTGTTTTTTTCTTGATTTTTGAGTGCTTAGTTTTATCAGTGCATGGTCAGGTGATCGCTATCTGAGAAAAATGTTTTAGGGATAATAGATGGCGGGTCGAGTGCCTGTGGCGTATAAGTTCACTGGTTTTAGTTTTAGCTAAAAACTTTGAATTTCCACAAGGGTTTTTCTTCTGATATAAATCATTTGAGCGATGCACTGTGTCGCCCGAACGGGAAACTCTTGTCGTTTGAAATAAAAAAAATAACAACGGCTATTTTATTTGCCGCCGGTTGCTTGTTATCGAATGTAACAACGCAAGTCGCGCAGGCAGGTCCCGTCGCACCAGTTGCGAATGCGTTACCGACGGGCGGTCAAGTCGCCGCAGGTAATGCGAGCATTGGTCAAAACGGCAATACCTTGACTGTCACGCAAACTAGTCAGCGAGCAGTAGTGAACTGGAATAGTTTTGATGTCGGCAGCAACGCAAAGGTTGAGTTTAAACAGCCTAATGCGGGTGCGTCGACACTCAATCGCGTCAATGGGGCTAATGCCTCCATGATCAATGGTGCCGTGAACGCCAATGGTCAGGTCATCTTTGTAAATCCCAACGGTATCGTTTTTGGCTCTGGCGCGGAGGTCAATGCGGCAGGGGTCGTTGCGACCACAATGAATGTCACTGATGGCGATTACATGTCGGGTTCCGACAAGCTCAAGTTCAACGGTAATGGTCAAGGCCAGATCGTTAATCAAGGCAAAATCAAAGTAAATGACCTCAATGGCTATATTGCATTGATGGCACCCCAGGTAATTAATGAAGGGGTGATCATAGCCAGGATGAGTGGGGCCAATAGTGTGGCCTTAGTCGCTGGTAAAAGTGTGACGTTGACGTTTGATGGTAATCAACTCATTGAGGTCAGCGTCGATGCTTCAGCGATCAATGCTCTGATTAATAACAAGAGATTGATCAAGACCGAGGGTGGTCAAGTCATCATTGCGGCGAACTCGGTCTCTGATTTAAAAGCGTCAGTCATTAACAATACTGGCAAGATCTCGGCGAGTGCGATTAGCACCTCGGGCGGCAAGATTCGTTTGACGGGCGACACGATCACGCAGGCGGGTGTCATCAGTGCTGAGGGTGGTTTAGTCGCTAAAGGCGAGACTAAACAAAGCCCGAAAGTGACTGAAAAAACAGCAAATGGTGGTCAGATCACTTTGCAGGGTAATACGGTGACAGTCAAAGCTGGGTCCAAGACCTCTGCAAAAGCTGCTGCTAACGGTGGCACGATTAATGTGGGTACGAGTGGGGTGAGTTACACCGAGGCCGCGGATGGTACACGTACAAATGTCGTGGCTAAAGATCTGGCTAAAACGACCACAGTAGAGGCCGGTGCGAAACTTGACGTATCTTCAGTTCATCAAGGCAATGGCGGACAGATTAATGTCTGGTCTAGCCAGCATACGACTGTGGCGGGTAGTTTTAATGCTCAGGGTGGCAAACTCGGTGGCAATGGCGGTTTTGTTGAAACCAGCTCAATGGGTCAGTTAACAGTTGCAAACACGACCGTCGTTGATGCGAGCGCGCCCCTGGGTAAAAAGGGTAACTGGTTGCTCGATCCTGACGGCATGGTGATCGATTCGGCTACCGCAACAGCGCTGTCCGCAGCCTTAGCTGTGGCTAACGTGACGGTTGCCGTACAGGGCGATTTGACCGTTGCGAGTGGTACCGTGATCGGTACTGCGAATAGTTCGAGCGGTAATTCGAGCTCGGCTTCCAATAACGCTGCAAACAACTCGACCACACTGACGTTGAGTGCGTCGGGTACGCTGACGAATAATGGCCTCTTAAATCTAGGTCAGAGCACTAGTTTGGTGCTTAATGCTAATGCGGTGAGTTTGGCTGCAGATAGTCTGACTAGTGCCAATCAGGTTACGGCAACGGCGCAAAGTATCAATGCTAGTGGCTCGGTTACGAGTTCGGGTGGTAGCACCGGGGGCGTGAACTTGTTGGCAAACTCGGTTCTGATTGCTGGTAATGTGTCTTCAAGCGGGTCGGGTGCGGGAAGTAGTTCTGGTAGTTCATCCGGTAGTACTTCGGGTTCTGGTTCGGGATCGGGTTCAGGTTCAGGTTCAGGATCGGGTTCTTCCTCAGGTTCGTCTAATACAGGGAGATCGGGTTCGGGATCAACGAGTTCGAGTTTAAATTCCCAGTCCAATACCTCCACGGGTAAATCTTCAACGGGTTCAAGTCCTAACGTTACTCCAGCCTCAGCTGAACAGTTGTTAGCTGCCATTACAACGGCACAGGCTTCTGCGGCCGCAAACGCAGCTATTGCAAATGCAGCCAGTACTAGTTCTGCGCTTCGCATCAATGTGGTGAATTTGACCGCTGCGAATATGTCGCTAAATCTTAGTGCTGCGCTGAGTGCCGCAAGTGCTGCGGCAGTAACTGGTACCACGACTTATATTAATGTCGCTGCGGGTGCGGGGTCGGGTGTTGGTAGTAATCAGGCTGCAATGAATATCGTGATTGCGCCTAATGCTGCGGTCGCGAATAACATCAGCAGTTCATCGAATAGTTCATCGAATAGTTCATCGAATAGTTCATCGAATAACTCGGCGACTACTCAGACTAGTGTCCCTAGTGCTGCGCAAGTGGCAAGCGGTGGGGCGGTAAATATTCAGTCGCTTCAGAGTTTGACAGCAACCTCGGCCTCGGTGATTTCGGCGAATGCTTCAACGGTATCGAGTTCGGCGTCATCCTCAGCAGGCTCAACTAATGTGCCTCTTGCTGCGGGTTCAGTTAACTTAATTGCCTATAACGGCCTGGTTAATCTGTCAGGTATCGTGTCAGCAGACAGTGCGTTTGGGCAGGGCGGCACGATTGCCGTGGCAGCGAATGATGTGAGTTTTGCCGGTGCTACGCTGCAAGCGAACGGCACAACCGGGGGTGCGGTTTATGCGACAGCAACCTCTGGTAATGCGAATCTGACGAATACTTCAGTGTCTGCGAATGGCACCACAAACTCAGGTGGTACGGTTCAAATAGCTGGTCAAAAACAGACTCAACTAGTCGCTTCGTCAGTTAGCGCGAACGGTGCAACTGTGGGTGGCGGTATACAAATCGGCATTAACAATACGACAGGTAGTGGTTCGACTTTGGCACCACCGGCTTTGGTTGCGTTCTCAGATAACACGTCCGTATCAGGTAATACTTCACTAGATAGCCATACCCTCATCACGGCGAATGCCAGTCCCTCATCTTGGATGGCTTCGACTGCATCGACTACATCGACTGGTTCGACAACCGACGCTTCCAGCGGTTCTTCCTCCTCTACCCCCTCTCTGAATATTGCCCCAAGCCAGGCGGGTCAGATTTATATAGCGGGTTACACAAGCCTCACAAGCGCTGCCACAATCCAAGCTAATGCTGATAACGGTGGCATGATTATTCTTAGCTCACCTGCTGGCGCTTATCAAAATACTGGTTATATCCAAACGAATGGCGGGGCTGGTTTAGGTGGCACGATCGCACAATCTGGTCTCAACAGCACAACCCTCCTTGGTGCCACATTACAAGCAAACGGCACAAACGGCGGCGGCAACATCATCACTGGCCGTGATTTCCAGGCCCATCCCCTACCAGGTAGTGCAAGCATTGCCGCACTGCTTCCGGTTATATCAACAGTTATCTCTGTTCCCACCTCACAGCTGACAAGTATCGATACGGCAAGTTCGCTCACGGCTAACTCGGCGAGCTTGGGTCAAGGCGGAAATATTCTCGTCTGGGGTGATACAAACACAGTTTCAGGCTCAATCTCTGCGCAAGCTTTAGGCAACAGCGGTAATGGTGGATTTGTTGAAACCTCCGGACAAACGCTTTCAATTAGTAACGCCGCAAACATTTCGACTGCCAGCGTAAACGGCAAGATCGGAACTTGGCTACTGGATCCGAATGATTTCTACATCGCCCCGTCAGGCGGAAATATCACGGGTACGGCACTGAACAGTGCGCTCAGTACCAACTCCGTCACGATTAATACCAATAATGCAACGACCTGTACGGGTGTTACGTGTACGTCCTCAACGGTCACATCTACCAGCTCTATTTATGTAGAAGACACAGTCTCTTGGTCGCTCAACACACTGACCCTGAACGCCGCCGGAAATATTTACGTAGGCACTTCGAGTTTAACGGGCTCATTAACCGTGACTGGATCGGGGTCGCTTGTGCTTGTATCAGGCAGCGCGACGACGACTTATCCGGTCTATGACGGTGTGGCCACGGGTATGGCTTACTCCGCAACGAGTGGTTTAAACACAGGGTATTTGAATAATGGGGTGTTTGTAACCGGAAACCAAACTGGCTTTAATGGCCAAGTGAACGTCAACACCACTGGTACGGTAACGATTAATAATACAAATTATGCCGTCATCAATACAGAGGCCGCATTAGTTGGAATAAGTTCGACGGGTAACTATGTACTCGGCAGCAACATAGTTCTAAATAATGAATATAAAAATGGCTATGTGGCTTTATTTGAAGGTCGTTTAAATGCTTTTGGTCATGAAATTAGCGGTATTCATATCACCAGCGGCAACGGTTTAACTAAAGGCGCTGCAGGATTATTTGTTCATAGCTCCACTGCGACGACGCTCAGTATCGAGAATCTGGGTATCTCGGGCAATAGTGGTATCTCTATTTCAACGGGTTCAGCAACAACCAATATACCCACTGGCGGGATTATTGATGCGAACTATGGCTTGATCAGTAATGTTTATGTGACAACGCCTGTCTTAAGCAACGCGCAAATTGTGGGTGGTATAGCGGGACAGAATTTTGGCGGTATTCAATTTAGCTACGGAATCGAGAAAGTCGGTGGTAGTAATTATGTCGGTGGCTTAGTCGGTTATCAGACGTATACGCAGAATCAGAGTAGCTCAAGTACGGGCTATATCACCTCGTCCTACTACAACAATCCTCAGGACGGGGTGGTTGGGTCTGGCACTATTGTCGGAGTCGGTGGTCTGGTAGGCCGTCTGGACACGTATGGTTCAAACTCGTTGTCCTGTTTCTCAAACTGCAGTGCAATTAATGGTAGTTATGCTGCGGGTAAAGTTCAAGGCTCAGCCTATATCGGTGGATTGGTCGGGCAACTCTATTCAGGTACCAGTCTTGCGACGAATACATACGCCATTACAGGTTCGTATGCATCGAATGTCCTGAATAATGTGACTGGAAATACCGCAGGTGGTGTGGTTGGCGGTATTACTTATTCTGGTGCGAATAGTCCAGCCGTTAATTTCAATGATAACTACTGGAACTCCTCGTCTTATGGTGGCGCAGGTGTTGGTGGTGGCCTGACGACTCAGCCAACTGGTAATACGTCGCTAACTAACAACCAGATGCAATCTTCAGCGAATTTTGTGAATGGATGGTTTTTGAACTATGGGTTTGGCTACGTTACTAATGTAAATAATAATTTGCCTGTTATTACGGCGATCACTTCTATCAACGGTCAGACAACAAATCCGACCCCTACACCAGTACATTTGACTTACATCGGCGCAGCCGGCGGTTCATGGTCAATCGCTTCCAATTGGAAAAATACGGCGACGGGAGTCGTCTCGACGTATGCTCCAACTAGCACTTATCAAGCATATGTCATAGACGCAACGATTAATAACGGGTACAGCGTTAATTACGACTCGGCCAATGTTTCGTCAATATATATACCCATCATTAATAGTGGCACGATTTCTTTCTCAGGTACTACGAGTGTAACTTTGTCAGGCATTATCAGTGGCGGCATTACGGGCGCGCTGGCTCAAGCTCAGACCAGTGGGACCGTCACACTGTCTGGTGCCAATACCTATACTGGAGCGACAACAGTTACCTCTGGCACTCTAGCTGCTGGCATTGCTTATACCAGCGGTGCTGGTGCCTTTGGTAATGGCAGTAGTGTCACAGTGAATGGCGGTGTTTTGGCGTTGGGCAGTTATAGCCAAACTGTTGGACCAGTGACTGTAGGTACGAATGGTGGCTCGATTACTGGTACCGGTACGCTAACAGCGACCACAAGTTTTAACTTTAACAATACGAGTTCTGCCAATATTTCAGCCCCCTTGGCTGGGACCGGTGTGACCTTAACTCAGTCGGGCTCAGGAGTTACGACGCTCTCTGGTGCGAACACCTTCTCGGGCGGCACAACGATTACAGCTGGTACGGTGATAGCTGGGTCCGCGGCAGCCAATGCGCTGGGTACCGGGACGGTGACGCTCGGAGATACGTCAGGCTCAACCGCTGCGAGTCTCCTGGTGAGTGTGACGGGGCTGACCTACAGCAACGCACTGGTCTTGAATACTGGCACTACTGGAACCCTGACTGTAGGTAATACAGGCACCGCCATCTCGACGACCTTCAGTGGTGGAGTGACGGGTACGAATAATCTGGTGATCAACAGTAATGCGACGACTGGAACGCTGACGTTCTCGACGACAGCACTTAACAACACGGGCACGATTACCCACATCGGTTTAGGCACTGGCACGACCTCAATCACTGCGGGTGTAGGCGCGAATGTGACAACGATCACAGAGAACAGTGCTAGCTCCGCGCTGACGATTAGC
>Ga0007827_10000188_pt1 | contig 21003 bp, 18 predicted proteins | sample CryBogCBE16Jul07_FD_60332 | JGI IMG/M metagenome (GOLD analysis project Ga0007827, IMG submission 60332) | Freshwater microbial communities from Crystal Bog, Wisconsin, USA - CBE16Jul07 | ecosystem: Environmental > Aquatic > Freshwater > Lake | place: Crystal Bog, Wisconsin, USA | collected...
CGGACGCGGACGATCCGTCCGCTGCGTTCGAGGCCCTCCAGGATCTGGCCGAGTCCGGGAAGCCCCCCTTTTTCGACGCGAAGTGCCTTGGCGATCGCCGGAAGGGCCATGGCCTCTTCACCGAGCATTCCCAGGATGCGGTCCACCATGGTGATTCCCGGAGAACGGGAGGGACGATGTTCCGGCCGGAAGGAGCGACCGTCGCTCCCGCGGGTGTTGCGTTGGGCAGGACGATTGCCCGATTGCTTCGGGCCGCGGGGACGTTTCTTGGGCACGCCCCACCATCGGTCCCTTTTCCCCTTGGGCAAACAAGAAAATGCTTGTGCCGACCGGATCCTCACGGAAACTCAAAACATGAATCAAGCTCTCGGTTCAATCCCGCGTCACGCTGTCCCTTTGCGCGGATTCACCCTGATTGAACTTCTCATCGTGATCGGAATTATCGCGATCCTTGCGGCGCTTTTGTTCCCGGCGGGTCAGGTGGCTCTCAATTCCGCGAAGAAAACGACGGCCAAAAACCAGTGCGTCCAGATTGCCACGGCGATCACCGCCTACGAGACCGAGTATGGGCGCCTTCCTAATTTCTCGGGTTCCAATCTTTCCTCGTCCAACCTTGGCATGCTGCTGGCGGGTGACTCGAGCAACAATCCGCGGGCGATCACCTTCATCGACACCGGAGCTTGGAGATCAGGTAAGGGAGGTACTAATACGAACGGCGCATTTTGCGATCCCTTCTCCGCCACCAACATTTATCAGGTGGTCCTCGACACCAATTACTCAAATCAGATCACGGTTCCAACGAATGCATCTGGCACCACGGCCACCATCACAAAACATGTCGGCGTCTGGACAATCCCGAAAATCGGGAATACCAATGTGCTGATCAACTCTTGGGACTGATTTCCAAGCGGGTGTGGTTCAATGGTAGAATGTGGGCTTCCCAAGCCTGAGACGAGGGTTCGATTCCCTTCACCCGCTCCATTTCAGAGCGTCGGCGTTGCCGCTCCACTCATGATGAGGAATCCTGCGTGTCTTTCCGCGGGAGGTTGAGGATCGAAACCAGCAGGGTCGCCCCCGGCAGGGCCAGCGCGAGCATGTCGCCGAAAGACCTGATCAGTTCCCCGTGCACGAGAATGGAGTCCGCGGTCTTTCCCAGGGGGAGCAGGTGCAGATGCCCCGCCTCCGTGAGCATGATGCCGACTGTCATGCCAAGGAGGGCGATGCGGTTGGCTGCGGTGCTGATCAGTGAGGATCCCGCCGCGGCAGGAAACGTTATTCCTCGGAGTTGAATCACGCAGAGAACAAAGCCGATTAGGAAAAGGGCGTGAAAGAGGGGGCCCAAGATGGCTAATCCGAGCACCGACCAGCAAAGATGACGAAACGGTTTGGAGGCCGGATCCAGTTGCGATAGGCCGAGGCAGAAGAGGATCGAGGGCAGGCCGAAGGCCCAGGCAAGGATCCTGTCCTCGGAAGCCAGCGGGAGGCCGGTGACGCAGTAGGAGGAGCCGGCCAGCTCGAAGGCACCCTGCCAGGCTCTCGCGATGCCCGATTCAAACCATGCCGCCGCAAAGAGGGCGACGGACCCCAGGATCAGGGGAAATCGGAGCCGACGCACGACGCACATGGTCGAGAGGCCGAGCAGGAGGGCCGCTGCCGCCACAAGGGCCATGGTGAGCCGGAGGGTCAGATCGACTAGATGATAATCCCCGATGGAAAGGGTGAGGAGTGAATCCATAGGAAAATCCTATCGCTCGACGGACACACGTCCATCCGTGAAATCGGACGCCTGGGCTTTCCGCACCGATCAGAGTTCGACCGCGTCGCCGTACTCGACCTGAAGGTTCCGGGCGAGGCGGATCAGTTCGGGGGCGGGATGCTTTTTCTTGCCGATGACGAGATCAAGATCGATCAGGGTGGTGCGGCCCTTCGAGAGTGCCGTCATGCAGCCGGTTTCCGAAGCGAGGAGCCCCATCACGGCCATTTCCCCGAACCGGGCACCAAGCATCCGGTCGAAGTGCGTGGGCACCCCACCCCGTTGCACATGACCGAGCACGGTGATGCGGATCTCCTGCTCGAAATCCGTGTCCGGAACGGAGGTCTTCATCCGTTCCATGAAGGTCTCGGCGCCGCAAACACCCTCTGCCAGCATGATGATGGAGTTGTCTCGTGCATCCTGAAAACGGCGTCGCAGCACATCGATGATGCGGCCCATGTTGTAACGGTATTCGGGGATCACGGCGACGCTGGCGCCGCAGCTGATGGCGGTGGTGAGTGCCAGGTAGCCGGAATTGCGCCCCATCACCTCGATGAGGAAGCACCGACGGTGGGATCGTGCCGTGTCCCGGATACGGTCCACCAGCTGCATGATCGTGTTGGTCGCGGTATCGACGCCTATGGCCATTTCCGTTCCCGAGAGGTCGTTGTCGATGCTGGCCGGGATCCCGACGACGGGCATCCCGCGCTTCGCAAGTTCCCTGGCACCCGTGAGAGAGCCGTCACCTCCGAGCACCACGAGGGCCTGAATGCCTAGTTCCTGAAGCCGTTGGCGGGCATGGTCGACACCTTCGGGCGTGTACATCCGCTTGCAGCGGCTGGATTGGAGGATCGTTCCCCCGCGGTCGATGATGGAGGCCAGGCTGCGGGTTCCCAGCTCCTCGGTGAGCCCGTCAAAAATGCCGTCGTAACCGTTGCTGATACCGATGACTCGGCAATCATGTTGCATGGCAGTGCGAGCCACGGCTCGCACTGCGGGATTCATGCCGGGGGCGTCGCCTCCGGAGGTGAGGATACCGATGGTTTTTTTAGTCATGGTTGGCGCCACCGGGGGGACGTGACCCTTTCCCTGTAGCAGAATCCGGGCCTAAAATACGCAACATTTTTTGAACGGACCCGACACCAAGGGGTCAAACACACAGGTTGTTTAAATGTTTGCGGTTTGGAGCGGGCCACCTCGTCTTGGTTTCATGGTTTTTCCAGGGCGATCCAAGGTGGCCCGCTGTTTTTGTCGGATTTGTCACTAGGCCGTTCTTGCCTTGCGCGGAGCGCTGGGCTAGCACCTATCCGTCAGCACGTGCCGACAACCCAACATGCCCGAGACCATTCTGGTGATAGAGGACGAGGAGGATGTGGCGGATCTTCTCCGCTACCACCTTCGGAAGGCCAAATACCGCGTCCTGACCGCCCAGGACGGCGCGCAGGGGGCGGAACTTGCCGCGGCCGAAAAACCGGATGCCATTGTGCTCGATGTGATGTTGCCGAGACTCAACGGCTTCGAGGTGATCAAGCGGCTCCGAAGCGACGAGAGAACGGCCAGGATCCCCGTGCTCATCCTGAGTGCCAGGGGGGAGACGGAGAACCGGATCAAGGGCTTGGAGTTGGGCGCGGATGACTATCTTCCAAAGCCATTCAGCCCCAAGGAGCTGCTGCTCAGGGTCCAGGCCCTCCTGCGGCGCAAAAACACGCCGACCTCGGAGAATGTCGAGGTGGGTCCGTTTTCTCTCGACCGAACCTCGCTCAAAATCACTCTCGACGGGCAGCGGTTAGATCTCACCTCCACCGAGTTCAAGCTCCTGTCGCTTCTTATTGGCAAGGCCGGCACCATCCAGTCCCGGGAAGATTTGCTCCAGGAAGTCTGGGGTTACCGGAGCACGGTCGACACGCGCACGGTTGACACCCACATGAGGCGGCTCCGTGAAAAACTCGGGGGGCACGCCCTGTGCCTCGAGACGGTTCGCGGCGAGGGATACCGGTTTCTCCCACCCGTCGCGACCGCCTGATGGATTTCCTGTCCGTGGCCGTTCTGGCCGGTGCCCTCGTGCTCCTGGCGGTATGGTGGATTGCCACGGGAGTCATCCTGCCCGGACGCGTCCTTCTTGCTGTCATGCGCCGGATTGCGGAGGGGGATTTCCGCCCCGTGATCCTGCCGGGAATCCCGTCGTATCTGCGAGGAGCCGAGGTCTGTCTGCGCCGGATTGCGGAGACGCTTTCCATCCAGCAGAACCTGCTGGCCGAGGAAGAATTCAGCCTCTCCATGATCCTCGGCAGCATGGCCGAGGGGGTCGTCCTCCTAGGGCCGGATCTCCGTATCCGCCAGCTCAACAAGGCGGCCCTTTCGCTGTTCAATCTCTCGGGAGACGTTACCGGCCGGCTTCTTCCGGAGGTTTTTACCAGTCATGAGCTGCAGGGGCTTGCCGGGCGGGCTTCCCGGACTGGCAAGTTCCAACACGGAGAACTCACGCTCACGATCCATGGGCGTGGCGCCCGCTGTCATCTGGCGGTGACGGCTGCCGCTCTGAAGTCCAGCTCCGGGCAAAGCCCGGACGGCGTCCTTCTCGTGCTGCATGATGTGACGCGGCTCCGCGAACTTGAGGCGGTCCGCAGGGAATTTGTGGCCAATGTGTCGCATGAATTCCGCACCCCTCTCTCGGTGATCAACGGCTATCTGGAAACCCTAGGCGAGGGTGGGGTGGGTCGCGATATGACGCGCAAGGCCATCGCGGTCATGCAGCGGCACACCGGACGCCTGAACAGGCTGATCGATGACCTGCTTTCCATCAGCCGCATGGAGGAAAAGGGAGTCCGGCTCGACAACAACAGGACGGATATTGCTCCGCTCCTTAGAAATGTCGTCGAGCAGGCGGAGCAGGAGATCTCGGAACGTGGGGTCACGGTCACCCTCTCGGTTACCGAGGGACTGCCCTCCCCTCGGCTCGACGCCTACAGGATGGAGCAGGCCTTCTCCAACCTGCTCACTAACGCGCTGAGGCACGGCGCTCCCTCGGGGAAACCGGGTGCCGCCGAGGTAATCATCACGGCCTTCGTTTCGGAGGGCGAACTCGCCGTCAGCTTCTGCGACAACGGGCCCGGTATTCCCCTCGCTGATCAGGAGCATGTGTTCGAGCGCTTTTACCGCGTGGGCGGTGACAGGGCCCGTAAATCCGGAGGAACGGGGCTCGGCCTCTCCATCGTGAAGCACGTGGTCCAGGCTCATGGCGGCCGGGTCATCCTGACGAGCACCCCGGGTGCCGGATCTGCCTTCACCGTCTATCTGCCGGCAGCATAGGAAAGCTTCATTGGTGAACCTGAACCTTGTCTCAGGAACCGGATTACCGCGGATTACCGAGTGGCGGGGGATTTAAAAATCAAGGAGGGGATATGAAACTCGGGAAAACAACTTAGGTTGCCCGCAACTTTTCATCCATCCCCCTGTCTTTTCATAAGGACGCGATAGGGGCGCTTTCTGGATATGCCAGAAGCATTCCTGTTTCAGATTTCCACATTCTTTGCTGCTTACTTTTTCCCGGCTGCATCGGCCTCAAGCGCGGCCTTCACGGCCTCCTCGATCTCGGCGTAGAGCTCGCCGTTGGTCTTGAGCAATTCCTTGGCGGCGTCGCGGCCCTGGGCGATGTTTTCCCCCTTGTAGCTGAGCCAGGATCCGCGCTTTTCGAGGACATTCTTCTCGATGGCTAGATCCAGCAGGGAACCTGTGGAGGAGATCCCCTCGTTGTACATGATGTCGAACTCGGCCTCGGTGAAGGGCGGGGCGACCTTGTTCTTCACGATCTTCACGCGGGTGCGGTTGCCGGTGACGGTTCCATCGGTCTGTTTGATGGCGCCGATGCGGCGGATATCACAGCGGACGCTGGCATAAAACTTCAGCGCCTTGCCGCCGGGGGTCGTCTCGGGATTGCCGAACATGACGCCGATTTTTTCGCGGATCTGGTTGGTGAAGATACAGCAGGTGTCGGCCTTGGAAATGAATGCGGTGAGCTTTCTCATGGCGGCGCTCATGAGGCGGGCTTGGGCGCCCACGACGGAGTCGCCGATCTCGCCCTCGAGCTCGGACTTGGTGACGAGCGCGGCGACGGAGTCGAGCACGATGACATCGACGGCGTTGGAGCGGACGAGCGTCTCGCAGATGCGCAGGGCTTCTTCTCCCGAGCTGGGCTGCGAGACGAGGAGTTCCTCGAGGTTCACCCCGAGTTTGCGGGCGTAGGCGGGGTCGAGCGCGTGCTCGACGTCAATGAAGGCCGCGACGCCACCGCGCTTCTGGGCCTGGGCGACGACAGTGAGGGTGAGGGTGGTCTTGCCCGAGGACTCGGGACCAAAGATCTCGATGATCCGCCCCTTGGGGAATCCCCCGACGCCGAGGGCGCGGTCGATGAGGAGGTTGCCGGTCGGGATCGAGGCGATGTTGACGGCCGCGGCCTCACCCAGACGCATGATCGCACCATCCCCGTAGTCCTTGGCGATCGCTTGGATGGCGAGGTCAAGATTCTTGGCGCGGGCGGCGACGGCCTTGTCGTTCGCCTTGTCGGTGGAGGAGTCTTCTTTGGCCATGGTCGTTTTTGATCGTGTGGTTGGTTCTTGAGTATGCGCCCCCCGGTGGAGGAGTTCCAAAACCCTAGACCTCCCGACGGCGTCCGCAACCGGAAAACGGCGGCTTGCCTTTCGGGAGGGGATTTTTACCCTCAACGGCCTCGGCATGCGACCCCTTCCCCCCTCTTTTATCCCGCGGACCCTCAGCACTCTCGGTCTCTGGGCGACTGTGATCGCGGCCTTCCTGCTCCGTTCGGAGATCCTCTTTGCCATCCTGATTGCGGTGCCGGCACTGCTCTCCCTCTGGGAGTATTTCGCCCTGCTCAGATCCGGAGGGATCAGCAATCACCGTGGCTTTGGCATGGGGGCCGCCCTGGTGCTCATCGTCCTGAACTTCCTGCTCCTTCCGTCGGCCGACCCGCTGAAGCGCTACGCCCTGTTTCCGGTGGAGACGGCGGCGCTGGCGCTCTTCGTGCCACTCCTCTTTCTGCGGGAATTCGGACGGAACGCCCCTGGCCGAGCGACAGCCGAAGCGATCGCTTTCACCCTGCTCGGCGTGGTCTACATCCCATGGCTCTTTCTTTTCATGGCAAAGCTTCTCTACCTCACACCGAGGACGTCGGACGGCCACACAACCGGCCAGTATCTGGTGCTTTTCGTCGTGGCTGTCACGAAATTCACCGATGTCGGCGCCTTCCTGTCGGGAAGCCTTTTCGGGAAGACCCCTTTCTTTCCCAACATCAGCCCGAAGAAGACCTGGGAAGGAATCCTCGGCGGTATCGTCCTTGGCGTCCTTACGGGAGTGGTTATCACGCGTATGTTTGATGGCTACATGCCGGTCTTCCATTTCAGCATCCCCATGGCTTGTGTCCTCTCGCTGATCCTCGCGGTGGCCGGGGTGGCCGGGGATCTTGCCGAATCGCTGCTCAAGCGCTCGGTCCACACCAAGGACTCGGGCCATGCCCTACCGGGCATCGGCGGTGGCCTCGACCTGATCGATAGTCTCCTCTTTACCCTCCCTCTCTTCTATTTCATTCTCCTGTTCCTCCCTCACCCCGTATGAAACGGCGTGTCGTGGTTTTGGGGGCCACGGGCTCCATTGGAGAGAGTGCGATGCGTGTCGTCCGGGCGATGCCGGACCGGATTGAGATTGTCGGCCTCTCCGGCCGCAACAATACCGGCCGTCTGCTGGAGCTGGGCCGGGAGTTCCCGGAAGCCGTCCTCTGTGCGGGAGATAAGTCCGCCGCGGAGCAGCTCTCCCGAAGCCTCGGACGTCCCGTACTGCATGGCGAGGAAGGACTCCTGACGCTGGCCTCATTATCGGAAGCCGATCTTGTGCTGGTCGCCATTGTCGGGACCTCGGGGCTGAAACCCGCCCTCCGGGCCCTGGAGACCGACAAGGATCTCGCCGTCGCGAGCAAGGAGATCCTGGTCATGGCCGGCGAACTCGTCATGGCCACGGCGGAAAAGATGGGGGGACGGGTTCTTCCCGTCGACAGCGAGCATAACGCCATCTTCCAGTGCCTCGAGGGACAGGATCCCGCAACCGTGAAACGGCTGATCTTGACCTGCTCTGGCGGCCCCTTCCGTAAGGCTGCCGCGGCGGATCTCGCCTCCGTGACCCCGGAGCAGGCCCTGCGCCACCCAACCTGGTCGATGGGGAGGAAAATCACCGTCGATTCCGCCACCCTTTTCAACAAAGGACTCGAGATGATCGAGGCGAAGTGGCTCTTCAACATGCCGATGGAACGGGTCGATGTCATCGTCCACCCCCAGAGCATTGTCCACTCGATGGTGGAGTTCGTCGACGGATCGATCCTCGCCCAACTCGGTTCCACCGACATGGCGCTGCCGATCCAATATGCGTTGACCTACCCTGAGCGGTTCGCGGGGCCGTGCGCCCCGCTCGATCTGACGGCGCTCGGAAAACTGGAATTTGAGACACCCCGCACGGATCTCTTTCCCGCGATCGATCTAGCCCGCAGGGCCGGAACGGCGGGAGGAACCCTTCCTGCCGTGCTCAATGCCGCCAACGAGGCCGCCGTGGATGCCTTCCTCGTCGGCCGGCTTTCGTTCCCCGGAATCTGGGAGAGCGTGGCCCGCGTGATGGATGCGGTGCCGTTTGTGGAGCACCCGACGCTGGCGGAGCTTTTGGAAGCCGACCGATCCGCGCGTATTTTATTGAGAACGTTTCTTCAATAAACAAAAGCCCCGCGCCTTTTGGGGACGCGGGGCTTTTGTGAAGAGGAGAAAAACTATTTCAGAGCGGTCTGATAGTTCTGCTCGGCATGATCCCAGTTGACCACATTCCACCAGGCCTTGAGGTAGTCGGGGCGGCGGTTCTGATAGTTGAGATAGTAAGCGTGTTCCCAGACATCGTTGCCAAGGACGGGCTTGTTGCCTTCCATGACGGGAGTGTCCTGGTTGGGTGTCGAGACGACCTCGAGTCCACCCTGCTTGTTGACGATGAGCCAAGCCCATCCGCTCCCGAAACGGCCGATGCCGGCTGCCTCGAACTTGGCCTTGAACTCATCAACGCTGCCGAAGGTCTTCACGATCGCCTCGGCGAGCTTTCCGACCGGGGCGGAGGCACCGCCCGGGGACATCAGCTCCCAAAAGAAAGTGTGGTTGGAGTGACCGCCGCCGTTGTTGCGGACGGCCGTACGGATCGCTTCGGGCACCGCGTTGAGGTCGGCGATAAGCTCGTTGACTGGCTTGGCCGCGAGGTCGGCGTGGTCCTTGAGCGCGTTGTTGAGGTTGTTCACGTAAGCCGCATGGTGCTTGTCGTGATGGATCTCCATCGTGCGTGCGTCGATGTGAGGCTCGAGCGCACCGAAGGCGTAGGGAAGTGCGGGAAGTGTGTATGCCATAGGCGGGCAGGATGATCAGCGGATTCCGCCGAGACAAGGCCGATCGAAGGGAAAAAGAAAGAAGGAACCCCCCTCAGTGCCCCTCGTTGTCGCCGATCGGGTAGAGTTTCCGGTACTCGACGGCCTGAAGGCCGATGATCGCTGCCACGGCGGCGATGTCCTCACTGAGGGTTCCGCGCGAGATGCGGGCGGCCGGTCGGGAGAGGCCGTTGACGATGTGGCCGTAGACGCGGGCTCCCGCCAGGCACTGCACAAGCTTGACGGCGATATTGCCGGAATTCAGATCGGGGAAGATGAGGACATTGGCGCGGCCCGCGACTAGGCTGTCGGGAAGCTTGATCTTCGCAACGGAGGGGGAGATCGCGGAATCGACCTGGAGTTCTCCCTCGATCTCCATCGGGTGGTCGAGCGCGTCATGGCCCTCCACCTTGATGGCCAGTTCGCGCGCCTGAACGGCAGCGGCGGCCATCTTCATGGCGGAGGGATCCGCGGAGCTGCCATGGGTTGAGAAACTCAGGAAGGCGATACGGGGCGTCTTTCCAAAGACTTGCCGGGCCAGAAGACCGGTCTGCACTCCGATGGAGGCGAGTTGATCAACGGTCGGATCAGGCACCACGCCGCAGTCCGCGAAGAAAAGCACTCCGTCGTCCCCAATTTCGGGGCGTGGTACCTCGACGATCATGGAACTGGAGATCACGGGGGCGTGAGGAAGAGGCTTGATGAGCTGGAGGAGGGGGCGGAAAAGCGCCGAGGCATATGCGCCCACCCCGCCCACCAGGCCGTCGACGAGCCCGTGCTGGAGCATCATCGAGGCGAAGTAATTCGGCGTGGTCAAGAGATTGCGCAGATCGCCAGCCTCCATGCCTCGGTAGCGCTCGAGTTGTCCTGTCAACTCCACGAAGCGGGGCATTTCCGAGGAGGTCTCCGGATCCACCACAGCCACCTTCTCGAGCGGAACGCCGTTGGCTTCTGCAACGGCGACGATGTGTTCGCGGTTGCCGATCAGCACGGCGATTCCAAGCCCCCGGTCGTTGAACATTCTGGCGGCGCGGATCACCCTCGGATCGGTTCCGTCGGGAAAAACGATTCGCTTCGGGTGTCGGCGAAGCTTGGAGTAGACGCTTTGGAGAAACGACATCTAAGCAAGGGTGGAAAAGATCCGCTCCCGAGACAAGGAGGATCGGGTATTGGTTAAGTGCGGCGTTCAGCGGATTGCCTCAGGTGGCTTCTTTGTGGGTGGATGTTTGACGGCACTTTTCTCCTGGAACGCGATGCTGTCCTGCGGGCTACAACTCCGTCGTAGTCATACGCGCCGCCTCCCGGGGGCTTTTTTGAACTCGGGCGTGCCCACGCCGCTCGCCCCTGCGGTGCTGCGACTTGGTCGCAGTCCAACCTCCTCCCGCCAGTCGGAGGTTTCAGCTTTCCGATTTTCTGATTTCAGCTTTTCCTTTGGTCATGATCACCCGCCTTCTCCACACCCGTTACCGCGTCCAGGATCTCGAAAAGACCGTCTCATTCTATCGCGACGTGCTGGGTCTTACCGAAATCCGTCGCAGTGAGAGCGGACGGGGATCAAAACTTGTTTTCCTGAAGGCCCCCGATAGCGAGGAGGAGATCGAGATCTGCAAGTTTGCCGAGAGCGGGCCCGTCGTGGTCGGACCCGACCTGACCCATCTGGCCTTCGAGGTGACCGATCTGGAAGCTTTTGCGAAGGAAGCCGAGGCCAAAGGGTATCCGCTGAGCGACGGGCCCCACAAAACATCCTCCGGCTCCCTGATCGCCTTCATCGACGCCCCGGAGGGATACGAGGTGGAGTTGATCCAGCATCTCCCTGCTGGGAGAGAGTTAAAAAATTAGAAACGGTGAAGCGTGAAACGGAGAAAGGGCCGGAGTTTCGCGGATGCTCCCGCCTCCTTTTAACCTTTCAACCTTTTAACCCTTCCACTTATTAATCTTTCCATGCTTCCCGTTCCCGAACCCAAGAACGTCGTCGAAACCTCAGGAAAATTCCTCAATGAGTTCCGTGAGTTCATCAGCCGAGGCAATGTCATCGACCTCGCCGTCGGCGTGATCATGGGAGCCGCGTTTGGCAAGATCGTGACGGCTCTCGTTCAGGATGTGATCATGCCGCCCATCGGGCTGCTCATGAAGGGGATCAATTTCCAGGATCTCTACCTGCCCCTCAACGGCAAGCATTACACCACCTTGGCCTTGGCCAAGCAGGACGGAGCGCCGATCCTTGCCTACGGAAACTTCATCAACACGGTGATTGAGTTCATCATCATCTCGGCGTGCATCTTCGCTCTGGTGAAGACGATCAATGCGCTCCGCAGAACCGAGGCCGCCGCCGCCGCGCCGACCAAGACGGAGATTCTCCTCGAGGAGATCCGGGATCTGATCAAGAAGTAGGTTTCTGCTCCGCGTCGAGTTTCCTGAGCACGGTAAGCGCCCTGCGTGCATCGGTCACGCGGAGGATCAGGAGACCTTTTTTCGCGGAAGGCATCGAGGCCAGATAGCCGTATTCGATATTGATCCTTTTGGCTGAAAGAGTATTGGCTATCCGCGAGAGGCTGCCGGGCTTGTTATCGTTCTGGATCATCAGGACATCGCTCTCGACGACCAATGTCCCGTGCGATTCAAAGATCCTCAGGGCTTGGTTGGTGTTGCTCACGACCATCCGGACGACGGCATGGTCGGTCGTGTCCGAAACAGTGAGTCCGTAGATGTTGATCTTGGCTCCGGCCAGGGCGTCACAGACCGCTGCAAGCGCCCCTGGCTTGTTCTCAAGGAAGACCGCCAACTGCTGGACGATCCTGGGAGCCAGTGGATCCGCTTTCTTCATGTCGTCAGACTAGCAAGAAGCTGATCCTGCACAGCAAAAAAGAAGAAAGGAGGGGAAGTGCTTTCCCTCAGAGCGCAGAGAAAGTGGATGATCTCAACCTCCCTGCGATCTCCTCGGATCTTTTTTTGTTCTGCAGACCTAACAGCCTAGAGCCTAAATTGTCTGGCGATCCTCCCGGATCAGCCATCCGAGCAAGCTCGGACTGCCTTTGGCATGACTAAGCCTCATTCCCATGAGCCTTTTGCTAGAAGCCTCTCAGGCCTTCGGAGATGCGGTGATGGCTTCGGTGATGATGGTCTTGGCCTCGTCGCCCTTCTCCTTCTCGATCGGCTTCGCAGCCGGGACGTGAGGGGTGACCTTCCAGAACTGACCGAGGTTTCCCTTCCAGTCCGCGAGAATCCGGGCAGCCAGCGGGCTACCGGTCTTCTCGTGATGTTTTGTGACGAGGGCCTTGAGTTTTGCCTCATCCTCTGAGGATTCAATCCGTGCCGCACCGACCAACTGGTCATTGTAGCGGCCGAGAAATTTGTTCTCCAGATCGAGGATGAAGGCCTCGCCGCCGGTCATGCCGGCACCGAAGTTCTTCCCTGTGGAGCCGAGGACGACGACGGTGCCTCCGGTCATGTATTCGCAGCCGTGGTCGCCGATGCCCTCGACGACGGCTGTGCCGCCCGAGTTGCGGACGCAGAAGCGTTCTCCGGCACGTCCGTTGGCGAAGAGGTGGCCGCGGATGGCACCGTACATGACGGTGTTCCCGATGATGCTGTTGTTCTCGGGGACAAAACGGTGGCCGGGCAATGGGCGGACGATGATCTCGCCGCCGCTCATGCTCTTGCCGACATAGTCGTTTCCTTCGCCGGTGAGACGCAGGACGACTCCGGGGGCCAGGAAGGCGCCGAAGCTCTGCCCTGCAGTTCCGGTGAGGTCGAGTTCGAGGGTGCCCTCGGGGAGCCCCTCCTCGCCGTATTGGTAGGCGATCTCTCCGGAGACCTTCGTCGCGATCGAGCGATTGGTGTTGTCGACCTTGTAGGAGAGCTTCACGGCCTTGGCGTCCCGGATCGACTCCTCGGCGTCCTGGAGGATGATGTCGTCGATGGGTTGGTCGTGTTCGGGGTCGTTCCGGTCTCGCGTGGCGTAACGGACGGCCGTCGGATCATCCTTCACCACATCCTTGAGGAGGCGGGAGAGGTCGACGGTGTTTGCCTTGGGGTGATCAGGGATGTGCTTCTGGCGCAGGCACTCGGTGCGGCCGACCATCTCGTCGATGGTGCGGAAGCCGAGGCGGGCCATGATTTCACGGACCTCCTGGGCGACGGCGTTGAAGAAGTTGACGACGTTCTCGGGCTTGCCCTTGAACTTACCGCGCAGGCGCTCGTCGAGGGTGGCGACGCCGACCGGGCAGTTGTTGAGGTGGCACTGGCGGACGTAGACGCAGCCCATCGCGATGAGGGCGGCGGTTCCGAAGTTGTATTCCTCGGCTCCGAGCAGGGTGGCGTGGACGATGTCCTCGCCGGTGCGCATGCCGCCGTCGGTGCGCAGGGTCACGCGGTTGCGGAGACCGTTTAGCAGGAGGACCTGATGGGTTTCGGCGACGCCGAGTTCCCAGGTGCCGCCGGCGTGCTTCACGGAGCTGAGCGGGGAGGCGCCGGTGCCGCCATCATGGCCGCTGACGAGGATGATGTCGGCATGGGCCTTGGCCACGCCTGCGGCCACGGTTCCGACGCCGGCCTCGGCAACGAGCTTCACGGTGACGCGGGCGCGGGGGTTGACCTGCTTGAGGTCGTAGATGAGCTGCGCCAGATCCTCGATCGAGTAGATGTCGTGGTGCGGCGGGGGGGAGATGAGCGTCACGCCCGGGACCGAGTTGCGGAGGCTGGCGATGTAGGCAGTAACCTTGTGGCCGGGGAGTTGGCCCCCCTCGCCGGGCTTGGCCCCCTGGGCCATCTTGATTTCTATCTCCTTGGCGCTGGCCAGATACGCGGCATGGACGCCGAAGCGGCCGGAGGCGATCTGCTTGATGGCGCTGTTGGCCCAGTCGCCGTTCTGATCGCGCTTGAAGCGGCGCGGATCCTCTCCGCCTTCGCCGCTGTTCGACTTCCCGCCGATGCGGTTCATCGCGATGGCAAGGGTCTCGTGGGCCTCGGGGCTGAGCGCGCCGAGCGACATGCCGGCCGTGGTGAAACGGCGTCGGATCTCCTCGATCGACTCGACCTCCTCGATCGGCACGGGGCCGGAGGTGCGGGCGACGAACTCCAGCAGGTTGCGCGGTGAGTGCGGGGTCGAGGCCAGGACGGCGTCGACGTAGGCCTTGTAGTCCTCGGGCTTGTTCGTGCGGACGAAGCTGTGGAAGTTCTTGATGACCGGCGGGGTGACGGCATGCAGCTCGCCGCCGCGGCGGATGCGGTAGAATCCGGGGTCGCCGAGCTGAAGGGCGGCGGCCTCCTTCCCTTCCTCGACGGGAACGGGTGCGGCGTATGCCATCTCATGCCGGACCAGGGATTCGCGGGCGATCTCCTCGAAGCCGACTCCCTCGATCTGCGAAGGGGTGCCGGTGAAGCACTCCTCGACCAGCTTGGTGGAGATGCCGGTGGCCTCGAAGATCTGTGCTCCGCGGTAGCTGCCGATGACGGAAATGCCCATCTTGGACATGATCTTGAGCAGGCCGCTCTGAAGCGCCTTCTTGTAGTTCAGCAACGCCGCGGCGTAGTCGGTCTCTACTGCACCCTTCTCGATCATCTCGCGGATGGTCTCGTAGGCCAGGTAGGGGTTGATCGCGCTGGCACCGTAGCCGATGAGGCAGGCGAACTGATGCACGTCGCGGGCCTCGCCCGTCTCGCAGACGATGCTGGCGCGCATGCGCTTGCCGACGCGGCGGAGGTGATGGTGGACGGCTCCGACGGCCAGCATCGACGGAATGGCGAGGTTGTCGGCATCGATCCCCTTGTCGCTAAGAATGAGGATTCGTGTTCCCGCGTCGATGGCCTGTTCGGCGGCCTTGCAGAGTTCACGGACGGCGGAAGCCAGGCCGGCGGCCCCGGAGGCGGTTTTCCAAAGAGCGGAGAGGGTGGTTGCCTTGTGCTCGCCGCCGATCGCGCGGATGGCCTCCAGCTCCTCGTTGAAGAGAACCGGTGAATCGATCGAGACCTGGGAGGCGTGCTCGGGAGTCTCGGAGAGAAGGTTGCGTCTCCAGCCGAGCGTGGTGAAGAGAGACATGACCAGGCGCTCGCGGATCGGATCGATCGGCGGGTTGGTGACCTGAGCGAAGAGCTGGCTGAAGTAGGTATAGAGAAGGCGTGGACGCAGTGAGAGGACCGCGAGCGGCGTGTCGTCACCCATGGAACCCACGGCTTCGGCCCCGTCCTTGATCATCGGCTTGAGGATCATGTCAAGCTCCTCGCTGGTGTAGCCCAAGGAGACTTGGCGCTGGGTCAAGTCGATGATGTCGAGGTCGCCGCCAGGAACCTTGAGTCCCTCCGGCTTGGTGGGGGCGATGCGGACGAATTGGTCATCCACCATCTTGCGGTAGTTATGGCGGGTGGCGATCGACTGTTTGATCTCGCGGTCGCGCAGGAGGACTCCGGCGGCCGTATCGATGGCAAGCATCTCTCCGGGTGCGAGGCGACCCTTCTCGACGATCGAGTCCTGGTCGAGGCCGTCGACCCCCATTTCGGAGCCGAGGCTGAAGATCCCGTCGTCGGTGATCTGGTAACGCGCGGGGCGCAGGCCGTTTCTGTCGAGGCACGCGCCGATCGTGACACCGTCGGTGAAGACAAGCGCCGCAGGGCCGTCCCACGGCTCGCAGAGGCAGGTGTGGTACTCGTAGAAGGCGGCAAGCTCGGGGGAGATCTCCTTGTCGCCACGCCAAGCCGGGGGAACCAGCATGGTCATCGAGTGGAGGAGGGAGCGTCCCGACATGGTCAGAACCTCGAGCACATTGTCGAGGCTGGCGGAATCGGATCCGCCGGGCTGAATGATCGGGTGGAGCAGCTCGATGTCCTCTCCCCAGAAGTCGGCCTTCAGTTCCGCCTCGCGGGCCTGGGTCCAGTTGCGGTTGCCGCGGACGGTGTTGATCTCGCCGTTGTGCGCCATCATCCGGAACGGATGGGCGAGCGGCCAGGTCGGGAAGGTGTTGGTGCTGTAGCGCTGGTGATAGACGCAGAGAGCGGTCTCGTAATCGGGATTGGAGAGATCAGGAAAGAACTTCTCCAGCGAGGAGGAGACGAGCAGTCCCTTGTAGACAATGAGGCGGTGGGAGAAGGAGGGAATGTAGAAGCCCTCGATCTTGTCGGCGGCGGTGCGCTTCTCGATCTCGTTGCGGGCTAGGAAGAGGCGGCGTTCGTAGTCGTCGTCTGCCATGCCCCAGGGCCTGCCGACAAGCACCTGCTCGATATCGGGCAGGGTCATGAGTGCCTTGGTGCCCAGGATCTGCTTGTTGACCGGAACGTCACGCCATCCGAAGAGACAGAGTCCGCGCTTGGCGATGACTTCCTCGGTGATTGCCTTGGCGCGGGCCTTGGCATACTCGTTCTCCTTCGGGAGATACATGACACCGACGCCGAGGTCGGAATCACGGTAGAGCTGGTGGCCGAGTTTCTCGACGATCGGCTTGAAGAGTTTGTAAGGGATCTGGGTCGAGATGCCGGCTCCGTCGCCCGTGCGGGCATCTGCGTCAAGCGCCCCGCGGTGCATCAGGTTGCAAATGGAGCGCAGTCCGATCCGAAGGATCTCGTTGGAACGCTGGCCGCTGATCTTGGCCACCATGCCGACACCGCAGGCGTCTTTTTCAAAGGCCGGGTCATAGAGGGAGATTCCGCTCTGATGATGGGGCAGGGAATGGTTCATGGCGTTGGAGGTGGTCATGGTGATACGTCGGCGAGAATCCACCCTTTTCCTTCGGAAAGCCGGGAAAGGGGAAATTCGAGCGGACTATAGAATGTCGCGGATGGTGTCCTCCCTCGCAAGCAAATGGCGCGCCATCCGCAAGGTTTTTTGCTGAAAAGCTGCGGTCCGCCGCGGCATGTGGGCACTGATTGCCCTCGACTCCCGCATCCATTCCCCGCGACCTTTTTCCGGTTCATGTCCTTGACCTTTCCCCATGCAGCCACCGAAGCCGACGCGGACAGGAACTGGCGTCTCTTTCTCTGGTTCCGGGTGCTTTTTTCGGCGCGGTTCTATTATCCTGTGTTGGCCGTTCTCTTCCTTGATCTGGGCCTGAGCGCCACCCAATACACGCTGCTCAATGTCGCTTGGGCCGCAGCTAGTCTTCTCTCGGACGTGCCTGCCGGGGTATTGGCCGACCGGATCGGCCGCAAGCCTCTGCTGGTGGCCGCAGGATCCTGCATGGTGGCGGAGATGGCGATCCTCTGCGTGGCCCCGCGTGATGGAGGGGGGATTCTCTTCCTTTTTTGTCTGGCCAACCGGATCCTGAGCGGACTCGCCGAGGGATTGGCGAGCGGTGCCGACGAGGCGATTGTCTACGACACGTTGACCGAAAGCGGCAGGGAAAGCGAATGGCACCGGGTACTGGAGCAGGTGACCCGGTGGCAGTCGGCGGGCTTTGTCATCGCGATGCTGGCGGGCGGGGCGGTTTACGCGCCCGGATTCATGAACGGAGTCCTGGCCGCCCTAGGGATGCACTCCCGGCTGGATCAAGCCACGACCCTGCGCTTTCCGATTCTCCTGACGCTGGCGAGTGCCGTCGTGGTACTCCTGCTGGCGCTCAATTTCCGCGAACCGCGCCGACGTCTGCCCCACGCGCTCGAGGACGAGGAGGGTCATCACGCCTCCTCGGTGGCCGGGGCCTTTTCCTTCGTCATCCGGGCGGGGCGATGGCTCTTGGGAAATCCCCTGGCCCTCTTCGTGGTCTGCGCGGGGTTCGTGCTGGAAAGTTGCGTCCGCCTCTTCCTGACCTTCAGCAGTTCCTACTTCCGCCTGATCGACATTCCCGAAATCGCCTTCGGGGCCCTCGGCGCCGCGATTGGCGGGATCGGGTTTTTCGTCTCACCCTGGGCCCGCAGGATGACGGCCTGCCGGAGTGTCGGCGGCAGCTTTGCGATCATCGCCGGCGTTGTCCTCATCGGGTTGGCCGGGATTGCGGTCCATCCTCCGCACTGGGGAATCGTATTCGGTTTCCTGCTGGGCGCCGCGATGACCCTGATCGGTTTCTGCGTCTCGACCTATCTCAACATGCTGGTCGATTCCCATCATCGCGCCACGGTTCTTTCTTTCAAGGGAGTGGCGTTTAATTTCGCCTACGGCGGCATCAGTATCCTCTTCGCGCTCGGCCTGCACTCGGTGTCCGGTTCCGATGCACAGGAGAGGTTGGCCCATGCCTTCAGCCTGCTCCCCTGGTGGCTTCTGCTGACCTGCGGCATTCTCCTGCTCGCTTTCAGAAAACACCTTGCCCTGATCACCGCCCGGGTGACGGCTTCCGGAACATGATCCTCGTTTTCCACAAACCCTACGGGGTCCTTTCTCAATTCACGCCGGACGGATCCCCGAACCGGACGCTGGCGGAGTTCGGCTTTCCCAAGAACGTCTATCCGATCGGGCGCCTCGACGCGGACTCGGAGGGACTCCTTCTGCTCAGCGATGAAGCGGGACTGAACACCAGACTGCTGGATCCCGAACACGGTCATCGCCGCCGTTACTGGGCACAGGTGGAGCGCATTCCGTCTCTGGAGGTCCTGACGAAACTTGCTGGAGGTGTGACCATCCAGGGCTATAGGACCCAGCCCTGCAGGGCATGGCTTCTGGATCCGCAGCCGGAAGTCGCGCTGCGCGATCCTCCGATCCGGGTCCGCAAGAACGTGGCCGACTGCTGGATTGCCCTCGAACTCACCGAAGGCAAAAATCGTCAGGTCCGTCGGATGACGGCCGCGATCGGACATCCCACCCTGCGCCTTCTGCGCGTGGCGATCGGCAACCTAGAACTCGGCAACATGGCGCGGGGGATCTGGAGGGAACTCGACCGCGGGGAAAGAGAGAACTTCGTCACTTTCCTGAAGTGAGTTTCCTTGGGGTCGGTGCTGGGAGAGTGGAAGAGAAAACCCGGGAATTCAGGTGGAACGTGGGAAAATGATCCTGTGTTTTGGAAGAAAGTGATGACAAGAGAGGCAGAGTGCACTCCGGATGCTGTGCAGTATTCAGGTTAACAATGTTGAAAGTTAGAAGGTCACAAGGCTCTGAAATCCCCAGCCGCATTGTTGTCTCCGGGGCTTTTTTGATTGGCGGTGTTACGCTGTCACTTTTTGACCCATGTCACTGATTTGCCTTCAGGTTTCCGATTCCCTAACTCTGTGCAATCCTCTTTCTGAAGGCTGCAGCCTACATTTCTCGCAAAAAAGAGGCTTTTTTCTTTTCAAAGAGATAAGGTTAGAATACTAACTAAACCTTTATGGCAAAAGAAGAAGCAATCACCACGGAAGGCGTCGTTGTGGAGGTGCTACCCGGAACCATGTTCCGCGTAGAGCTCGGCAACGGTCATGTGGTGCTGGCCCATATCTCAGGAAAAATGCGCAAGCACTTCATCCGAATCGTTCCCGGAGACAAGGTGACGGTGGAGATGTCCCCCTACGACCTGAGCAAAGCCCGCATCACCTTCCGTACCGCATAGTAGTATCAATTCAGCATCACTTATTCCCGATTGCCTAGTCCCTATCACCTAACCTACCATGACCATCCCTGACTCCCTGACCCTCAAGAAGGCGATGAAGATCGCCGTCAAGATCGAGAAGCTCCAGCAGAAGCTCCATGAGCTCCTTGGTGCAACCCTGGAGCTTCCACCCGCCACCGTCACGATGACCTCCCAGCTCGTGGAGCTTTCCAATGCTCCCCGTCGCCGCGGACGTCCCCCGGGTAGCGGGCGCAAGCCCCGCGAGGCGGGTGAAGGCGGATCGCCGCTCGCCGGCAAGCCCCGCCCCCGTTCGATTTCCGGCCCCCTCGCTCCTGCCGTTGTCAAGGTCCTGGAGCGCTACAACCGCCCCATGAAGGTCACCGAGATCCTGATCGGCCTTGAGCAGGATGGCTATCAGTGGACCGCCAAGAATCCCAAGCAGACCCTCTACGTCCGCATCGGCAAGCTTGCCGGCGTGAAGAAAGCCGGTGAAGGCCTTTACGTGGCGGAAGCAGTTGCCGGTGCTGCCTTCGGGATCGTTCCCGAGACGGTGGCCCCCGTTTCTGAGCCCGCTGCGTTTTAAGAAATCCCGGATCCGGCCGACCAGCTCCCCGCATGAGCGGCCGGATCTCCGCACCGAACCTCGCCTCCCTCTTCCGGGAAGCGGGGGAGCGGTGGGGCGACAAGCCCGCCTTTGCGACCCGTCAATCCGACGGGTCGTTTCGTTCCGTCACCTATCGCGCATGGCGTGACCGTGCGCTTGACCTGGCCGAGTCGCTGATCGCGCTCGGCGTCGGGGCCCGAGACCATGTCGCGATTCTTTCGGACAACCGATTCGAGTGGATCCTTGCCGATGCGGCGATCCTCTTCTGCGGGGCGGCCGACGTGCCGCGCGCCGCGGACATCACGCCCGCCGAGATCATTTACATCCTCGGCCATGCCGATGTCGGCGTGGTCTTTGTCGAGAATGCCGACGTGCTCGCCAAGGTGGAGCCGCTCCTGCCGGGGCTGCCAAGGATCCGCCATCTCATCATGATGGATCTCTCCTGGAATATGGGAAGCGGCGCATCGAATCCCCGCGAGGCGCGGGGGCAGATTCACCGGCTTTCCGAACTGGAGGAACGGGGAGCCCGGCTCCGGCAGGAGGGAGGCCGCTTTACCGAGGAGCGGATCAGCGGGGTCAGGTCCGAGGATCTCTTCACCATCATCTACACCTCGGGTACGACCGGGACACCGAAGGGGGTCCAGCTCACCCATGCCGCCATGGCCTCGCAGGTGAGGAATCTCCCCTTTGATCTGACCCCTTCCGACCGCTCCCTCTCGATTCTTCCCGTCTGGCACAGCTTCGAGCGGGTCTT